>Ga0070710_10000170_pt1 | contig 30007 bp, 29 predicted proteins | sample LARL52metaG_FD_65454 | JGI IMG/M metagenome (GOLD analysis project Ga0070710, IMG submission 65454) | Corn, switchgrass and miscanthus rhizosphere microbial communities from Kellogg Biological Station, Michigan, USA - LAR L5-2 metaG | ecosystem: Host-associated > Plants > Roots > Rhizosphere ...
GTCGACGAGGGCACCGGCCAGCGGCGCGCCGAGCACGAGCGGCAGCAGTTCGGCCACCAGGATCGCGGCCACCAGCACCGAGCTGATCGGCGTCGCCCAGAACAGCAGCACGAGCAACGACAACGCGTTGCCGAACTCGGAGACGGCCGCTCCCGCGGCCGTCAACCAGAGGTCACGTCCAGCGCGCCGAACTACGGCAGCTTCCAGTCGACCGGCTCCGCGCCCTGCTTCTCCAGCAGCTCGTTCGCGCGGCTGAACGGCTTCGAGCCGAAGAACCCGGCGTGCGCGGAGAGCGGCGACGGGTGCGCGGACTCGATGCAGGGCAACGGTTCGAGCAACGGACGCAGGTTGCGCGCGTTGCGGCCCCACAGGATCGAGACGAGCGGTGCGTCACGCGCCGCCAGCGCCTTGATCGCCTGCTCGGTCACGGCCTCCCAGCCCTTGCCCTGGTGGGAGTTGGCCTTGCCGGGCTGCACGGTCAGCGCCCTGTTGAGCAGCAGCACGCCGCGCTCGGCCCACGGGGTCAGGTCGCCGTTGGAGGGCAGCGGGTGACCGAGGTCCTCCGCGTACTCCTTGTAGATGTTGACCAGCGACTTCGGGATCGGCCGCACGTCGGGGGCGACGGAGAACGACAGGCCGACCGCGTGGCCGGGCGTCGGGTACGGGTCCTGTCCGACGATCAGCACCTTCACCTGGTGGAACGGCTGCTTGAACGCACGCAGCACGTTCTCGCCGGAGGGGAGGTAGGTGCGACCGGCGGCGACCTCCGCGCGCAGGAACTCACCCATGGCGGCGATCTGGTCGGCAACGGGGGCGAGAGCTTCAGCCCAGCCGGCTTCGACAACTTCGTTGAGGGGACGAGCCACGGCTGTGAACCCTATCTCACTCAATCCAAACGACGGAGCTTCTCCCGGTACAAACCGATGTTCTGCACGTACTTCTCGACGATGAACGCCCAGGCCTGTTCTGGCACAACATGTCCAGCACGCTCTCGGGCCGGAACGCCGAGAACCATCGTGCGTTCGCGGACATGACCGTCGAACGAGACCACCGCGCCGGCGCCGACGATCGCGCCCTTCTCGACGATGGAACCGTTGAGCACCACCGAGCCTGACGCGATCAGACAGTCGTCCGCGATGGTCGCGCCTTCGATGTGCACGTTGTGGCCGATGACGCACGACGAACCGATGTGCACCGGGTGGACCTCGGTGCAGTGGATCACCGTGCCGTCCTGGACCGACGTGCGCTCGTCGACGACGATGCGGCCGTAGTCGCCGCGCAGCACCGCTTGAGGCCACACCGACGAGAACGCGCCGATGCGCACGTCGCCGATCACCGTCGCGTCCGGGTGCACGTACGCGTCCGGGTGGATCTGCGGTGTGTACTCCCCCAACGCATAGATGGCCATGCGCCCGAACCTACAACGGCTTCCCGAAGCAGCGGCTCTCCGGGTGGTCGCGGTAGACGCCGAAGTTCTCGATCCGCTCGTAGCCGCTGGAGAGGTACAGGCCGATCGCCTCGGGTTGCCGCATGCCGGTTTCCAGGACCATCTGCCGATGGCCTGCCTCGCGCGCGGTGTCCTCCAGGTTCGCGAGAACCAGCCGCGAGAGTCCACGGCCGCGCAGCGAGTCCGCGACGTACATGCGCTTGATCTCGGCGGCGCCGTCCTCGGAGTGCGCGCGCCAGCCACCGCACGCTACAGGCACGCCGTCGAGGTAGCCGACGACGAAGTAGCCGAGCGGGGCGGCGAACTGCGCCGGGTCGACCGGGGTGATGTCCTGGCTGCCGTAGCGCTCGACGAAGACCTGCTGCAGGTCGGCGATCAGCTTGACCGAGTCCGGATGATCATACGTTCGCGTGCATAGTTCCACATCGACCCACTTTACCCGCGCCAATGCTCCCAGCCAGGTGGTTTTTCGTACGTCCTGCCGTCGACCGTCACGCCTTCACCGGCGCGGACCGTACCGATCGTCGTCCAGCCCTCGGGTACCGCCTTCGGTCCCGGGAACGTCGCCGCGAGGGCGTGGTCCTCGCCTCCGGTCAGCGCCCAGTGCCGGGCGTCACCGCCGAGCGCCGACGCCACGTCCAGCAGGCGCGGGTGCAACGGCAGCAGGTCGGTGCGGATGTCGATCGCCACGCCCGACGAGTCGGCGATGTGGCCGAGGTCCTGCAGCAGGCCGTCCGAGACGTCGATCATCGACGTGGCACCGGCCTCCGCCGCCCTGGGCCCCTCCTCGTACGGCGGCTCCGGCGTGCGCTGGGCGTTGACGATGCCGACCGGCGAGCGGAACCCGCGGCCGAGCACGGCCAGGCCCGCGGCCGCCCAGCCGAGCCGTCCGGTCACCGCCACGACGTCGCCGACGAGCGCGCCGGACCGCGTGACCGGCTCAAGTCCGTTCATGTCCCCCATCGCGGTGATCGAGATCACCAGCGTGGCGGAGCTGACCATGTCGCCGCCGACGACGCCCGCGCCGGCCTTGGCCGCCTCCTCCCAGAGGCCCGACATGATCCCCTGGACCGTGGCCGCGGGTGTTTCCGCCGGGCACGCGATCCCGACGAGCAGACCGGACGGCAGCGCGCCCATGGCGACGACGTCGGCGAGGTTCACCGCGGCCGCTTTTCGGCCCACCTGCTCGGGTGTGGACCAGTCGAGTCTGAAGTGGACACCCTCGACCAGCACGTCCATCGACGCGACGACCCGTCCGTCCGGAACGGCCACCACGGCCGCGTCGTCACCGGGACCGAGGATGGTCGTCTCGGGTTGCGCCCGACCGGTCGTCACCCGGTGGATGAGATGGAACTCACCCACTTCGGCGACCGTCTCCGCGTCGCGCGGCGGCTCCGGACGCAAAGTTGCCTCCCAATCTGAGCATTCGGAACCCCAACTGGGGTACGTTGCGTGACACGTTCCTACCTCGACCCAACCTGTCGCGACGAAGGGGCACGCCGTGGTGCATGCATACATCCTCATCCAGACCGAGGTCGGCAAGGCCGCTGCAGTCGCCTCCGAGATCTCCGGGATCGCCGGAGTCGCCACCGCAGAAGACGTCACCGGTCCGTACGACGTCATCGTCCGCGCGGAGGCCGACACCGTCGACCAGCTCGGCCAGCTCGTGGTCGCGCGCATCCAAAACGTCGAAGGCATCACTCGTACGTTGACCTGCCCGGTCGTGCATCTCTAGCTCGTGTTGTCATAACTGGGTGACTCAGCAGGAATCCACCTCGGCGCTGTCCCGGCCGCTGCTCGCGGCGGTCGGACTCGCCGTGCTGCTCGCCATCGGTGTCGCCGCGCTCGGTCTGGTGCTGGGCACGGGCAACCAGACCGAGGACGTGCCCGGCCGCACGGGCCCTCTCGCGCTGGTCTCGATCGACGCGCCGTCGGCGGGTGCACCGGAATGCGCCTCCCTGGTCGAGAAGCTGCCCGTCGGGCTGCCGTCCGGGAAGGACATGCTGCCGCGCAGGGAGATCGCCTCGCCGGCACCGCCCGCCACGGTGGCGTGGGGTGACGCCAAACACGATCCGGTGGTTCTGCGCTGCGGTCTGCCCCGGCCCGCCGAGCTCTCGCCGACCTCGCAGCTGCGCGTGATCTCCGACGTGCAGTGGTTGCAGCTGCCCGGTTCGGGCAGCGCGACGTGGGTGATCGTGGACCGCGGCGTGTACGTGGCGCTGACGGTGCCCGACGACGCGGGCACCGGACCGTTGCAGGACATCTCCACGACGGTGCGCGACCTCCTGCCGAAGCAGCCGGTCAAGACCGAGGCGCGGTGACCGCCTGAAGGCAGGCGGTCACCGTGCCTGCCTTAGCGGAGGCCGGGGCCACGGGCGATCGCCGTCTCGACCAACGTGGTCAGCAGCGTCGTGAAGTCGATGCCGGTCGCCGCCCACGCCTTGGGGTACATGGAGATCGGCGTGAAGCCCGGCATGGTGTTGAGCTCGTTGACGATCAGCTCGTTCTGCTCGGTGAGGAAGAAGTCCACCCTGGACAGACCCTGGCAGTCGAGGGCCTTGAACGCCGTGACGGCCATCTCGCGCAGCTGCGCGGTGACGTCGTCGTCGAGCTTCGCCGGGATGTCGGCCTCGTAGGAGTCGTCGACGTACTTGGCGTTGAAGTCGTACCACTCGACGTCCGCGCCGACCGCCCGCAGCTCGGCGGGCAGCGACGCCTCGACGCGGCCGTCCGGGAACTCCAGCACGGCGAGCTCGATCTCGCGCACGTTCGGCACGGCGGCCTCGACGATGACCTTCGGGTCGTGCCGGCGCGCCTCGAAGATCGCGGCGTCCAGGTCGGCCCAGTCGCTCACCTTGGAGATGCCGACGGACGACCCGGCGCGCGACGGCTTCACGAACACCGGCAGGCCGAGGTGCTCGCGCTCGTCGAGCGTCAGGGTGGTGGCGGACCGGTCCAGCGCCACGAACCTGCCGACCGGCAGGCCCTCCGCCTGCAGGATCTTCTTGGCGAAGATCTTGTCCATGGCCGCGGCGCTGGCGAACACGCCGGGGCCGACGTACGTGACGCCGCCGAGTTCGAGCAGGCCCTGGATGGTGCCGTCCTCACCCCACGCGCCGTGCAGCAGCGGGAAGACGACGTCGACGTCCTTCAGCGCCTCGCCGGGCTCGATCGCGACGAGGTCGGTGCGGTTGCGCAGCGTGGGGAGGTTGCCGGTGCCCGCTTCCAGCGCGTTCGGGTCCGTGCCGAGCGCCCACTGACCCTGCGGGGTGATGCCGACGGGCACCACCTCGAAGCGGTCCGCGTCCAGGTGGGGCAGGACGCTCTTGGCGGACTGGCAGGAGACCTCGTGCTCGGAGCTGCGGCCGCCGAACACCACGGCCACCCTCGTCTTGCGCTGCGTCATGGGGCCCGACCCTACCCGTTTGGGCGATTGTGCCCATCGGGCAGTTCACGCCAGGCGGCAACCACGTCGTGCAGCGGCTTGTCCAGGTCAGCGCGGTCGGTGGCCCCGCTCGTCGTGCTGCGGGCCGAGGGGTTCGAGGCGGTGGTCAGGCCGCGGGGGATCTCGGAGCCGTCAGGACCGAAGGTCGTCGGTGAGCAACTCCGTGAGGACGGGCAGCGCGCTGACCAGCTGTTCTCGCGAGCACGCGCTGTAGCCGATCGCGAGGCCGTGGAACTTGGGCCGGTTGACGTAGTGCCTCGCCAGGCCGTCCACCCGCAGGCCGCGCTCCAGCGCGAGCCGCATGACCTCCCGTTCCCGGTCGAGGCTCGGCAGCAGCACGACGACGTGCGCGCCCGCGTCGTCACCGATCATCCTGATGCCCGCCGCCGCGAACGTGTCGACGATCAACGCGCGGCGCTCGGACAGCTCCCGTCGCAGCCTGCGCAGGTGGCGGCCGAGGTCGCCGGTGCGCGCCAGCTCGACGACGACCCGCTGGCCCGCGGCCGCCGGGCTGGTGCCGGTCAGGTCGCGGTGTTCGAGGATCGTGGTCGCGATGTGCTCCGGCGCGACCATCCAGCCCGCGCCCAGGGTCGGGGTGAGGATCTTGCTCGTGGTGCCGAGGTGGACGACGACGTCCGGGGCCAGCGCGGCCAGTGACGGTAGCGGTGCCACGTCATAACGCAGCTCGCCGTCGTAGTCGTCCTCGATGACCAGCCAACCGTCGCGGCGCGCGCGTTCGACCAACGCCACCCGGCGCCCGGCCGACATGCGGCCGCCCAGCGGGTACTGGTGGGCCGGCGAGCAGTAGACGGCCTTCACGCCCGCCGGGACCGCTTCCGGCAGCAGGCCTTCCGCGTCGACCGCCGCCTGGACGACCTTCAGCCCGGCCGTGCGGAAGACGCCCACCGCGCGTTGGTAACCGGGTTCCTCCACGGCCACGGCGTCACCGCGTCGCAGCACGGCCACGGCGATCTCGGTGAGGACGGCGGTGGTGCCGCCGGTGGCCAGCACGGGTTCGGCGTTCACGGCCAGGCCGCGGTGGCGCAGCAGGTGCTCGGCGATGGCCTCGCGGTACTCGGGCAGACCCGCGCGTTCGGGACGGGACAGCGGTGGCGCGTCCGCCGCGGCACGCCACGCCCGCCGCCAGGCCGCGCGGTCGAGGCCTCCTGCCCACGGCGCGCCGGTGGCGAGGTCGACGAAGTCGGTGATGGCCGGGACGACCGCCTTGCGCGAACGTTTGCGCAACGGGCCGGGCGGGGTCGTGGTGACATAGGTGCCGGAACCGTGCCGGCCGGCGATCCAGCCTTCCGCGTGCAACTGGTCGTAGGCGGCGGCAGTGACCGTGCGCGAGACACCGAGCGACTCGGCCAACGCGCGCGTGGACGGCAAACGGTCGCCCGCGCGAAGCCGTCCCTCGGACGCGGCGGAGCGCAGGGCGTCCGCGAGCTGGACGGCGAGCGGTTCGGCGGACTCGCGGTCCAGCGCCACGGGAAGCGCGGTCTCAGCCACGGACGGCCTCCCACGCTGACGCAGGCGTCCCCTCGCGAAGGGGACCCCTTGTTTTCATTCTCCCAGACAGCACCGACACTCCCGGCAGGGCCGAGGCACGAAGTGGCCTTCTCAAATTGATCAAAACTGGCGCTTCAATGATGCCACTTCACGTACCACAGTGGGAACATGACCACTGACCTGCAGCTCTCCCCCACCCCACGCAGCACCGTCGTCCGCGGCAAGAAGCGAGCCGTCCAGGACCGCCAGGTGCTCTACGACATCCTCGACGCCGGCCTGGTCTGCCACCTCGCCGTGGAAGTCGACGGGGCGCCGTTCCTCATCCCCACCGCGTACGGGCGCGACGGCAACCGCATCTTCCTGCACGGGTCGACGGGCTCACGGTCCATCAGGAGCATGCTCGAAGGCAAGCAGGTTTGCATCGCCGTGACGCTCGTGGACGGTGTCGTGTACTCGCGTTCGGTGTTCCACCACTCGATGAACTACCGGTCGGCGATCATCCACGGCACCGCGAAGATCGCCGAGGACCCGGAACTCGCCCTCCGCACCATCGTCGAGCACGTCACGCCCGGCAGCTGGGACTACGCGCGCAGCCCGTCCAAGAAGGAGCTGGCGCAGACGGCCGCGCTGGAGATCGACCTGACCGAGGCCAGCGTCAAGGTGCGCGAGGGCGGGCCGGGCGAGGACCCGTCGGACCTCGAAGCCAACCTCGTGTGGGCCGGGCACATGCCGCTCATCACGACTTGGGGCGCGCCGGTGCCGCACGAGACGGACAAGCCGGTACCGCCACACGTCAGCGCACGGGGCCGTTGACCGGGTCGAAGCGGTACGGGGTCATGGCGCGTGTGCCGTGGCGGTAGACGTGGATCGACACGGCCGGGTCCACACCGTCGTTGCGCACCTGGTGCACGTAACCGGGCCCCCACACGCGTGACTGACCGGCGTGCAGCGAGTGCACGACCTGGATCCGGGTCGTCACCACCTCGGTCAGCAGGCCGCTGACCACGGTGAACGCGCCGGAGGTCGTGGCGTGGTCGTGCAGCGAGGCCGTCTGACCAGGAAGCCAGCTCATCAGCCAGATCTCCTGGTCGTCGGTCTTGTCGACCAACGCCGAGAAGCGCTCCTCCGGGTCGTACCGGAGCAGGCGCTTCCAGCGGTCGCGGTCGGCCGCCCACGCCAAAGCCACCCGAACGGGGTGCAGCAGTGCGGAGTTCTCAGGCAGAACGACGCTGTTCTCAGGAACGGCGAACATCGGGGAAAAGTCCTAACCAGGCGAGTGCGCGAAAAGAGGACGCGGGACTATCGCCAGGTACAACAGCAACACGTGTTGAAGGACATGAGGCAGAGGGTCCCGGAACCGGGACCCTCTGTCAAACCAGGCCCAAAGCCTGGGACACGTCCGCGACCAGGTCCCGCGTGTCCTCACAACCCGCCGAGAAGCGCACCAGGCCCTCGGGCACCGGATCACCCCACTGGGCGCGCCGGTCCGCACTGGAGTGCAGGCCACCGAACGACGTCGCCGCCGACACGAGCCGTGACTTGCGGAGGAACGCCTCCACCGCCTCCGCGGACTCCAGCTCGAACGTCAACACGCCGTTGAACCGCCGCATCTGCTGCGCCGCGAGCAGGTGTGCCGGGTCCGCGGCGGCGCCCGGCCAGCGCAACCCCGCGACTCGGCCGGAGAGCAGCTCGTACAGCGCGGCGGCGTTCTTGGCCTGCCGTTCCAGCCGCAGGTCCAGGGTTCCGAGGCCGCGCAGTACCAACCACGTCTCGAAAGGACCGGGGATCGCGCCGCTCAACGCCCGCGCGTCCCGCAACGATGCGGCCAGGTCCGGCGAAGCCGCCGTCAGGTGTCCGAACTGGACGTCGCTGTGCCCGGCGACGGCCTTGGTGTCGGACGACACCACGATGTCGGCGCCGAATTCCAGCGGCCGCTGCCCCAACGGTGTCGCCGTCGTGTTGTCCACGGCCACGAGCGCTCCCGCCGCGTGCGCCGCGTCGGCCAGCGTCGCGATGTCGCACACGTCCAGACCGGGGTTCGACGGTGACTCCAGCAGCACCAGCCGCACGCCCTCGAAGGACGGATACGGCCCGGCCGTGGGCACCTGAACGACGTTGATGTCCATTTCGGACGTGAACCGCCGGGACACGTAATAGCCGTCGGACGGGAGCATCAGAGTGTCCCCTGTGGACAACAACGTGCGCAGCATGGTGGAGATCGCCGCCATCCCGGACGGGAAGACGACGCACTCGCCGCCGTCCAGCGATCCGAGCGCGGCTTCCAGAGCACGCCACGTCGGATTGCTGGTCCGGCCGTAGGTGTCCTGCCCGCCGAGGTGGTAGACCGAAGCGAACACCGGCTGAGCACCGAACGGTTCGCCCGGTACAGCATCAACAGCATGCACGACCCGCGTGCCGTCACCGTAGGAGTTGTTCACTGGCGCTCGTGCTTCCGGTCGCGGCCCAGCAGCGCGGCACCGAGGTCCCGCACGCTCAGCCCGTCGTGGCAGACCCCGTTCACACCTTCGGTGATCGGCATGTCGACGTCGTGCGCCCGCGCCAGCTCCAGGATCGACGAGCACGACTTCACGCCCTCGGCGACCTGACCGTGCGCGGCCTCCTGCGCCTGCGCGAGCGTGTCGCCCTTGCCGAGCCGTTCACCGAAGGACCGGTTGCGCGACAACGGCGACGCGCAGGTCGCCACGAGGTCGCCCAGCCCGGCCAGCCCGGCGAACGTCAGCGGGTCCGCGCCCAGGGCCGCGCCCAGCCGCGCGGTCTCGGCCAGACCGCGCGTGATGATCGACGCCATCGTGTTGTCGCCGTAGCCCATGCCCGCCGCCATGCCGCACGCCAGCGCGATGACGTTCTTGCACGCCCCGCCCAGCTCGCAACCGACGACGTCGGTGTTGGTGTACGGGCGGAAGTACGAGTTGGAGCACGCGTGCTGCAGGTCGACCGCGCGGTCGTGGTCCGTGCACGCGATGACGGTCGCGGTCGGCTGCCCGACCGCGATCTCCTTGGCCAGGTTCGGCCCGGACACCACGGCCACCTGCGAGGAGTCGACGCCGGCGACCTCGCTGATCACCTCGCTCATCCGCTTCAACGTGCCGAGCTCGACGCCCTTGGACAGCGACACCAGGGTCGCGTCCGCGGGCAGCAGCTCCTTCCACGCCGACAGGTTGACCCGCAACGTCTGCGACGGCACGGCCAGCACGACGGCGTCCGCCCCGTCCAGCGCCTTCGCCGGGTCGGCCGTCGCGGTCAGGTTGGCGGGCAACGAGATGCCGGGCAGGTAGTCGGTGTTCACGCGGGTCTCCGTGATCGCGGAGGCGACCTCCTGCCGCCGTGCCCACAGCACGACCTCGGGACCGGAGTCCGCGATGACCTTCGCGAAGGTCGTGCCCCACGAACCGGCGCCGAGCACCGCAACGCGTTCGATCGCCATGGTGTTCAGGCCTTCCTCGGTCCGTAGAAGCCTTCCGGCGCCTGCTGTCCGCGCACCTCGGAAAGGAGGTCCTTCACGTGGCTCATCAGCAGGTCGGTGACCTCGCGCAACACGGTCAGCGACTCCTCGCGCTCCCTGAACCCCGACAGGTCGATCGGCTCACCGACCAGGTAGGTGACCGTTTTACGCGGGAAGGGCCGGAACCGCTTCTTGTAGTGGTCGTAGATGTCGACCGTGCCCCAGCGGGCGATCGGGATCACCGGACCGTCGTGCTGCAGCGCGAGCCGCGCCACGCCGGTGCGCGAGTTCATCGGCCAGCTCTCGGGGTCCTTGGTGATGGTGCCCTCGGGGTAGATCACCACGCACTGACCGTCCGCCAGCGCCTCGTGCGCCGCCCGCAGGCTCTGCTGGGCGTCCGACGTGCCGCGGTACACCGGGATCTGTTTCGTGCGGCGCAGGACCATGCCGGCGAACGGGATCTTCCAGAGGCTGTGCTTGGCGAGGAAGTGCGGCACCCGGTCGTTGCGGTGCGTGAAGACCGCGTCGTAGATCGGGTCGAGGTGCGAGATGTGGTTCATGACCAGCAGCGCCGATCCTTGGCGCGGGATGCGGTCGCCGTGCAGGTACTTCCGCCTGCCCAACAGGCCCGACAGCGGGTAGAGGATCACCGCGGCGACCCCGACCCAGAAGCCGCCCTTCTCCCGTTTGGCCACGTGGCCTCTCCTCACCTAGATCTGCACCCGAGAGCACATTAGTCGGCAGATCGTGGACTATGACGAGGTGAGGGATGAAGTCGACCTCGTGGTTCCGGTCAAAACGCTCGGCAGGGCCAAGACCAGGCTGACCAGCGCCACCGGCGGAGATCCGGTGTCGCACGCGGCACTGGCGCTGGCGCTCGCCCTGGACACGGTGAGCGCCGCGCTGAGCACGCCCGGCGTCCGGCGCGTGGTCACGGTCACATCGGACCCGGCCGTCGCCGCCGAGATGGCCGCGCTGGGCGTCGAGTCGCTGCCGGAGCCCGCCGAACCCGGTCTCAACGCGGCGTTGGAGCACGGCGCGCGCATGTTGCGGTCCGCACGCGTCGGCGCGCTCCAGGCCGATCTGCCCGCACTCAGGTCCGCCGAGCTCCAGGCCGCGCTCGAAGCCTCCGCCGGCCGCCGCGCGTTCGTCCCGGACCGGCAGGGCACTGGCACGACGTTGCTGCTGGCCGCGCCCGGCGGTGAGCTCGACCCGCGGTTCGGCGTCGGATCCGCCGGCCACCACCGGAACTCCGGTGCGATCGCGCTGTTGGGGCCGTGGCCGTCGCTGCGTTGTGACGTGGACACAGAAGAAGATCTGCGTCTCGCGCTGACGTTGGGGCTCGGTGTGCACACCGCGAACGCCTTGCCCGCCTGGACAACCTGAGCGATCCACACGCGTCCTCTGGGTTGATCGAACTCTGGGGAGCAGATGCGCACACTGATCGCGTTGGCGGCGATCACCGTCATCTCCGGATGTGCCGCCGCCATGCAGGACGAGCGGACGCCGGACTACACCGCACCGAACAAGCTCGTGTCGTGCAGCGTCGGGCTGCCGCAGAGCTGGAAGGACGAGCTGGCCCGCAACCAGACGGAAGCGGGTTCGCACGAGCGGGTCACGATCGTCGGCGCCAACGAGAACGCCGACGTGACACTGGTGCGGACGACCCGCAACCACACGACCGAGCTCGTGCTGCGCGACCACCAGAAGCGCCAGCAGGTGATGGCGGTGCAGGACGAGGCGCAGATCTCCGGTGTGGAGTTCGACGGGCGCTGGGTGACGTTCACGACCACCCCGAACCCGGAGAACCACACCACGACGACCTACGCGTGGGACTCGCGCGACGACGGCGCGCCCGTGCGGATCGGCAGCAGCAGTGCCGTGGTGCGCAACGGCAAGGCCGCCTGGTCGGAAGACAAGTCCGTGCACGTCTACGACCTCGCGAAGAAGAAGGACAAGGTCGTGGGCCAGGGCACGGCACCGACGTTCTTCGGTGACGCGGTCATCTGGCTGCAGGACGGGAAGTTCCGCTCGGAGGCAGCGCTTCCCGAACCGCTGCGGCAGGCTCGGCCCAGCGGAGACGTCGCGTCGGACGGGCGCACGCTGGTGTGGACGCAGGGCGACGACACGCTGCACGGCTGGCGGGCGGACTGGACGGCACCGCGGTTGCTCGCCGAGATCAAGACCGTGCCGAAGACCGAGGGCATCGTGTTTCCGCGCGTCAGCGGCGACTTCGTGTCGTGGCGCTCGGAGTCCGGTTACGTCACGGACGTCCGCAGCGGCGCCACCGTCCACAGCTCGGAAGCCGACTACTGGCTGGAGGTGCACGGCGGCGCGCTGACCCGCGAAGGCGGGCAGGTCGCCGCGTCCGCGCCGCTGTCGGCGCTTTCCCCTTTACCGCAGTGCCGAACGTGACGAACAACACGAAAAAGTTGGTTCAGGCAACGCGACGGGAAACCCAGGCACCTTTACCTCCGTATCCCTTGATGCAAACGGCGTACCCCCCGATGCCGTTCCCCGACGTTCGCCCAGAGGTGTACCTGCATGAAGTCGATGACGCACGCCGACTACCTGGCGCTGCGCCGCTTTCCCGCTCTTGACGGCCTGCGGGCCATTGCCGCGGTGCTGGTGGTGTTCTTCCACTACGGGGGCCCGGACTGGCTGCAGGGCTGGGCGGGAGTCCAGCTGTTCTTCGTCCTCAGCGGATTCCTGATCACCACGCTGATGCTGCGCGAGGAACACGGCACCGGACGGATCTCCCTCAAGGAGTTCTACCTGCGGCGGGCGTTCCGGATCCTGCCCGTGTACTTCGTGATCCTGCTGATCACCGCGGTCGGCTCGTGGCTCTGCGGCACGTTCACCAGCAACGGCATCGGTCCGGCGCTGAAGTACTTCCTGACCTTCACCAACGAGTTCGCCGGCGCCAGCCCGTACGGGCAGTCCTGGTCGCTGGGTGTCGAGCAGAAGTTCTACCTGGTCTGGCCGTTGGTCGCGATCGCGCTGGGCACCGTCGTGCTGCGGCGCCGCGCCGGTGCCGCGCTCCTGGGCATGCTGCTCGCGCTCGTGGTCGTCAACTTCACGACGTCGCACAGCAATCCCGGCTGGCCGGTGCACTACTTCTCGATCCTGACCGGTGTGCTGCTCGCCATCGCGTTGCACAGCCCGCGCGGGTTCGCCGTGCTGCGCCCGCTCACGAACCGGGTCGCGCAGGTGATCGTCGCGATCGGATTCGTCGTGGTGCACCTGAGCGTGAAGCCGCTCGCCGCACTCCTCGACGGGATCAACGGAATCCCAGGTCACGTGCTGGTCATCCCGGTGTACGCGCTCGCGGCGGCGGCGCTGCTCGCCGCGCTGGTCGCGCCCGGCCCGGTGACGACTTCCCTGTCCACGAGGCCGATGCAGTTCGTCGGTGAGCGCTCGTACTCGCTCTACCTCGTGCAGACGGTCGCGGCGACCGTCATCTGGTTCTTCTGGCCGACTCTTTCCGGCCTCGGGCAGTCAGTGGCGGTCACCGCGTTGGGCCTGGCGCTGGCGAGCGTCCTCTACGCGACCGTGGAGATCCCGATGATCACCCTCGGCCGGCTCGTGATCACCCGCCAGCGCGCTGCGGCCGCCGTCCGGGCCGCCGTCGCTCAGCAGCAGGCGCCCGCGCCGCAGTCCTCGCGGTTGGCGACCATGGGGCAGGCCCAGCCGTAGAACGGGTCCGGGGCGAGCGGCAGGCGGTCGCGGCCGCTCTCCCTGGCCAGTTCCTTCGAGTAGTGCGCGGTGAGCGTCACGTTCGTGCCGCTCTCCTGCGCCTCGTAAGCCCCCTTCTCCAGCGAGACGATCTCGACGCCGCGCGAGATGTCCGCGATGAAGACGCTGTTCTTGTGCCAGTACGGCGCCCACGACACCGCCGAGTCCGGCCGCCAGTAGCCGATCTGGATCGGCTTGGCCGGGTTGGAGATGTCGAGGAAGCGCGTGCCCTGCTCGTACCAGGAGTAGGCCACGATCCGCTTGTTCACGTCGAAGTAGTGCGCGGAGCACTCGACGTCACCGGGGATCGTGCCCTCCTGGTCGTCCGGGCTCCACACGCCGACGGTCTTCATCTCGAACGGCTGCGAGCTCCAGCCCTCGCCGTTGAACGACCCCTTCAGCGACGAGATGACGAACCTGCCCTCGGTCTTGCAGGTGGGCGACCCGAACGCCTCCTCGGTGTGCAGCAGCAGGGTGCCTGGCGGGTTCTCCGGCGTGGGGCGGGGTCCGTCGGACAGCGTCCGGCCGATCGGGCGGAACGAGTTGTGCGTGAACGACGTCGGCATGTCCACCTTCGGCACGTTGCCGCCCGCGTAGGCGATCGGGTCCCACGCCGTGGCCTCGCGGAACTCGCCGCTCAACGGATCGCGGTGCCAGCCCCGCGTCCAGTAGCCGCGGGTGCCGTTGTCGCCCGCGACCCACGCGATGCCCTGCGCGTCGACCTGGACGTCGTGCGTGATCTTGCCCTCGCCCGGCTTGCCGCGGACGTCGACCGAGACCGGCAGCTCCTTCGGGTTCTTCGGGTCGCGGATGTCCGTGACGAAGATGCGGCCGGTCTTCGCGTCCGAACGGTCGCGGCCGGCGGTCCACAGGTACTGGCAGTCGTTGATGCAGGTGGTCGTGTGCCCGGTGTCCTGCCGGTGGAAGCTCAGGATCTTGAGGTCGGCCGGGTCCACAGCGGACACGATGTAGTTGCCGGTCGGACGGTCGCCGGGCAGCGCGCGGCCGAACGAGTTGACCTCGCGCGCCAGGAACGCGAGCTTGCGGACCGGGTCGACGTTGATGTCCTCGTTCTCCCAGAAGCGCTGCGCCGGGTCGTCGCCGGGCAGCGCCATCTCCTCCTTGGTGAGGTGGTCGAGGAACTTCGGGTGGTCGAGATCGGTGACGTCGAACGTCTTCAGCCCGGTCTCCAGGCTGACGAACGCGACGTCGCGGGGCCCGTACTGGGCGAACGCGATCGAGATGGCGCGCTGCGTGTCGGGCAGGGTCGCCTTCAGGCGCACGTTCTTCGCCGCCGCCTGCAGGCGTGGTTTGTCCACCACCGCGGTCCTGGGTTCGGCCGCCGCCGCCGAAGCCAAGCCCGCCGTGGTGAAGGCCATCAGGGTTGCCGCTGTGATCGTGGCTATCACCTTCATGCGCTTGACCATGGCAGCGGCTCGAATGAGACGTGTACCGACGAACGTCTAGGCTTTTGCTCCGTGCAGGTGACTGTGTCTTCTTTCCACACCGACGGCTCTGCCGTCGTCCTGCGCGATGACGGCGTTCTGCTCGACGTGAGCGCGGCCGCGGTCACCGCGGGTGGCTGGCGGATGCTGCGTCCGGGTCAGCGGGTGACCCTCGAACGTAGTGCCGACGGGGTCGTCACCGCCGTGCGCCTGCCTGTTCTGTGACGAGGAGTTCACCAGCCTGACGTTCTCGGCAGGGGCGCTCGCGCCGATAGTGGGGAACAATGCGGGGCGTGAGCACGGAGAACAACGACGGCAAGGCGACCCCTCCCCGACGCCGCTCCACGCGCAGCAAGGCGGCGGAGACCCCGCGCACGGCGACCCCGCGCAGGCAGCCACGCGCGGCGACGAGGCGGGCCTCCAACCCGCCGCGGACGAAGACCCAGCCGACCCAGCCGGTCGCGACGCCGGTGCGGGGCGTGCCCTCGGCGCCGCCCGCGGTCACGTCGAGCGCCCTGCCCACGGACCTGCCCGACGACCGGTACTTCAACCGTGAACTGTCCTGGTTGGACTTCAACGCGCGCGTGCTCGCGCTGGCCGAGGACGCCTCCCAGCCGCTGCTGGAGCGGGCGAAGTTCCTCGCGATCTTCGCGTCGAACCTCGACGAGTTCTACATGGTCCGGGTCGCCGGCCTGAAGCGGCGCGAGGAGACCGGTCTCTCGGTGCGCAGCGCGGACGGGCTCACGCCGCGCGAGCAGCTCGCCGCGATCTCCAAGCGCTCGCAGGAACTCGTCGAGCAGCACGCCCGCGCGTTCCTCGACCACATCCGGCCAGGCCTGGAAGAGCACCGGATCAGCATCGTGACGTGGGGCGACCTCACGGACTACGACCGGCTGCGGCTCTCCAACTACTTCAGCGAGCAGGTGTTCCCGGTCCTCACGCCGCTCGCGGTCGACCCGGCGCACCCGTTCCCCTACATCTCCGGGCTGTCGCTGAACCTCGCGGTGACCGTGCGCGACCCGGAGGGCGGCGGCGAGCGGTTCGCGCGCGTGAAGGTGCCGGACAACGTGCCGCGGCTCGTGCGCGTGGAGGCGGACCGGTCGTCCTCCTCCGCGACCTTCCTGCCGCTGGAGGAGCTCATCGCCGCGCACCTGGGCGAGCTGTTCGCCGGCATGGAGGTCATCGAGTGCCACGCGTTCCGGGTGACGCGCAACGCGGACCTGGAGGTCGAGGAGGACCGCGACGAGGACCTGTTGCAGGCCTTGGAACGGGAGCTCGCCCGGCGCCGGTTCGGTCCGCCGGTGCGCCTGGAAGTGGCCGACGACATGACCGAGCACATGCTCGAACTGTTGTTGCGGGAGATGGACGTCGACCCGCACGACGTCGTGACCGTGCCGGGATTGCTCGATTTGTCGTGCCTGTGGCAGCTCTACGGCATCGACCGCAAGACGTTGAAGGACCCGGCGTTCGTGCCGGCGACGCACCCGGCGTTCGGTGAGCGCGAGACGCCGAAGAGCGTCTTCGCGACGCTGCGCGAGGGCGACGTGCTGGTGCACCACCCGTACGACTCGTTCTCGACGTCGGTGCAGCGCTTCATCGAGCAGGCCGCGGCCGACCCGCACGTGCTCGCCATCAAGCAGACCCTGTACCGCACCTCGGGCGACTCGCCCATCGTGGACGCGCTGATCGACGCGGCCGAGGCGGGCAAGCAGGTCGTGGCGCTGGTCGAGATCAAGGCGCGGTTCGACGAGCAGGCGAACATCAAGTGGGCCCGCACGCTGGAGAAGGCGGGCGTGCACGTCGTCTACGGCCTGGTGGGCCTGAAGACGCACTGCAAGACGTCGTTGGTCGTGCGCCAGGAGGGCTCGACGATCCGGCGCTACTGCCACATCGGCACCGGCAACTACAACCCGAAGACCGCGCGGCTGTACGAGGACGTCGGCATCCTCACCGCCGAACCGACGATCGGCGCGGACCTCACCGACCTCTTCAACGTGCTGACCGGCTACGCGCGACAGGACGAGTACCGCTCGCTGCTCGTGGCGCCCTACGGCGTCCGCAAGGGCATCGTGGACCGGATCAACCAGGAGATCGAGCGCGCGCAGGCGGGCGAGCTCTCCGGCGTGCGCATCAAGGTGAACTCGCTCGTGGACGAGCAGGTCATCGACGCGCTGTACCGCGCATCACAGGCCGGTGTGCCCGTCGACGTCGTCGTGCGCGGCATCTGCAGCCTCAAGCCGGGCGTGAAGGGCATGTCCGAGAACATCCGGGTGCGCTCGATCCTGGGCCGGTTCCTGGAGCACTCGCGGATCTTCCACTTCGCGGGCATCGACGAGTACTGGATCGGCAGCGCGGACATGATGCACCGCAACCTCGACCGCCGCGTCGAGGTGGCCGTGCGCGTGATGAACCCGCGCCTGGCCGCACAGCTCGCGGACGTCTTCACGTCCGCGCTCGACCCGCAGACGCGCTGCTGGGTGCTGCGCTCTGACGGAGAATGGGAAGCGTCGCCCGCGGACGGCTCGTCGGTGCGCGACCACCAAATGGAACTGCTGCACAAGCACGGAGCTCTTGGGTGATCAAAGCTGCTGGGGCGGTGCTCTGGCGCGATGCCGACGGTGACGTCGAAGTCGCGGTGGTGCACCGCCAGCGTTATGACGACTGGTCGTTGCCGAAGGGAAAGCTGGACAGGGGAGAAACGATTCCCGCCTGCGTGGCGCGCGAGGTGCTGGAGGAAACCGGGTACTCGTGCGTGCTCGGGCGGTTCCTGCAGCAGACCTCGTACAAGGTGAAGAACGACACCAAGACGGTCGACTACTACGCCGCGGAAGCCGTGTCGGGCGATTTCGCCGCCAACGACGAGGTCGACGAGTTGCGGTGGCTGCCGGTCGCCGAGGCCTCGTCGTTGCTGACCTACGAGCACGACCGCGTCGTGCTGGCGGAGTTCGACCGGCTGCCGGCGGACCTGCTGCTGGTGCTGCTGGTGCGGCACGCGAAGGCCGGCAAGCGGTCCGAGTGGGACGGCGACGACGACCTCCGTCCCCTCTCCGGCGCCGGGTGGAAGCAGGCTTCCGCTCTTCGCACCCTGCTCCCCCTGTGGTCGCCCGCCCGCGTCCACACGGCTCCCAGGGTGCGTTGCGCGGACACCGTGCTGGGCGTGGCCGAGGACCTGGCCGTCGTGATGGTCGAGGAACCGCGGCTGTCCGAGGAGGGCTACTGGCCCGATCCGGAGGCGGGTCTCGTTCGGCTGCTGGAGGTCGCGGCGCAGGAGGGCCGGGCGGTCGTGTCGTCGCAGGGCGGGGTGATCCCGTCGGTCGTGCAGGCGCTGGCCGAACTGGGTGGTCTGCGGCTGTCGGAGATCCCGTGCAAGAAGGGCAGCACGTGGGTGCTGGCCTTCACCCGGCCGTTCGGCACCTGGTCCACTTCGGACTCGCCTTCGCGCTGGCCAACGCTGGTGTCGGCGCATTACCTGGCCTCACCGCTACCGCGTCCCTGAGGGGTCGCCGCACGCGTTCCAGCCGCCGTCTTCCCGGTTCCCGCGAAAGTTCGCCTCTGGCAACCAAGCCGGGCCGGGAGGCGGCGGTTTCGCTTGTCACGGGGGCGTTCGCAGGCGTGCGGGCGTTATTTCTATTGGGGCGCCAGACGTTCCCAGGAGCCAATCGGCCGAGGCTCGTGTCGCAATTGCAATACCGGTCGCCGGGGGACCGAGAACGTTCTCAGGCGTGACAGCGCAATCCGGGAGGGCGTTTCGGCCCTTCCCCAGGCACGCGGAAGGCCCCGGTGTGCGCACACCGGGGCCTTCCGCGTGGTTACTGAAGTGACGCAGCCTCCTTCACGAGGAGGCCCGTCTCACTTCTTCTTGGCAGCCGTCTTGCGAGCCGCGGGCGCCTTGGCGGCCGTGGTCTTCGCAGCGGGCTTGGCCGCAGCCGTCGTCTTGGCGGCAGCGGGCTTCTTGGCAGCGGTCGCCTTCGCGGCAGCCGGCTTCGCAGCGGCGGTCTTCGTCGCAGCGGCCTTCGCGGGCGCCTTGGCAGCGGCAGCCGGCTTCGCGGCTGCCGTGGTGGTGCGACGGGTCGCGGGCGCCTTGGTGGCGGCCGCGGCCGTGCGGGTGCGCGTCGTGGTGGCGCGCGTGGTCGCTGCCTTGGTGGCCGGAGCCTTGGTGGCAGCCGCGGGCTTCGCGGCGGCAGCGGCGGCGGGCTTGGCGGCCGGCTTGGCGGCGACAGCCTTCGGCAGCTTCTTCGCACCGCTGATGACGTCCTTGAACGTCGAGCCGGGGCGGAACGCGGGCACGTTGGTCTTCTTGACCTTCACGGTCTCGCCCGTGCGCGGGTTGCGCGCGGTGCGAGCCGCACGGGCACGCTTCTCGAAGACGCCGAAGCCCGTGATGTTGACCTTCTCGCCCTTGTTGACGCTACGCACGATCACATCGACGATGCCGTCAACAGCAGCACCCGCGGTCTTCTTGTCTCCCAGGCGCTCGGCGAGCGCCTCGATGAGCTGGGCCTTGTTCACCTTCAGTCCCTCCCAGGACGCTCACGGCCCTAGCTCGGGCCGACTAGAACGCAACGGTAGGCCCAAAACGCAAGAAATACCAATCGCCACGCCAAAATTTTCGTTGTGGCGTGGCTAATTGCGCCCCTTCGAGGGACAGGAGGCGCCGGATTCGCCCCTCTCAAGGGGAGAATCCGGCCCCCTCTCAGACCGCCGGAAGCGGATCCGTTGTGGGCAACCAAGTCTGGCGATTGCCCTCGAATCCGCTGATCTCGGCCTCGTGGCGGAGTGTCAAAGCGATGTCGTCGAGGCCTTCCAGAAGGCGCCAGCGGGTGTAGTCGTCGATCTCGAAGGGGGCTACCAAGTCCTTGGCGCGAACGGTCTTGTCGGAGAGGTCCACGGTGACCGGCGTGCCGGGCTCGGACTCCAGCAGCTTCCACAGCAGCTCGACATCGGACTGGCTGCACTGCGCCGCCACGAGCCCCTGCTTGCCCGCGTTGCCCCGGAAGATGTCGGCGAACCGGGACGACACGACCACCCGGAAGCCGTAGTCCATCAACGCCCAGACGGCGTGTTCCCGAGAGGACCCGGTGCCGAAGTCGGGGCCGGCCACGAGGACGCTGCCCGCCCGGAAGGGCTCGGAGTTGAGCACGAAGTGCTCGTCACCGCGCCAGGCGGCGAACAGGCCGTCCTCGAACCCGCTGCGGGTCACGCGCTTGAGGTAGACGGCCGGGATGATCTGGTCGGTGTCCACGTTGGACCTGCGCAGCGGCACGCCGACGCCCGTGTGGGTGGTGAAGGCTTCCATGGCTTTCAGTTCTCCAGGTCTGCGGGGGCCGACAGGGTGCCGCGCACGGCCGTGGCGGCCGCGACGAGCGGCGAGACGAGGTGCGTCCGGCCGCCCTTGCCCTGCCTGCCCTCGAAGTTGCGGTTGGAGGTCGACGCGCTGCGCTCACCCGGTGCGAGCTGATCCGGGTTCATGCCAAGGCACATCGAGCAGCCGGCCTGGCGCCACTCGGCACCCGCGTCCAGGAAGACCTTGTCCAGGCCCTCTTCCTCGGCCTGCTTGCGCACCCGCATCGAACCGGGCACGACCAGCATCCGTACTCCTGAAGCGACGTGCTTGCCCCTGAGCACGTCCGCGGCGGCCCGCAGGTCCTCGATGCGGCCGTTCGTGCAGGAGCCGAGGAACACGGTGTCCACGCGGATGTCGCGCAGCGGCGTGCCGGGCTCCAGGCCCATGTACGTCAGCGCCTTCTCGGCGGCCACGCGCTCGTTCTCGTCCGCGATCTGCTCGGGGTCGGGGACGCTCGCCCCCAGGGGCAGGCCCTGCCCCGGGTTGGTGCCCCACGTGACGAACGGCGTGAGCTCGTCGGCGTCGATGTGCACTTCCGCGTCGAAAGTCGCGCCGTCGTCGGTCCTGAGCGTCTTCCAGTACGCGACGGCCGCGTCCCAGTCCGCGCCGGACGGTGCGTGCGGACGACCCTTGATGTAGTCGAAAGTCGTCTCGTCCGGTGCGATCATGCCGGCGCGCGCGCCCGCCTCGATCGACATGTTGCAGACCGTCATGCGCGCTTCCATCGAGAGGTTCTCGATGGCCTCGCCGCGGTACTCGAGCACGTAGCCCTGTCCGCCACCGGTTCCGATCTTCGCGATGACCGCGAGGATGATGTCCTTCGCCGTGACGCCCGGCTTGAGCGAGCCGTCGACGTTGATGGCCATCGTCTTGAACGGACGCAACGGCAACGTCTGCGTCGCCATCACGTGTTCCACCTCGGACGTGCCGATGCCGAACGCCAGCGCGCCGAACGCACCGTGCGTGGACGTGTGACTGTCACCGCACACAACGGTCATGCCGGGCTGCGTGAGGCCGAGCTGCGGGCCCACCACGTGGACGATGCCCTGCTCCAGGTCGCCCATGGGGTGCAGCCGCACGCCGAACTCCGCGCAGTTGCGGCGGAGCGTCTCGACCTGCGTGCGCGACACCGGGTCCGCGATGGGCTTGTCGATGTCGACGGTCGGAACGTTGTGATCCTCGGTGGCGATCGTCAGGTCGGGCCTGCGCAGCTTGCGGTTGGCAAGCCGGAGGCCGTCGAACGCCTGAGGGCTCGTGACTTCGTGGAGCAGATGGAGGTCGATGTAGAGCAGGTCCGGCTCCGCACCACTGCCGTGGCGCACAACGTGTGCCTCCCACACCTTCTCCGCGAGCGTGCGGCTCATCGCGACATCTCCCACAGTATGGACGCGCCGACAGATCTGGACTTCTCACTGTCTGGGAAGTTAGTATCGGCTTGTGGGACAGCATAGCGGGATCGGCGTGCTGGACAAGGCAGTGGCCGTGTTGAACGCCGTAGCAAAAGATCCATGCGGCCTGGCCGAGTTGTGCAATCGCACCGGCCTGCCGCGAGCGACCGCGCACCGCCTGGCCGTGGGCCTGGAGGTGCACCGGTTGCTGCGCCGAGGCTCCGACGGCCGCTGGCGCCCGGGAGCGGCACTCGCCGAACTGGCGGGCGGAGCAACGGACCCGTTGCTCGACGCGGCGTCGTCCGTGTTGCCCAGGTTGCGCGACATCACAGGCGAAAGCGTGCAGCTGTACCGCCGCGACGGCATGCAGCGCGTGTGCGTCTCCGCCGCCGAACCGCCATCGGGCTTGCGCGACACCGTTCCGATCGGCGCCCGCCTGCCGATGACCGCCGGCTCCGGCGCCAAGGTCCTTGCCGCGTGGGCGGACCCGGGAACCCAACGCGCGGTCCTGGCCGACGCCGTCTACGGCGAACGCACGCTCCTGGAGGTCCGCCGCCGAGGCTGGGCGCAAAGCGTGGCCGAACGGGAACCGGGCGTGGCCTCAGTCTCGGCCCCGGTACGCGACTCCTCCGGCGCCGTGGTGGCCGCCGTCTCCGTCAGCGGCCCGATCGACCGAATGGGCCGCCGCCCCGGCGCCCGCTGGGCAGCCGACCTCCTGGCCGCAGCCGAGGCCCTGCAAAGCCGCCTCTGACCGCCACCCCCAAGGCCGCTCTCCCTCCCGGGAGGGCGGCCTTGCCCTTTCACCCCCCGCGACACGCCGCCACTCCACCGCGACACGCGGTACAACCCATCTCAACAGGCCGCCCCCCTCACACCCCCAAACGCCCTACCCGCCCCCATCACAGGCTGGAAGGGCGCAACGGCCAGGTGGCGCACGCAGAACAGGCAGCGGACAACAACAGGCGTCTGAGACGAGGTTGCACGAAGGCGCAGCAGCCGAGCCCCGGACCGTAATCGGTCACGGGATTGGCATGCGCGAGTTCAGGCCACACCCCGGAAAATGGTGCGAGAGAAGCCACAAGGCGAACTCGGCCAACCGAGTCGCCTTGGCGGCTGGAACAACGTGGATCGCTGATTAGTTTTGTGACGTCGACCGCAATAGCTCCCAATTGGCGAAGCGAAGCAAGCCCGCAAACCCCCGGCAAGCGAAGCGAAGCCCCCGCCGCACCAACTGGGCAACCTACGGGGGGGTCCGGGGGGCGAAGCCCCGCCGGCTGGGGGTCTGGGGGCTCGGCCCCCAGAGGACAATGCGAAAGAGGCCTGTCAGCGCTTTCCGCTGACAGGCCTCTCCCACCTCTGTAGCCCCGAAGGGATTCGAACCCTCGCTACCGCCTTGAGAGGGCGGCGTCCTAGGCCGCTAGACGACGGGGCCCTAGAACCTCTTGCTGGTTTGAACCTTATCAGATCATTCTGTCCGGTCCAAATCCGGCTATTCAGTTCTTTTCTTACCGCTCCGGAAGCTTACCCTAGGGCAGTTCTTCCGTTGCAGCTGGGGTACCAGGACTCGAACCTAGACTAACTGAACCAGAATCAGTCGTGCTGCCAATTACACCATACCCCATTGGCTTTCCCGATCGACTTCGGTGTCCCGAAGGAGTTCCGAGGTCCTCGTTGCTGCCGGGAGAAATACTAGACCACGTCCCCACCAGAAGTGAAATCGGCCCCCACCTGCAGGCAAACACGCAGGTGAGAGCCGGTCTCAGGCAGGAACTCAGGCGGTGGCCGCGGACAGCTCGCACACGAGGAGCTCCGGCAGTTCCGCCAGCGACGTGATGGACGACAGGCCGGCGGGGAGGGTGCCGCCGGTCGGCCCGACGCGGTTGATCCAGACGCCGTGCATCCCGGCGTCGCGGGCGCCGATGGCGTCGGCGTGCAGGCGGTCGCCCACGTGGACCGTGTCGCCGGGCGGGACGCCGAGCGACAGGCAGGCCGTGTGGAAGATCACGCGGTCCGGCTTGGCGCAGCCGACCTCGCCGGCGATGAGGACGGTGTCGAAGTAGGACGACAGGCCCAGCTGGGCGATCTTCACGCGCTGATGGCGGCCCGAGGCGTTGCTGATCGCGGCGATCGGGAGGCCCGTGGCGCGCAGCCAGTCGAGCATCGGGATGACGTCCGGGAACAGGCACCAGCCCGCGGAGAGAACTTCCTGGCGGGCGAGCTCGCGGCGGGTGGCTTCCTCCAGCGTGAGCTCTTCGCCGAGGGCGGCGAAGAAGGCTTGGGTGCGGATGTTGCGCATCGACTCGTACTGCAGCTCCCCGGCCAACTGGCGGGACACGTGGTCGTCGGTGATTCGCTGCCACAACGACCAGGCGTCGGCGTTACCGACCATCGAGGCCAACGCGGCGCGCGACGAAGTGCTGTAGTCGACAAGCGTGTCGTCGACGTCCAGGCACACAGCGCGGATCTCGCCGGTTCTCTTACGCGTGAAAGTCGGGGACGCAGTTGTCACCCCGGAAGGTTAGGTGCGTGGGAGCCTCGTCCGATTCGGCTAACGAGGTGATTCCTATAGATCCTTGCACGATCAAGCGGGCCTTGAGGCCCCGAACGAGCCAGTGACGCTCGTCCGGGCACCAAGCGCAATCACCCGGTCGAGTGTTGTTCGGCGACATGACGCTTCTGTCCGTACGGGCGGTTCCAAGAGCGCGACACCTCAGCCCGCACCACGACGTTCCGCACCGGCCGCAACCGTTTCGGAGCCTGGTTTCCCAGACTGTCCTTTGTGGACAAACAGGCGAAGCGGGCCAGGTCACGGAGAACTCGTCTTGACGCATCCGGCGATCAAGAGCATGCTGAGTTTATTCAACAGAGGTTGAAATGAGGGGATCGGGATGGAGAGGAACAGCGAGAGGACCACCTGCCTGGTCGTCGGAGGCGGCCCCGCGGGCATGGTGCTGGGGCTGCTGCTGGCGCGCGGCGGTGTCGAGGTCACGGTGCTGGAGAAGCACGGCGACTTCCTGCGCGACTTCCGCGGCGACACGGTGCACGCGTCGACGCTCACGCTCATGGACGAGCTGGGGCTGGGGCCCGCGTTCGACCAGGTGCCGCACCAGGACGTCGACAAGATCGAGGCGATGCTCGACGGCGGCAGGCAGGCCGTGGTCGCCGACCTGAAGCGGCTGCCCGGCCCCAACAAGCGCGTCGCGATGGTGCCGCAGTGGGACTTCCTCGACCTGCTGGCCGACGCGGGCAGGCTCGAACCGGCGTTCACGTTGCGGATGAACACCGAGGTCACCGGAATCACCAAGAGCGGCAACAGGGTCACGGGCGTGAAGTACCGCGAGCGCGTCGACGGGCACGAGGGCGAGATCGCCGCGGACCTGGTCGTCGCCGCGGACGGGCGCAGCTCGATCCTGCGCGACGCGGTGAACCTGCCCGTCCACAGCTTCGGCGCGCCGATGGACGTGTGGTGGTTCCGCTTGCCGCGCAACGGTGACGAACCCGTCGTGGGCGGCGCCGGCCGGTTCAGCGCGGGCAGCGCGATGGTGCTCATCCCGCGCGGCGACTACTTCCAGTGCGCGTTCCTGATCCGCAAGGGCACGGACCAGCAGCTGCGCGCCGAGGGCGTCGAGAGGTTCCGCGAGCGCGTCGTCACACTCGTCCCGTGGCTCGCCGACCGGGTGGACCACATCACGAGCATGGACGACGCGAAGCTGCTCGACGTGAAGCTGGACCGGTTGCGGCGGTGGCACGTCGACGGTCTGCTGTGCATCGGTGACGCGGCGCACGCGATGTCACCGGTCGGCGGCGTGGGCATCAACCTCGCCGTGCAGGACGCGGTGGCGGCCGCCCGGCTGCTCGCGAAGCCCTTGCGGCAGGGTGTGGTCACGAGCGCGGCGCTGGCGAAGGTGCGCAGGCGCAGGCTGTTCCCGACCGTGGTGATCCAGACGCTGCAGCGGATCATCCACCGGGTGTTCCTCGGCCGCAAGCTCGGCAGCACCGAGACGGTCTCGGCCACCGGCACGCCGTTCCTGCTCGGGCTGGCGCAGAAGCTGCCGTTCCTGCAGGTGGTTCCGGCGTACGTGATCGCGATCGGCCCGCTGCCGGAACACGCGCCGCAGTTCGCGCGCCGCAAGCCGCAGACCATCGTCAGGTCGTGACGAAGGCCTCGGAGGACTCGCCGAGCACCATCGCCACGGCGTGGGCGCGGTCCCGTGCGCCCAGCTTGCGCAGGATCGCCTTCACGTGGGTCTTCACCGTGTCGTTGCTGATGAAGAGCCGCTGGGCGATGCGCGCGTTGTCCATCCCCTTCGCCATCTCGGCCAGCACGTCGAACTCACGAGCCGACAGCTGGCCGAGCGAGGCGGGCGGCGGCATCCGCGTCGGCAGCCGCGAGAGCGACCCCACCCGCGCGTCGATCGTGGCCGGAGCACCGCGGACCGCGGCCGCGATCAGCGGTAGCAGTTCGGCCACGGGTGAGGTTTTCAGCAGGTAGGCGACCGCGCCGGCGTCCAGGGCCGCGCGGGCCCAGCTCGGACTGTCCGCATTGGACAGCACGACGACGCGGGCGCTCGGCCGGAACTGCGCCGTGTCCCGCACGGTGCGCAGCGGCCCGGCGCCCGGCACGTCGAAGTCCGTGACGACCAGGTCCACCAGGACGCTGCGCAGACAGCGCGCAGCATCGGCCACGGTGTGGGCGATGCCCACAACGCGGAAGCAGTGCGTGCGGTGCAGCGAGAGTCGCAGTCCCTCGGTGATGAGCTGCGAGCCGTCGACGAGCAGCACACGGGTGGACGCCAGGTCCGTCATGACACCGGGAAGTTACTAGCGGGTACCCGAGTGCGTAACCTGCCGAGCGCCGGATTGCTCCGTACGGCTACCTATTTGCGACCGGATTGGTGAGCGTGCCAAGGCCGTCCACAGTCACGGAGACCGTCTGTCCGGCCCTCATCGGCCCTACGCCCGCCGGCGTCCCGGTGAGGATCACGTCGCCGGGAAGCAGCGTCATGATCCCCGAGACGTACTCGATGAGTGACGGAATGTCGTGCACCATCAACGAAGTACGCCCGTCCTGTTTGACCTCGCCGTCGAGCTCGGTCACGACGCGGACGTCGGAGGGGTCGAACTCCGTCTCGATGAACGGGCCCATCGGGCAGAACGTGTCGAAACCCTTGCCACGCGTGAACTGCACGTCCTTCTTCTGCAGGTCGCGCGCGGTGACATCGTTGGCGATGGTGTAGCCCATCACCACGCTCATCGCCTTGGCCTTCGACACCTCGCGGCACGGCTGGCCGATGATGACGGCCAGCTCGCCCTCGAAGTCCACCCGCTGCGACGCGGCCGGGATCTTGATCTCGACGTTCGGCCCGACCACCGAGGTGTTGGGCTTGAGGAAGATCAACGGCTCGGCCGGCACCTCGTTGCCCAGCTCGGCGGCGTGGTCGGCGTAGTTGCGGCCGATACCGATGATCTTCGTCGGCAGGATCGGCGCCAGCAGCCTGACGTCGGCCAACGGCCACTTGCGACCGGTGAACGTGGGTGTGCCGAAGGGGTGTTCGGCGATCTCCGCAGCCTCGTCGCCGTGAACGGCGACGAAAGCTACGCCTTGGGGATGAGCGATCCTGGCAATGCGCACAGTGCCAGTTTACGAGTAACCAGTACAGGCAGGGTGCTCGCCTGGAGGTGAGCGCTTCGCGCGTCTTGTACGTATGCAACCTTAGACGGGTGCCACTTCAGGCGCCCCGGCGCTTCCTAGGGGGCAACGCCCACTCGGTACTGGTTACTCGTTCACAGCACTGCGCATCGACTTGTGCACCAGCGCGTCGCACAAAGCCAGCCAGGAGGCCTCGACGATGTTTCCGTGCACACCCACGGTGGTCCACTCGCGCTCGCCGTCGGTGGACTCCACCAGCACGCGCGTCACGGCGTCCGTGCCGGGGTGCTCGGTGAGGATGCGCACCTTGTAGTCGGCCAGCTCCACTGCGTCCAACCAGGACAGGTGCGGCAGCAACGCCTTGCGCAGGGCCGCGTCCAGGGCGTGCACGGGGCCGTTGCCCTCGGCGGTCGCGATGACCCGCTCCCCCGCCACGTGCACCTTGACCGTGGCCTCGGACACGATCTCGCCGTCCGAGCGGTGGTCCAGCACGACCCGGTAGGACTCCAGCGTGAAGGGAGGAGTGTCCAGTTGGGACAACTCCGAGCGCAGCAGCAGTTCCATCGAGGCGTCGGCGGCCTCGAACGACCAGCCCCTGGCCTCCAGCTCCTTGACGCGCTTCAACGCGTTGCCGACCTCGGTTGACCGGCCGGCCAGGTCGAGTCCGAACTCACGTCCCTTGAGCTCGATGCTCGCCCGGCCGGCCATCTCGGTGACCAGCACCCGCATGTCGTTGCCGACGCGGTCCGGATCGATGTGGTTGTACAGCTCCGGATCCACCTTGATCGCGCTCGCGTGCAGACCCGCCTTGTGGGCGAAGGCTGACGACCCGACGTAGGCCTGGTGGGTGTCGGGTGCGATGTTCGCGATCTCGGCCAACGCATGGGAGACGCGGGTGAGCTCGGCCAGTGCCCCGGTCGGGAGCACGTCCATGCCGAGCTTGGTCACGAGGTTTCCCACGACGGCGAACAGGTCGGCGTTGCCCGCTCGCTCGCCATAACCATTGGCGGTGCACTGCACGTGCGTCGCGCCCGCCTGCACGGCCGCGATGGTGTTCGCCACCGCGCAGGACGTGTCGTCCTGGCAGTGGATTCCCACGCGGAAGCCGGTCTTCTCGACCACCTCCGCGACCGTTTCGGCGAGGCCCAACGGCAGCTGGCCGCCGTTCGTGTCGCACAGCACGACGACGTCCGCGCCACCCTCCACAGCGGACTCCAGCACGCGCAGCGACGTGTCCGGTGAGAAGGCGTAGCCGTCGAAGAAGTGCTCGGCGTCGAGGAAGACGCGCCTGCCGTGGTCCTTGAGGAACCGGACGGTGTCGCGCACCATCCTGAGGTTCTCGTCGGCGTCGGTGCGCAACGCCCGTTCGATGTGGCGCAGGTCGGACTTCGCGACGAGCGTCACGACCGGTGCCTGGGCGTCGAGCAAAGCCTTGACCTGCGGGTCTTCCTCGACCTTCACGCCTGCCTTGCGGGTCGCGCCGAACGCGACCAGCTTGGCGTGCTTGAGGTCCAGGTCACCGGCCGCCGCGCGGGCGAAGAACTCGGTGTCCTTGGGCAGTGCGCCGGGCCAGCCGCCCTCGATGAACCCGACGCCGAGCCCGTCCAGCAGGCGCGCGACCGCGAGCTTGTCCGTGACGGAGTACGAAATGCCCTCACGTTGTGCGCCGTCGCGCAACGTCGTGTCGTAGACGTGGAACTCGTCGGTAGGGCCGGCCATCTCGGGTCATCTCCTCATCCGGGCAAACAAAAAGACCCCCCGCGGGATGCGAGAGGTCTGCGCGTCGGGTGCCTGGGGCGGCACTACCCGACGCGCTCGTCGATAATGATGGCGAGGTGCTGAGCCATGCAGCGGATGCTGCCACAGCTCAGCTCGACGTACCAAGCGCCGGGAGGAAATCTCCCACTATCTGGTCATGCGTTCACCCCTGTGACAGGTACTTCGCGAAGGCCTCGATCGAGGCCGGGTTGCGCGGCGACTCGACCAGCGCGGCGTACGGAAGGGCGAAGAAGCGCTTGTTCCTGACCGCCGGGGAGTTGCGCAACGGCGCGAAGCCCTCCAGGAACGCCTGCTTCTGCTCAGGCGTGTTCGCCTCACCGGACGCGTAGTCCACGATGAGCACGACATCGGGGTCGCGCTGCACGACGGTCTCCCAGTTGACCGTGGTCCAGCTGTCGTCGAGGTCGCCGAAGACGTTGTCCCCGCCCGCCTTGCCGATGACGTCCTGCGGGGCCGCGTTCCGGCCGGACGTGAACGGCTGGTCCTGGCCGCTGTCGTAGAGGAACACCTTCGGCCGCGGCCGGCCCGCCGTCAACCGGCCGGCGTCGTCGATCTGCCGTTGGTAGCCCTGGATCAGCTCCTCGGCTTTCCGCTCGACGCGGAAGATCTTCCCGAGGTTGCGGAGGTCCGTGTACAGCGCGTCGAGGGCGGGCATGATGCCGCGCTGCTTGCCGATGCCGTTGCGGCACGCCTCGGTGAGCTGGTAGGTGCCGACACCGAGCTGCTTCAGCGCGTCCGGCGTGAAGCCGGTGCTCTCGCTGAACCCGTAGCTCCAGCCGGCGAACACCAGGTCCGCGTTGGC
>Ga0070710_10000172_pt1 | contig 29634 bp, 29 predicted proteins | sample LARL52metaG_FD_65454 | JGI IMG/M metagenome (GOLD analysis project Ga0070710, IMG submission 65454) | Corn, switchgrass and miscanthus rhizosphere microbial communities from Kellogg Biological Station, Michigan, USA - LAR L5-2 metaG | ecosystem: Host-associated > Plants > Roots > Rhizosphere ...
GCCGACCGCGCGGACGCCGGGCTGCCGGACCGGTTGCGGCAGATCGACCTGGCCGGGCAGCTGCCGGAAGCCGGGTTCGCGGACGTCGTGGTCACCGGCAAGCCGCAGTGGTGGGCGGTCGAGCACCGGTACTGGCGGGAGTCGCTCACCCTCGACGCGGGCGACGACCTCGCCCTGCAGTCGATGCAGGACGAGGCACGGCACGTGCTGAAGACCTTCGGCGGCCGCCGCCGCGTGCTCGCGACGGCGACCGCACCGCGCTGATCAGGACCCAGACCCCTCCAGCAGCCTGCCGTCCTCCAGGCGCAGCCACCGGTCGATCCGCACCTCGCTCAGGAACCGTTCGTCGTGGCTGACGACGACGAACGCGCCCTGGTAGGAGTTCAGCGCGCTCTCCAGCTGCCCGGCGCTGACCAGGTCGAGGTTGTTCGTGGGCTCGTCGAGCAGCAGCAGTTGCGGCGCGGGCTCGGCGAACAGGACGCACGCCAGCGTGGCCCGCAGCCGTTCACCGCCGGACAGCACGCCGACCGGCAGATGAGCCCGCGCGCCCCGGAAGAGGAAGCGCGCCAACAGGTTCATCCGCTCGGCCGGTGGCATGGCCGGGGCGGCCGCGGCCAGGTTCTCGGCCACCGTGCGGGCGTCGTCGAGCAGGTCGAGCCGTTGCGACAGGTATGCGACGCGGCCGTCGGCCCGTTTCACCTCACCGCTGTCCGGCGCGAGCGAGCCGTGGATCACCCTCAGCAGCGTGGACTTGCCCGCGCCGTTCGGGGCGGCCAGCGCGATGCGTTCGGGACCGCGGACGGCGAGGTCCACGCCGTCGAACAGGTCGCGGACCCGGATGCCCGTGCCGAGGAACAGCGTGCGGCCCGCGGGCACGGCGGTCTGCGGCAGCTCCAGGCTGATCCGCTGCTCGTCCTTCAACGCCCGTTCGGCCTGGTCCAGCCGGGTTTTCGCGGCACTCAGCCGGGCCGCGTGCGTGCCGTCGGCCTTGGCGGCGGACACCTCGGCGTTGCGCTTCATGTTGCCCGCGAAGATCCGCGGCAGACCGGCGTTCGAGAGGGTGCGCTGGGCGTTGCTCGCCCGCCGCGCCGCCCGTTCGCGGGACTGCTGCATCTCCCGCTTCTCGCGTTTGACCTCCTGCTCGGCGCTGCGGATGTTCTTCTCCGCCACCTCGCGCTCGGCCGCGACCGTCTCCTCGTAGTCGCTGAAGTTGCCGCCGTGGAACCGGATCTCGCCGCCGTCGAGCTCGGCGATGCGGTCCATCCGGTCGAGCAACGCGCGGTCGTGGCTCACCACGAGCAGGCAGCCGCGCCAGTCGTCCAGCACCGCGTACAGCCGATGCCGTGCTTCCAGGTCGAGGTTGTTGGTGGGTTCGTCGAGCAGCAGCACGTCGGGCTGCCGCAGCAACTGCGCCGCGAGACCGAGCGAGACGACCTGGCCGCCGCTCAGCGTGTCGAGCCGCCGGTCCAGCGCGAGGTCGCCCAAGCCGAGCCGGTCGAGCTGGGCGCGGGTGCGTTCTTCCAGGTCCCAGTCGTTGCCGATGACCGTGAAGTGCTCCTCGCCGACGTCGCCGGACTCGACGGCCGCGATGGCGCGCAGGACGCCGGCGACCCCGAGCACCTCGGCCACGGTCAGCCCGGCGGTCAACGGCAGGTCCTGCGGCAGGTAGCCGAGCACGCCGTCGACGGACACGCTGCCCCCGGCGGGCGTCAGCGCTCCGGCGATGAGCTTGAGCAGGGTGGACTTCCCGGCACCGTTCGGGGCGACGAGACCGGTGCGGCCACCGGGCACCGTGACGGAGAGACCGTCGAACACCGGGGTGTCGTCCGGCCAGGCGAAGGACAAGGTGGACACGACGATGCATGCGTCGGACATGGATGAGACCTCAAGACGTGCTGCGCGCGAACCGAGATCGCGCGAGAGGAAAAAGGGGACGACGAAACGGCCATCGCGATCGATGGCCTCTCACATCTCGGGCTCACCCTGAGATGTCGTCTTCACCCGCCAGCAGCACGTCGAACTCCTCTTCGGGACGTTGATCTCCACGGTAGCAGCCGCGCGCTTGTTCCTCGGGGAGAATTCGACCGAGGTGCGGAGGGGAAGGGTGCGGAGTGACCGTTCTGGAGTTGCTGAGTGAACGCAGGAGACGGGGAAGCACACCGGGACAGCGGACCGACGACGCGCGCCTGGCGCTGCTGATCGAAGGTGGGAGCTCGCGCGGCGCCTACTCCAGCGGCATGACCGTCGCCCTCGAACGGCTCGGTCTGCTGCCGCTGTTCGACGCCGTCTACGGCAGCTCGGCGGGGTCGCTGAACGGGGCCTGGCTGCTGTGCGGGCGTGCCGAGAAGACCGTGCACACGTGGTGGGACCCCAGAGTCATGCGCACGACCATCAACCCGATGCGCGCGTTCCGCCGGCAACCGGTCGTGGACACCAAGCACCTCGTGCACACGATCTACACCCAGGTCATGCCGATGGGCTTCCAGGACATCCTCGACAACCCGGTCGAGTTCCACCCGATCGCCACCGACGCCCTCACCGGCGACCCGGCCGACCTGCACGGGAAGATCCACGACGTGCCGAGCCTGCAGGCCGCGCTGCGGGCGTCCACCGCGATGCCGCTGCTCGCCGGCCACCCGGTCGTGATCGACGGCCGCCCGTACGTCGACGCCGGGCTGAGCGAGATGGTCGGCGTGCGGTCGGCGCTCGCCCAGCGGGCCACGCACATCGTCGCGTTGCGCACCACCACGGCGGACGAGCAGCCGGTGGCGCCGACGCGCGGCGAACGGGTCGTGCTGTCGCGCTGGTTCGCCCGGCACGCGCCGGGAGTCGTGCCGACCTGGTTGCGCCGCAAGGAACTCCGCGTCGAGGAGGAGGAGCTGCTCGCGACGCATCCGGCGTGCCTGCAGATCCGGCCACCGCTGGGCAGCCTCCGGGTCGGGCGCACCGAACGCCGCGCGGAGGTACTCAAGGCCGTCGTCGACATCGGCATCCGGGTCGCGACGGCCGAACTCGCGGCGGTCTGCGGGGCGGTCGAGCGGTTACCTTGACCGGATGGACTTCGACGAGTACCGCAAACACGACGCCACGGGCCTGGCGCAGCTGGTGGCCGCGAAGCAGGTGTCCGCGGCCGAACTGCTGGCCGTGGCACGGCAGCGCGCGGCGGAGGTGAACCCGCGGATCAACGCGATCGTCCGCGACATTCCCGTCGAACCGTCGGAGGACGCGACCGGACCGTTCGCCGGGGTGCCGTTCCTGATCAAGGACCTCGGCCAGGACTACGCGGGCCTGCCCACGTCGAACGGCTCGCGGTCGCTCAAGGCGCACCCGGTCGCCGAGCACTCGACCGTCGTGCGGCGGTGGCTCGACGCGGGCCTGGTGATCTTCGGCAAGACCAACCTGCCGGAGTTCGGCGCGAAGGCGATCAGCGAGTCGCTCGCCTGGGGACCCGCGCGCAACCCGTGGGACCTGTCGCGCACGCCCGGCGGCTCGTCGGGTGGTTCGGCGGCCGCGGTCGCCGCCGGGATCGTGCCCTGCGCCGGGGCGAACGACGGCGGTGGCTCGACGCGGATCCCGGCGGCGTGCTGCGGTCTCGTCGGGCTGAAGCCGGGCCGAGGGCTCACACCGTTCGGGCCGGAGACCGCCGAGATGATGCACGGCGCGGCGGTGCAGGGTGTCGTGTCACGGACCGTGCGGGACACCGCGGCGATGCTCGACGTCATCTGCGGTGGCGAGTTCTACGGGCCGTACTCGCCCGCGTTGCCGTCGTCATCGTTCACGTCGTGCGTGGGCGGAAACCCCGGGAAACTGCGGATCGGCGTGCGGGTGCCGTCCGCGATCAACGCCCAGCCGCACGCCGAGGCGTATGCGGCCGTCGAGAACGCCGTGCGGGTGCTGACCGATCTCGGCCACCACGTCGAGGAGCTGCCCGAGGCACCGTTCGACGACGCCGCCCTGGCCCGCGACTTCCTGCTGACCTGGTTCGTGAACCTCGCGTGGAAGGTCGCGGACGCCAAGCGGGTGTCCGGTGCGCCGGACGCCGCGTTCGAGCGCGACACGTTGCTCATGGCCGCGCTGGGCCGCGCCACGAGCTCCGTCGACTACGTGGACGCGGTGCAGCGGCGGCACGAGCACACCCGCCGGTTGAGCACGTTCTTCGAGTCCTACGACCTGCTGCTGACGCCGACCCTGGCGACCCCGCCGCCCGAGGTCGGGACGTTCGACCTGCCGGTGTCGTTGCAACGGACGACCGACGTGCTGCTGAAGACCCGCACGGCGCGGTTGTTGCGCTACACGTCGATCCTCGACGACATGATCTCCGACAACCTCGGCTGGGTGCCCTACACGCAGCTCGCCAACATCACCGGTCGTCCGGCGATCTCGTTGCCGTTGCACTGGACGGCGGACGGGCTGCCGCTGGGCGTCCAGTTCGTCGCGCCGCTGGCGGGGGAGTCGCTGCTGATCAAGCTCGCGTCCCAGCTCGAAGAGGCGCTGCCGTGGGCGGACCGGATGGCCGTCATCCGCTGAGGAACCGCAGCAGCTCCGCGGCGACGAACTGAGGGTTTTCCTCGACGAGCCAATGTCCCGCGTGCGGCACGTCCACCGCGCGCACGACGTTCGTCAGCCGCGGAGCTGCGGTGTCCTTCACCGCCTCGGCCTGGCCCTGGGCGGCCATGATCAGGGTCGGGGTCCGCACCGGTGCCGCGGCCTCGTTGTCCCGCACGTCCTGGTCGAGCGCGCGGTGCAGGTCGAAGCCACCCTTCAGCGCTTCCGGCCGGCGATAGGTGCGCGCGTACTCGTCGATTTCGGCGTCGGTGAACGGGGATCGCGTGTTCGTGCCGCCGAACGCCCTGCCGTTGAAGGAGACCTGCGGGTAGAAGAGCTTGAGGTACTCGCGGACGTCGTTGCCCACCACGGCTTCCGGCACGTCCGGCTGGGAGTGGAAGGCGATGTGCCAGCTCAGGTTCCGGTACGCGGCGGCGCTGACCCGCGGACCGGGCAGCGGCAGGTCGAGGTAACCGAGGCGCGCGGTGTCCTGCGGGAACTGGCTCGCGTACTGGAACGCGACCGCCGCGCCGAGGTCGTGGCCGGCGATCGCGGGGCACCGCAGGCCGAGCTGCACGGTCAGCGCGTGGACGTACCGCGCCAGCGTGGCCTTGTCGTAGCTCTTCGCCGCGCCGGTGCTGTCGCCGAGGCCGGGCAGGTCGATCGCGTAGACGGTGTGGCGTCCGGCGAGCGCGGGCATGATCGGCCACCAGCCGTACCAGGTCTGCGGCCAGCCGTGGACCAGCACGACCGGGGTGCCGCTGCCGCCGGTCACGTAGTGCATCCGGACGCCGTCGACGTCGGCGAACCCGTGCCGGAAACCGTCGGGGTCCTTCAGCGGCGAGCAGGCGGTGATCAGCAGCAGCAGTGCGAGCAGCAGGCGTTTCATTCGCCCAGCGTCAGCGGTGGTGCCGCGATCTGGCACGAAAACTTGCCGCCCTGGCAAGATGTGCCGCCGTGAACCGCGAAACCGAGGAAGTGCTCGACGGGGTGGGGCCGAGGCTGCGCGCGTTGCGGCGCCACCGCGGCATCACGCTCGCCGACCTCGCGACGACGACCGGCATCTCGGAGAGCACGCTGTCCCGGCTGGAGAGCGGGCAGCGCCGCGCGACCCTGGAGCTGCTGCTCCCGTTGGCGCGCACCTACGACGTGCCGCTGGACGACCTCGTCGGCGCCCCGCGCACCGGCGATCCGCGCATCCACCTGAAGCCGATCCACCGGTTCGGCATGACGTTCGTGCCGCTGTCACGGCGGCCGGGCGGGGTGCAGTCGTTCAAGATGCTCATCCCGGCGTCTGCCGAACCGCTGGAACCGACGCTCCAGACGCACGACGGGTTCGAGTGGCTCTACGTCCTCAATGGACAGCTGCGGCTGATGCTCGGCGACCTCGACCTGGTCGTGCCGCCGGGGGAGGCCGCCGAGTTCGACACGTCCTCGCCGCACTGGCTGGGCAGCGCGGACGGTGGCGCGGTCGAGCTGCTGGTCCTGTTCGACCCGCAGGGCGTGCGCGCGCACGTCCACGCCGATCCGCACCCGCGGCCGGTCGCCTGACACCGGCCGGTGCGCGGTGAAGATGGGTGTTGCCACGGATGGACGCGGGGTGGGTTCGCCCGTCAGTCTGCGCAGGCGTGGCGGGAAGTGATCACGGAGAGGCGGGCGCGCGTGTCGTTGTTCGGGCGGATCTTCCTGCTCAACGCCCTGGTCCTGGTGGCGGCGGCCGCGTTGCTGGTGTTCGGGCCCTTCACCGTCTCCACCCCCGCGCTGCTGGGCGAGGTGCTGGTGCTCGCGGCCGGGCTCGTGGTGATGCTGATCGCCAACGCCGTGCTCATCCGCGTGGGCCTGGCGCCGCTCGGCCGGCTGACCCGCGCGATGACGACCATCGACCTGCTCCGGCCGGGGCCTCGGCTCACCGCGCGCGGCCACGGCGAGATCGCGGAGCTGATCAGCACGTTCAACAGCATGATCGACCGGCTGGAGGCCGAACGCGGCCACAGCGCGGCACGGGCGTTGTCGGCGCAGGAGGCCGAACGCCGCCGGGTCGCGCAGGAGCTGCACGACGAGGTCGGCCAGTCGCTGACCGCGGTGCTGCTGGGGCTCAAGCGGGTCGCGGACCAGTCGCCGGAGCCGGTGCGCGAGGAACTGCGGCAGGCGCAGGAGACGACACGGTCCACATTGGACGAGATCCGGCGCATCGCGCGGCGGCTGCGGCCCGGTGTGCTGGAGGAGCTGGGTCTGGTCAGCGCGTTGAAGGCGCTGGTGGCGGAGGTCTCCGAACCGGCGGGGCTCACCGTGCGGCGCTCGTTCGACAAGAACCTGCCCGCGTTGGACGCCGAGACCGAGCTGGTCGTCTACCGCATCGCGCAGGAAGGTCTCACGAACACGGTCCGGCACGCCGAGGCCGACGCGATCGACCTGTCGCTGCGCGCTCGTTCGTCCAAAGTGGAGCTGTGCGTCCGGGACAACGGCCGCGGGCTCGGCTCGTCGGCCGAAGGCGCGGGGATCCGGGGCATGCGGGAACGCGCGTTGCTCGTCGGCGCCGAGCTGACGGTCGGTGCGGCTCCCGGCGGTGGCACCGAGGTCCGGCTCGTCGTGGAGGCCCGCGGATGACGGTGCGCATTCTCCTCGCCGACGACCACGCGCTCGTGCGCCGCGGCGTCCGGCTGATCCTGGACAACGAGCCCGACCTGACCGTGGTGGCGGAGGCGGGCGACGGTGCCGAGGCGGTCAGCCTGGCCCGTGCCGAGCAACCCGACCTGGCGATCCTGGACATCGCGATGCCGCGGATGACCGGGCTGCAGGCCGCGCGTGAACTGTCGAGGCTGATGCCGGACCTGCGGATCCTGATCCTGACGATGTACGACAACGAGCAGTACTTCTTCGAGGCCCTGAAAGCCGGTGCGTCCGGCTACGTGCTGAAGTCCGTCGCCGACCGGGACCTCGTCGAGGCGTGCCGGGCGGCGATGCGCGGCGAGCCGATCCTCCACCCCGGCGCCGTGAACTCGCTGATCCGCCACCACCTCGACCACGCTCGCGCGATCACCGACCGCGAGGAGGAGATCCTCAAGCTCGTGGCGGAGGGCCACTCGTCGAAGGAGATCGCCGACCTGCTGGTGATCAGCGTCAAGACGGTGGAGCGTCACCGGGCCAACCTGCTGCAGAAGCTCGGCCTCAAGGACCGGCTCGAACTCACCCGGTACGCGATCCGCGCCGGGCTCATCGAGCCCTAGGAACCCCAGCGTGAACGTCGGAACGAGGTGGCCCGGGGTCCTGCTCGCGCTGCTGCTGGTGTTCGTCGGCGGCAGCGCGCGTCAGGACGTCGCCGGCTCGGGCGCGGGCACCGGGCTGAGCGCCTCGGTCTCCGCGGTGCACGTGCTTTCCGTGCCGTCACCGGACGCCTGCTGGGCGTTGTGCCGGACGGGGGATTGGCCGCGTCCGGCGCACGTCGACGCCTCGCCCGACGCCGGTGGCGAGGCTGCTCCCGAGGTCATCGCCTCAGGTCAGGGTTCGATCCGCGCACCCCCTTCGGTGCGATCGCCGGTTCTGTCGAATCCCTGACCTGAGGACTTCCGCATGTCGATTTTCCTGATGGTGTTGCTGGTCGCGTCCGTCCTCTTCGGTGCGGGCGCGCTGGGAGCGATGGTGATGAAGAAGGAGCCGTTCTACGGCGTGATCGGCCTCGTCACCATCTGTCTCCCGAGCACCCTGCTGGCGTTCGCGTACATGGCCGTCGCCTGATCGGCGCGGGTGGTGGTCAGCGCAGGTCGACCACCACCCGCCGCCCGGCGTGCACGACCCGGCTGGACCCGTCGGCCCGGTGCACCACGATCGTCCAGTCCCGTTCGGCCGCCTTCGCCTGCTGCACCACCAGAATCCCGTCGCGCTGGGTGAGCCGCGTCCGGCCGCCGTCCTCGTACAGCGTGAAGTCGGCACGAGCCCCGGCGGTCACGTGCACGGTCAACGCGTCGGACGAGCCCTCGCTGCGCTCGACCAGCATCCCGCCCGCGCGCAGGAACACCGGCATGCTGTCCCAGCCCGCGCTCACCGTCGCCCAGCTGTTGCCCTGGTACACCTGACCGGTGAAGTAGTCGGTCCACCGCCCCGGCGGGAACCACACCCGCGTCGACCCGACCTCACCGGGCGTCGTGATCGGGGCGACCAGCACGTCCGGGCCGAGCAGGAACTGGCTGTCCACAGTGGAGTAAGCCTCCGGGCTTGACGGGTAGTCCAGGTAGGCCGGGCGCACCACGGGCACGCCGGTGCGGTTCGCCTGCTCCGCCAACGTGTAGAGGTACGGCACCAGGCGTTCGCGCAGGTTCAGGAACTTCGTCGCGGACGCCTGCGCGGCCGGGCCGTACTGCCACGGCAGGCGGTCGCTGTGGTTGCTGTGCAGGCGGGTGATCGGCTGGAACGCGCCCAGCTGCACCCAGCGCGCGTACAGGTCGTCCGGCAGCTTGGTCGTGTAGCGCACCTGGCCGTTGTCCAGATAGGTCTCCGAGCCGCGCAGGCCGGTGGTGTCGTTGTGGCCGCCGATGTCGTGGCTGATCGCGGACATCCCGGTCGACGCCGCTTCGGCCGACGTGTAGCCGATGGTGCCCTTGAGCGCGCCCCAGGTGGACGACGTGTCGCCGGTGAAGTGCAGGGTGGTGCGCTTCTCCGCCCACGGTCCGGTCGGCAGCGGGCCGGAGCCGCTGTACCCGCCCGCCTGCAGGGAGCCGAAGCCGCGCGAGAACGCGAAACCGCCCAGCTTCGCGTACTGCTCGTTGATCCACGAGTCCGGAGTGACGCCGCGCAGCGACGAGCTGGAACCGTCGCAGCACCAGTCGAGCCACCAGAAGTCGGTGGGCAGGCCGCGGTGCAGTTCGAGGTACGCGCGCAGCTGGTCCGGATCGCCCCAGTCGAACACGTAGCAGTCGTCGCAGGAACCCCTGGCGAGCTTGCCGTGAGCGATGCCCTGCGCCTTGGCGAAGGCCGGGTCGCTGCCCTGGATGCTCGGGTGGATGTTGAGCGTGGTGTGCAGGCCCTCGCGGTGCGCCCAGTCCAGGAAGCCCTGCGGGTCGGGGAACTTGGCGGTGTCGAACTGCCACCCGTTCCACGTGTTGCGCGCCTTGAAGTCGGTGTCGACGACCAGGACGTCCAGCGGCACACCGTGTTCGCGGAACGCGGGCAGGACGCGATCGCGGTAGTCGGCGGCGGTCCGGTCGATGTACTCGGAGTACCAGACGCCGTAGGCCCACTGCGGCAACAGCTTCGGCCCGCCGGTCAGCCGGGCGAGATCACCCAGAGCCGCCTTGACGTCCTGGCCGTACCCGAACACGTACCCGTCCTGGTACGGCCGCGCGCCCCGGTCGGGTCGCGGGGTCGCGGTGGTTCCGTTGTAGAGCGCGGAAACCGTGTCGTCCAGCAGGTACCAGCCGTCGCGGTACAGCAGTCCGGGGAAGAGCCGCGGATCACCGGACGTGCCGGTGTAGCCGTCCAGCGAGCGGCGATAACCGCCGAGCGCCAGGTGTTGCTGCCCCGAGTTGACGCCGATGGTGTCCAGGTTGACGTGGCAGCCGCCGGACGGGCACGTGACCACCAGATCGGACGTGCCTGCGGGCAGGGGAAGCTGGACGGTCGTGGTGGCCCACGTGGTCCAGTCCGCCGTCTCCGGCACGGTGATCGCCTGCCCGTTCAGCAGCACGGTGCGCGGCTCGTGCTTGCCGTCGCCGCCGACACCGTTGGCATAGCGCAGGGTCACCGGGTAGGTGCCCGCCGCCGGTACCCCGGTGATCCGGTGGCTGAGCCGCGTGCCACCGACCAGTTCCGCGACGAACCCGGTCCCCGCGAACCCGGCGTGGTCGTCCGCGATCGTCGTCGCCCCGGTGAGCGCGCCGTTCTCGGCCTCGCAGGTGGTGCCGAACCGGCAGTCGTCCACCGCGCGTTGCGGCGTACCGGGAAAGGCCTGGTCCGCAGTCAGCAGCGCGAGGCTGTCAACGTTGACATTGCCCGAGTCGGCCGCGCTCTTCACCAGCGTGACGCGGTGCTCTCCGGCGGTCAGGTCGACCTCGGTCTCGACGAGCTTCCAGTCGCGCCAGTCCGCGGTCGCGGGCACCGTGATCTGCCGCGCCCGTCCGTCGACGCCGAGGCTCAGCGTGCGGTTCTCGTGCTTGCCGTCGCCGCCCTGCCCGTTGGCGTACCTGACGACCACGCGATGTCTGCCCGCGCTGGTGGCGTTGACGGTCGCGGTGATCCCGTTGCCGGTGGCCGAAAATCCGGCGACGAAGCCCGCACCGGTGTAGCCGGCGTGCTCGGTCGCGACGAGCATCCCCTCCCGTTGCTGGTCTTCGGCTTCGCAGAGCTGCCCGGTCGCGCAGACCACCCGCCGCCACGGGGACGCGGTCGTGTCACGGGTGCGGAGTTCGAGGTTGTCCGCGCGGAACGGACCGGAACCCACGCGGTAGCGCAACGTCAGGGCGGACGTCGTGATGACCAGCCACCCGTCCTGGACCCGCGAACGGTAGGCCGTGCGGGGCAACGACCGGTTCACAACGTTGTAAGTGGGGGCGTTCTCGAACCCGCCGTCGCCGGCGTACTCGGTGCGCACCAGGGTGGGGGAGAGGACCTGGAACCTGGCCTGGCCGGACACGACCGCGCCGGTCGGTTGAGCTGTCGACGGAACCGGGAGGACCAGGCTCAGCAGAGCCAGCAGGGGTATGAGTGTCTTGCGCATCCATGCTCCTCGTCTGACGCCATCGGCTGCCGAGGTGGTGCTTTCAGATGTCTGAACCATTCCGGGCTCGGGTGGAGCGATCAAGAGGCCATTCGCCGCACACCGCTCACGCGTCAGGCAGCAGCGGCACGGAAATGCCGGGGTCACGGCCCAGCGGCACGGCTCGGGTCACCGACGTTGCGCCGTACCGGTTTTTCAACCGGTCCACAGTGGCGTCCAGCGCACCGGGCGGCTTTTCGTCGTGCAGGATGGGCGTCGGGCTCACGAACACTTGTTCGCATCCATCACTCGTTCAGCATGGTGCCGTTGGGGCTGTCGGCTCGTTCGCGCTCCGTCCGGGTAGTGACTTGCCGACGGGCCGCCGGTATAACTTGTTCTCATACAGCAAGAGTGAGGAAGATCACATGAACCACACAACGAGGTGTGACAACGGTTCCAAGGGTCCTTCCCGACGCTCCTTCCTGACTGGAACTGGTTCTATTCTTGGCGCTGTTGCGCTCGGCGGCCTGAGTTTCCCGGCCCGCGCGGCCGTCCCCGAGACCATCGCCGACGCCGCCACCGTCCCCGCCCTCGTGATCGGCACCGGCTACGGCGGATGCGTCGCGGCACTGCGCCTGGCCCAGGCCGGTGTGGACGTCCACATGATCGAGATGGGCATGGCCTGGGACACCCCCGGCGCGGACGGCAAGATCTTCGCCAGCACGACGTCCCCCGACCAGCGCTCCTACTGGCTGCGCACCAGGACCAAGCAGCCGCTGAGCAACTTCCTCGGCTTCCCGATCGACCGGGCGATCCCGCGCTACACCGGGGTTCTCGACGCCGAGGAGTTCGCCGGCATCACCGTCTACCAGGGCCGCGGCGTCGGCGGCGGCTCGCTCGTCAACGGTGGCATGGCGGTCACGCCGCGCCGCGAGTACTTCGGCGGGATCCTCCCGACGGTGAACCCCGACGAGATGTACGACGTCTACTACCCGCGCGCCAACGCCGAACTCGGCGCGAACCTCATCGACCCGGCGTGGTTCGAGAGCACCGACTGCTACCAGTTCGCGCGGGTGGGCAGGAAACAGGCGCAGCGGTCGGGTTTCCCGTTCGTCTTCGTGCCCACGGTGTACGACTGGGACTACATGGAGCAGGAGGCGGCGGGGACCGTCCCGAAGTCGGCGCTGGCCGGGGAGATCCTCTACGGCAACAACTACGGCAAGAAGTCCCTGGAGAAGACCTACCTGCCGAAGATCAGGGCGACCGGACGCGTGACCATCTCACCGCTGCACCGCGTCACCACGGTCGAACCGACGTCCGGCGGTTACACGGTCACGATGGAACAGCTCAACACCAACGGCGACACGGTGGCCACCAAGCAGGTGACCGCGGCGAGAGTGTTCTTCGCGGCCGGCAGCGTCGGCACCAGCAAGCTGCTGGTCAAGCTGAAGTCCACGGGCGCGTTGCCGAACCTCGACGGCGAAGTCGGCAAGGGCTGGGGCGACAACGGCAACGTCATGTGCGGCCGCGCCAACCACCTGTGGGACCCCACCGGTCCGTTGCAGTCGACCATCCCCACGCTCGGCATCGACAACTGGGCCAACGGCGGCGCGTTCGCGGAAGTCGCGCCGCTGCCGACCGGGATCGAGACCTACGCGTCGTTCTACCTGTCGATCACCAGGACGCCGAACCGCGGCGAGTTCAGCTGGAACGCCGCCACCGGCAAGGCGGACCTGAACTGGCAGACCGCGTGGAAGCAGACGTCCATCGACGCCGCGAAGTCCATCTTCGACAAGATCAACGCGAAGGAGGGGACGATCTACCGGACCGACCTCTTCGGCGTGTACAAGGTCTGGGGCGACCAGCTGACGTACCACCCGCTCGGCGGCGCGGTCCTCAACCGCGCCACCGACAACTACGGGCGCCTGCGCGGTTATCCCGGCCTGTACGTCATCGACGGGTCGCTGATTCCCGGCAGCACCGCGGTGAACCCGTTCGTCACGATCACGGCGCTGGCCGAGCGCAACATCGAGAACATCATCGCCACCGACCTCTAGCGTCCTTTGTGGACGACGCTCAGAACTTCGGCAGCACGCACCGGGTGTCCAGGCCCAGCACGTGGTTCAGCCTGCCGAACGCGAGCCAGGAGCCGATGCACATGCTCAGCTCCGCGATCTCGACCTGGCTGTAGTGCGCGGTCATGCGGGACCAGAACTCCTCGTCCAGGCCGTGGTGATCCAGTGCGTACCGCTCGGCGTACTCCGCGGCCAGCCTGGCCCGGTCGTCGAGGGCGTCGGTGGTGCGCCACTGGGTCACCGCGTCGAGGAACGTCTCCTCGACCCTGCGCCCGTCCCGTTCGGTCCGCCAGTCCAGGCAGAACTGGCACCCGTTGATCTGCGCGATCCGCAGCCGGGCCGCCTCGAACTCGCGCAGGCCGAGCGTGGTGTGGGAGTACACCGCGAGCGAGAGGTTCGCGGCGGCGACACCGATGCCGGGCACCATCTCGCCCCACACGTAGGCGATCGGGTCCTTGCCCTCGGGAACGTCGAGGTTCATCGTGCGGCCCTCCCGAGCTTGTCGGCGGCGGGGCGCAGCGGGACGTCGAGCGCGTCGTAGAGTCCCGGACCGGCCTCGACCAGCCAGTCGATCGCGTTGACCAGGCGGCCGACCGCGGTCGCGTTGCCGCCGGCGGAACGGTTCTCGCCCTCGTCGGTGGCCTCGACGGAGACCTCGATGCGCGGGCGTCCCTCGATGATCACCTTGTGCGCGCCGTCACCGGACGGCGGCATCGGCCAGTCCGGCGCGCACGACGCGTGGATACGCGTGACGTGTTCGATGACGATCAGCGGTTCGCCGCCGACGACGCCCTGCACCTCGAACCGGATCGCACCCTGCGTGCCCGCCTCGAACTCGCCCATGGTCCGCGTCGTCACTCCTGCGTCGAGCGCGCGCCGGTCGACGGTCTCGCGGATCTCTTCGACCTCGACGCCCAGTGCCCTCGCCATCAGCCGGATCTGCCCGCCCCACACCATGGTCGGCACCGTCGGCATCAGCATCGGCGCCTGGTAGTCGAGCGGCTGTCCCATGCCGATCAGCCACCGCACGGCGTCGGGCTGGTCGTAGGTGGAGTAGTCGAAGATCTCCTGGCAGCGGATCGCGTCGATCTCGCTGCCGAGGCCGCTGACCAGCAACGGCAGCACGTCGTTGCCCCAGCCCGGGTCGACGCCCGAGACGAACAGCGAACCGCCGCCCTCCCTGATGGCGGCTAGAACCGGTTCTCGCAACTCCGGTGGTGCGCTGCGGTGGTCGTAGAGCGCGTACAGCGAGGGCGTGACGACCGCCGCCCCGGCCCTGATCGCCCTGGTGATGTCGGCGAGCGCGTCGTCCGGCCGGATGTCGCCGGACGCCGCGTACACCACCGCGCCGGGGCTCGTCGCGAGTACCGCGTCGATATCATCGGTTGCGGTGATCCCGAGTTCGGTGTCGAGACCGGCGAGGGTGCCCGCGTCGCGCCCGACCTTCCCGGCGCTGTGCACGATCACGGCCGCCAGCTTGAGCCCCGGATGCGCCTCGACGGCTCGGATCGCGGCCCGGCCCACGTTTCCCGTGCCCCACACCACTGTGGCGATCATGCCGGCCAGCATAACTAGAACACGTTTCAGTTGTATAGCCTCCGGTTCGGGGTGCCGGAGCCCGCCGGGTGTGGTCAGGTGACCGGTGTGACCATCGAGCAACCGCAGTGGGTGGCGGTCGAGCACCGCTTCCTGGGCCTGGACCGGCGGACGTTCCGGCCCGCGCTGATCGCGTTCGCCATCGCGGTGGTGCTGGCGTACGGGCTGCCCGCGCTCAACGCCGCGATCCCGTGGCACAACGAGATCAAGGCCGGTGACGTGCTCGATCTCGGTGACGGCGCGACCGCGGTGCCGCCGGTGGGCTGGCAGCTGGAGAACGGCACGCTGACGGGCGCGGCACCGGCGAGCCTGCAGATCGACCTCGCGACGGGCGGCGCGACGATCGCCCTGCGCGGCGCGTCGTTCACTTCAACCGCGGACGCGTTCCTCGACCAGGTGCTGCGGTCGCAGGGCAGTCCCGGGGTGAACGCCGCGCGCGGGACCGTGACGACCGCCGGAGGACTGGTCGGGGTCGCGCAGAGCAGCAGCGCTCCCGGCGGGGACGTGCTGCAGGTGGCGTTCAAGATGTCCGGCCGGGTCGCGCTCCTCGTGCGAGTGCGGACCGCGCCCGGCCAGTTCGAGCGCTACCAGGACACCGTCGGAGCGTTGCTGCGCTCCATCACGCCGGGAGCGGGCCGATGACCGCCGCCAAGACCGCCCAGCTGACCGCCATCCAGCAGTCCGGCTGGGGGCAGCCGTTCCGGTTGTTCCAGCCGCAGAACCTCGCGTTCTGGGTCTACGCCGCGGGTGTGGGCGCCGGTGCGCTCGCCGTGCTGCGGTACTTCGGGCCCGGCGCCGACTTCTACCGCCCCGCGCTGACCGGCGGCGTGCTGCTGTTCGGCCTGTACCTGCTGCCGTGGCTGCTGCTCCTGCGCCGCCAGAACCGCTACACCGCGCAGCCCGGCGGCCTGCTCGCGGCGGCGTTCTGTTGGGGCGGGGTGGCGGCGACGTTCTGGATCGCGCTGCCCGCCAACTCCGCTCTGCTGGAGATCTGGGCGAAGGCGGGCGGCACCCAGTTCGCCGCCGACTGGGGCGCCGGGCTGGCCGCGCCGATCAACGAGGAGATCGGCAAGGCGCTCGGGCTCGTGCTGCTGATCGGGCTGGCGCCACGGCTGGTGCGCGGTGCGTACGACGGGTTCGTCATCGGCGCGTTCATCGGCCTGGGGTTCCAGGTCTTCGAGGACGTGCTGTACGTCTACAACGGCGCCGCGCAGTCGTTCGGCGTCGACCAGATCGGTTCGTCGTTGCAGATCTTCGTGGTGCGCGGCGCGACCGGGATCGTATCGCACGCGTTGTTCAGCGCGATCTTCTGCGCCGGTCTGATGTGGGTGCTCAGCAGGGTGCCCGGCGAGCGTGACGTGCCGCGTGGCCTGTTCACGATGCTCGCCGCCATGGTGTTCCACTTCGCGTGGGACGACATGGGTGCCATTGGCTTGCTGCCGGTGGTCGTGCTGCCGTTCCTGATCGCGGCGGTCGAACTGTGCGCGCTGTTCTACGTCATGCGGCACGCCGCGCGGCAGGAGCGGGTCTGGATCCGCGACCTGCTCGCACCCGAGGCCGAGACCGGCGTGGTGGATCCGGCGCTGCTGAGCGCCGTCAGCGGGCTGCGCCGGGAGCGCAAGGCGTTCCGCAAGCTCGTGCGCAACCGGCGCAGGGCGCGTCACCTGGTCGAGGCCGCCGGTGACCTGGCCCGTGAACTGGCGCTCGCCGGTGGTCACGAGACCGTGCGCGTCGCGTACGCCAGAGCCGAACTGCTCCGGTTGCGGGGAGCGTGACAACCCGGCGACTGGGCACCCCCGTTCCATGAGTGTGATCACCACTCACGAGAAGCCGCGGACAACCGCCGCGCCCACTGTGCACGGTCAGTGGACGGTCGTGGTCGTGCTGCTCGTGCAGATGGCGATCGCGATGGTCACGGCGGCGGTGCAGCAGACGCCGACGATCGACGAGCCGGTGTACGTCGGTGCGGCGGTGGTCCAGGCGCAGCAGCACAGCCTGCGCTACAACCCGGAGCACCCGCCGCTCGGCAAGCTGATCATGGCGACCGGGCTGGCGTTCGCGGACGTGCGGCTCGACCCCGCGTTCGCCGGCGACCAGACCGAGCTCGGACGGCACGTGCTGTACGAGTCGGGCAACGACCCGGCGCAGCTGTTGTTGTCGGCCCGGTTGCCGATGATCGTGCTGACGCTGCTGTTCGGGCTGGTCGTGTTCCTGTTCGCCAGAGACCTGTCCGGACCTGTCGGCGGAATGGTCGCGCTCGCGTTGTACGCGCTCTCACCGGACGTGATCGCGCACGGTTCGTTGGCCACCCTCGACGTTCCCACGGCGGGGTTCCTGCTGACCTCGGCCTGGCTGCTGTGGCGGGCCCGGACGCGGGCGATCCACCTGCCCCTGGCCGGTCTCGCGCTGGGAGCGGCACTGGCCACGAAGATGAGCGCGCTGGCCGCGGTTCCGGTGTTGCTGGTGCTCGCCGCGCTGTCGGTCGAGCGCGCACGGCTCAAGGCTGCCGCTGTGGTCGCTTTGGTCGCGGTTGCCGTCGTGTGGATGTCCTACCTGGCCGTGGACCCGTTCCTGCGCTGGGACGTCGACGTGCCGCCGGTGTCCGGGGTGCGGGCGCTCGCCGGGTGGCTGCCGTTCCCCGAGCCGTACCTGGCCGGGATGCGTGTCCAGTTCGGCCTGGAGGACCGGGTGTGGGGCGGGTACCTGTTCGGCACGCACTACGAAGGTTCCCGCTGGTACTACCTGCCGGTCGCGTTGCTGGTGAAGACCCCGCTGGGCGCGCTGGCGCTCTGGGCTGCCGGTGCCGCGGTGATGGCGCGCCGCCCGGCCGCGCCCTACGTGCTCGCTCCCGCGGCCGTGCTGCTCGCCGCGGCGATGACCGGCAGCCGCGACCTCGGCGTGCGGTACGCGATCTTCGTGCCGATGTTCCTGGCGGTCGCGGCCGGTGCGGTTGTCGCCGTGCGCCGACGGTGGGTCCATCTCGCAGTGGCAGGTCTCGTCGCGTTGGTCGCCGTCAGTTCGTTGCGCGCGTTTCCCTACTACCTGCCGTACTCCAACGAGGCGTTCGGCGGGTCGGAGGAGACTTATCTGCGGTTGCACGATTCCAACGTCGACTGGGGCCAGGACCTCGGACGGCTGGCCGACCGGCTGCGGGACCGTTATCCGGGCGAGCGGATTTGGCTCGTCTACCAGGGAGCGGGCGTGCCGTCGTACTACGGCATCGACGCGGCCGACCCGCGCACCGCGCCCCCGGGCCGGGTGCGGGAACTGCTCGTCGTCTCGGACTCCGCGATCGCCAAGGCGGACGACCGGCTCAAGGCGCTGATCGCGAGCAGCACGCGCATCGACGAGGTCGGCCACTCGATCACGATCTACCGCCGCCCTGCACCAGCCCGTTGACGTGCGCGTACGCCACGGCGTGCACCCGGTCGCGCAACCCCAGCTTGGCCAGCACGCGGGACACGTGCGTCTTCACGGTCTCGTCGCCGACGTGCAGGCGCGCGGCTATTTCGGCGTTGCTGTACGCCGCCGCGACGAGCAGCAGCACCTCGCGTTCCCGCGCGGTGAGCAGGGCCAGCTCCGGCGGCGTCGGCGGAGGGGCGAGGCTGACCGCGAACCGCGCGATCAGCCGTTGCGTGACGGACGGGTCGATCAGCGCGTCGCCGCGGGCCGCCACCCGGACCGCGGAGATCAGTTCCTCCGGCGGCAGGGACTTCAGCAGGAACCCGCTGGCACCGGCGTTCAGCGCCCGGTAGACGTACTCGTCGCTGTCGTAGGTGGTGAGCAGGACGACCTTGGTGCGGTTCGCCGGGTCGGCGAGGATCATCTCGGTCGCGCCGAGGCCGTCCAGCTTGGGCATGCGGATGTCGAGCACGGCCACGTCCGGGCGCAGCCGGGCCACCTCGGTCACGGCCGCCCTGCCGTCGGCGACCTCGGCGACGCAACGCAGGTCGGACTGCGTCTCGAAGATCGCGCGCAGGCCCGAGCGCAGCATCGCGTGGTCGTCGGCCAGCAGCACCGTCAGGGTCATGACGCCTCCAGCGGGAACGTGACGACGGTCCGCCAGGTCCGCCCGTCCGGTTCGAGCCCGTACCGCGTGGTGCCCGCGAACATGCCCGCGCGGTTGCGCATGCCCACCAGGCCGCGGCGCACCGAACCGGGCTGGTCGTCACCGACGCCCGCGGTGTTGGCCGCGGTGATCGTCAGCGAGTCCGGCGCGTACTCCAGGGTCACCGTCACGCCCGAGGCGTCGCCGTGCCGCAGGGCGTTCGTGAGCATCTCCTGGATGATCCGGTAGACCGTGATGTCCAACGACTCCGGCACGTCGCGTGGCCGTCCGCGCACCTCCAGCCGGGCCGGTGTGCCGGCCGCGCGCACGCCGTCGAACAGCTCGTCGAGGTTGTCGAGACCGGGTTGTCGGGCGCCCTCGGATTTGTCGCCGTGCAGCAGGTCGAGCAGGTGCCTCAGGTCGACCATGGCCGCGCGGCTGGACGTCTCGACCGACCGCAACGAGGTGGCGAGCTGCAGGTCGCCGTTCGGCAGGCTCAGCCTCGCGGCGCCGGCGTGCAGGCCGATCGCGCTGACGTGGTGCACGATCACGTCGTGCAGGTCGCGGGCGATCGCGCTGCGCTCCTCGGTGATCGCCTTGGTGACCGCCGCCTCCGCGTCCGCCTTCTCCATGGCGGAACGCTTCTCCAACTCGGCCAGGTACGCCCGGCGAGCCGTCGTGTACCGGCCGACGAGCCACGGCAGCACCGCGATCTTCGCGACCACGAGCAGCGTCCGCAGCGGGTCCGAGCCCATCACCAGCGAGCAGGTGGCGCCGCTGGCCGCGAGCACACCGAGCGAGCCCCACGCCGGTGCGCCGCGCAACCAGGCGCCCGCGCGGTAACCGGCGATCAGCAGGCCCGCCTCGTTGGCGTGGATCCGGCCGCCCGTGGTGAACAGCAGCAGCACCGGGACGGCCGCCTGCACCGCGGCGACCCAGCCCGCCGACTTCGGGGGACCGGCCAGCAGCGCGTCCACCGCGAGCGTCAGCACGAGCACGGCGGCGGTCTGCCACGGCGGGCAGCGCGAGAACAGCACGAAACCGCCGTCCGCGACCATGCAGGTGGCCGCGACCAGCCACGACTGGTGCTTCAGTGACAGCTTGATCGGGTACATCGCCGCAGATCCTGCCGCATCACGACCCTGAGAACGTCCTTCTTCGCAGGGGTCGGACGTCCCCCGCGCGGGGGACGAGGTTTCCGACCGTGCAGTGACGCGGCCACCCGGCCTTGATCGCTATCGTTCGCCACGATGAAGCGAAGCGTTGCGATGCTGCTGGCGCTGGGCGCGGTCCTCGGGATCGCGGCACCGGCGCTGGCCGACGGCGCCCAGTCCGGTGCGGACCTCCACGTCGCCCAGACGATCGGCGACCGCGACCTCACGGTGATCATCCGGCGGGTCGCTGAGGTGCCCGGCCCCGTGCACGTCGACGTGGTGACGCACGCCGGGTCGCCGCCGGGCGAGATCACGCTGACCGCGCGGGCGGCCGGTGCCGCGACCAGCACGGTGAAGGTCGTGCTCGGTGCCGCGCCCGGCTTCTACTCGGGGGTGGTCCAGGTGGACCGGCCGGGGCCGTGGGAACTGGCGGTCGACGAGGCCACGATCCCGTTCGTCGTTCCGGCGCTCGTGTCGTCACCGTGGGAGAACGCGACCTACGGCGGGTTCGTCGCGGCGGGGCTGTTCCTGTTCGCGGCTCTGGCGTTCGCGGTGTTCGGCAGGCCCCGCCTGGCGCTCGTGCCCACGGCCGGCCTGGTCGCGGGGATCGCCGTCGCGACGACCGCGGCGCTGCTGTCGCCCAGCATCCCGCCGGTCGCGGCCCCTGGTACGCAGCTGGACCCGACGTTCGACAACGTCGGCGATCCGTACCAGCGAACGTCCACAGTGGACTTCTCGCGGCCGCCGGTGAACCTCGTGCCGAGCACGGTGGGCGACGATCTCGTGCTCAGCCTGACCGACGGGTCGTCCGGCCGGCCCGTGGACGACCTGCTGGTGCACGACAGCGCGTTCATGCACCTCGTGGTCGTGTCACCGTCCGGGCAGCTGCGGCACCTGCACCCGATCCGCACGGCGCCCGGCGAGTACCGCGCCCGGCTGCGGGCGTCCGAACAGGGCACGCACGCGATCGCCGCCGAGATCGCCCGGCGCGGCGGGGGAGTGCAGCTGCTGCGGTCGAGCATCGACGTCTCCGGGACCGCCGCCCGGCCGGACGGCGGAAGAGCCGACCTGCGAACGGACATCCGGGAGGCGGGCCGGCCGAGCACGATCACCGCCGGGTTCGGCCGGGGAGACCTCCAGCCGTGGCTGGGCATGCTCGGGCACATGATCGTCGTCGGCCCGGTCTCCGGCAGCCCGGCGACCGCGCCGATCTGGGCGCACGTGCACTCCATGATCCCGCCGACGCCCGGCATGCCCGACAAACCGGACGAGAGCGTCGCCGCGTACGGGCCGGACGTGCCGTTCACCTACTCGTTCCCGTTGCCCGGCAAGTACCTCGTGTGGATCCAGGTCGAACGGGACTACTCGGTGGTCACGGTGCCGACGGTGGTCGAGGTGCCCGCGGGGAAGGGGGTCTCCGCGAAGTGAAGCGTTCCGTTCTGGTCGCATTGGCCGTGATCGTCGCCGTCGCCGGTGCGTTGGTCGTGCTGTGGCCGCGCGGGGTCGAGGCCCAGCCGCACCTGGCCGAAAGCGCTCAGCTGCGGTTCGTGCTGACGCCCGCGACCACCAGGAGCGGTGTCAACTCGTTCGACCTGCGGATCACCGATCGCGCGGGCAATCCGGCGCCGGGCAACGAGGTCGTCGTCGAACCGGCCATGCCGCAGATGGGCCACGCGATCGCCCCGATCACCGCGGGGCCGCTCGAACCCGGTCACTACCGGGTGGGGGACGTCGGCCTGTTCATGGCGGGCCAATGGGAAATCACCGTGTCACTCAGCGCGGAGCGGGTGGTCATCCCGCTGCTGCTCACCTGAAGGGGGAGGATCGCGAATGGACATCACGGCCGTGGCGCCGTCGTCGAGGACCGTCCCGAGGGGGTTGGTGCCGGCGGGCCTGGTGCTCGGGGGCACCCTGATCTCGCTCGTCGGCCTGACCTGGGACATCCAGTGGCACTCCGACGTCGGACCGGACACGTTCTTCACGCTGCCGCACCTGTTCCTGTACGCGGGCAGCGCGATCTCCGGACTCGCGAGTCTCGTCGTCGTGCTGCTGACGACCGCGGACACCAGGCGCGCGAAGGACGTCGACCCGATCGTCGGCGGCCGCGCGGTCGGAGTCTTCGGCCGCACGTTCGCCGCGCCCGTCGGCTACCTGATCTCCGGCACCGGCGCGGCCCTGTTCCTCGTGTACGGGCTGTGGGACCAGTGGTGGCACGGCCTGTACGGCTTCGACGCCGTGATCGACTCACCGCCGCACATCGGTCTGCTGCTGTCGATCTCGATCACCATGGTCGGCACGGTCATGGTCTTCGCGGTCGCCCGCGAGCAGCGCTGGGGAACGTACGGCACGGTCGTGGGCGCGGCGGCGCTGCTCGTGTTCAGCATGGTGACGTCGCTCGGCCTGCGCGCGGTGCCCAGCGCGCTGGTCAACCCGGTGTCCGTGGGCACGGCGTTCCTCGCGGTGATGATCCTCGTGATGGCCGCCCACGCGCTGGACCGGCGCGGCGGCGCGCTGGCCGTCGGCGTGACGGTCGCGGTGCTGCAGGCGGTGTTCTGGTGGTTCTCGCCGTGGGCCGCCGAGGTCTACGCGGACGCCACCGGCCTGCCGCTGCGCGACTACACCGACGGTATCCCCGCCGTGCCGAACATGGTCCCGATGTGCCTGATCGCGGTCGCGGTGGCGGTGGAACTGCTGCGCCGGCTGCCCGTCTGGGTCTCAGGTGCGGTGGGCGCCGCGCTCATCGCGGCCTGCGCGCCGTTGCAGCGCCTCCTCACCTACGGCGCACCCTTCCACGTCAACGGCCGCTACCTCGCCACCATCGTCGTCGCCGCGGCGTTCGGCGCCCTCGCCGCCCTGCTCGGCCGCCGCTTCGGGCACATGCTGCGCCTTCTCGCACCAGCAAAGGAAAACAGCCATGCGTAGGACGTTGCTGGGACTGCTCGGCACGGCCGCCCTCCTGCTCGGCCTCGCCGCGCCGGCGCTCGCGTTCGAGCCGGTGAACGTCGTCCACACCGAGAAGGTGCAGGCGGGGCCGTACGACCTGACCGTCGGCTTCAGCACGTGGCCGCTGAAAGCCATGCAGTCACTGGACTTCACGTTCGCGCCCGAGGGCGGTGTCGCGGACAAGAAGGGCACCCTGACCATGCTCCGCGACCAGAAGCCGGTGAACGACGCCCCGCTGGCGCGCCATCCCCGCAAGCGCGAGGTGTGGGGCCTGGACGTGCGGGCACTACCCGAGCCGGGGACGTGGACGTTCAGGTTCGACCTCGACGGCCCGGCCGGTGCCGCGACCGGTGAGCTGAAGAACCTCCAGGTGATGGACCAGCCCGGCCCGCCGATGGGGCTGTCGTGGGCCATCAGCACGATCCCGTTGTTCGGCCTGATCGCGTTCATCGTGGTCGCGTGGCGGCGGACCCGGACCGCCTGAGCTCAGGCCGGGACGAGCACGACCCGGCCGCGGGTGGTGCCGTCGGACTGACGTTGCCAGGCCTCGGTGACGTCGTCCAGCGGCACCACCTCGTGGTCCACGCCGAGCAGGCCCCCGGCGGCCAGGTGCGCGACGGCCGAGATGGCCTCGGCGCGTTGCTGCGGGCTGAGCTCGTTGTTGGTGTAGCCGGACAACCGCAGCGATCGGCTGCGCAGGGTGGACGACGTGACCGGGCACGTCTCGCCCGCTGAGCTGCCGAGGTTCACCCACCGTCCGCCGGGGCGCAGCGCCTGGGCGGCGGCCGCGGCCGGTGGCCCGAACAGCGGGTCGAGCAGGAGATCTGCTGCGGGCAGCTGCGACGCGAGGTCGTCGGCGGCCAAGGAGAGCACGGTGTCGGCGCCCGCGCGTGTCGCACGTTCGCGGGCCGCTGCGGACCGTGCGGCGACGACCACGCGTCCGGCACCGGCGATGCGGGCGAGCTGGATCGCGGCCTGGCCGACCGCGCCGCAGCCGAGCACGATGACGCACTCGCCGGGCTTGAGCTCGCCGCGCCACGTCAGCGCCATGTGCGCGGCGACGGCGGACAGCCCGAGCGCGGCCATGGCGACCGGTTCGACGTCGTCCGCCAGGAACACCAGATCTTCCTGCCGCACCAACGCCTTCTCGGCCATGCTGCCGTCGCCCGCGGCCATTCCGGCGGAGGTGGGGAACCACACCGTGCGGCCACCGACCGTCCCGACCCCTTGCACACCAGGCACATAGGGCGTGGCGGGCGCGCCGAAGTACGAGGTTCCACTGGCGCACAACAGGTCCAACGGCGTGATGGGGGCGGCTCGGACGTCGACCACCACGTGGTCCGCCGTTGTGACGGGCTCGTTCAGCTCGACCGGCGCTGGTGGCCGGCCGAGCTGTGAGATCACTGCTGCGCGCACGGCTGCAACACGAAGTCGTAGCGAGCTTCCAGCCAGGGCACGTCGGAGGTGCGGCCGTCCGGCGTGGGACCGGGCTCGCGCGGCTCGAAGGCGACCACCAGTTCCTGCTTGGTGCCGAACACGACGTCGCTGTCGAGGTACTCGGCGCCCTCCTCGAACAGGTGCGTGATCAGCGGCTCGTGGCCGTCGGCGGTGACCAGGAAGTGGATGTGCGCCGGGCGGAAGTGGCTGATCTCGGTCTGGCCGATCAGCGCGCCGACCGGGCCGTCCATCGGGATCGAGTAGCCTTTGGGCGCGATCGTGCGCACGCAGTACGAGCCGTCGTCCAGCGCGGCGTGGTACTTGGCGCGCAGCCGGGCCTCGTCGACCTCGGGGAGCTGGGCCTCGTACGCGCCGTCGGCGTCGGCCTGCCACACGTCGAGGTCGGCGGGCAGCGGGGTGCCGTCGAGCGAGCGGACGGTTCCCGTGATGTAGAGCGGGGTTCCGGCGACGCCGTCGGACATGTCGCCGCCGAAGTCCAGCACGGGGGAGCCGTCGATGTGGAACGGGCCGAGCACCGTGGCCGGCGTGGCGTCCGGGGCGAAGCGGTGGTTCATCTGCACGACCAGCATGCTCAGGCCGAGCACGTCCGAGGCGAGGATGAACTCCTCGCGCTTGGCGTCGCTGATCTGCCCGGTCGCGGTGAGCCACCCGATCGCGGCCATCCACTCGGCCTCGGTGAGCCGGACCTCGCGGGCGAAGGCGTGCAGGTGCCGGACCAGTGCGGTGAGGAGCTCGGCGGTGCGCGGGTCCTTGGCGGTGGCCCAGCGCTGCTGCGCGAGTTCGGTGATGTTGTCCTCGGTGACGAGCTGCATTGCTCATTCCTCCAGCGGCGCGACGGACCGCGTGTTCGAGTCCACGGACAGGAAGATCCGGTTGGCGACGGGGTGGCGCAGCTCCTCGGCGAGCTGGCCGATCAACCCGGCGGTGCGGGCGAGCAACGCGAAGCCGCGCAACAGCTCCAGCGGCAGGCCGAGGTCCGCCAGCACCGCGCCGCAGGTGCCGGCACCGTTGAGCGGCAAGGTCTTGCCGAGCACCCGCGGGTGCACGCGCCCGATCGCGGCGAACAACGACAGGTGCGGCCCGACGAGGTTCTCATCCTCGGCGATCTGGAACAGGCGGGGTGTGCGCGGGTCGCCGTTCTTGTGCACGTGGTGACCGAGGCCGGGGATGCGGGCTTTACCTTGCTCTTGCAGGGTTTTCAGCGCGAGTGCGTCCCAGTCGTCCACCGGTCCGGCTTGGCTCACCACCGCGTTCAGGAACCGGCCGCAGTCCTCGGTGACGCCGAGGAACCGCGAGCCGCCGCCGAGCAGGCCTGCCGCGAGCGCGCCCTGCACCGAGTCCGGCGCGGACAGGTAGGTCAGGCGGCTCACGATCGCGGTCGGGGTGAAGCCGTGGTCGGCCAGCGCGGCCAGAACGGCCTCGAACAGCCGCGTCTCGCCCGGGCTCGGCCTGCGCTGGGTGGCGAGCCAGAACGCGAGCTCGCCGAAGCCGACGGTGCCCATGACGTCACGGGCGAGGTCGTGGCCGAGCAGGGTGATGGTGTCGGGGGTGGACGCGCCGAGCGCGGTCTCGTACGACTCAGTCACGGGATTCTCCTCGGCCGCGTGCCCTCAGCCATCGCCGTCCCCCTTCAACCACGCCCGCAGCTCCTCACCGTGCTCATCCAATCCCGGCGGCGGCAGCTCGTAAACCGCGGGCGTCCGCGAGAACCGGATGGGGTGCCGGGTCGTCGGCACGTCCCCGACCACCACGACCGGGTCGAGCCCGAACCGCTCCGCCATCGCGAACCCGCCGTCGATGGTGTTGATCGGCCCGCACGGCACCCCGGCCGCGACGAGCAGGTCGAACCACTCGACGGCGCCGCGGGTGCGCAGCCGGGAGACGAGGACCGGCCGCAGCTCCTCGCGGTTGCGGGTGCGGTCGGCGTTGCGCGCGAACCGCGGGTCGTCCGGCACGTCCGGCAGCCCGAGCACCTCGCACAGGCGGCGGAACTGGCCGTCGTTCGCGGCCGCGACGATCAGGTCGTTGTCGGCGGTCGGCAGCGGCTCGTACGGGAACACGCTGGGGTGCGCGTTGCCCATCCGGAACGGGACGACGCCGCCCGCGACGTACGCCGAGCTGTGGTTCACCAGGCCCGTCAACGCCGACGACAGCAGGTTCACCTCGACGAGCTGGCCCTCGCCGGTGGCGTCGCGGTGCCGCAGCGCCGCGAGGATGCCGATCACCGCGTGGTTGCCCGCCATGACGTCGAACACCGAGATGCCCGCGCGGTACGGCGGCCCGCCGGGGTCGCCGGTGAGGCTCATCAGGCCGGAGATCGCCTGCACCATCAGGTCGTAGCCGGGGACGTGCGAGCCGAGGCCCGAGCCGAACCCGGTGATCGACGCGTAGATCACCCGCGGGTTCTCTTCCGCGACGGACGTGTGGTCGAGGCCGTACTTGGCCAGGCCGCCCGGTTTGAAGTTCTCGATCAGCACGTCCGCGCGCCGGGCGAGCTCGCGGGCCAGCCGGGCATCGGTCTCGTCACGCAGGTCCAGGGCGATGGACCGCTTGCCGCGGTTGACGCCGAGGTAGTAGGTCGAGACGTCGTCGCGCACGGGCGGCATCCACGTGCGCGTCTCGTCTCCTTGCGGCCCTTCGACCTTGACGACCGACGCACCCATGTCGGCCAGCAGCATCGTCGCGTACGGGCCCGCCAGCACGCGGGAGAAGTCGGCGACGAGCAGGCCTTCGAGTGGACCGCCCATCAGACGGACGTCCTCGTGTCGCCGCGGTAGTCCGTGTAGGTGTACGGGTTGTCCAGCACCTTCGCGGTCGGGATGTCCGGGTTCATGCCTTTCTCCCACGCCTCCTCGCCGAGCTGCCCGCGCAGGTGCTCGACGGTCTGCTCCACCTCGCCGCGGATCCGTCGCAGGTCGACGCCGACGAGCCGGTGGTCGCGCTTGACGATCCGACCGTCGACGATCACGGTGTCCACATCGGACCGTTGCGCCTGGAAAGCCACGTGCCCGTAAGGGTTGAGGATCGGGAACATCGCGGGCGAGTTCTCGTTGCGCAGCAGGACGAGGTCGGCCTTCTTGCCGACCTCGATGCTGCCGAGGTCGGCACGTCCCAGCGCTTTCGCGCCGCCCGTGGTCGCCCATTCGACGACGTGCTCGGCGCGCAACGACGAGTGCGTGACGGTGTCGTTGCGGGCGTGCGCGGCCATGTGTTCGCGGGCGCGGTCGGCGCCCAGCGTGGTGCGCATGGCGGAGAACAGGTCGCCGCTCCACCACACGGAGGTGTCCATCGACAGCGAGACCGGGATGCCGTGGGCGCGGATCGCCCAGGTGGGCGGGTAGCCCTGGCCCGCGCTCTGCTCGCTCTCGGTCGACACGGAGATCGAGCCGCCGGTCGCGGCGATGCGGTGGTAGGAGTCCGCGGACAGGGTCGCGGCGTGCACGTAGATCGACTGCGGGGTCATGAACCCGTTGTCGTACATCAGCTTGATGCCGTCGTCGTTCGTCGCGCCCCACACGCCGGCATGCGTCGTGACGGCGACACCGAGCTCACGGGCGACCTCGAACGCGGGCTTCTCGGGGAACGACGGGTCGCCGGTGACGTCGAACGCGAGCTGGAAGCCGAGCATGTCGTCGTCGGTGATTTCGCGGCGCACGAAGTCGAGGAACTCGGGCTTGGCCGTCCAGGACGCGGGGGAGTCCTGGATGTTGCCGTAGGCCAGCACGAACCGGCCGGGCACCGCGCGCAACGCGTCGAGGGCGGCGCGGGCGTGGTCGGTCGTCTGCAGGCCGTGCGACCAGTCGACCGTGGTGGTGACGCCCGCGTCGAGCGCCTCGGCCGCGGCGAGGAGGTTGCCCGCGTGGACGTCCTCCGGCCGGAAGACCTTGCCCCACTCCAGGTAGTACCAGACGAAGTACTGCGTGAGCGTCCAGTCGGCGCCGTACCCGCGCATGGCCGTCTGCCACATGTGCCGGTGCGTGTCGATCATGCCCGGCATGACGATGCCGCGCGACGCGTCGATCTCCTCGGTGCCTTCCGGCACGTCCAGCGCCGGTCCGATCGCGGCGATCCGGTCGTCCACCACCAGGACGTCGTGATCGGCGAGGACCTTCTTGGTGCTGTCCATCGTCAGGACGGTGCCGCTTCTCAGGACGACAGGACGTTCACCCGCCATTGGGTCCTCCTCGACCGGCATGCGGACAAGTGTCCGTTGAATCGTCAACCTTCGCCGGTCGTGCGTCAACCCCGCTCAGGCGACGACGACGACGTGGGGCACCGTGCCGAGCCGCGCGAAGTCGGCGCTGATGTCCCCGGCGGTCTGCAGCAGCAGCGGCAGGTGGTGCTCGACCATGCGCTCGATCGACGTCTCCGAGGCGTGGCAGTTGACGTTGATGCCCGCGATCACGGTGCCGTCGCCGTCCCGCAGCGGTGCCGCGACCGACCGGATCCCCGGCGCCAGCTGCTGGTCGGTCAGCGCCCACCCGCGGGCCCGCACGTCCCTCAGCTCGGCGTCCCGCTCGGCCGGGCCCGGCTGCCACCGCGGCGTGAGCCCCGAGCGCGTCGGCTGCGCGAGCACGGTCTCCAGCTCGTCGGCCGCCAGCGCGGCGAGCTGGACCTTGCCGAGCGAGGTCGGCAGCGCCGGGAACTTGGTGCCGATCTGCACGGACAGCGTGACGATCTTGGGTACCGCCACCCGTGCCACGTAGACGATGTCCGACCCGTCGAGCTGGGCGATCGACACCGACTCGTGCGTGCGCGCGCCCAGCCGTTCCATGTGCGGCCGCGCGATGTCCCACAACCCGGCCGACCGGACGTAGGCGACCCCCAGCTCCAGCACCCTGGGCGTGAGCGCGAACCCGTTCTCGTCCTGCCGCGCGTATCCCAGCTCCACCAGCGTGAGCAGGATCCGCCGGGCGGTGGGCCGCGCCAGCCCGGTGGCCGCCGCGACCTCGCTCAGCGTCATCACCGGCCGCCGGGGCTGGAACGCGCGGATCACGTCCAGCCCGCGGGCGAGCGCCTCGATGAAGTCGGGGCCGGTGTCGGGACGGGGCATGGCCCCAGATTAACGGACACCTGTCCGAACCACGGCCGTGACGGTGATGTCGACATACGCGCCGATCATGAACC
>Ga0070710_10000173_pt1 | contig 29578 bp, 26 predicted proteins | sample LARL52metaG_FD_65454 | JGI IMG/M metagenome (GOLD analysis project Ga0070710, IMG submission 65454) | Corn, switchgrass and miscanthus rhizosphere microbial communities from Kellogg Biological Station, Michigan, USA - LAR L5-2 metaG | ecosystem: Host-associated > Plants > Roots > Rhizosphere ...
GGCGCCGGGATCACGCCCCGGTCGTAGGCCATCGCGGTCACCGCGACCTCGATCGCCGACGCCGCGCCCTGGCAGTGGCCGGTCAGCGGTTTCACCGAGTAGATCGCCGTGCCCGGACCGAACAGCTGCTCCAGGACGGCGGCCTCGGCTGCGTCGCACTGCGCGGTTCCGGGGCCGTGTGCGTTGAAGTAGCGCACGTCGGCGGCGCTCACAGCGGCGTTGTCCAGCGCGTCGGTGAAGCACGCCGTGATGTGGTCGAGCCGCGGGTCGATCGACGTCACGTGGTAGGCGTCGTGCGACATCGCGCCGCCGAGCGTGACGGCGTACGGACTCCTCGCGCGGCGCGAAAGGACGAACGCCACCGACGCCTCCCCCATCACGAATCCCCTGCTGCCCTGCTGGAACGGGCGGCACGCGTCGAGCGGCTCGGCGTCGACGACCGCGACGCCGAGCTGGACGAAGTGGGCCACGTTCTCCAGGGTGAGGGAGAGATCCGTCGCGACGAACACCACGTCGTCGACGATTCCCGCGTCCAGCCAGGCTTTCGCGGTGATCAGGCCGGCGTTGCCGGACGCGCACATCGCCGAAACGTTCATCGCGGGGCCGTGGAAACCGTATTCCTGCATGAACGTCGACATCGGCGTGGACGGCATCAACGCGAGGTAGTCGTGCACCGGCAGCTTCCCGCCGCGGGTGACGTAGAAGTCGCGCCACAGGTCCACTTCGCCCAGCACCACCGCGTGCAGGAGGCCGACCCGGCGGCCCGGCTGCCAGCCGCGGGTGCCCGCGTCCTCGATGGCTTCTCTCGCGGCGGCGCGCATCGCCCGCGCGAACCTGCTCGGCCCGTCCGCCGGATCACCGCCCTCCCCGACACACGCCGCCCAGACGGTGTCACCGGGGAAGCTGCCCAGCTCGGGGACGACGACGGCGGCGGGCTTGCCGCTCACCAGCCCCTCCCAGAGCGACTCGCGGCGCCACCCGTACGCGCTCACCACGCCGATTCCGCAGATCCCCACACCTCGCCCGACCATATGCAGCTCCCCCACACCGAGGGCCGACACCTCGCCCTCAGCGTAACGGGCTCAACCACCCCCAGGCGGAGAAAAGATCCGTCCACAATAGACATTCAAGCTGGCCCCTGATCACCTGGCGGACTCGGCCACGGGATATAACGGCACATCATGTTCACGCCAGACGGATGCGGCTCTGGCCCAGTGTGTAGTAGGTATTCACGATGGCAACGCCACCGCGAATACGAGGAAACGTCGGTTCTGGGGGCCGAGACGTGAGCGGACTGATCGGCGACGCCGAGTTCGACCACGACGTGATGGCCGACCTCGTGCTCACGGTCGGTGCCGCCGTGGTGTGGTGGCTTGACCTCGGTGCGGACCGGCTCGGCTGGATGCCGGGCCTCGACGCGGTGATCGGCCTGCCCGGTGCGGACGCCGACGCCGTGCACGCGCGGCTGGCCGAGCTGACCGCGCCGCTGACCGTGGCCGCCAGGGCGACGGCCACGTGGCAGGACTTCGAGCTGGAACAGCCGTTGCAGACCCCGGCCGGTCTGCGCTGGCTGCAGTTCAGCGCCCGCGTCTCGACCCGCGGTTCCGCACCGGCGCTGGTCGGCGTCGTCGCGGACGTGACGCGCCGGCACGCGCAGCAGCAGGAGCTGGCGGATCTCGCCGACCGCTACCGGCTGCTGGTCGAGCTCTCCCCCGACGCGATCGTGGTGCACGAGTCCGGCCGGCTGGTGTACGCGAACCCGGCGGCGGTCCGGTTCGTGCGCGCCGGTTCCGACGCGGAGCTCCTCGGACGGCCGATCACCGACTTCGTCCACCCCGACTCGCAGCAGGACATGCTGCAGCGGATCGCGAAGCTGACCGAGCCGGGCGCGGCGAGCGACCCGGCGGACGCCGTGCTGGTCCGGTTCGACGGCGGCACCACCGACATCGAGTCGGTCTCCGTGCGCACGACGTGGGAAGGCAGACCGGCGTTCCAGGTGATCATGCGGGACGTCACCGAGCAGAAGGCGTCCGCCGCGGCGCTGTCGTACCAGGCGGCACTCGTCGCGCACGTCAGCGACGCGCTCATCGCGACCACGTCCGACGGTCTCGTGACGAGCTGGAACCCCAGCGCCGAGCACATCTACCGTCGCCGCGCGGCCGAGGCGATCGGACAGCCGATCGGCCAGGTCGTGGGGGCGCCGCTGGACCCGGCGGCGGCGCTGGAGGCGGGTGGCGTGGTGCAGGCGGAGCACCGCAGGTCCGACGGCGAGGCGCTGGTGGTGCGGGTGTCGGTCGCCCCGATGGCCGGCGGGTACGTGCTGATCTGCGCGGACGAGACCGCGCGCAGGCGCGCCGAGCACCACTTCACCGCGGTGGTCGCCGCGATCGAGGAGGGCGTGCTCGTCGTCGGCGCCACCGGCCTCGTCGAATCCGTCAACCCGGCGGCCGAGCGGATCCTCGGCGTGCGCGCGCGAGACGTGATCGGCAAGCCGACGTTGCTGACGAACCTGCACGACGAGGCCGGCCAGCCCGTTCCGCCCGGGCAGTTCCCGTCCGCGATCACCCGGACCACCGGCCGGCCGCAGCACGGGCGGATCGTCGGCGCGCGCCGGCCGGACGGCAGCCGGGTCTGGCTGTCGTTGAGCGCCCGCGCCCTCACCCCGGACGGCAAGCTGCCGTCGGCGACGGTCGTGTCGTTCACCGACATCACCGAACGGCGCATGATCGACAGCCGCTTGGAGCACGACGCGACGCACGACGCGCTGACGGGCCTGTGCAACCGCACGGTGACGATCAACCGGCTCAGCCCGGCCGCGCGCACGCACCGGTCGGGCCTCACCGCGGTGCTGTTCATCGACCTGGACAAGTTCAAGGTCATCAACGACTCGCTGGGCCACAGCACCGGCGACGAGGTGCTGCGGGTCGTCGGCTCGCGGCTGAGCCGCAGCACCCGCCGCGGCGACGTCGTGGGCAGGCTCGGCGGCGACGAGTTCACCGTCATCGCCTACGGGGTGGCCGACGCGGAGGAGGCGACGGCGCTCGCCGACCACATCCGCGCCGAGCTCACCCGGCCGATCCCGGTGCGGGGACGGCAGCTCCACGTCGACGCGAGCGTGGGCATCGTGATCGCCGAACCCGGCGACCCCCGCGACGGCGCCGACCTGCTGCGCGACGCCGACCTCGCGATGTACCAGGCCAAGACCAGGGGCCGCGGCCGCGTCGCGTTCTTCGACGTCGAGCTGCGCGAACGCATCCAGCGCCGGCTGCAGCTGGAGCAGGACCTGCGCACGGCCCCGCTGGGCGGCCAGCTGTGGCTCGCCTACCAGCCGATCGTCGACCTCCGCACGGACCGGCGCACGGCCGTCGAGGGTCTGCTGCGCTGGACGCATCCCCGCTACGGTCACATCGTTCCCGGCGAGTTCATCACGCTCGCCGAGGAGAGCGACCTGATCAACATCGTCGGCGCGCACATGCTGCACACCGCCACCCGCGAGATCGCCGCGCAGGCGCCGGACCTGCAGCTGACCGTGAACCTGTCGGCCCGTCAGCTCGACGACCCGTGGCTCGTGTCCGCGGTGCGCAACGCCACCCACAAGGCGGGCCTGGCACCTCGCTCGCTGTGCCTGGAGATCACCGAGAGCGCCCTGATGCGCGACCCGGACCTCGCCGCGCGCACCCTGGCGGCGTTGCGCGACCTCGGCGTGCGGCTCGCGATCGACGACTTCGGCACCGGCCACTCCTCGCTCGCCCAGCTGCTCACCCTGCCGCTGGACACGCTCAAGATCGATCGTTCCTTCACGGCGGGGCTGGGCGTCTCCGGTGAGGCAGAGGCGATCGTCACGAGCATCATCGCCATGGCCCACGCGGTCGACCTGACCGTGATCGCCGAGGGGGTGGAGCGCGTGGAGCAGCTGGAGATCCTGCGGGCGCTCGGGTGCGACCAGGCGCAGGGGTTCCACCTGGGCAAACCGGTGCCGGTCGCCGAGCTGTGAGGTCTCACCGGGCGGCGAGGCCGACCTCGGCGGCAACTGAATCACCCGTTTGTTGCATTGGCGAGCAAAACACTTCGTGGACAAAACGAGGACAGGCAAATCGCGTTGCCGTCCCAGACAGGTAAATGACGCCTCGCCGCGTTGACAACCCGTTCTTCCCGGTGCCCCCATGAAACCGCCGGCGGCGGAGGTACGGGCTCCGGAGGGCTGCCATGAACCAGGACCGTTCATTCACCGATTTCCCACCCGAAATCCGGCGGCGCGTCACGAGCTATCTCGCCGTGACGTCGCGGATCGGCGTTCCCGAAGCGTCGCAGCGCGGGTCCGAGGGGTCCGAGAGCACCGAAACCTCCGAATTCAGCGAGCGTTCCGAGGGCACGGAGGGCACGGAGGGCAGCGAGACCTCCGAGCGCTCCGCAGCGACAGCGGATGGAGAACTTCCTCGACATCGTGAGCGGCGGCCAGGTCGACGAGGACCTGGTGGGCGACGCGTGGACGGACAGCGCCCGGCTGCTGCGCAAGCTGACGGGTGGGACCGGAGACCCGCTGACGCCGGAGGAACGCGAGCGCGCCGAGGAGATCCTCGGCTTCCGCAAGATGAACCAGGTCCGGGCCCGCGTCGAGAGCATCGTGCGGGACCAGGACACCGCCGAGCTGCTCAAGCCCTGGTACCGCTACGCGTGCAAGCGGCCGACGTTCAGCGACGAGTACCTCCAGACCTTCAACCGCCCCAACGTGACTCTCGTCGACACCGCGGACCACGGCGGCGTCGAACGCGTCACGGAGCACGCGATCGTGGTCGGCGACCGCGAGTACGAGGTGGACTGCGTCATCTTCGCGACCGGCTTCCAGGTGGGCAGGTCGGACATGATGACCGGCCGGCTGCCGGTGTACGGACGTGGCGGCGCGAACCTGTTGCAGCACTGGAGCAACGGCCCACGCACGCTGCACGGCCTCTACAGCGACGGCTTCCCCAACCTGCTCGTCATGGGAGCGTTGCAGAACGCCTCCTCGGTGAACTTCACGCACGTCCTGGACGAGCAGGCGCGCCACCTCGCGGCCGTCGTCGCCGAGGCGGGCAAGCGGGGTGCGCGGTGGGTCGAACCGAGCGCGGAGGCGGTGGAGGCCTGGGCGTCGGCCCTCGGCCGGAACTCCGAGGAGCTCTACCGGTTCCACCTCGAATGCACGCCCGGCTACTACAACAACGAGGGCAAGCCCGTGCCGCGCCGGGGGTTCGCCGAGGGCGCCAGCGCTTTCCACGCTCTGCTCGCGCAGTGGCGGGAGAACGGCGGCATGGACGACGTGATGGTGATGGCCGACTGAGCTCCGGTCATGCCTCCGCGATGACCGCACCGGTACGAGCGGCACGCTGTCCTGTTCGGAGTGGGGCACCCGGTTGGCGGTGCACAACTCCGCGCCCGGCATCGCGCCGCCGCACCTGAAGGCGTGACGGACAATCGTCGTGTGCCCGACGCGAGGAACCCCGACCGGCTGCTGGTCCGCGGAAACACCACCGACGCGGTCACCGACCTGGTGATCCCGGCCCTGCTGCTGCGCGCGCCGAAGGCGGAGTGGTCGGAGCTGGTCCACCTCTACGTGCCGTCCGGTCCCACGGTCGCCTTCAGCGGCCGGGACCTCCGCTCACCCGGCATCGCCGCGGCCACCGAGGTGGCGCGTGCGGCGGGGTTCGCGCCCGTGGTCCGGTCGCCCGGCGGACGGATGGTCGCCTACGACAGCGGCGCCGTCGTGATCGACCACCTCGACCGCACCACGGACATCCGGCACGCGGGCAGCGCCACCTTCGCCGCGAACGCCGAGAGCCACGTGCGCGTGTTGCGCGCACTCGGTGACGTCGACGCCCGCGTGGGCGAGGTGGACGGCGAGTACTGCCCCGGCGAGTACAGCATCAACGTCGGGGGCACCGCGAAGGTCGTGGGCTCGGCGCAACGGGTCACCGCCACCGGTTCCCTGTTCAGCACGGTGGTGCAGGTCGTCGTCTCGGACCGGTTGCGCGCGGTGCTCGCGGACGTGTCCGAGGCGCTCGGCTACGACCTGCGGCGCAGCTCCATCGCCGGACTGGCCGACCACGTCCCCGGGCTGACCGCCGGTGAGGTCGCCGCGGCGCTGGCGTCGGACTACCGGCACCGGCTCGGGCTGACCGACGGGCAGCTGCCGGCGGAGGTGGTGGCGCACGCGTCGAGCGTCACGGCGAGCGTCGACGGGGTGTCGCCGTTCCACGTGGACGACTGGACGCGGGCGCACCCCGCACCTCGTCGGTTTTGAGCGCGCCCGTACCGGGTATGGCGTGATCGTGCGTGGCTGGGTCGTGTTGGCAGGGCTGGCGGTGGTAGCGACGATCATCGCGGTGATCGTCGATCTCGTGCCGCCCACAGAGGACGGATACCGGTCGACGGTGCTCACCAGCGCCCGCGACGCCCGCTCGGCCGTGCTCACCGCCGCTCAGCTCGGTGACGCCGCGCAACACGGCCGCGTGACCACGCTCTACCTCGACTCCGCCGTCGAGGACGCCCGTGCCGACGTGACGACGGCGATCAGCGACCTCGTGGACGCGGACGTGCCCGGACCGGGCTCGCAGGAGCTGCGCGACCGGGTCCTGCCGTTGCTGACCGAGTCCTCCGCCCGGATCAGCGACGTGGCGACGGCCGGAGACGACCACAACGCGCTCGCCATCGCCACGAACGACCTGCGGCGGCTGGCGGACGCGCTGGGCGGTGTGTCGTGAAGCGACTGTTCGCCATCACGCTTGGCATCCTCACCGCGATCGGCGGGTTCGTCGACATCGGCGATCTCGTGGCGAACTCCGAGACCGGGGCGCGGTTCGGCATGCGGCTGGCCTGGGTCGTGGTCGTCGGCGTGATCGGAATCTGCGTCTACGCCGAGATGTGCGGGCGGGTCGCGGCGGTCAGCCAGCGGCCCGTGTTCGACCTAGTGCGCGAACGGCTGGGACCGCGCATCGCCCTGGTGAACCTCCTCGGCTCCTATCTGGTCACCCTGCTGACGCTCAGCGCGGAGATCGGCGGCGTCGCGCTCGCGGTCCAGCTCGCGACGAGTGTCCACTATCTCCTGTGGGTGCCGATTGCCGCCTTTGTGCTGTGGGTCGTGCTGTGGCGCGTCAAGTTCGAGATCATGGAGCGCGTGTTCGGGCTCGCGGGGCTCGCGCTGGTGGTGTTCGTGGTCGCGTTGATCAGCCTGAACCCGCCGTGGGGCGAACTCGGCGGCCAGCTCACCGAGCTGAGCCCGCCCGGTGGCGAGACCTGGGCGACGTACGGGTTCTTCGCGGTCTCGTTGTTCGCCGCCGCGTTGACGCCCTACGAGGTGTTCTTCTTCTCCAGCGGCGGTGTCGAGGAGAAGTGGACGCGGCGCGACCTGATCACCTCGCGGCTCAACGTGTTCATCGGTTTCCCGTTGGGCGGTCTGCTGTCGCTGGCGCTCATGGCGTGTGCGGCGGTGCTGTTCGAACCGGCCGGAGTGCGCGTCGACAGCATCAGCCAGACCGCGCTGCCGGTCGCGGTCGCGCTCGGCAAGATCGGTCTCGCGGTCGTCATCCTCGGCATCTTCGCCGCCACGTTCGGCGCGGCGCTGGAGACCGGGCTGTCGGCCGGGTACACGATCGCGCAGTACTTCGGCTGGCAGTGGGGCAAGCTGGTGCGCCCGCGCGAGGCCGCCCGGTTCCACACGGTCGTGCTCGTCAGCATCCTGCTCGGCGTCGCGATCCTGCTGACGACCGCCGATCCGGTCACGGTCACGGAGATCTCGCTGGTGTTCAGCGCCGTGGCGCTGCCGTTGACCTACCTGCCGATCCTGGTGGTCGCCAACGACCGCGACTACCTCGGCGACCAGGTCAACGGCAGGCTGACCAACGCGCTGGGCGTGACCTACCTCGTGATCATCCTCGTGGCCGCGGTGGCCGCGATCCCGCTCATGATCGTGACGGGGATGGGCGGATGACCCCGGACCCGCTGCGCGTCGACTTCCACCTGCTGGACCGGCAGGTGGTCGACCTCGACGGCCGCATGATCGGCAAGGTCGACGACCTCGAACTGGCCGTCGGCGACGACGGCGTGCCGCGCATCGTCGCGATCCACATAGGACACCACGCGCTCGGCGTGCGGATCGGCGGCCTCGTCGGGCGCACGATGGCGGCCGTCGCCCGCCGTCTGCACACCAGTGGCGACCCGCAGCCGTTGCGCATTCCCTACGAGGTGGTCAGGAACGTCGGCAGCGCCGTCGAGCTGTCGGTCCGCCACGAGCTGCTCGACACCCCCGCCCTCGAACTGTGGTTGCGGGACAACGTCATCGGCCGGATCCCCGGAGCGAACGATGCTGGCTAGCGACTACCTCGGCAGGGTCGTGCACGACCGCTCCGGCCGCGAGCTCGGCCGGATCGCCGACCTGATCACGCGCGTCGGCCAGGACGGCGTGCCGCGCGTGACCGCGGTCCTGGTCGCGCCGCGGTGGCGCGGCCGTCTGCTCGGCTACGAACGTCCCGGCGTGCGGGGACCGTGGCTGCTCGAACGGCTGGCCCGCCGGCTGCACCGCGGCACCCGCGAGGTCCCGTGGGACGAGATCCGCCGGCCGTCAGCGTGACCGGGTGAACCAGCGCAGCACCGCACCGCGCCGGGCGGCCAGCCAGTCGTTGGCGCAGCCGATGAGCACGGTGGCGGCCAGCACGGCGAGCACGTGGTCGCCGGCGACGGCGACCAGGCTCACCAGCGTCAACCACAGCAACAACCTCATGTGCTGAGGTTACGAGGCACGCCAACGCAATATCCGCCGAGTTGGGTAAGGCTTGAGGTGCGCGTCACACGTTCGGCAGAGCCGCTGTGCGGAAGGCCGAGACGCTACGCGAACCACACAGGGCGCCTCCGTACCATGACGCCGGAGCTTCGAACGTCAGGAGTGTGTCATGGGCAACCTGGGTGCGCCCGAGCTGTTGGTCATCGCGGTCGTGGTGGTCCTGCTGTTCGGCAGCCAGAAGCTGCCGGAGATGGCCAGGTCCGTGGGCCGCTCCGTGAAGATCCTCAAGGCCGAGACCGGAAACCTGCGTGACGAGCGGACTTCCAACCGGCCGGACGGTTCCGCGTCGGCATGACCGCTCACGCCGGACGGTTCGCGGTGCTTCTCGTCGCGGCGGCCGTCAGTGCCTGCACGGCCGCCCCGGTTCCCCCGGCGACCACCACGTCGGCACCGCCGCCGGTCACCACTCCGTCGGGCACGCCGTCGTCGGCCGCACCGGACAAACAGGACCCACGGCGTTATGCGCCACAAGTCCGGCAACACGCCGCGGCCGCCGGAGTGAACCCGCAGCTGCTGATGGCGATCCTCTACAACGAGTCGTACAAGCCCCACGACCCGGCGCTCGAAAGGGCCTGGCAGAAAACGAAGCCGGACTCGGCGTTCGGCGTGGCGAACATGCACAAGGCCGCGTTCGACGAGGCCAAGCAGGGCCGCGACTTCGCCTCCCGCGACTGGCAGGAGCTGCCGGACGATCCGTCCCTCGCCGTCGCCGCGGAGGCCTGGCACGTGCACGACCTCGCCGCACAGCTGGCGCAGGCGAAGACCGAGGCCTACAGCCACGACGAGCTGCTGGCGCTCGGCTACAACGCGGGTGCGAGCACGATGCTCGCGGTCACGCGGGGCGCCGAGCCGAACGGCCAGGCGAAGTCCTATGTGGACAGATTGCGGGCGAACTGGGCGAAAGCCGAGGAAGCACTCCGCACCGGCTGAGCGCCCGGCTCGGGGCGTGCCCCGAGCCGGACCCGCATCACCTCACTCGTCGAAGGCGAAGTCCCCGCCGTCGTCGGAGAAGAACTCCTCGGCGACCTCGCCGAGCACCATGCCGCCGACCACACCGGCCGCACCCGCGGCGATCATGCCGCCGACGCCGGGGCCGCCGCGGTGGTGCCCGCCGTGGTGGCCGTGCTGGTCGTAGCCGTGGTGGCCGTAGCCCGGCTGACCGCCGAACGCCGGGTTGTAGCCCGCGTGGCCGCGCTGGGCGACCTGCGCGAGCCAGCCGTTGATCGCCGACGCCCAGTCGGTGACCGCGGCCTCCTGGTGCGACACGCGGAAGCGCCCGAACGCGTCACTGCCCGAGGAGAACATCCCGCCGCGCTTGTCGGCCTCCAGGATCACGTACAGCTCGTGCGGGTTCGCCACGAACGTCAGCTCGACCTGCGAGACCTGACCCGCGAACTGGCCCGGCGGGAAGAACTCGATCTCCTGGTAGAACCCGAGCTCCTGGGGCACGCCGTGCAGGCGGCCCGCCTCGACGTCGGCGCTGCGGAACGAGAAACCGAGCTGCCCGAACGCGTTGAGCACCGCGTCCTGCGAGGGCAGCGGGTGCACCTGGACCGGATCGAGGTCGCCCTTGTCCGGAGCGCCCGCGATGACCAGTTCGGTGCGCACGCCGACGGTCATGCCGGGCAGCTGGCCGCCACCGACCGCGGTGATCGGGGTCTCCCACGGGATCGGCAGCTGGAACGGGATCGCCAGGAGCTGCCCCGCCGGCACGCGCACACCCTGCTGCACGATCATCCGGAAGAACTCCGAAACGCCGCCGTACTCGTGGTCGCCGCGCTCCACCTCGACGCGCGTCACCAGCGACAGCACGACCTGGCCGATCTCAGCATCCGCGGTACCGCCCTGGATGCGCACCTGGCCGGTGATCACCTGGCCGGGCACGGCGTGCGGCGAGTCCAGCACGGTGTCGACGGACGGTCCGCCGACGCCGAACGCGCTGAGCATCCGCTTGAACAAGTCTCCTCCTGCGGGGACTGGGTGTGAGTTACTGCTGGCGCACCGCAACGCGCGGTGCGTCGGTCTCGTCGTCGAAGTCGCCGATGAGCTCTTCGAGCAGGTCTTCCAGGGCGGCGATGCCGATCACCCCGTTGTCGTCATCGGACACGAGTGCGAGCTGCGCGCGGTCGGCGCGCATCGCCGTGACGGCGGCGGCGACCGGCATCGAGGCGGGCAGCGTCAGCACGGGGCCCATGAGCTCCCGCGCCGCCGGATCGGTTCCCGCGGCGGTGGCGCGCATGGCCTCGCGGATGTGCACGAGGCCGACGAACTCGCCGCGCAGGTTCGTGACCGGGAAGCGGGACCGTCCGCAGTGGAGGCTGCGCCGCTCGATCGCCCGGGCGGTCGTGTGCTCGGTGACCGTCGAGGTCCGCGCGATCGGCACCACCACCTCGCGCAGCGTGGTCTTCTGGACCTGCAGCATGCGGGTGAGCAGGCGCTGCTCGTTCTCCGGGATGAGCCCGTGCTCGCCGGACTGGCGCACGAGCATCCGCAGGTCGTCCGGCCGGTGGGCCTGCGCCAGCTCGTCCTGCGGCTCGACCTTCATCAACCGCAGCAGGCCGTTCGTCGTCCGGTTCAGTCCACTGAGGAGCAAGCGGACCGAGTGCGCGAACGCGCGGAACGGCAGCGCCAGCAGCAGCGCGGAGCGTTCGGGGTGGGAGATCGCCCACGACTTCGGCGCCATCTCGCCGACCACCATGTGCAGGAACACCACCAGCACCAGGCTGATCGTGAACGCGATGCCGTACGCCACCGCGTCCGGCAGCCCGGCGAGCCTCAGCAACGGCTCGAACAGATCCGCCACCGCCGGTTTCGCCAGCGCGCCCAGTCCCAGCGTGCACAGCGTGATGCCGAGCTGGGCACCCGCGAGCATCAACGACAGCTCGCGGACACCCGCGACCGCCGCGCGCGCCGCACGTGACTTCTCGGCGCCCTGCTCCAGGCGGTGCCGCTTGGCCGCGATCAGCGCGAACTCGGCGGCGACGAAGAAGGCGTTGAGCGCCAACAGGACCAGCGAGATCGCGAGAGACGTTCCGGTGCTGATCATCGCGCCTCCTCCCGCACCCGCGCCGTCAGCACGACGGTGTCCGGCACGTTGCGCGTCACCGCGGCGACGAGCAGCGTGGCGTCCGCGACCTCCACCTCGTCGCCCACCTCGGCGGTGCGGCCGAGCCGGTGCAGCACCAGGCCCGACACGGTGTCGTACGCGTCGTCCTCGGGCAGCGCCACACCGGTCGCGTCCTCGACCTCGTCGAGCCGCATCCGGCCGGGCACCTGCCACCTCGTGTCGTCGACGCGTTCGATCGCGTCCTCGACCAGGTCGTCCTCGTCGTGGATCTCGCCGACGAGCTCCTCCGCGAGGTCCTCCAGCGAGACGATCCCGGCGAACCCGCCGAACTCGTCCAGCACGCACGCGAGCTGGCGCCGCTCGGCACGCAGCCGTTCCAGCACCGCCGGCAGCGGCAACGTCGCGGGGACGACGAGCGCGGAGGAGGCGATCTCACCGATCGGCGTGACGGGCCGCTGTTCCGGCGTCAGGGTCAGCACCTCGGCGAGGCCCACGACACCCCGGAGGTCGTCCAGGTCGCGGCCTGCCACGGGAAAGCGCGAGTGACCGGTGACGAGCAGCTCCACGACGCGCGACGCGGGCTCGTCGAACCGCACCGAGTGCACGTTCACCCGCGGCGTCATGGCCTGCTCGGCCACCAGCTCGCGGAAGTCCAGGCCGCGGTCGAGCAGCCGCGCCAGTTCGGGATCCAGGTGGCCCCGCTCCCCCGCGTCGCCGACGATCTGCCGGAGGTCCTCGGGTGTCGCGCCCTGCGGCAGCTCCTCCACCGGCTCGATGCCGATGGCGCGCAAAAGCTTGTTGGCCGCCGCGTCGAACAGGCGGATCACCGGGCCGGCGATCTTGAGGTAGACCAGCGTCGACGAGGCCAGCCACTTCGCGAGCGGTTCGGGCTTCGCGATCGCGAGGTTCTTCGGCAGCAGTTCACCCAGCACCATCTGCACGACGGTCGCGAAGACCAGCGCCACGGCCATCGACAGCGGCACACCGACCGACGCGGGCAGCCCGAGCAGGTTCACCAGGCCCGTGCCCAGCAGCGGTTCGGCGACGTAACCGGCCAGCAGCGCGGTCACGGTGATGCCGAACTGCGCGCCGGACAGCATGAAGGACAGCTTCCGCGTCACCAGCAGCGCGCGGTCGGCGGCCTTGTCACCGGACTCGGCCAGCTGCCGCAGACGGCCCCGGTCGACCGCCATGTAGGCGAACTCCTGGGCCACGAAATAGCCGGTGGCGAGGGTCAGGGCCACGATCGCCAGCAGGCCGGAAAAGATCAACATGCCGCGCTCGCGGCCGTGAGGACGTTCAGCCGGGCTCGCCCCGGCGTACTACTGCAGCCGTCTATGTCGGCTTTGTCAGGCATGTCCCAACAGTAGCACGTAGCACTGTATGGTTGCCGGGAGGAGGTGCACGTGACCGAAGCGTTGCTCAGGATCGGCGAACTGGCCGCGCGAGCCGGCGTCAGCATCCGCACCGTCGACTACTACACGACGCTCGGGCTGATCAGCCCGGCGCAGCGCACCGCGTCGAACTACCGCCTCTACTCCCCCGCCGACGTGGACCGGATCCACCTGGTCAGGCGTCTGGAGGTCCACGGAGTTCCCCTGGAGGAGATCACGACCGCGCTGCACGCCCGGCAGGCCGACGTCACGGCGATCCTCGACCGCGTCGACACCGACCTGCAGTCCCTCCAGGCGGCGGCGGACGCCGCCTCGCCGGAGATGCAGGGCCTGCTCGCGGTCATCGCCACGAGGGTGCACTCGTTGATCACCATCGCCCTGCAGATCTCGCCGGACACGCTGCTGCCCTGAAAGATCTTCGAAGAAGATCGTCGGATCGGGGTCGTGGTCTTCGTAGCAGTGGTGAACGGCCACGAGAGAGGATCTGCGAATGCGCTACCTGGTTTCTGTGATCGACGACAAGGACAACCCCGGCAGCACCGACCGGCAGCCCGCCATCAGCGAGTTCAACGACCGGCTGATCGCGGAGGGCCACTGGGTCTTCGCGGGTGGGCTCGCGGACACCGAGACGGCCACGGTCGTGGACAACCGCGGCGAGCAGGCGGTGTTCAGCGACGGGCCGTTCGTCGAGTCGAAGGAGTACCTCATCGGCGTGTGGGTGTGGGAGGCCCCGGACCTGGACGTGGCGCTCAAGCTCGCCGCCGAGGCGTCGAAGGTCTGCGATCGCAAGATCGAGGTGCGGCCGTTCCTGTGATCGACGCCCAGGACGCGGTCGCCCTCGCCCACCGCGCGGAGTGGGCCAGGGTGGTCGCCGCGCTCACCCGGCGCTTCGGTGACCTCGACATCGCCGAGGAGGCGGCGGCGGAGGCGTTCGCGACCGCCGTCGAGCGGTGGGCCGCCGACGGCGTGCCGCCCAACCCCGGTGCCTGGCTGACCACCACCGCCACCCGCAAGGCCATCGACCGGATCCGGCGCGAGAACAAGCGCGACGACAAGCAGAAGGAGGCTCAGATGGCGTACGACCCGCCGGAGCCCCTCGGCGTCATCGACGACGACCGGCTGCGGTTGATCTTCACGTGCTGCCACCCGGCGCTGGCGATGGAGTCGAGGCTCGCACTGACGCTGCGGATGGTCGGCGGCCTGACCGTGCCCGAGATCGCCCGCGCGTTCCTGGTGAACGAGGGTGCCGTCGGCCGGCGGATCACCCGCGCGAAGGCCAAGATCAAGGCGGCGCGCATCCCGTACCGCGTGCCGTCCGCCGAGGACCTCCCGGCCCGCGTCACCGGGGTGCTCGCCGCGCTCTTCCTCGTGTTCAACGAGGGCTACCTGGCCACCGGACCGGACACCGATCCCGTGCGCCACGACCTGACCGCGGAGGCGATCCGGCTCACCCGGCTGATCCGCGCGCTGCTGCCGGACGACGGCGAGGTGACCGGGCTGCTGGCGTTGATGCTGCTCACCGAGGCCCGCCGGTCCGCCCGCGTCTCGAACGGCGAGCTGGTCGCCCTCGACGAGCAGGACCGCGGCGCCTGGGACGCGGCGCTGATCGCCGAGGGCCACCGGCTGGTGCGCGAACGCCTCGCCACCGGGATGGCGCCGGGCCGCTACCAGGTGCTCGCCGCGATCAACGCCGTGCACACCTCCGCCCGCGACATCCGCGACACCGACTGGTCGCAGATCCTCGCGCTCTACGACCAGCTCGTCCGCCTCGACCCGTCCCCGATCGTCGCCCTCAACCGGGCCATCGCGGTCGCCGAGCTCGACGGCCCGCAGGTGGCGCTGGCCGCCGTCGACCGGCTGGCGGACCGGCTGGACGGCTACCACCCGTTCCACGTCACCCGCGCGGACCTGCTGCGGCGGCTCGGCCGCGGTGAGGAGTCGCGGGCGGCGTACGACCGGGCGATCGAGTTGGCGGGCAACACCGCGGAGACCGCGTACCTGATCCGCCGCCGCGATCAGCTGCGGTGACGGAGAGTTCCGCCTCTCGTCCCAGATGACCTGCACGCGTTCCCGGCAGGCTCAGGCCGCCGGTTAGGTTGTGCGCCATGACCTCGCAACCCTCGCTGCAGGAAGTCGCACCCGGTGTGCACGCGTGGATCCAGCCGGACGGCACGTGGTGGATCAACAACGCGGGTGCCGTCCACTCCGGAGGCGAAGTCGTGCTCGTCGACACGTGCGCGACCGCCCGCCGCACGCGGCTCTTCCTCGACGCGGTCGACGCGGCCACCGGAGGGGCGCCGGTCCGGCTCGCGGTGAACACGCATCTGCACGGCGACCACGTGTACGGCAACGCTTTGCTGCCCGACTCCACCGTGATCGTGGCGCACGAGCACACCCGGCAGGGCATCCTGGAGGACTTCATCCTCGCCGCCACGCCGCCGGTGTGGTCGCCGGTGCCGGAGTGGGGTGTCGACGCGGTGCGCGCCCCGACGCTGTCGTTCCGCGACGAGGTCACCCTGTACGCGGGGACGAAACCGGTCGTGGTGCGGCATCCCGGCCATCCCGCGCACACCGTCGGCGACGCGGTGGCCTGGCTGCCGGAGGAACGCGTGCTGTTCACCGGCGACCTGGTGTTCCACCGCGTCACGCCGATGATCGCGATGGGTTCGCTGGACGGCGCGCTGCGGTCGCTCGACTGGCTGGCCGCCTTCGAACCGGCCGTGGTCGTGCCCGGCCACGGACCGCTCGTGGCCGGGGCGGACTTCGCCGGGGTGCTCGGCGAGCACCGGCGGTACTACGAGTTCGTGCGCGACACCGCGGTGACGGGACGTGAGAAGGGCTGGACGCCGCTGGAGGCCGCACGGGAAGCCGGCCTCGGCGAGTTCGCGGATCTGCCGGACGCCGAACGGCTGGTGCTCAACCTGCACCGCGCCTACGCCGACGCGGACGGGGTGGACGTCGACGTCGCCGCCGCCCTCGGTGACGCGATCGCCTACAACGGCGGCCCGATGGCGTGCTCGGTGTAGGCGTTCACACCGCCTGGGAGAACCGGAAGAAGCGGTCCGGGTCGTAGCGGCGCTTCACCTCGGCCAGCCGGGCGAGGTTGGGGCCGTGGTAGGCCTGCCGCCAGCCGGCCAGGTCCGGACCGTGTCCGGGTCGACGTGGACGTCCGCGAGTGCGCGCAGGTCCAGGACCAGTCCGGTGTTGACGGACGTGCCGGCGTAGCTGTGGCCGCCGCCGGCACCTCCTACCTCGACGAGGCCGGCTGACCGTGCCATCCACAGTGGACTCCATCCCCGGTCGAGTCCACTGCGGAGCTACGCGTACGGGTTGCGCCCGGACAGGCCGCCCACCCGGCACGGACCGTTCGCCGCGTCACGGCAGATCACGACGCCCATGTAGGTGATCGTGTCGCCGCTGATCGACCACTTCAGGTTGTTGTAGGTCGTGTAGTCCTCCTTGTCGCAACCGGAGTAGTCGTACCGGCGCGTGGGCGTCGTGTCGGGGTGCAGCGACCCGTTGTAGAACAGGAAGTACGCGTAGACCGGCTTGGCGTCGCAGCCCCAGTCCGACACGATGAGGTCGATGTTGGACGCCGAGCTCGGCCCGGTCCAGTCGAACGTCGCCCCGGCGTACCCGTAGTCCTGTGCCGAGTAGATGAACTCCTGCGCCGCGGCACCGGCCGGCGGCGTGGCGACGGCGATCGCCGAGAGCGCCACCGCGGCGGCGGCCGCCACCCGTCTGAAACTTCCCCTGATCCTGATGGCGTCCTCCCCTGTAGACCCCTGTGGAACGCAGGGAAGCTAACAGCGCCCGCCGCATCCGAAGAAGCTTTTGCGCGCAGGTGCAATACCTCTCCGCCCGCCCGGGTAACCACGGTCGGCCGCAGAGAGGACGCCCATGATCGAGACAACCCGCACACCCGCGCGTCAGCTGCTGTTGACCGTCATGTGCGTCGGCATGTTCCTCGTGCAGCTCGACGTCACCATCGTCAACGTCGCGCTGCCCGAGATCGCGCTGAACCTGCACACCGGCGTCGAAGGCCAGCAGTGGGTCGTCGACGGGTACGCGGTGGTGCTGGCGAGCCTGCTGCTCGCGGGCGGCACGCTGGGCGACGTCTTCGGTCACAGGCGGGTCGTGCTGGGAGGGCTCAGCATCTTCGGCGCGGCGTCGCTGATCTGCGGTGCCGCGCCCGGCGTCGGCGTGCTGGTGGCGGGACGCGCGCTGCAGGGACTCGGCGCGGCGCTGCTGCTGCCCGGCACGCTGGCCGTGATCACCCGCGCGTTTCCCGGCCGCGCCGAGCAGGCCCGCGCGGTCGGGGTGTGGGCCGGCGTCTCCGCGCTGTCGCTGCCGGCCGGACCGCTGCTCGGCGGCGCGCTGGTGTCGCTGCTCGGGTGGCGCGCGGTGTTCCTGGTGAACCTGCCGATCGTCGCCGTGGCCGTGCCGGCCACCGTCCGGCTGGTCCGCGAGGGCGGCGGTGCCACCACCCGGCGGCTCGACACGCCCGGTGTCGTGCTCGCCGCCCTCGCCCTGGCCGCGACCGTCTACGCCGTGATCACCACCGAGAGCTGGAGCGCCGCGGCGGTGGCGTTTCCGGCGCTGGCCGGTTTCCTGTGGTGGGAACGCCGGGCCCCGGATCCCGTGCTGCCGCTGAACCTGTTGCGCCGCCGGGCGTTCGCGGGCGCCAACCTCGTCGCCGCCGCGATGAACCTCGTCGGCATCGGCACGATCTTCGTCACGACCCTGTACCTGCAGACCGTGCAGCACCGCACGGCGTTCGTGGCGGGCGCGATGCTGCTGCCGCTGTTCGTGCCGCTGGCCGCACTCGCCCCGGTCACCGGCCGCCTCACCGGCCGTTTCGGGCCGCGGCCGCCGATGATCGCCGGTCTGCTGGTCGGCGCGGCGGCCTCACTCGCGTTCCTCGGCCTCAGGCCGGAGTCGAGCTACCTCCGGCTGCTGCCGGTCCTGCTCGGCCTGGGCGTCGGCATGGGCCTGCTCACCGCCGCCGTCGTGGCCGCGGCGGTCCGTTCGGTGCCTTCGGAACGGGCGGGACTCGCCAGCGGGGTCAACAACACCGCACGTCAGGCCGCCGGTGCGCTGGCGGTCGCGGTCTACGGCGCCGTCGCGGGCACGCCGTCGAACGGCGCCGCCTTCACCTCGGGGCTGCACGCCCTGGGCGTCGTCGGCGCCGGGACGTGGCTGGCCGCCCTCGTGCTGACCGCGCTCACCGTCGACCGGCAGGCTTAGGGCGCTGGTGCGGAGGTCCCGGCCGAGGCGGGACCAAGGTCCTCGATTCCGCCGGTTGAGCTGTCCGGGGTAACGGTGCGTGTCCGCCTTCCGACACGAGGACCGTATCTGCACCCCGTACATCGGACCGGTGACGCACATGTCGGATAGATCCCGAAGAGGATTCACAGCGGTAGTCGTCGGTTCGATGCTGGTGCTCGGCGCACCCGCCGCGTCGGCCACCACGTTCGGCGATCCGGCCATCACCTTCAGCGGTGACGGCATCACGGCGAGCGGGGTGTTCTACGCGAGGTCCGGCAAGCAGATCAGCCTGGTGGTGCACACCGCGAACACCGCGAAGTGCGTCGACGTCGCCGGCCTGCCCAAGCAGACTTCCACCACCGGCGCCACCACCTGGACGTTCCCGCTGACGACCCCGAACGGCGCGGACGGCGTGCAGGCCAAGGCAGTCACCATCGGCGAGAACTCCAACTCCCAAGGCAACTGCACCACGAAGACCGCCACCGCGACCGCCTCGTACGTGCTGGACAACACCGGTCCCGCGGCCACGGCGTCGATCAACCCCGCCCCGAACACCGCCGGGTGGAACAACACCGTCGTCACCGTGTTCTGGGTCGCCGCCGACGGCACCGGGGTCGGTGGCGGCACGACGACCCCGCCGACGACGGTGTCCACCGACACCGGCGGCCAGACGGTCACGGGCCACGCGACCGACGCGCTCGGCAACACCGGACCGGACTCGTCCGTCGTCGTCAAGCGGGACACCGTCAAGCCGTCGATCACCGGCACCCGGTCGCCCGCCGCGAACGCCGCCGGCTGGAACAACACCGACGTCACCGTCGGCTTCACCTGTTCCGACGCGTTGTCGCAGATCAAGAGCTGCCCCAGTGCCACGACGGTCACGAGCGAGGGCACGGACAAGTCGGTCGGCGCAACGGCCACCGACAACGCGGACAACGCGCAGAGCACGACCGTCGGCGGCATCAACATCGACAAGACGGCACCTTCCGTCACCGCGAGCACGAAGCTGCCCAACGGCACCCCGTACGTGCCGGGCACGTGGACCAGCCAGAAGGTCACCGCCGTCTTCACCTGCGCCGACGCGCTGTCCCAGGTGGCCGAGTGCGCCTCCGACGCCGTGGTCGACGGCGAGGGCGCCGACCAGACGGCCCGCGGCGAGGGCAAGGACTTCGCGGGCAACATCGGCGCCGCGACCGTCGCACACATCGACATCGACCGGACGGCGCCGGTCACCAGTGCGACCGCGCCGCAGACGGCGTGGAACAACACCGACGTCACCGTCGCGTTCTCCGCGAGCGACGCGCTGTCCGGTGTGCGGGAGACGCACTACCGGGTCAACGCCGGCGCGGTCCAGACCGGCGGCCAACTGACCCTGAACGCCCAGGGCACGTACGCGGTCGAGTACTGGAGCACGGACAACGCCGGCAACACGGAGGCCGCGAAGACCGTCACCGTCAAGATCGACAAGACCCCGCCGACGATCACCCACGCCCAGTCCCCCGCGGCGAACGCGAACGGCTGGCACAACGGTGCCGTCACCGTCACGTTCACCTGTGGCGACAGCGGCGGTTCCGGCGTCGCGAGCTGTGGTCCGAACAGGACGGTCAGCACGGAGGGCGCGGACCAGGCCGTCACCGGCACCGCGACCGACAACGCGGGCAACACGGCTTCCGACCCGGCCACCGTCAGCATCGACACCACCGCACCTACCATCACGCCGACCGTCCACGGCACCGCGCAGAACGGCTGGTACAACCAAGACGTCACCGTGTCGTACGAGTGCTCGGACAAACTGTCCGGTGTGGACACCTGCACCGGCACGCAGACGCTGGGCGAGGGCGCGAACCAGACCACGACCGGCACCGCGACCGACGCGGCGGGCAACAGCGCCAACGCGAGCGTCACCGGCGTCAACGTCGACAAGACCGCGCCGACGCTGACCGGAACGCCGAGCGCGGCCGGCTGGAGCCGTGACGACGTCACAGTCACCTGGACCTGCGCCGACAGCGGTTCCGGCGTGACCGCATCACCGTCGCCGAGCACCGTCACCGGTGAGGGCGACAACCTGTCCGCGTCCGCCACGTGCACCGACAAGGCGGGCAACACCACGACCACGACCGTGTCCGGCATCCGGATCGACCGCGCCGCGCCGAACACGACCGCGAGCGTCGCGCCGCCGTCCGGCAGCGGCTGGTACGCCGACGGCGCCGAGGTCACGCTGTCCGCTGTGGACGGTCTCTCCGGCGTCGGGCAGACGCGCTACCGCGTCGACAACGGCGCGGACCAGCAGTACACGGTCCCGTTCACCTTCACCGCGAGCGGCAAGCACGTGATCGCGTACTGGAGCACCGACCAGGCCGGCAACCAGGAGAGCGCCGACGGCAACGCGCTGGCGCTGTGGATCGACACCGCCGCCCCGACGATCACCGGCAGCCGCACGCCCGCCAACGGCCACGGCTGGAACAACACCGACGTCGTCGTCTCGTTCACCTGCGACGACAGTCAGTCCGGCACCGCGAGCTGCAGCGACCCCGCCGCGGTCACCACCGAGGGCGCGGGCCAGAGCGTGACCGGCACCGCCGTCGACGGCGTCGGCCACAGCACGTCCACGACGGTCGGTGACATCAACATCGACCGGACCGCGCCCGTGCTCACCGGATCCCCGACATCCGGCTGGCACAACTCGGACGTCACCGTGCACTGGACCGCGATCGACGGACTGTCCGGTGTGGACGAACCGACCCTTCCTGCCGACAGCGTCATCACCGGTGAGGGCCGCAACCTCTCGTCCGGCGCGGTGACGGTGAAGGACAACGCGGGCAACGAGAGCGCGCCCGCCGCCGCGACCGGCGTGACGATCGACCGCACCGGTCCGGCCATCACCGGTGGCCCGATCACCTCGCCGAACGCCGCCGGCTGGTACCGCGACGAGGTCGTCGTCGACTTCGCCTGCGCCGACCCCAAGCTCGCCGACGGCACCGACGGCTCCGGTGTCGCGACCTGCCCCGGCAGCGCGGTGCTGAAGACCGACGGCGCCGGCCAGTCCGTCACGAGCGGAGACGCCACCGACGCGGCGGGCAACGTCACCAAGGGCAAGACCGTCAGCGGCATCGACATCGACGGCACCGCGCCGAGCACCACCAGCAACAACGAGTGCACCAGGACGAACGGCTGGTGCACCGGCTCGACCGCGAATGTGGTGCTGACCGCGACGGACGCGCTGTCCGGTGTGCGGGAGTTGCACTACAAGATCGACGGCGGCGCCGAGCAGGTCGCCGCGGGCGCGAGCAAGACCGTCCCGGTCCCGCTCGACGGCGGCGGCGCGGGCACCGTCACCTACTGGGCCGTGGACAAGGCGGGCAACGCCGAGACCGCGAACTCGGTGTCGCTGAAGTGGGACAACATCGCCCCGGCGGTCACCCACACCACCTCGCCGGCGCCCAACGCCGACGACTGGAACAACAGCGACGTGACCGTGCACTTCAGCGCTAAGGACGACGACGCCGGTTCCGGTGTGGACAACGGGTCCGTCACGCCCGACGTCGTGATCACCACCGACACCAACGGCCAGACCGTCACCGGTTCGGCCAAGGACCTGGCGGGCAACGTCGGCACCGACTCGGTGACGGTCAAGCTCGACAAGACCAAGCCGACCATCACCGGTGAGATCGCCGGCGGCGCCAAGCCGTGGTTCACCGCGCCGGTGAAGGTGCACTTCACCTGTGCGGACACCGGATCCGGCATCCCGGCGACCGCCTGCCCCGACGACGTCGTGGTGAGCGCCGACGGAGCGAACCAGTCCGTCACCGGCACGGTCACCGACCGGGCGGGCAACAGCCAGAGCGTCACCGTCGGCGGCATCGACATCGACGCGGAGGCTCCGGTCATCGAGTCGGTCAGCGTGACCGACGGCGCGGTCTACCGCTTCGCCGCACCGGCTCCCGCCTGCACCGCCAAGGACGCCGTGTCCGGTGTGGACAGCTGCGTCGTCGTGGTGACGGCGCTGGCGGATCCGGGCGCGTGGTCGTTCACCGCCACCGCGAAGGACAAGGCGGGCAACACCACCACCCGGTCCGGCAGGTACCAGGTCCGGCTGTACGACTTCAGCGGGTTCCTGCCGCCGATCAACGCCACCGGCCCGACGAGCGTGTTCAAGGCGGGCAGCACGGTGCCGGTCAAGTTCGGGCTGCGTGACGCGGCCGGGGCCCCGGTGGCGTCGCGGACCCTGCCGCAGTGGGTCGTGCCGGTGCGCGGCGGTCTCCTGACCTCCTCGGTCAACGAGACGGTCTCGTCCGACGACCCGACGACCGACGGCACGTTCCGCTGGGACGCCACGGCACAGCAGTACATCTACAACTGGCAGACCAAGGGGCTGGCCGCCGGGTACCTCTACCGGATCGGCGTGCGGCTCGAGGACGGCCAGACCTTCTACGTCACGGTGGGGCTGAAGTAGCCGTGACCTGCGCGGAGGCGGGCGTCCGGACCGGGCGCCCGCCTCCGCGTCACCGCCGGGCCGCGTCCACCGGGTCGCTCCCGCGCAGCTGCCCGAGCCGGTTCTCCGCCCAGGCCACGCCGAGCAGCACCACCAGGCCGCCCGCCAGGAGGTTCCACGTCACGGGCTCGCCGAGGAACAGCACGCCGATCAGCACCGCGAACACCGGCACCACGTAGTTGACCGCCGACGCGGTGGTGGCACCGACGTCGCCGATCAGGCGGAAGTACAGCACGTAGGCCAGACCGGTGCTGAGCAGGCCGAGGACCACGACGCTGAACGTCACCGAGCCGGTCAGGGCGGGCACGCGCCAGTCGAGGAACGGGGTCACCGCCGCCTGCAGCACCGCCGCCGAGACGAGCTGCGACGCGGCCAGCGACAGCGGGGCCAGGCCGAGCGGCGAGAGGAACTTCCGCACGTACACGAACCCGATCGCGTAGCTGACGGCCGCGCCGAAGCAGGCGAGCCGGCCGCCGAGCGAGCCGAGCGACTCGTGCCACGGGCCGATCACCAGCACCACGCCGGCGAAGCCGATCCCCAGACCGACCGCCTTGCGCACCGTCGCCCGTTCGGTCGGCAGGGCGGCCGTGGCGAGCGCCAGCGTCAGCAGCGGGCTGGCACCGATCAGGACTCCCGCGATGCCCGCGCCGGTCGTCTTCTCGCCGTACGACAGCAGCAGGAACGGGATCACGTTGCCGAACAGCCCGGCCGCGCCGATGTGGCCCCAGACCTGCGCGGGCCTCGGCAGCGCGACCTTGCGGACGGCCACGATCGCGAGCAGCACCGCCGCGCCCAGGACGAGCCTGCCGAGCACGAGCTGCCCCGGCGCCAGTCCTTCGAGGGACACCTTGATGAAGGTGAAGCTGCTCCCCCACAGCAGGGCCAGCAGCAGGAACCGGGCGACGGATGCCTTGTCCATTGCATCTCGATTCGGGTCGTCAGCCAGTGATCCGACCAGTTCAGCAGGTGTGGCCGGGGCCTGGTAGAGCCGATCGCGCAGTTGCCCGCCGGGCACCACCGCCGATCTTGGTTAGGCTGGCGGTCGTGTTCGGGAACAAGAAGCGCGCGGGGGCGCTGCCGCGCTGGGCCGGCCCGTTCTACCTGGCCGCGGGCGTGATCACGGTCGTCTGGGCGGGTGTGCTGTTCAACGACTTCCTGAGCGCGCCCACCCGCTGTCCGGACGCGAAGGCGCGCTGTGGCGCGTTCCTGACCACCTCGCTGCGGCAGTACGTGCTGTCGTGGGTGGTGTTCGACATCGCGCTGGCGGCGATGCTGGTGGTCACCGGCTGGCTCGCCATGCGGCGCCGCGACCACGTGCAACTGCCCGCCGCGGTCACCAGTGCGCTGTTGTTCGTCGACGCCTGGTTCGACACGATGTCGAGCCCGCGCCGCGACCGGCCGCTCGCCTGGGCGCAGGCGTTGTTCGTCGAACTGCCGCTCGGCGTGCTGTGCCTGTGGATCGCGGTGCGGGCCGAGCGCAACCGCCGGCAGCGCCTGGAGGACGCGCTGCGGCGGCTGGCCGAGGCCGAGCAGGACGAACCGAGCGCGGACAGGTCCTGACTCACCCGGACCGCTGCGCGATGCGGTCGGCCGCGTGGTGGAGGTTCTGGCCGCGGTAGCGGTCGATGGCCTCCTGCCAGCACTCCTGGGCGCGTTCGCGGTCGCCGAGGTCGCGGTGCGTGTCACCGAGCGCGGCGAGCGTGCCCGCCTGCCGGTAGGTGTTGTCGAGGTCGCGCCACAACGCCAAGGCCCGCCCGTAGTGGTGCAGCGCCTGACGGTGGTCGCCGGTGTTGCCCGCGATCGCGCCGAGGCTGTCCAGGCTGTCGGCCTGGCCGTAGACGTCGTGGTGGCGCACGCACAACGCCAGGGCGGACTCGCAGAAGCGGCGGGCGCGGTCGTGGTGGCCGAGCCTGGTGTAGGAGGCGCCCATCAGGCTCAGGACGCGGAACTCCCACTGCGTGTTGCCGAGCTGCCGGTACAGGTTCCTCGCCTCGGTGAGGTGCGCGAGCGCGGCCTGGTCGTCCTTCTGCCAGTTCAACGCCATCGCCAGCACGAGGTGCGCGCCCGCCTCGCCGAGCGTGTCGCCGATCCGCGCGGACAGCGCCAGCGACTGCCGCAGGTGCAGCAACGCCTCCTCGTCGCGGCCCAGCGGCGCGTACACCAGGCCGAGCCGCCGGTGCGCGCGGGCCTGCACGGCGAGGTCGCCCAGCCGTTGCGCGGCGGCCAGACCCGCCCGCCAGGACGCGATGTTGTCGTGCAAGTGCCCCCGGCGGTAGTGGTAGTTGTCCAACGACCAGGCGAGCTGCCACACCGCCGTGTCCCGGCCCGCTTCCTGCGCCGCGGTCCGGGCGGCCAGCACGCAGCGGTGGTTGGCGTCGAACCACGTCATCGCCTCGGCGCTGTCGGCCAGCGGGTGCGGGACGCAGTCGGCCGCGTCCAGGGTGATCGGCGGGTGTTGCTGGTCGAGCAGCCTGCTGCCGTTGTGCGCGGTCCGCAGATAGTAGTCGACGACGCGGCGCAGTGCCTTGTGCCGCAACGCTTCCGGCTCGTCCGTCAGCGCGACGGCGTGGGCGTGCTGCCGCACCAGGTCGTGGAAGCGGTAACGGCCGGGCGCGGGTTCCTGCAGCAGGTGGTCGTCGACGAGGCTCTCCAGCAACCGTTCGGCCTCGGCGAGGCCGACGGCCGCGAGCGCCGCGGTGGCGCAGGCGTCGAAGTCCGGGCCGGGGTGGAGGCCGAGCAGCCGGAACACCCGTTGCTGCGGCGCGTCGAGGTGCTCGTAGGACAACGCGAACGCGGCGGCCACGCTGCGGTCGCCCGCTTCGAGCTCGGTGAGCGGGAAGTGCGCCTGGCGCAACCGGTTCTCCAGGTACCGCACGGTCCACGCGGGACGGGCGCGCAGCCGGGCGGCGGCGATGCGGATCGCCAGCGGCAGGTGCCCGCACAACGCGACCACCTCGTGCACCGCGCACGTGTCGCGATCACCCGCGACACTGGTGAACAGGGCGACCGCGTCCCGCACCGGCAGCACGTCCAGCGACACGACCTGGGTGGCGTCCAGGTCGACCAGGCGGCGACGGCTCGTGATGAGCGTCAGGCTGCGCGACGTGCCGGGCAGCAGCGGACGCACCTGCGCGGCGTCGGCGGCGTTGTCCAGCACGACGAGCACGGAACGCGTGGCCAGTTCCGCCCGCCACAGCGCCGCCCGCGCATCCGGGTCCTGCGGAATCCGTTCCGGTGGCACGCCCAGCGCCCGCAGCAGCGTGTCCAGCGCCGTCATCGGCGAGACCGGCGGCTGGTTCGACGCGTGGCCGTGCAGGTCGATGAACAGCCGGTCGCGGTAGTCCTGGGCGAACCGGTGCGCCGCGTGGACGGCCAGGGTCGTCTTGCCGACCCCGGCCATGCCGTCGATGGCCTCGATCACGACGGCAGGCCGTCCCGTGGCCCGCGCGTCCGCGAGCAGGGTGAGCTCGGCGTCGCGCCCGGCGAAGTCCGCGATGTCGCCGGGGAGGTCGTCACGGGCCGGTTCGTCCGGTGCGGCGGCCGGCACGCCGAACAACCGGGCGTCGTTGTCCAGCACCTGCTGATGGATCTCCGACAGCCGCAGTGAGGGGTCGAGCCCGAACCGCTCGACCAGGACGGTCCGGGCGCGCAGGTAGACGTCGAGGGCCTCGGCCTGCCTGCCCGCCCGGTACAACGCGGTCATCAGCTGGCCCCACAGGCGTTCCCGGCCGGGGTGCTGCTCGGTCAGGGCGGTCAGCTCCTCGACGAGCACCCCGCCCGCGCCGGTCGCCAGGTCGGCGTCGACGCGATCTTCGACGGCGCCCAGCCGCAGGCTCTCCAGCCGGGCGGCCTCGGTGCGCAACACCGGCGTCGCGGTGAACTCGCCGTACGCGTCACCCCGCCACAGCGTCAACGCCACCGACAGCTGCTCCGCGGCGTTCGCGGGCTGCCCGGCGGACAACGCGTCCCGTCCCGCCTCCACGAGCCGTTCGAACCGGCGAGCATCCACGACGTGCGGTTCCAGCTTGAGCACATAGCCCGCCGGATGCGTGACGATCAGCCGGTCGAACGCGAGCGCGCGACGCAGCCGCGACACGTAGCTGCGCACGGTGCGATGCGCGTCGGGCGGGGCTTGCGGGCCCCACAACGCCTCCACCATCGTGTCGACGCTCGTCACCCGGCCCGCGTTCGCCGTCAGCAACGCCAGCAGCGTCCGGATCCGCGGGCCGCCCACGTCGAGCACCTCGTCGCGCACGCGCACCTCGAACGGGCCGAGCACCTGGAACTGCGGCTGAGGTGCGGCGAAGTCCGTTTCCACGCTGTAGAAGGAGATCGTCGCGGCGGCCGGGATACGGCATCGGTCCCGGTGCGGCGAAACTGCCGGTCGGGCAGCGGGCCTCCGCACCGCACGACTGGCAGGATGCAACCCCGGTTGCACCGCCCGGCAGAAGGAGTGCCCAGATGCTCGACTGGTCCATCGTCGCCTACGGCGCCGCGCTGTCCGCGGTCCTGGCCGCCGTCCTCGTCGCACTGCTCGTACCGCCACGCCGGGTCGGTGTCGTGGTGACCGCGGGTCTCGCCGCCGGGCTCGGACCGGCTGCCTGGAACGCGATCCTCAACACCGTGCACGCACCCGGTTTCTTCACCGACGCGCCGATCGCGGCGTTCCCCGTCAGCTGGCAGGACACCGGCAGCGGCGTGTTCGCCGTCGCCACCGCCGCGCTGCTGCTCGGGCTAGGCCCGCAGGGCGGCGACTCGGGCAGGCGGGTCGCCGTCGTCGCCCTGCTCGCCGGGATCGCGGCCCTGGTGATCGACGTCTACCTCTACTGAGGCGGCGCAAACGTGATCCTGCCCCGGGTTTGCCCTGGCCCCGCCGGGCTAACTCCCGACCATGGACCTGCAACTGCCGGCACGCGAACACGTCGCCGTCGCCGCCCTCACCATCCCGCGTCTGCTGCGCCACGCGGTGTGGCGGGACGCGAACGCCCACGAAGGCGCCGGTCTCGGCGTGGTGCTGGTGCCCGGCTTCGGGGCGAACGAGTTCAGCCTCACGTTCGCCACCACCTGGTTGCGCGACCGCGGCTACGTGCCGGCGGGGGCGGGCGTCGGGTTCAACGTGGGGTGCACGTCCGAGCTGGTGGACCGGGTCGAACAGCGGTTGGAGGAGCACGCGGAGGCCACCGGCGGCCCGGTGGTGCTGCTCGGTCAGAGCCGCGGTGGCGGTCTCGCCCGGCTGGCCGCCGCGCGCCGGCCGGACCTGGTGTGCGGGCTGGTGATGCTGGGCAGCCCGGTGCTCGACCCGCTGGGCGCCCACCCGCACGTGCTGCTCGCCGCGCGGGCGCTGGCCAGGCTGTCGGCGCTCGGTGTGCCCGGGCTGATGAACACCGACTGCCTGAGCGGCAACTGCTACGAGGACAACGTCAGGGCGGGCACCGCACCGCTGCCGTCCGAGCTGCCCGCGCTGTCGATCTATTCCAAGTCGGACGGAATCGTGCCGTGGCGGCTCTGCCTCGACCCGTCCGCCGAGTGCGTCGAGGTGCACAGCACCCACACCGGCATAGGCCTCGACCCCGACGTCTACCTCGCCCTGCGTCCGCGTCTCGCCGCGTGGGCCGCCCAGCGTTACGACCTGCGCCATGCGGGATGACGACGAGCTGCTGAGAACGGCGGAGGAGGTCTTCGGCTGGACCGAGCTGCGCCACGAGCAGCTGCTGGGCATGCGGCACCTGCTCGACGGCCGGGACGTGCTGGTCGTCATGCCGACCGGCGCCGGGAAGTCCGCCATCTACCAGGTTCCGGCGATCCTGCTCGACGGGCCCACCGTGGTCGTGTCGCCGTTGATCGCCCTGCAACGCGACCAGGTCACCTCGCTGCGCGCCACCACCGCGCCGCCGGCCGCCGCGATCAACTCGGCCCAGCCCGCGCAGGCCAACGAACGGATCTGGCGGGAGTTCACCGAGGACCGCACGGAGTACCTCTTCCTCGCACCCGAGCAGCTCGCGAACGCCGGCACGCTGCACCGGCTGCACCAGGCGCGGCCGTCGTTGTTCGTCGTGGACGAGGCCCACTGCGTCTCGGCGTGGGGACACGACTTCCGCCCCGACTACCTGCGGTTGCGGCACGTGATCGAACGGCTGGGCCATCCGCCCGTGCTCGCGCTGACCGCCACCGCGAGCGGTCCGGTCCGGGCCGACGTCGTCGAGCACCTCGGTCTGCGCGACGCCACCGTCATCGTCGCCGGGTTCGACCGGCCGAACCTGCACCTGACCGCGCGGTTCTGCACCGACGCCGACGAGCGCAGGCGGATGGTGACCGACTGGGTCGCCGGCCGCGCCGGGCCCGGCCTGCTGTACGTGCCGACGCGCAAGGACACCGAACGGTACGCCGCCGACCTGACCGCACGGGGCGTGACCGCGGCCGCGTTCCACGCCGGGATGAACGCCGACGACCGAAGACGGGTCCAGGACGGCTTCACGCGCGACGAGGTCGGCGTCGTCGTGGCGACCTCCGCGTTCGGCATGGGCATCGACAAGCCGGACGTGCGG
>Ga0070710_10000174_pt1 | contig 29488 bp, 34 predicted proteins | sample LARL52metaG_FD_65454 | JGI IMG/M metagenome (GOLD analysis project Ga0070710, IMG submission 65454) | Corn, switchgrass and miscanthus rhizosphere microbial communities from Kellogg Biological Station, Michigan, USA - LAR L5-2 metaG | ecosystem: Host-associated > Plants > Roots > Rhizosphere ...
GACGACGTGATCGTCACGGGCGGCGAGAAGGTGCCTCCGGTGCTGGTCGAACGGGCCCTGGCGACCGTTGAGGGCGTGCTGGAGGCGTGTGTCGTCGGCGTGCCGGACGACGAGTGGGGGCAGGTCGTCGCGGCGGCGGTCGTCGCGCGTGGTGAGGAGCCTTCGCTGGACGAGCTGAAGGTCGCGGTCGCGGAGGCCGTGGGCCGGGCCGCGGTGCCGAAGCTGGTGCGGTTCGTGCACGAGCTGCCGTTGCGCGGACCGGGCAAAGTCGACAGAACAGCAGTTACCGACTCTTTCAGGTGAACCTTTACCGCTGAGGACAACTCTCCCCGCGAAGCGCGCGGACCCAGCCGTGCGCGTTGGCGATGGGGGTTTTCTCATGCGCTACCTGTTACCGCTGGTCGTCGGAGCCGCCCTGGTGGCCGGACTGGCATCTCCCGCCCAGGCAGCCGGCAACGAGTGGTCCGCCGACCTGCACCACAGATCCGTCTCGTGGGGCGGATCTCCGCGAATGGGCCTGATCGAGCTGGAACCGCACACGCTCGCCCGTCCCGCCAACACCGTCACGGCGGTGGTGACCGGCGATGGCGTCGCGGACGTGCGCGGTCTGCGCCCGGACGGCCAGTGGACGGAGTGGCTGGAGGCGCCGGCCACGCTGCCGGTGAGCACGCGGACCGTGCAGACGCGCGTGGTTCTGAGCGGTGGCAAGGCCGAACGCGTGCAGCTGACCGCCACCAGCACCCCGGCCGCGGCTGACGTTTCCGTTGCGGCTGCTGGACGTGCGTACCGCGTGTACGCGACGCGTGAGGGTCTCGTCGGCAGCACGACGGCGAACGGCCACACGATCCGTTCGCGCGACCACTTCGTCGCGCTGCCGTCACGGCGTGGCTTGGCGCCCAACAACTCCGGCAGCTACAGCGTGCAGCTGTGCGCGTCGAACGGCCGTTGCGAGTGGGCGCCGGTGTGGGACGTCGGCCCCTGGAACACCAAGGACGACTACTGGAACCCGTCCTCGACGCGGGAGATGTGGAAGGACCTGCCGCAGGGCAGGCCCGAGGCGCAGGCCGCGTACGAGGACGGCTACAACGGCGGCAAGGACCAGTCCGGCCGCAAGGTCGCGAACCCGGCGGGCATCGACCTGGCCGACGGCACGTTCCTGGACGGCCTCAAGCTGACCACGAACTCGTGGGTGACCGTGACGTACCTGTGGACCGGCTCCGGTCCTGTCGGGACGGTCCGCACGGCCGCGGCCAACGGCACGGTGAACGTCCGCAGCGCCGCGAACTCCGACGCCTCGCAGGTCGGTCTGGCCGCGAACCACGCCCAGGTCAGGGTGACCTGCCAGCTGACGGGCGAGTCCGTGACGGGTACGCAGGGCACGTCGAACGTCTGGTACCGCATCGCGTCCGGCAAGCACATCGCCAAGGCGTACGTCGCGGGCGTCAGCGGAGCGACTAGCTGCTGATACACCCCTCGGCGGGTCCTCAGCGGCCATGACGGAGGATGGAGGCATGGCCTCAGCCGTCCAGTGGATCCAGGGGACCCGCCCCCGCACGCTGCCGAACTCGATCGCGCCCGTCATCGTCGGTGCGGCGGCAGCGCACCACATCGACGAGTTCAACGCGCTCTACACCGTGCTGGCGCTGGTGGTCTCGGTGGCGCTGCAGATCGGCGTGAACTACGCCAACGACTACTCCGACGGCATTCGCGGCACCGACGACAACCGGGTGGGACCGTTCCGGCTCACCGGTTCCGGTGCCGCGACGCCCGGCTCGGTCCGGCTGGCGGCGTTCGTCTCGCTCGGGGTCGGCGCGCTCGCCGGGATCGCGCTGGTGGCGCTGTCCGGGCACTGGTGGATGATCGCGTTCGGTGCCGTGTGCATCGCCGGGGCGTGGTTCTACACCGGCGGCAAGCGTCCGTACGGCTACGCGGGGCTCGGCGAGATCGCGGTGTTCCTGTTCTTCGGCCCGGCCGCGGTGCTGGGCACGATGTACGTGCAGACGGGTGAGATCACCGGGATCGGCATCGGCGCCTCGATCGCGATGGGGTCGATCTCGGCCGCCGTGCTGGTGGCGAACAACCTGCGCGACATCCCAACGGACGCGGTGGCGGGCAAGCGGACCCTGGCCGTCGTGCTGGGCGACAAGGACACCCGCAGGCTCTACCTCGCGCTGGTGGCCGTGCCGTTCGTGATCGCGCTCGGGATGACCGTGAAGGTGCCGTACGCGTTGCTCGGATTCCTCGCGGCGCCGGTGTTGCTGCCCGCCGTGCGCCGGGTGGCGGCCGGACGCGGTGGCCGCGAGCTGATCCCCGTGCTGCAGTTCACCGGGATCGCGATGCTGGCGTGGTCGGTGCTCGTCAGCGTCGCGCTGGTCCTCGCCTGACCGCGGCTACCACGCGTCCTCGGTGAACTGGGTCGGCGGTTCGTCGTCCTGCCGCACGGGCCTGCGGGGCGGCGGCGGAGGGGCCGTCTCGCCCTTGATCAGCTCGTCGAGCCTGGCGCGGTCGGCGTCGAGTGCCTGGCGCACCAGGGGATCGTGGCTCGCCTCGCCGGTGAGGACCTGACGCCAGCTGAGCCCGGCGCCGCGGGCGATGCGGTCGGCCAGCTGACGCATCGCCGGTGAGGCGTCGCTCGACCTGGCGAACTGCATCACCCTGCGCACGTCCTCAGTGGACGGTTCCTTGCCCCGCAGGCTCTGCTGGGCGGACCGCATCGCGCGGTCGGACTCGGCGACGGCGCTCGTCAGGAAGTCCTCCGCGGCCAGGACGTCCGGTGTCCGCCAGGCCGTCATCACCACTTGTCCTCCGCGAACACGTCGGGGTCGGTCTCGTCGCCGTCGTCACCCCGGCCTCTGCGCGGGCCCTGCGCGTTCATGATCTCGTCGGCGGTCATGCCCTCCTGCAGCATCTGGAACGCCTGCTTCATCTTCTTGACGTTCTCCTGCTGCATCGCCTGCACGTCCGGGTCGTCCGCCGCCTTGCCGGAGACGACGTCCTCCCACGTGAACTCGCCCGCGTCGACCTTGCGCTTCAACGCCTTCAGCTGCTCGGGCGCGTCCCGCTCCTGCGCGGCCCGCTCGACCTGCCCGGCGATGGCCTTGAAGTCCACCGGAGGGATCGGCGGCAGCGGCGTGTCCTTGAGCCGGTTGGCGAGGTCCTGCGCCTCCTTGAAGCGCGCGTCGACCTGCGCCTCGGCCGCGCGCAGCTCCGGCGTCTTCCAGCTGTCGTTGGGCGTGGTCATCGTTTCTCCATCAGTTCGACCCGAAAAGCCCGCGCCGGATCGGCCGGATCTCGTCGCGGACGTCCGCGAGCTCACCACGCGGCACGACCGCGCGCCACTGCCGGAAGTCCACTTCGGTCAGTCCGAGCTGTTGCGCGATCTCGTAGTTCTCGCCGAGGAAGTGCAGCACCGCCTGGTCGCCCTGGATGCCGATCACCTCGAACTCCGCGCCGCGGAACGTGCAGAGCTTGCGCAGGTGGCCGAGCTCCTCGACGGCGGCGTCCGGCACCTCCAGCACGCCCTCGACGAAGTCCTGCGGGGCCGGCTGACCGGCGAGCGGGTGCAGCACCAGCACGCCGGGCCGCGGCCCGAAGTCGACGTCGAAGCTCTGGCCGCGGAACGTCGCGACCAGTCCACGCCGGACGGTCGGCCGCAGCGCGACCGGGGCCTGCCAGAACCTTCCCGGCCCGAAGCCCACGTCGCCGATCGGGTACCAGCCGATCTGGCGGTGGATGTACTTGCCGACGCTGCGCCCGTCACCGTTCGGCTCGAACCGCCACAGCTCGGTGCCGGCGGGCAGCTCGGCGAGCTCCATCACGTACTCGGGGATCGGCTGGGCGCTCGGCGTGTAGCCGGTGCCGGTGAACGGCACGGGGTAGACGCGGGTGGTGCCCATCTTCCGCGCGCCTTCGAGCGTCGGACCGCCGAAGCTCGTGTCGAAGAGCTGCGTGGTGTGCGCGAGGAACCGCAGCACGTACTGCGTGCCCTTCGGCCACCCCTCGACCTTGTCGACACCGAACGTCTCGGCGAACTGGTCGGCGGTGCCCTGCGGGAAGTCCTGCCCGCGCGTGACGAACCCGGCGGTGCGGTGCGGCTCGAACCGGCCGGGAACCACGACGTTGCCCAGGTAGAGCTGCGCGACCGCGGGGTGCACGATCTTCTGCAGGATCGTCTCCGGCCCGATGCCCGCCGCCTTCTGCACGGCCTGTGGGGTGCTCATCCCGGGTTCTTCTCCTTCCACCGCGCCAGGTAGTCGATGCGGTTGACCTGCACGTCCTCGAGCTCGGCCGGGTCGAGAACCTTGTGGTAGCCGTTGTACGGGTCGCCGTCCAGGCCGTTGTCCTCGGCCCAGACCTGCGACGGCCCGACGTAGTCCGCCCCCATCGTGCCGTCCCGGTTCGGGTGCACGACGAACGGCCGGCCACGCCACTTCGCCGTCATCTCGTCGCGGTACCAGGCGTCGAGCTCGCTGATCGGCACCAGCTTCCGCCGGATCTCCTCGCGCTGCTCGAAGCCCTCGTCGTTCGCGTACGCCTCGCCGGGGATCTGGACGATCCAGATCCTCCCCTGGTCCTGGGCGCCCGCGAAGTACGTCTCGCCCCGGTACTCGATCACTTCACGGGTGTGCCGGACCACGACGCCTCATCCTCCTTCAGCTGGTACCAGCCGAGGCCCTTCTCGTAGACGGCGTGCAGGCGTTCCCTGCCGTCCCGGACCTCCCAGATCTCCGCGCGGTCCGGCAGGTCGGCGGGTTTGGCGACCCACTCCGGCACCCCGCCGCCGGTGTACCCGCTGCCCGTGAACGGATCCCTGCCGCGCTTCGGTTCGGCCGCCCCACCGGCATCGGCCATCTGCTTGGCGGACGCGTCGTAGTGCGCCTTCTCCTGCGGCGACTGGTACTCGCGGTGCTCCTGACCGGGCGTGGGCGGCCGGCTGAAGTCGCGGTCCGACTTCTCCGGCCCGCCAAACGGGATCGTGGCCTTCGCGGCCTGGTCGTCGGTGAGGTGGTAACGCAGCTGCATCGCGGACTCGGCCTTGTCCTTGATCGGCGTCCAGCCCTCGCCCTTGTCGTCCAGCGCCAAGCCCTCGCGCAACGCCATCGGCTTGTTGATGTCGTGCACGTCCTCGGCCCTGGCGATCGACCCGGCCACCATCCCCTGCCGGCGTGCCGCGTCGGTGGTGGGGTCGTCGTGCTGCTTCAGGTACCCGTCGACGGCGTTCTGGTGCAGCACCTTGGTGACGAGGTCGCCGGACTCGACCTTGATCTGGTTGCGGACGTGCGCGACCTCCTGGGCCTCGCTCGGGCTCAGGTCGGTGGACAGCCGCTTGCTCAGCTCGACGTACCGGTCGCGATCCGCCTGGTTCGGGTAGATCTGCTCAAGCTGGTGGTGGTAGCCCTCACCCGACGCCGCCATCGCCGCGTGGTCGAAGGCGGGCGTGAGGTCGTGCCCCTTCGGCGAGCGCGGGGTGTCGTCGCCGCTGTCGTGCCCGTCGTGGGTTTCGTGGCCGCCCTGGGTTTCGTGGTTGGTGTGGGCGTCGTGGCCGGGCTGGTCGTGCTTGGGCTCCGCGTCGTGGCCGGCCGGGGTGGGGTCCGGGTGGCCCTCGTGGTGCTTGGCGTCGCTGGGGTTGGTGTCGTGGTGGCCGCCGTCGTGCGGGGTGGTGTCGTGCGGGGTGGTGTCGTGCGGCTTGGTGTCGTGCGGCGTGCCGCCTGAGCCGTTGGACGTGGAGTGCTCCGGGCCCGCGCTGGGACTCGGGTGTCCGGGAGGCGTCGGCAGGCCGTTGCCCGATCCCGGCGCCGCATGCGAACCGGGCGTCGGGTGCGAACCCGCCGAACCCGGGGCCGTGTGGGTGCCACCGGACGGCGGCATGGGCAGCCCCGGACCACCAGGGCGGGAGCCCCCGGTGCCGGAAGGTGTGCCGGTGTGACCGGGTGGGGACGGCAAGCCCGAACCCGCGCTGCCGTGTCCGGGCGGCGAGGGCAACCCGCCGGCCGGTTTGGCCGGGCCCGACGGGGCGCCGGACGACCTGGTCGGCCAGGCCGAACCGGCGGAAGAGCCGGGGCGGGAACCCGAGCTGCGCGTGGAGTCGCCGCCGCCTGTCATCGGAGGTGCCCCCATCGGCACCGCTCCGGCGACCGGGGTCGGCTGGTGCGACGGTGGGGCGACCGCGGGGGCCGCGCCCGCTGTGTGGGTGGTGTCGAGGTGCGGTGTGGCGGCCGGAACGCCCGCGTGCACAGCCGCAGGAGCAGCGCCTGAGCCCGAACCGAGCGTCGGCGGCGCGGACACCGCAGGACCCGCCGCAGCGGCGGCGTGGGTGGCAGGGGCGTCGGCGCCGTGCACGACGGGCGGGGCCGACACGGGCGCGCCGCCCGGTGCGACGGACGTGACGGCCGCCGGTTTGGTCTCCTCGGCGGTGCCGGGCGGGGTGTATACCTCGCGGACCTTCGAGCCGATGTCGTGGCCGCGATCGGCGATCTCGGTGGCCGAGTCCTTGATGGACGTCATGTCGTCGCGGATGCCGCTGACGGCGTTGCGGACGTCGCGGCCCGCCTCGGCCACCTCCTGGGTGGCGTTCATGGCCTCGGCGAGGGAGTTGGCGTCCTTCAGCTTGCCGATGGCGGAGAAGACGCGGCCCACGGCGTCGAAGAGCGACTTCACGTCGGCGATGAGCTTGTGGACCGTGTCGATGATGTCCATGACACGGCGGTAGATCTGGTAGGCGTTCCAGACCATCTCCGCGGCCTTGATCCAACCGGCCAGGGGGATCCAGACGGTGGCGGCGGCTTCCAGCAGTTTGTTGACCAGGTAGTCGAGCAGCCGGGCGGCCTGCTTGCCCAGCGCCTCCGCGCCCGAGGCGACGGTGTCGAAGCCCTTCGCGATGAGCTGGGTGACGCCCATCTCGGCGAACAGCGCGGCCTTCCACCCGAGGGCGATGTACTTCTCGTGAGCCTTGGCGGCGTCACCGTCCCAGTGCGCGCGCACCTTGCCGACGGCGTCGGTGAGGTTGTACGAGACGTCGTTCATCGCGTTGCCCACCATGCGCCACGCGTCGCCGTCGGCACGGATCTTCGTCCAGTCGCCGGTGATCGGCGTGATGATCGTGGCGACCAGGGACTCGCCGGTGACGGCCTCGAAGACCCAGTTGACCGCCTGCACGCCCCAGCCCTGGTCGGCCAGGACGTCGTTCAGGGAGGCTCTGTCGACCTCGGGCTGCTGCAGGGACGCGGCGACCGGGCGCGGGTCCCGGTAGGAGGTCGCGGTCACTTCAGGATCCCGTTGAACATCGCGACGTGGGCCTGCTCGACGGCCTCGTAGACGTGTGCCGTCGCGTCCACCGCCGACGCCGTGCCCTCCAGCTTGGACTTGCCGAAGTCGAGCGTCTCGTCGAAGAGCGCGCGCACGACGTCCACGCCCGGCTGGAGCAACGTCAGCAGGCCGGTGAAGCCCGCCTTGTCGCACGCCGTGGCGTGGACGTACTTGCGGATCGTCTCGAACTCCTGCGCCTCGGTGCGCAGATAGTCGGCGTACGCGCGCAGCTCGGCGGCGTCGGTGAACAGCGACGACACGGGTCCCCCTGCGGACTCAGGTGCTCAGGTCACGCTGTGACGCAGGACGCTCGTCACCAGTTCCCCGTGCGGTGGAAGTTGTTCAGGCGGTCAAGACACGGGTCGAGGTCCATGTCCTGTGCGGCTACCCATGAGTCGTCGTAGTAGGTGTTCGCGTAACGCTCGCCACCGTCGCACAACAGCGTCACCACGCTTCCGCGCGTGCGGGACTGCCTCATCTCGGCCACGATCTGGAACGCTCCCCAGAGATTCGTCCCGGTCGAACCACCGACCCGCCGACCGAGCAGGTCCTCCACGTACCGGATCGTCGCCACGGACGCCGCGTCCGGCACCTTGATCATCCGGTCGATCACCTGGCCGATGAACGACGGCTCCACCCGCGGCCGCCCGATGCCCTCGATCCGCGACCCGCGCGTGCCCACCAGCTCCGGCGCGCTGTCCCGCCACGCGTCGAAGAACACCGAGAACTCGGGATCCACCACGGCCAGGCGCGTACCCAGCTTCTGGTAGTGGATGTACCGGCCGATGGTGGCCGAGGTGCCACCCGTGCCGGCGCCGACCACGATCCAGTCCGGCTCGGGCGAGGGCTCCAGCTTCATCTGGTCGAAGATCGACTCGGCGATGTTGTTGTTGCCCCGCCAGTCCGTCGCGCGCTCGGCATGCGTGAACTGGTCCATGAAGTGGCCGCCGAGCTCGGCCGCCAGCCGCCGCGACTCGTCGTAGATCGCCGACGGCTCGTCGACGAAGTGGCACTTGCCGCCCTGGCGCTCGATCAGCGCGACCTTCTCCGCGGACGTCGACCGCGGCATCACGGCGATGAACGGCAGCCCCAGCAACCGCGCGAAGTACGCCTCGGAAACCGCCGTCGACCCGGACGACGCCTCGATCACGGGGGTGCCGCCGGTGATCCAGCCGTTGCAGATCGCGTAGAGGAACAACGACCGGGCCAGCCGGTGCTTCAACGAACCCGTGGGGTGCGTCGACTCGTCCTTGAGGTAGAGGTCGATGCCCCAGTCGAGCGGGAGCGGGTAGCGCAGCAGGTGGGTGTCCGCACTGCGGTTCGCGTCCGCCTCGATGATCCCGACGGCCTCGCACACCCAGTGCCTGGTCCTGCTGCAACAACGGTCAAGAGAAGTACTCACGCGGGCACGATAACCGCAGGTGAAGGCTACCCCTGGGTAAGAGGACCTTCGTCACCACGCAGCTCGGCGCGCAGCTTGGCCCGCTCGGCCTGCCGCACCGCCTGTCGCTCGTTCAACCCGGCCGCGACCCGCTGCCGCAGTCCCTTGAACAGGAACAACGACGCCGGCAGCGCCACGACCACGCCGACGGCCAGCGCCGGGAGCAAAGGAACCTTGAACAGCATGAGCGCGCCCGCCACCACCGCGACGAGACCGAGGCGGGCGAGGACGTAGAGCGTCACATCTCTGGCGAGCACCCGTTCAGGTTACGTCGCCCTCGTCGTCACCGGTGTTCGGCCGCCCCTCGAAGCGCGTGGACAGCACCACGGTCGTGCGCGTGCGGGCCACGCCGGGGATGCGCCGCAACCGCCCGAGAGAACGCTCCAGGTCGTCCACGGTGGCCACCCGGACCTTGACGATGAACGACTCGTCGCCGGCCACCCGGTAGCAGGACTCGACCTCGATGAGCTCGCTCAACGCGTCCGCGACCTCGTTGTCGTCGGCGATGTCGGTGGGATGGATGCCGATCAGTGCCGTGACGCCCAGACCGACCGCGCTCGGGTCTACGACCGCGTGGTAGCCGACGATGACACCGCTGGACTCGAGCTTGCCGACGCGTTCGTGCACGGCGGAGGCGGACAGGCCGACCTGCCTGCCGAGATCGGCGTACGTGGCCCGGCCGTTGGCGCGCAGTGCGGCGATGATCTGGCGATCAAGAGCATCCACCCGCGACACCCTATGCCCTGCCCGCACGCGGGGGCCTCCCGTGCGCTCCTGTCGCACGAAAGCTCCCCGCGTGGCCTGAACGCATGTCCGGTTCGCCCTGGTCGTCCCTTACTACCTCTTTACCAAAAAACAAGCGTTCGAGTACCTGATGGGTCAGATGCCACGATCAGACCGGAACGTCTGATCTGAGGAGGACGAGTGACTGCAGCCACCGAGCGGCTCTTGACGCCTGGGGAAGTCGCCAATCTGTTCCGGGTCGACCCGAAGACCGTGACCCGATGGGCCACCGCCGGTCGCATCGGTTCGATTCGCACGCCTGGAGGACACCGCAGGTTCCGTGAGACCGAGGTGAAGGCTCTGCTTTCGGAGCTGACGACCGAGGCAACTGAACCCGTCCGCCACTGAACCCGTAGTTATCCCTAGCGCCGCGGGTAATCTCGTGGCAAAGGGAGGTGGCGACCAGATGATCTACCTGCTGGCGGTGATCGGTGCGCTCACCGTGGCTGTGCTGGTGTGGCGAGCCTTCGCCCCACAGCATTCGGAGTACACCCCGGGCCGCAAAGTGATCGCACCTGACGACGACCCGGAGTTCCTGCGCAAGCTCGACGAGCGGCGCAAGCGCGGTGAGTGACGGAGAAAAGGGGCCCTGACCTCAGGGCCCCTTTCGCCATGTGAGCAGTGCGAACAGCCCGGCTACGAGTTGGGGAAGTCGTCGGCGACGACCGCGCCGAGTTCCAGCAACGCGAGCCGGGTCTCCGGCGCGAGCCGGTCCAGCGCGATCTCCGCGCCTTCTTCGAGGTGCTCGTCGAACGGCAGCCGCACCACCGCGCGGCACCGCTGCTGGAAGTGCGCGGCGAGCTTGTCGAGGTCGACCTTGCCCGACTTCGGGCGCACCGAGTTGATCACGCAGACGGACTTCGCGACCAGGTCGCGGTAGCCGTGCGCCTCCAGCCAGTCCAGCGTCGCCGCGGACGTCTGCGCGCCGTCGACCGAGCCGGACGACACCAGCACCAGCTGGTCCGCCTCGTCCAGCACGCCCTTCATCGCGGAGTGCATCAGGCCGGTGCCGCAGTCGGTGAGCACGATGTTGTAGAAGTGCTCCAGCAACGCCACGGTGCGGCGGTAGTCGTCCTCGCTGAACGCCTCCGACACGGCAGGGTCCTGCTCGGACGCCAGCACCTCCAGGCGAGCCGGCGACTGCGAGGTGTACGCGCGCACGTCGCTGTACTTGGTGATCCGCGGGGCGTCGCGCAGCAGGTGCCGCACGGTCGCCGTGGTCTCCCGCGGGATCTTCAACGCCAGCGTGCCGCGGTCGGGGTTGGCGTCGACCGCGATCACCCGGTCGCCGCGCAACGACGAGAACGTCGACCCCAGCGTGGTCGTCGTCGTGGTCTTGCCGACACCGCCCTTCAGGGACAGCATCGCGATCTTGTAGCACCCGCGCAGCGGCTGGTTGATCCGCGCGATCAGCTCACGGCGGCGGACGTCGGCCGGGCTCTCGCCGAGGTTGACCACGCCACCGGTGACCGCGTGCAGCGACTTGCGCCAGCCGGAGGCCGGTGGCCGCTTCTCCTTCTTGAGCAGCTGCTGCGACGACACTTCCTGCGCCTGCGAGCGGTACGGCTGCTGCGGGAAGTTGTTCGGGTACTGGGCACCGGCGAACTGGCCGTACTGGGCCGTGCTCTGGGGCGCGTTGTGCGGTCCGGACTGGCCGCCGCCGACCGAGTAAGCACCCGATTGGCCGCCGCCCACCTGGTACGGCCCCGAGCCGTCCACCGAGTACGCGCCGGACTGCGAACCGGGCACGTGGTAGGGGCCGGAGGCCTGGCCGGGCACCTGGTACGGGCCGGACTGGGGACCGTTCACGTTGTACGGGCCTGACTGACCGCCGCTCACGTGCTGCGGACCGGACTGCTGCGGGTCGAGGTAGGCCGCCGCTTGCGGGTCGACGTGCTGCGGGCCGGAGCCCTGTTCCTCACCCGGTGGTTGCCAATTCACCGCTGTGGCCCTCCCTGAGCAAGGAGGATCGAGACTTCCCCGACCCCCAGGATGCGACGGTACGCAACCAACGCCGGTTCCATCGACCTGGGGGCTTAAGTCGTTAGAGACCCGCGTACGAATGCAACCCGCTAGTGACCAAGTTGATGAAGAAGAGGTTGAAGACGTTCAGCGCGAAGCCCACGACGTTGATCCAAGCGGCCCCACGGCCACGCCAACCCGCCGTCGCGCGCGCGTGCAGATACGCCGCGTAGACCACCCACGAGACGAACGCCACGGTCTCCTTGGGGTCCCAGCCCCAGAACCGGCCCCAGGCGGCCTCCGCCCAGATCGCGCCGCAGATGATGCCCGCGGTGAACAGCGGGAACGCCAGCACGGTCGTCCGGTACGACATGCGGTCGAGCACGTCGGCGGACGGCAGCTTGGGGAAGCGGTCCGGGTTGGTGTCCTTGAGCAGGTAGAGCATCGACGTCACGCCGGGGATCAGCAGCACACCGGACGAGATCGAGATCACCGAGACGTGGATCACCAGCCAGTACGACCGCAGCGCCGGCTGGACGGGCGCGGACTTGGCGTACAGGACGGTGCCGCCGAGGAACAGCAGGATCAGGATCGGCGTCAGCACGAACGCGCCGAGGCGGCGGATCGGGAACTTCGCCATCAGCACGATCCACGTCACCACCGCGGCGAGGCACAGCAGCGACATGTACTCGTACATGTTGCCCCAGGGCGCGCGCCCGGCGGACAGGCCGCGCATCACCAGCGAGCTCAGGTGCAGCAACGCGCCGAGCACCGTCAGCGCGGCGCCCATGCGGCCGATGCGCTCGGGCTTCGACAGCTCGCTCCGAGGCTCGTCCGTCAGCACTCCCGGCACCGGCGCACCGGCCCCGACCAGCGCTTCGGCCTTGCGCGGGGCGCGGGCGAAGGCCTGCTCCACCGCGTACAGCATGATCGCGAAGAGGTAGACGCCCAGCGCGCTGCGGTACAGCCAGTCGCTGAAGGTCGCGAGTGTCTCGTTGACGGGCATCAGGACTTCTCCCTGTCACTTTCCGCACTGCTCAGCACCGCGCGGGCGAGCCGCGTGAACTCCTCGCCGTATCCCGCCTGGTCGGTGCGGGCCAGGCCGCCGACCTCGACCAACGTACGCCCGTCGTCCTGAGGGGTCGCACGCACCCACACCCGGCGGCGCTTGACGGTCAGCGAGACGCCGAGGCCCAGGATGATCAGGATGGCGAACACCAGCACGTACCCCTGAGTGGGGTCGTGCGAGACCTGCAACGACACCCAGTCGTTCACGGAGTCGAAGCGCACCTTGGTGCCGTCGTCGAGCGTGACCTCCTCGCCCAGCGCGAGGTTCTTGCGCGCGACCTTCTGCAACCGGCCCTGCTCGACCATCTTCTGGTCGATCGAGAAGATCGACTGGCCGCGCCCGTCGTCCACGCCCAGATCGCCGCGGTACACGTCGACCGCGACCATCGGGTTGTTCAGCGCGGGGTACTTCGAGCTCAGGATGCTGCCGTGCAGCAGCGGTGTCGGCGCCAGCAGACCGGTCACCGCGATCTGGCCCTTGCGGCGCTGCTCCGAGTCCGTCACGCCCGGCGGGTCGAACTTGGTCGCGCCTTCCGAGGCGAGCGTCAGCTGGTCGGTCGGCAGCCACTGGATGCCCTGCGTGCGCTTCTCGCCGTTCGGGAACGTCACCGTGAACGTCGGCGTGTAGCCGTGGCCGAGCAGGTAGAGCCGGTCGCCGTCGGTCCGCAACGGGTGGTTGACCTGCAGGTTGAACGGCCGCCACGTGTTGGAGTCGAGGTCGGCGCCCGACTGGTAGCGGATGTCGGCCCGGTAGCCGACGGGCTGACCGTTGTCGAGGTAGTCGGCGGTGAACTTGCCGATCTCGACGCAGAACGGCGTGAGGTCCGTGCCGTCGACGCGCAGCCCCGGCCGGAACTGGTCGTAGTTGAAGATGCCGCCGTTGCAGAACTGGCCGCCGTTGGCCTGGACGATGACCTGGCCCTCGTAGCTGAACATCTTGCCCAGCGCGAACGACACCAGCAGCCCGAGCAACGCGAAGTGGAAGACCAGGTTGCCGGTCTCGCGCAGGTAGCCGCGCTCGGCGCTGACCGTGTCGTCACCCGCGTCCATCCGCCAGCCGCGCATGGCCTTCTTCGCCCGCCCGACCGCCTCCTCCGGCGTCACGTCGAGCACGGCCTGCGCGTGGTGCGGCATCCGCGACAGGTTGCGCGGCGTCAGCACCGGACGCGCGCGCATCTGCTTGAAGTACTCCCACGTGCGCGGCAGCAGGCAGCCCACGAGCGAGGTGAACAGCATCAGGTAGATCGCGGCGAACCACGGCGTCGCGTAGACCTCGAAGAACCCGAGCTTGCGCAGCAGCTCGCCCCACCAGCCGTGCTGGGCGACGTACTCGTCGACCTTGGCCGCGTTCAACGACAGCTGCGGCAGCAGCGCGCCCGGCATGGCCGCGAGCGCGAGCAGGAACAGCAGGGTCAGCGCGGTCCTCATCGAGGTGAGCCCGCGCCACGTGTTGCGGAGGAAGGCGATCACTAGAGCGGCAACTCCACGACGTCGACGAACGAGTAGCGCAGCCACCCGACGAACTCTGCCCACAGCCCGGTGACCAACGCGATCCCGACACCGATCAGCAGCACACCACCGAAGATCTGCACCTGCCGCGCGTGCGCGCGCAGCCACTTGGTCACGCCCAGCGCCCACCGCGCGCCGAGCGCGAGCACCACGAACGGCAACCCGAGCCCCAGGCAGTAGGCGAGCACCAGCACGGCCCCGCGCGCCGTGGACGACCCGATCTCGGTGCTGCGCGCGACCGCCAGCACCCCGGCCAGCGTCGGCCCGAGACACGGCGTCCACCCGAGTGCGAACACCGCCCCGAGCAACGGCGCCCCGACCAGCCCGGCCTTCGGCTTGGCGTGGAACCGCACGTCCTTCTGCAGCGCGGGAACGAGCCCGATGAACACGAGTCCCATCAGGATCGTGACGACGCCGCCGATGCGCTGGAACAGGTCAGCGTTGAGCAGCAACGCGTCCGACGCCCCGAGGATGGTCATCGAGGCCAGGACGAAAACCACGGTGAACCCGAGCACGAACAGCAGCGAGGCTCCGGCGACCCGCCACCGCCCCCGCTTGGCCGGTTCGTTCGCCTCGACCCGAGGAGCCTCGGCGCCCACCAGCCCGGCCAGGTAGGCCAGATACCCAGGCACCAGCGGAACCACGCACGGCGAGGCGAAGGAGATGAACCCGGCGAGCAGAGCAACCCCGGTGGCCAGCAGCAACGGCCCGGAGATCGCCAGATCGGTGGGGTTCACACACCTCAGAGTAGGTAGTTGCCCACATCACGCGCCCACCGGTGTCACCTTTTGCGTCCGCCACACCTCCCCCGAAGTACCGACCATTGCCGCCTTGTGGGTGATCAGACGCTTGCTTAGCGTCAGCGCATGCGACGTTCCCGGCTCATCCTCCCCGCGCTCACGACAACCGCGCTGGCCCTGTTCGCGCAGGTATCGACCGGTGGCGCTGCCTCGGCGATGGAGTGGCGCGAGGTCTTCAACGAAGACGGCTCCATCACCCAGGCCCTCACCCCGAAAGCACCAGTCGAGAGAACGAGAACAGGCCTGAGATCCCTGGCCACCGCCAACGTCACCCAGATCGCGGGCGACGACCGCCCCTCCTCCGAACGCTTCGACCTCGTCTTCGTGGGCGACGGCTACACCGCGAACGACCTCCAGACCTACGCCGCCAACGTCCAGAGCAAGTGGGACGAGCTCTCCGCCGTGGAACCCTTCCGCGAGTACAAGTACCTCTTCAAGGTCTGGCGGGTCGACGTCATCTCCAACGAGTCCGGTGTGGACCACGACCCGACCATGGGCGTTCTCAAGGACACCGCGCTGGACATGGGTTTCTGGTGCCAGGGCCGTGACCCCAACACCGAACGCCTGCTCTGCGTGGACGAGACCAAGGCCAAGGCGTACGCCGCCCTCGCCCCGGAAGCCGACCAGGTGATCGCCCTCGGCAACACCTCGAAGTACGGCGGCGCGGGCGGCTCGGTGGCCACCGCGGCGGGCTCCAACGCCCAGTCGGGCCAGATCGCGGTCCACGAGCTCGGCCACTCCATCGGCGGCCTCGCCGACGAGTACGAATACCCGTACGCCACCTACACCGGCGCCGAGCCGCGTGAAATCAACGTCACCGCGGACCCGACCGGCGCGAAGTGGGGCACCTACCTGGGCCAGGCCTCACCGGACGGCGGCGTGATCGCCCCGGTCGAAGGCGCCCGCTACTACAAGAACGGCCTGTACCGCCCGACCGGCAACTCGATCATGCGCACGCTGGGCAGGGAGTACAACCTGATCGGCAGGGACGCCCTGATCAAGGCCTTCAAGGCCAAGGTCCAGCCCCCAGCCACCGCAGCCGCACCGCCCGCCGCTCACTGACCCGCACGCGGGGACCTCCCGTGCGTCAGGAGCGCACGAAAGCTCCCCGCGTGGCTTTTGGAAGCACCCGTGTGGGTTACTCCTTGGCCAGGTCGTCGAGTACGGGCTGGACGTCGGAGGCCAGTACCGGCACCAAGAAAACCGCCGCCACCTTGTGGTCCTTGTCGACCACGAAGGTGGACGGCACGACGTTCGCCGGAACTCCCTTGAACACGTTCACGAAGCTGCGGGACGAAGCGTCGTAGATGGACGGGTACGTGAGCGACCGGTCCTTCATGAAGTCCCGGGGGTGGTCCTTGGCCGTCTCCTTGACGTCGACACCGATGACCTGGTGCCCCGCGGCGAACAGCTTCTGCATCTCGGGAGCCTCGGTCCGGCAGGGCCCGCACCAGGCTCCCCAGACGTTGATCACCACGGGCTTGCCGGCGTAGTCGGACAGCCGGACGGTCTTGCCGTCCTCCATGAGGGACTCCCCTTCGAGCCCCGTCAACGGCTTGCGGTCAGCACCCGAGTACCGGATCTTGACCTGCCCACCCGGCGCCACGAGGTAGAAGTCCCCGCCGCCGACCTGGGTGGCGTCCTTCCCGACGGTGCACCCGGAGACGAGCAGCAGCAGGACCAGCAGCCGCTTCATGCCCCGGTCACCCGCGGGTTGGTGACCCCCACCGGCTCCGAGTAGGCGATCCGCACCAGCTGCTCACCCTCGAAGATCAACGACGTCAGGGACGCCAGCGAGCACTCCCGGCGACGCGGGTCATGCCACATCCGCTTGCCCTCCAGGAACCGGCGGACGGTCCAGATGGGCAGCTGGTGCGAGACGCAGACCGCCTCGTGCCCTTCCGCCTCGGCACGGGCCTTCTGCACGGCTCCGAGCATGCGGTGGGCGATGTCGATGTACGGCTCGCCCCACGACGGCTTGAACGGGTTGACGAGCTTGCCCCAGTGCTGAGGCGACCGCAGCGCACCGTCGCCGACGGCCACCTTCAAGCCCTCGAACTGGTTGTCGGCCTCGATCAGCCGCTCGTCGGTGGCCAGCTCCAGCCGGTGCGAGTCGGCGATCGGGGCGGCGGTCTGCTGGGCGCGCTCCAACGGCGAGGCGACCACGTGCACGATGTCGTGGTCGGCGAGGTGCTCGGCCACGGTCAGGGCCTGCTTCTGCCCGCGCTCGGACAGCCGGAAGCCGGGGATGCGGCCGTACAGGATGCCGGTCGGGTTGTGCACCTCACCGTGGCGGAGCAGGTGGACGACGGTGCGGGTCACTGGCGGGCCTCCTTGGCGGCGCGGGCCGCGTGCGGCAGCGCGTCGGCGATCACGGCGAACTCCTCTTCACCCATGGCGGCGTTGACGAACCACGCCTCGTAGGCCGACGGCGGCGCGTAGACGCCTCGTTCCAGCAGAGCGTGGAAGAACGGCGGGAAGCGCCACGTCTCGGACGCCTGCGCGCCCGCGTAGTCCTTCACCTCGGACGAACCGAAGAACACGCTCACCAGGTTCCCGGCGAACTGCACGCGGTGCTCGACGCCGGCGTCGGTCAGCGCGGACGTGAACAGCGCGCCCAGCCTGGAAGCGTTGCGGTCCAACGCCGTGTAGACCTCGTCGTCGGCCGCGCGCAGGGTCGCGAGGCCCGCGGCCACCGCGACGGGGTTACCGGACAGCGTGCCCGCCTGGTACACCGGGCCGGACGGCGCGAGCCGGGCCATCACGTCCGCGCGGCCGCCGAACGCCGCCGCGGGCAGACCACCCGACATGACCTTGCCGAACGTGTAGAGGTCGCCGCGCACGCGCTCCAGGCCGAACCAACCGGCACGCGAGACGCGAAAGCCCGTCATGACCTCGTCCATGATGAGCAACGCACCGGAGGCGTCGCAGATCTCGCGCAACGCGGCGTTGAAGTCGGGACCGGGCGCGACGGCGCCCATGTTGCCCGCCGCCGCCTCGGTGATGACGCAGGCGATCTCGTCGGGGTTCTCCGCGAACGCCTTCCGCACGGCCTCGATGTCGTTGTACGGCAGGACGAGCGTGTCGGCGGCCTGCGCGCCGGTGACACCGGGCGAGGTCGGCAGGCCCAGGGTCGCGACGCCGGAACCCGCCTGCGCTAGGAGCGCGTCGACGTGGCCGTGGTAGCAGCCGGCGAACTTGATGATCTTGCGGCGCTCGGTGAAGCCGCGCGCGAGGCGGATCGCGCTCATCGTGGCCTCGGTGCCCGAGTTGACCAGCCGGACCTGGCGGACCGGCTCGACCCGCTCGACCAGTTCGGCGGCGAGCTCGATCTCACCTTCGGTCGGCGTGCCGAACGACAACCCCGACGCGGCCGCCTTCTGCACCGCCTCCACGACGGACGGATGGGCGTGCCCGAGGATCATCGGCCCCCACGAGGCCACCAGGTCGACGTACCGGTTGCCGTCCGCGTCCCACAGGTGCGGGCCCTCGCCGCGCACCATGAAGCGCGGGGTGCCGCCGACGGAGTGGAACGCCCGCACCGGAGAGTTGACCCCGCCGGGGGTCAGCGTCGACGCGCGCTCGAACAGGGCCTGGGATCGACTCGCAGTCACGTACCCCAGTCTCACACGTCGGCTTCGACGGCTTTCTGCGGCCGGGTGCGCACGGCCAGCACGACTTGCCGCACCGCGTCGAGCGCGAGGATCACGGCCAGCGTGAGCGCGCCGACCGACGTGCCGATCCAGTTGCCGTGGTAGCGCGTGGAGATGAACGGCTCGTGGCCTTCGAGGAGCGGGTAGGCGAGCTTGACCACACCCCGGTTCCAGCACCACACGGCGAGCCACGCCAGCAGGACGATCGCGACGACCTCCCCCGCGGCGATGAGCCACCGCTTGGGCTGGTGCAGGCTCGAACCGGCGGGTGGTGCCGTCTCGGACTCCTCCACCGCGGTCTCCGGCTCAGTCACGGCCTCTGTCACGTTGCTCACCCTCTCACGACCCGGCGCAGGGCGGCGAGCAAGGCTTCCGGATCGCGTGCCCACGCCAGCACCACGGTGCCGTCGAGCAGGCGCAGCGGCACCGCCGTCGTCCCCTTCGGCACCGACCACCCACCGCCGAGCACCCGCGCGCCGGTCGGCGCACCGACGTCCCGGCAGGCCTCGATCATCGCCACCGGCAGCTTCTCCCGCCCGAACTGGGCCTCCTCGGCCGTGAGCGCGACGCTCCCGGTCTTGGCCCTGCCGTACACCCACAGGACCGCGCAGAGCGTCAGACCGAGTCCCACGATCGTCCACAGGCCCGCGGACGCAGGTCCGGTGGCGAGCTCGACCAGGTAGCCCGCGACGGCGAACGCCGGTCCCCACAGAAGCGGCCACCAGCTGCTGCCGGACTCCCGGTACAGCACTACCGCACGAACTTGTTCGAGGCCGGCAGGAACTGCAGCACCACGGCCGCGACGATCAGCCCGATCACGACGATGCTGATCGCCGCCGCCGGCTGCCACACCTGCGCCGCCAGTGCGATCAACAGGATCGCGATCATCGTGAGGAACCCGAGCACGCCGAGGATCGTCAGCAGGATCCGCGCCCAGTTCTGGCCGTTGCGCAGCACGATCGCGAACGCCACATACGGCGCGGAGGCCACGAGCATCGCGAAACCGAACATCAGCGCCATGGCCTGCACGCCGAACTCACCGGCCTTGCGGTCCTCCGCGCTGATGACCGAGCCGTCGTGGTTGAGGAAGTAGTCGGTGTTGCTGAGCAACATCACCGGGACCACCGCGACGGAGAGCACCGCGCCCGCGATCCAGATCCACATCGCGGCGGTGATCGTGGGAGGCCGCGCCGGTGCCAGCTCCTGCGGCAGCGCGGGTGCGAGCGGTGTCATCGCGAAGCTCGCCTGACCGACGTGGCTCACCTGGTACTGCCCCGTCGCCGGGTAGGCCGGGTAGGCGCCCGCGGGGTTCTGCCACTGCACGTCCTGGCCCGGGCTCGCCCACGGGTTCGGGTCCTGCGACGGGTTCTGGGGCGGATTCTGGGGATCTGTCACTGCTCACGCACCTCCGCCAACCACTGTGCCGCAGCGGGCTGCCACGTGAAGACGACCGCGGCGCAGATGAGCAGCAGAGTGACCAGGTTGGCCGCGCTGATGCCGACGACCAGCAACCACAGCATGTGCCCGATCGCGACGAACGACAGCGAGATCCGCGCCCAGGCCCTGCGCCGCAGGAAGGTGCGGGTCAGCCAGGCGTAGAGCGCGGAGAAGAGCACCGCGATGACGGTGAGCGCCACCAGGAACGTCGTCACCTCACCGGCCGCCCTGCCGCTCAACCGCTCGATCTCGCCGCGCTGGAACCACAGTCCGATGGCGGTGAACAGCACGAACACCGCGATCGCGAGCCACAGCCCGACCGCGATCCGGACCTGCTTCGGAGCGTCCTTCACGACGTCTGCTCGTGCTCGGCCAGGTAGTCGCTCGACTGGCGGAAGTAGAACAGCACCAGGCCCGCGATCGCGACCAGCGCGGTCACCACGCCGAGCGTGTTCGTGATCATCTGGAAGAACAGGCCGACCAGCAGCGCGATCGTCAACCCGGTCCGGCTCTTGCGCAGACCGGCCTTCACCTTGCCCGCGAACCAGATCCCGAGCGCGGCGAGCACGACCGTCACGACGAGCGAGACGACCAGCAGGCCGTGGACCGTCGAGGCGATCATGTCCGGCGTGATCTTCGGGTCCTTGTTGCCCTGCACGGCCGCGTCGACCAGCTGCTGTTTGTTGAGCAGCACGTACAGCGCGGCCAGCACGCCGAGGGCGGCACCGGCCACGACGAGCCAGTAGCCCGCGGTGATCGTGCGCGGAGTGCCAGGAGTGCCCGATTCCTCAGGAGACGTCACGGTCGGAACTTAGGACCGCGGGAAGTCGCTGTCCACCGTGACGCGCGTCCTGAAATGCGACGACATGCGGTACATCAGCACGATCGCCGTGCTTTCCAGGACCAGCGTGACGAACGTGACGGCGAGATCGACCGGCCGCATCTCCACGCCGAACCGCGCCGCGATGCCGCTGCCGAACAGCACGAGCCGGAACAGTCCGAACCCGACGGACACGGCACCGAGCACCGTCAGCACGACCCTGGCCCAGTTGCGCCCGCGCGCCATCGTGTTCGCCAGCCGCGTGTACAGGACCAGGATCGCGACCGCGATCAGCAGTCCGAACAGGATTCCGCCGTTCACGCCCGCGTCGATCTGGTCCTGGCTGTACACCGGGTTCTGCCGGCGCGCCTCCGCCACCAGCGTCTCGCGGTCGAAGAGCTCCGCGACGAACCGCGCCATGCCGACGAACGCGCTGGTGATCCACAACCAGCGCGCGACGTTGATCAGCTTCGGAACAGCGGTCGTGGTTACCGGTCGAGCCACCGAGCGGCTTCCGCGGCCCAATAGGTGAGCACGATGTCCGCACCGGCCCGCCGGATGGACGTGAGCGACTCCAGGATCGAGCGCTCGCGGTCGATCCAGCCGTTCCGGGCGGCGGCCTCGATCATCGCGTACTCACCGGAGATCTGGTACGCCGCAACGGGAACGTCCGAGACCTCGGCGACCGACCGCAGCACGTCCAGGTACAGCAGCGCGGGCTTGACCATGACCATGTCCGCGCCCTCGGCGAGGTCCAGCTGCACCTCGCGGATCGCCTCACGGGCGTTCGCGGGGTCCTGCTGGTAGGTCTTGCGGTCGCCGGTGAGCTGCGACTCGATGGCGTCGCGGAACGGGCCGAAGAACGTGGAGGCGTACTTGACCGAGTAGGCGAGGATGCCGGTGTCCTGCAGGCCCGCCTCGTCCAGCGCGTTGCGGATGAAGCCGATCTGGCCGTCCATCATGCCGCTGGGGCCGACCACGTGGGCACCGGCGCGCGCCTGGGCCACGGCCATCTCGCCGTAGACCTCCAACGTCGCGTCGTTGTCCACGGTGCCGTCAGCGGCCAGCACGCCGCAGTGGCCGTGGTCGGTGAACTCGTCGAGGCAGCAGTCCGACATCAGCACGGTGCTGTCGCCCAGCTCCGCGCGGAGGTCGGCCAGTGCGACGTTGAGGATGCCGTCCGGGTCGGTCGCACCGGAACCGACGGCGTCGCGCTCGGCGGGGACGCCGAACAGCATGATGCCGCCGACACCGGCCTGCACGGCCTCGACCGCGGCCTTGCGCATCGACTCACGGGTGTGCTGCAGGACGCCGGGCATGCTCGCGATCTCCGCGGGCTCGGCCAGGCCTTCCTTGACGAACATCGGCAGCACGAGCTGCCTCGGGCGCACCTCGGTCTCGCTGACCAGGCGGCGCATGGCGGGCGTCGTGCGCAGACGCCTCGGCCGGTGAAGTGGGTACACGGCGGACTCCCTGTTGATAGAGAGTCGAAGGGGCCACTCAAAGGATCTTGAGTGGCCCCGACGGCTTCATTGAATGCTAGCTGCGGCGCAGACGCTTGGTCTTGCGCGGAGGAGGCAGCGCTCCCTCGGCGCGCAACCGGGCTGCGTGTGCGGCCAGCGCGTCGACCAGCGCGGGCACGTTCGCCTCCTCGGGCTGCACGTCGACCCGGAGGCCGAACTCCCGCGCCGTCTCGGCGGTCTGCGGGCCGATGCACGCGACGAGCGTGCGGGCGTGCGGCTTGCCCGCGATGCCGACCAGGTTCCGCACGGTCGACGACGAGGTGAAGCACACCGCGTCGAAACCACCGGACTTGATCATCTCGCGGGTGTCGGCGGGCGGCGGGGCCGCACGCACGGTGCGGTACGCCGTCACGTCGTCGATCTCCCAGCCACGCTCGCGCAGGCCCGCGGCCAGCGTCTCGGTGGCGATGTCGGCCCGCGGCAGCAGCACGCGGTCGACCGGGTCCAGGATGTCGTCGTAGGGCGGGAAGTCGTTCAGCAGGCCCTCGGACGACTGCTCACCCGACGGCACGAGCTCGGGGATGATGCCGAACGAGCGGACCTTCGCGGCCGTGGCCTCGCCGACGCAGGCGATCTTCACGCCGGAGAACGCACGGGCGTCCAGGCCGAACTCGCGGAACTTCTCCCACACCGCGCGGACGGCGTTGGTCGAGGTGAAGACGACCCACTGGTAGCGGCCGTCGACCAGGCCCTTGACCGAGCGCTCCATCTGCGCGGGGCTGCGCGGCGGCTCGACCGAGATGGTCGGCACCTCGACGGCGATCGCCCCGTGCGAGTGCAGCCGCTCGCTCATCGCGCCGGCCTGCTCCTTGGTCCGCGGGACCAGCACGCGCCAGCCGTACAGCGCCCGCGACTCCCACCAGGAGAGCTTGGAGCGCGCGGCGGCGGCGGCACCGACCGTGACGACCAGCGGGCCGTTCAGGTCACCGGCGTCCGCGGCGACGGACGCCAGCGTGGTGTCGATGGTGCGCTGCTGGAAGCCCGTGCCCTCGGCGGTCACGGCGACCGGCGTCTGCGGCGCGAGGCCGTTCTCGACCAGGTTCGACGCGGCCTCGGCGAGGTGCGAGCCCGTCGCGTGCAGCACGAGCGTGCCGGGCGAGGCGGCGAGGCCCGCCCAGTCGCTGACCGTGCGCACGTCGACCTCGGTGTGCACGCCACCGAGCGCGACACCCGCGTAGGCCGGGACGGCGGTGCCCGACGGCACGCCGGGAACGACGTCGAACGGGATCGTCGACTTCGCGACGGCCTGCGCTTCCTTCACGACGGAGTCGAGCGTCAGCGGGTCACCCGCGACGAGGCGAACGACGGTGGCGCCGTTGCGGGCCTCGTTCACCAGGTCCTTGGCCACGTCGGCGGACTCGCCGACAGCGGGGCGGACCTCGACTCCCTCGGCCACGGTCGCGAGGACGTCCGAGGGGACGTCCGGGTCGGTCACCACGAGTTCGGCCCTGGTGAGCAAGTCGTGGGCCCGGACCGTGAGCAGCCCGGTGTCGCCTGGGCCGGAGCCCACGAAGGCGATACGTCCGGGGGTCTTGCGTGCGCGGGTCATCAGGGCACTCCCCATCGATTACGCCTCTGGGCCGCTGAGAACCGCGGCCCCGAGGTCGAGCAACTCGGCGGCCAGCGCCCGGCCGAGTCCCTCAGCTTCGGTCAAGTCACCGGTGGCGGACGCGCGGAGGAGATCGTTCTCCGGCGTCGCTGCGACCCCGCGCAGGGAAAGTCGGTACACGACCTTGCCCTCGTCGTCGAGGTCTTCCACCACATCGGCCAGCGCGCCGACCGGCGCGCTGCAGCCCGCTTCGAGCGCGGCCAGCATGGCGCGCTCCGCGGTCACAGCGGCCCGGCTGGCCGAATCGTCCAAAGTGGACTGGATCAGGTGCTCGGCATCGACGTCGTCGATCCGGCACTCGACTGCCAACGCGCCCTGTGCGGGCGCGGGAAGCATCTGGATGGGCTCCAGCGTCTCGGTGATCTCGTCCGCGCGACCGAGGCGCGCGATGCCCGCACGGGCCAGCACCACGGCGTCGAGCTCGCCGCTGCGGACCTTGCCGATGCGGGTGTCCACGTTGCCGCGCAACGGCACGATGTTCAGCCCGAGGCCGAGCGCCTCCAGCTGGGCCGCGCGGCGCGGGGAGCCGGTGCCCACAGTGGACCCCGGGAGCAGCTCGCCGAGCGTGAGACCGTCGCGCGCCACGAGAGCGTCGCGCGGGTCTTCGCGCTGGGGCACCGCCGCGAGCACCAGACGCGGGTCCGGCGCGGTCGGGAGGTCCTTGTAGGAGTGGACGGCGACGTCGATCTCACCGCCTGCGAGCGCGTCCCGCAGAGCGGACGTGAACACGCCGATGCCGATCTGGGCGATGGGCGCGTCGGAGAGGTCGCCCGGCGTCTTGATGACGACGATCTCGACCTGCGCTCCGGCAGCCTTCAGCGCCTCGGCGACGGTCCCCGTCTGGGCGAGCGCCAGCGCGCTGCCACGGGTACCGATCCGTAGGGTGCGGGTCACCGCGTTTCACCATCCACAGGAGCTTGCTTGGTCTGACTGACGGCCCCAGGAGTCTGGGGGTCGAGTCCGAACAGTTCGCGGAGAGCTTCCGCGTAGCCGGTACCACCAGGCGAGGAGGCGAGCTCCTTCACCCTGACGGTCGGCGTGTGCAGGAGCTTGTCTACAACGCGGCGCACCGTCTTGGCCAATTCACCGCGTGTCGCGGCGTCCAGTTCGGGAAGTCGCGAGTCGAGGCGGAGCAGCTCGGCGTCGACCACCTCGGCCGCCCGCTTGCGCAGCGCCGTGACGGTCGGGGTGACCTCGGCCGAGCGCTGGCCCGCGAGGTAGCCCTTGACCTCGTCGGCGACCAGCTGGGCGGCCATCCGCGCGTCCTGGCCGGCAGGGGCGTCCGAGAGGCGCCGCTGCAGCGTTTCCAGGTCCACCACACGAACGTTCGGCAGTCCGGCCGCGGCCGGGTCGACGTCCTTGGGCAGGCCGAGGTCGCACACGACGAGCGGCCGGGTGCGCGCGCTGATCATGTCCGCCCGGACGACCGTGTCGACCGATCCGGTGCACGCGAAGACGATGTCCGCGAGATCGAGCTCGACCGGCAGCGCGGTGAGGTCGACGGCCGTCGCCGGGACGCCGTCGGCCTTCAGCGACGTGGCCAAACGCACACCGTTGGCCTGCGTCCGGTTGGCGATGACGACCTCGCCGACGCCCGCCCTGCGCAGGTGCGCGGCGGCCAGGCCGCCCATGGCGCCCGCGCCGACGAGCAGCGCGCGCTTGCCGACGAGCGTGCCCAGCGCGGCCTCGGCGTCACCGAGCGCCTCGGACACCACCGACGCGCCCGCGTGGTCGATGCCGGTCTCGCTGTGCACGCGCTTGCCGACGCGCAGCGCGTTCTGGGTGAGCTCGTGGACGGTCTTGCCGACGGTGCCCGCCTCGTCCGCCGCCGCGTACGCACCGCGCAGCTGGCCGAGGATCTGGGACTCGCCGACGACCATCGAGTCGAGGCCCGCCGCGACGGAGAACAGGTGCTCCACGGCAGCGGCGGCGTAATGCACGTAAAAGTGCTCGTAGAGCGACTGCGGGTCGACCTGGGCGTGCTGCGCGAGCACGTCGACGACCTCGGACATGCCGCCGTGGAACGACTCGACGACGGCGTAGACCTCGACCCGGTTGCAGGTCGACAGGACCATCGCCTCGGAGACGCTGGGGGCGCCGAGCAGCTGGCCGAGGACCTTGGGCAGGTCCGGCTCGGCCACGGTGACGCGTTCGAGGACCGGGACGGGGGCGGTGCGGTGCGACAGACCGACTACGAGCACGCTCATGCACTCACCACGTCTGCCGGAGCCGTCTGGCTCACGCTCACGGGCGAATCACCATCCCGTCCACACCGAGTCCGTTGTTGCCGACCGAGACGTGCGCAGCCTCGTCCGCACGTCGAGCGACGTGGAACGACAGGATCTGCATCTCGACCGCCAAGTCAACCTTGCGCACCTCGACGTTGTCTGGAACCTGAAGGACAACTGGTGCAAAGTTCAGAATGCACTGGACGCCCGCAGATACCAAACGGTCGCAAACCGACTGAGCGGCGGGCGGGGGCGTCGCGATGACGCCGATCGAGACCTCTCGTTCCAGGCAGACGGCGGTGATGTCGTCGATGTGGCTGACGGGAATGCCCCCAACAGGCACTCCGATGAGATCGGCGTCGACGTCGAAGAGAGCGGTGACCGGAAACCCGCGGCCGGGGAAGCCGCCGTAGTTGGCCAGAGCGTGACCAAGGTTACCGATGCCGACGACCGCGACGGAGTGGTTGCGGGTGAGGCCGAGGATGCGCTCGATGTGGCTGACGAGGACCTCGACGTCGTATCCGACGCCCCTCGTGCCGTAGCTCCCGATGTAGCTGAGGTCCTTGCGGAGCTTCGCCGCGTTGACGCCCGCGGCCTGGCTCAGCTCCTCGCTGGACACGGCCGTGATGCCCTGGTCGGCCATGCCGGACAACACGCGGAGGTACACGGCGAGCCTGGCCACCGCCGCCTCGGGGATCGCACGGGCGCGCTCCCTGTCGGCAGGCTCCAGAGGGGTGACGGTCGTCTCACCTTCGCCCCGCTGTGATGCCACGCTCTCCGACCTCCGGGTGTGCTTCACCGCAGGGACCCCGCGGCTTTGGTGATACCCACACCGTACCGCTTGTGAACGCATGCACAAAGTCGGCGGAAGAGCGGCCGCGCACGCGTGACAGCGCTGGTCACAGGGCGTGACCAGCACTGAATCGCTTCATGATCACTACGGGGTGAGCACCTTGCCGATCACGAACGCGGTGGCGTTCTTGGCCGGGACGTCGCCGCACAGGACCGGCGCGCCGTTCACCGTCAGGTTGTCACCGGATCCCGCGACGGTCAGATCACTCCCGTTCAGCGTCTTGACCGTCTTCGCACCTTGCACGCCCTTGGCGTCATAACGCATCGACACGACGTGCCTGAACATTCCGGGCGGATTCGGATTCGGTTCTACTGGACGGTGAAAGAAATCGAGTGCCAGCCCGTGGCGCCGTCCGGAATGGGATCCAGCCGGGCCTGGTCCTGCGTGTAGCCGGTTTTGTCGGTGGCGCGGCACTCGACCGTGTGACTACCCGGTTTCAAGTCGAGTTCGAGGCGCCACATGCGCCACGTGCTGTCGCTGACGTCCGCGCCCAGCTCGGCTTCCCGCCAGGGGCCGCCGTCGACTCTCACCTCGACCTTGGCCACGCCCTTCGGCTGCGCCCAAGCGGTGCCGGCGACCGTGGTCCTGCCGCTGACTTTGCTCAGGCCCCTCGGGCGGTCGATTCGCGACATCGTTTTGACCGGCGCCCTGACGGCCCAGCCACGTGGAATCCAGTAGCCCCGTTCTTTGGCGAACGTGGTGACGTTGAGGTCGGTGACCCATTTGGTGGCCGAGACGTAGCCGTACAGACCCGGGACCACCAGCCTCGCCGGAAATCCGTGTTCCGCCGGAAGGGGCTCGCCGTTCATGCCGATGGCGATCAGACCGTGTTCGAGAACGTAGTCCAGCGGGCTGCCCGCGGTGAAGCCGTCGTCGCTGGTGCTGAAGAGCTGGTCGGCGCCCGCCTTCACGCCGGCTTCCCGGAGGACGTCGCCGATCCTGATGCCGACGAAGTTCGCGGTGGAGATGTACGGGCCGCCCACCTCGTTGGAGACGCAGGTCAGGGTGACGGTCTCCTCGACCAGGTCGCGCTTGCGGATCTCGTCGAACGTGAGGACGGTCGGGCGGTCGACCATGCCGTGGATCCTCAGCGCCCACTCCTCCGCACGGATCCTCGGGACGCTCAGGGCCGTGTCGATCCGGTAGAAGTCCTTGGCGCTGGTGATGAAGCTCGGCGTGCCGTCCCTGGTGAAGTCGACGTTGACCGGCAGTTCGGGGGCCTTGGTCTTCGGGGTGAGGTCACCGATAGCCTGCCTGGAGCCCTCCACGTCGGTTCTCGTGCCGAGGAGCTGGCCCGTCACGCCTGCGGCCACCGCCAGACCCGCGGTGATCAGGAAGTCCCGCCGGGACTCGTCCTGCGTGGACTCCTTGTGCAGGTAGCGGAAGACGTAGACACCCGCGGCGAGACTGGCGAGCGGGGCCAGGAGGCTGAGCTGGCCCACGTCCGGCCTGGTCAGGACGGCTGCCACGCCCACCAGGCCGAGCACTACCGCGATCACCGTGCCGGGGGTGGGGCTGTTTCGGCTGGCCACGCCCGCTGCGACGCCCGTGGCGGCCAGGACGATGGCCATGCCGGCCAGCAGGACCAGTTTGTCGTTGGTGCCGAAGGTGGTGACGGCGAAGTCCTTCAGCCAGGTCGGGGTCAGGTCGATCGCCGCGTTGCCCACGGCCAGGTACGGGGAGGCGGAGAGGCCTACGAAGGCTGCTACCAGATGGCCTGCGGCCAGGGCGGCGAGGATCGCCAGCAGTCCGGTCAGCGCTGCCTTGGTGGGCTTCATGGCTCTTATTCGACACCTGGGCCGTGTTGGTTGGCAGGAGCTGTAAGGGGTCGGTAATGCCGGGTCGCGCCGGTTGCCGTTGTCGTCCCCTGGTGCGTTGGCGGGTGGCGGCTTGCGGTTGCGCAGGTGCTTGCGGTGTGCGGAACAGACGGCTCGGCTGCGCCTTCGCGGATGATCTCGGGTTGCGGCTACTTCACTCGGCGGCGGTACGCCATGGTTGCGGCTACTGCGCCTGCCAGGGCGCCTGCGCCCAGGACTGACGGGACGCCGATCTTGGCGGCTTTGCGGCCGGTGCGGAAGTCTCGGATCTCCCAGTTCTTGCGGCGGGAGATCTCGCGCAGCTGCGAGTCCGGGTTCACGGCTACTGCGGTGCCCACGACGGAGAGCATCGGGACGTCGTTCGAGGAGTCCGAGTAGGCCGTGCAGCGGCGCAGGTCCAGGCCTTCCTTGGCGGCCAGGGAGCGGACGGCCTGGGCCTTGGCCTTGCCGTGCAGGAGGTCGCCGACCAGGCGGCCCGTGTAGACGCCGTCGACTGATTCGGAGACGGTGCCGAGGGCGCCGGTCAGGCCGAGGCGGCGGGCGATGATCTGGGCGAGTTCTACGGGGGTGGCGGTGACCAGCCAGACGCGCTGGCCTGCGTCGAGGTGCATTTGGGCCAGGGCTTGGGTGCCCTTCCAGATGCGGTCGGCCATCAGCTCGTCGTAGATCTCCTCGCCGAG
>Ga0070710_10000176_pt1 | contig 29316 bp, 30 predicted proteins | sample LARL52metaG_FD_65454 | JGI IMG/M metagenome (GOLD analysis project Ga0070710, IMG submission 65454) | Corn, switchgrass and miscanthus rhizosphere microbial communities from Kellogg Biological Station, Michigan, USA - LAR L5-2 metaG | ecosystem: Host-associated > Plants > Roots > Rhizosphere ...
CCGGACGACACACCCCCGCCCGCGCGGCCGGCGCGACCGCGCGATGACGACGACTTCGGCGGTGAGTCCGTCCTGAGCGGGGCCTGACCGCGATGGCCGACGGCGGATACCAGGTGGTGACCACCGAGCTGCACGACCACGTGGCGGCGGTGCGGCGGGTGGCGGACACGATCGGGCAGGCCCTGGAGGCCGCCCAGTCCGTGACGGTGGGCGTGCAGGCGTACGGGTTGATCTGCGGGCCGTTGTTCGTGCCGATCGTCATGGCGGTCAGCGCGCCCGGCCTGCTGACGTTGAAGATGGCGCAGGAGGCCGTCGGCACCATGGCCGACGAGGTCAAGGCCACCGCCGACCACTACCAGTCGGTCGAGCAGGGCACCGCCCGCAGCTTCACCGAGATCCACGGCAGGCTGACGTGAGCAACCCCTTGGTGGCGGCCAAGACCTGGGCGGGTTCCGCCGCGCCGGTGCGGCGGACCGGTCACGAGGCCGCGGCCGCCCTGCGGACGCGGTGCGCGATGTCCTCCAGTGCGACGATCTTGGGTTTGTCGTGGTCGTTCGAGTGCCACACGACCCCGAAGGCGCAGCCGGGCAGGTCGTCGACCGGCAGGTAACGCAGGTCCGGGCGCGGGTACAGGGTCATGGCCGCGGCGGGCACGAACGCGATCGCGCGGCCGAGCGACACCGCCGACAACAGCGACTCGAAGCGGGTCACCTGGTGGTCGGTGTAGCGGACCCTGGTGCCGTCGGGCCTGGGGTCGTGCGCCCAGAAGTCGCGGCCCACGTGGAACGTGTCCGAACCGAGGTTCACCATCAGGCGGTCGGCGAGGTCGGCGAGCGACACCGACCGGCGCTGGGCGAGCGGATCCGACACCGACATGCACACCACCCGTGGCTCGGCCCTGAGCACGGACGCGGTCAGGCCCTCGGGGACCGGCAGGTAGACGAACGCCGCGTCGATCACGCCGTTGGTCAGCATCGCGAGCTGCTCGGTGAAGTCGTCGGCCACGTGCACCTCCGGACCGAGTTCGGGGTGGCGCTCGGACACCTTGGCGATCACCTGGCGGGTCGGGGCGAGCGCGCCGAAGCTCTCGCAGACGCCGAGGCGCAGCTTGGCGGGGATGGCGCGGCGGACGGCGCCGCGCAGCGCGTCGCTCGCGTCGACGACGGCCTTGGCGTAGGGGAGCAGAGACTGGCCGTGCTTGGTGAGCTCCACGCGCCTGCTGGTGCGGGTGAAAAGTTCGACACCGAGGCGTTGTTCGAGAGATCTGATCTGCTGGCTGAGTGCGGGCTGGGTCAGGTACAGGCGACTGGCGGCTCTGCCGAAGTGCAGCTCCTCGGCCAGCACCAGCAGTAGCCGCAACTGGTGCGCGGTCGGGTCGTCTGCGCTGGTCATCGCATACCCCGAGCTAGATCGATAATCGCCACATTATCATTCTACGTGAAGTCGCTATCGGTATGCGGTTGCCTGCGGCGAGTGATCACTGGCAACCTGGGGAGCAGTTCTCGGCCGACATGACTCTGGGGAGGCGTGCGGCCGACTGGGTGATATCAGACAATTCCATGCCATCGCGGGGGGCTCGTGTGAGCGGCAGTACTGCCGAGGTTTTGACCTCGGCCGCTGAGGTGTCCCAAAAAGTATTAGAAATCCTTTACCGCTATCGTCGTCTGGACGAGTCGGGCGACTTCGACGACAAGGCCTGCATCGCGTGTTTCGAGGCGCGCAGGTCGAAGATCGACGCGTTCGTCCGCAACGGCGACCAAATCCATTTCGTGATCCCGGCTTTTCCGGCCAAGTCGCCCAACCGGGACAAGGTCCTGGGTGCGTTGCCGGACATGGGCGAGCGCCTGGCCCTTCATTTCCTGCAGTCGGTGTGCGACTACATCGGGCACTTCTACTCACCTGGTGCGCGCATCACGATCTGCTCGGACGGCCACGTGTTCGGCGACGTCGTGGGCGTCAGCGACGCGGCGGTCACCGCGTACCGGGAGAGCCTGACGAACATGATCGAGAGGTCGAACTGGGCGTCGCTCGAGATGTGGGGCCTGGACGACGCGTTCGGCAGTCTCGACTACTCGCTGCTGCGCGACCTGCTCGACCGCAACTACTCGGCCACGCTGGACGACCTCAAGGCGAAGATCAAGGACGACCCGGCGGCCCGATCGCTGTTCAACGGCATCCACCGGTTCATGTTCGAGGACCTGGTCGGCGCGCGCGGTTCCGAGGCGTCGAAGTCCCAGCTCCGCAAGGAGTCCAAGGAGAGCGCTTATCTGACCATTCTGCGCAGCAACGCGTGGAGCCGCGTCGTCGCGGAACGTTTTCCGGACGCGATGCGGTTGTCCATCCACCCTCAGCCACCGCACTCCGAGAAGTTCGGGCTGCAGTTGCTGCGAACGGGTGACAGCTGGCTCACGCCATGGCACGGCGTGGTGCTCGACGACGGACGGAACCTCTCGCTGGTCAAACGATGGCAGGCGGAGGAGGTCCAGGCCACGGTCGTCTGGCGGGACGGCCGGCCCAGTCATTTCGTCGCTCCCCATCTCGGCATCAATTCCTAGAAAGGCGGTCACGGCATGACTGCGTCCACGTCGATTTCGCTCGACTCCCTGGTCCACACCCCGCTGCGGCCGTTCGGCAGGATCGTCGAGGCGCCGGTTGGCGGTCAGGACATCTCGGACATCCCGGTCGACACGCTCACCGCGTGGACGATCGAATCGCGCGTGCTGGTGCTGCGCGGGTTCCAGCTCATGGAGAAGCAGCAGTTCGCGGACTGGTGCCGCCAATGGGGCAAGGTGCTCGAATGGCCGCCGGGTGAGGTCGTCGACCTGGTGGTCGAGGACGACCCGAAGAACTACCTGTTCGCGAGCGGCGACGTGCCGTTCCACTGGGACGGGGCGTTCGTCGAGGACAATCCGCGGTGGTTCTTCTTCCAGTGCCTCGACGCCACTCCCGGCGCCGGCGGGGAAACGGTGTTCTCGGACACCACCGCGGTCTACCGGGACGCCGACCCCGAGACGCGCGAGCTGTGGTCGAAGATCAGCATGACCTATTCGACCGAGAAGCTCGCCCACTACGGCGGTGAGGTCACCGAGAAGCTGATCTCGCAGCACCCCGCCACGGGGCTGCCGGTGCTGCGGTTCGCCGAGCCGCTCGACCCGGAGGTCTACAAGAACCCGGTGTTCGTCAGTGTCGACGGGGTCGACGACCAGGAGGAGTTCCTGAAGTCGCTGGCGAGCACGGTGCACCGCCGCGAGTACTGCTACGACCACGAGTGGCAGGCGGGCGACATCCTGCTGGCGGACAACTTCTCGTTGATCCACGGCCGCAACGCCTTCTCCGGCCCGACCAACCGGCACCTGCAGCGGGTCGAGGTCATTTGATGAGCATCGGCATCGTGGGGGCCGGGATCTCCGGCCTCCACCTCGCACTCCGTCTGCAGCAGATCGGCATCGACGCCGTCCTGCACTCCCCGCAGGACCCGGACGACCTGCGTGCCGGGCCACCGCTGAACTTCGTGACGCGGTTCGCCTCCACGCGGGAACGGGAGGCCGTGCTCGGCATCGCGAAGTGGGCGTCGAGCGACTTCGACAACCCGTGGATGCACATGCGGCTGGAGGGCGCGGACCTCGGGTTCAGCGGAAAGCTGCCGCAACCGGCCAGCTCCGTGGACTTCCGGATGTACCTCGCGCACCTGCTGGAGGAGTACGTCCGGCGCGGTGGGCAGGTCGAGCGGCACCGGCCGTTGACCCGCGGCGAGCTCGCGAAACTGGGGCAGCAGCACGACCTGCTCGTCGTCGCGGCGGGCCGAGGTGCGCTCGGGGACGTCTTCCCTCGCGACCCGGCACGATCCCCGTACGAGACGGCGCAACGGCAGCTGCTCGGTGGCCTGTTCACCGGGGTGCGCCCGCCGGAGCCCGCCGGCATGACCATGAACATGGTGCCGGGAGCCGGCGAGGTCCACGCGCCGACGTACCACTCCTTCGGCGGGCCGCTCACCGCGATCCTGATCGAGGCGGTGCCCGGCGGGCCGTTCGAGGAGGTCGTCCTCGGCGACTACCGCGACGCGCCGGAGCTGCTGGCCAAGCAGGTGCTGGACCTGATCACCCACCACGCGCCGTCGTTGCGGGAGCGCATCGACGAACGCGAGTTCGGGCTGGCCAGGCCGGTCGACAAGCTGCAGGGCGCGCTGGTCCCGACCGTGCGCCACAGCGTGGCCGAGGTCGCCGACGGCCGGTTCGCCGTCGCCGTGGGCGACGCGTGGATCGTGAACGACCCGCTGACCGCGCAGGGGGCGAACCTCGGCTCGCAGCAGGCGTTCCAGGTCGCCCACCTGCTGTCCGTCCACAACGGACCGTACGACGAGGCGTTCTGCCGGATGGTGGCGGACACGCTGTGGCAGACCGCGCAGCCGGTCGTCGACTGGACGAACACGTTCCTGGGCGAACCGCCCGCACAGGTGCTGGAGCTGCTCGGCGCCGCGTCGAGCGACCAGCGGGTCGCGGACGCGTTCGTGGCGAACCTGGACCGGCCGAAGGCGATGTGGCAGAGCATCCGCACGCCGCAGGCCACGACCGAGTTCCTGGCGGCAGCGAGGAGTGCGTCATGAGTGTCAAGATCGGCCTGGTCTGGGACGCCGTCGGCTCGGTGCAGGCCGGGCGCGGCCTGCTGGACTTCGCGCGCGGGCAGGGGCTCGACGCGTTCCTGGTGTTCGACCACCTGATCAACGTGTTCCCGCGGCAGGTGTGGGACGCCGAGCTCACGCCTCTCGCCGAGGCGATGCCCGAACCCGACCAGTGCCTCGACTTCGCCACCGTGCTGGGCAACTTCGCCCCGCACGCGGGCCCGATGCAGCTGATCGTCGCTGTCACCGACCCCGGTCGGCGGCATCCGGCGGTGCTCGCCCAGACGGCCCTGACGCTGGCGCAGTTCACCGAACGCGCGCCGGTGCTCGGCATCGGCGCCGGTGCGTTCGAGAATCTGGTGCCGTACGGGCTGCCGCACGACCGGCAGGTCGAACGCACCGAGGAAACGCTGCAGATCCTGCGGATGTTCTTCGAGGGCGTCGGCCCGCACGACTTCAGGGGCAAGCACTTCACGCTCGACCAGGCGCTCATGGGACTGCGGGCGCCGGAAGGCCGCACGCCCGAGGTGTGGGTCGGCGCGAACGGCCCGCGGATGCTGAAGCTCACCGGCCGGTACGCCGACGGGTGGGTGCCGTCCGAGCTCGTCGAACCGGCCGAGTACGGGCGCCGATGGGGCATCGTGCGGGACGCGGCCGAGGCGGCGGACCGTGACCCGGACGCGATCGTCGCGGCCGGAGGTGTGCCGATCGTCGTGGCGGACACCGACGCCGAGGCGCACAAGCTGTTGCAGACCAAGCTGATCCGGTACATGGCGCTGCACGCGAGCGCGGCCTCGTGGCGCAAGCTCGGGTACGAGCACCCGTTCGGCCCGGGCTACCAGGGTCTGAAGGAAATGCTGCCGCACAAGCTCACCCGCGCGGAGTTCGACCGGGCGATGAGCGACATCCCGGACGAGGTCGTCGCGGCACAGGCGATCGTGGGCAGCCGCGAGACCGTGCTGAACCGGATCGGCGACCTGATCGACGCCGGGATGCGGCACCCGATGCTGATCCCGATGTCCGCGCTGGCCTCGCCGGACGCCGCGAACTACACCGTCGAGACGGTGGCGTGGCTCGGCACGCAACTGCGTGCGACGGCGGCGGTGGGCGCATGAGCATCGGGATCATCGGCGCCGGGATCTCCGGGCTGCAGCTCGCCCTGCGGTTGCAGCAGCTCGGCATCCCGGCCACCGTGCACTCGGCGCAGGCCGCGGACGGGCTGAAGTCGGGTTCTCCCAAGAACTTCCCGGCGCGGTTCGGCGCGACCCAGGACCGCGAGAAGGCGCTCGGCGTGTTCGACTGGCCGGACGAGGCACGCGTGCTCGCCTGGTCGGTCGCCGTGTCCGCACCCGAGGGTCCGCCGCTGGAGTTCGAGGCGACCCTCACCCCGCCGTCCAGCGTCGTGGACTTCCGGCTCTACCTGCCGCACCTGTTCGAGGCCTTCACGAGCCGCGGCGGTGAGGTCGTGGTCGGTGCCCCGGATCTCGACGCGGTGGCGCGCAGGCACGACCTCGTGGTGGTGGCGAACGGAGACCGGTCGATGCGGGAACTCTTCCCGCGCGTGCCGGAGCTCTCGCCGTTCGACGGTCCACAGAGGATCATCACGACCGCCATCTACCACGGCATCGTCGAGAAGAGCCCGAACCAGCTGGACCTGCGGCTGATCCCGGGCGTCGGCGAGATCTTCCAGATCCCGTTCCTCTCGCCGAAGGGCCGGGCGAACGTGCTCGCGTTCGAAGCGGTGCCGGGTGGTCCGCTGGAGTCGGTGAGCCACCTCGACGCCGACGCCGACCCGGCGAAGTTCTACCGCGAGGTGCTCGCGCTGCTGGAGCAGTTCATGCCCGAGCTGCGCGAACGCGTCGACACCGCCGAGTTCGCCACCATCGGCTCGCGTGAGGTGCTGCAGGGCGGCGTGACCCCGACCGTGCGCAAGGGCTGGGCGACGCTGCCGAACGGGCGGTGCGCGCTCGCGATCGGCGACGCGTGGATCACGAACGACCCGCTCACCGCACAGGGCGCCAACCTGGGCTCCTACAGCGCGTTCGCGCTCGCGGACCTCATCGGCGCGCAGACCGGTCCGTTCGACGAGTCGTTCTGCCGCAAGGCCTCCGACTCGCTGTGGGAGCACGCGAAGCCCGTGGTCGAGTGGAGCACGGCGTTCCTCGCGCCACCGCCTCCGCACGTGGTGGGCCTGTTCCAGGCCGCGGCGCGGGACCGGCGGGTCGCGGACGCGTTCGTGAGCGACTTCAACGACCCGGTCGCCATGTGGCAGACCCTGTCCAGTCCGGCGGGCGTGGACGGTTTCCTCGCCGGATTCCCCGGAGGAACCCGATGACCGACCTGAACATGGAGCTCGACGACAAGGGGAGGTTCATCCCCGAGAGCGAGCAGACCGCGGTGTGGCTGATGGGCGGCCTCGCCCAGGTGCGTGTGCCGGGCGAGGCGACGCGCAACAGCTTCACCGTGGTGCAGCACACCGGGTTGCGGGGCTACACGACCCCGCAGCACGTGCACCACTTCGAGGACGAGGTCTTCGTCGTGCTCGACGGCACGCTGAAGATGGTCTGCGACGGCCAGGAGCAGATCGCGGAGGCCGGCGACACGATGATCATCCCGCGGACCGTCCCGCACGGGTTCGTCGCGACCTCGGACATCAAGTTCCTCACGATCCACTCGACACCGCGCGAGGGGGAGCGGCCGCAGTTCGACCTCTTCCTCGACGCGGAGATCCCGCACGCCAAGGCACTCACGTTGCCGACCGAGGAGTTCCCGTACGGGCTCGACCACATCGTCAAGCTCGGTGAGACCTACGGGTACGGCTTCGCCGGCCCAGCACCAACCCTCTGAACAAAGAAGACTGATATGCCGATGAGCCTGATTTCCCTGATGGTGTGCGTGTTCGGCATCACGACCGGTGAGTTCGTGATCGCCGGCATCCTGCCGGACGTCGCCACCGATCTGCAGGTGTCGATCCCCGCGGCCGGCCTGCTGGTCACCGCGTACGCGATCGGCATGATCGTGGGTGGCCCGCTGCTGACCGCGCTGACCGCCCGCTACCCGCGCAAGCCGCTGATGCTGACCCTGATGGTGATCACGGTGGTCGGCAACCTCGCGTCGGCGTTCGCGCCGATGTACGGGATGCTGTTCGCGGCCCGGGTCATCACCGCACTGGTGACGTCGACGTTCTTCGCCAACGCCATCGTGACGGCGGTGTCGACCGCGCCGGAGGGCAAGCAGGCCTCGACGGTGTCCAAGCTGGTGTTCGGCATGAACATCGCGATGGTGCTGGGCGCGCCGCTCGGCACGTTCATCGGCAACCAGTTCGGCTGGCGGACCACGTTCCTGGCCATCGCGATCGTCTGCGCGCTGGGCCTGGCCCTCACGTGGCGGCTGGTGCCCGCGGTGGCGAACGCCGGTGGTTCCGCGGTGGCCGAGCTCAAGGTGTTCCGCGCTCACAACGTGCAGCTGGCGATCCTCGTGACCGCGGTGGCCAACGCGGGGCTGCTGATGGTGTTCACCTACGTCGCGCCGCTGCTGACCGACGTCACCGGCTACGCGGCGGGCACGGTCGCGACCATGCTGCTGGTGTACGGCGTGGGCGCGGCGGTCGGCAACTTCGCCGGCGGCTGGCTGGCCGACCGGGCGTTGATGCCCTCGCAGATCGGTCTGCTGTCGGCGCTCGCGGCCGCCCTGGTGGTCATGTGGGCGGTCAGCGGCAGCATCGTCGCCACCGGCGTGATGGTGTTCGTGGTGGGCGCGCTCGGTTTCTCCGTCGTGCCCGGCATGCAGGCACGCGTGATGAGCACCGCCACCGCCGCGCCGACCCTGGCCATCGCGGTGAACGCGTCGGCCTACCAGCTCGCCGCGGCGTTCGCCGGCTGGCTGGGCGGCCGGGTGATCGACGGCCCGGGCCTGAAGTCGATCTACCTCGTCGGCGCCGGCGTCACCGTCGCGGGCATCCTGGTGAGCCTCTTCGCCTGGTACCGCGACCGCGCCGCCGCTGCTGCTGAGAAGGTCTCAGCCGCGTAGAACTCTGTTGGGGGATGGGAAATGGGGCGCGACAACGCTCTGGTGGACGGTGACTGGGCCGAACGCCACCTCGGCGCACCCGGTGTGGTGCTCGTCGAGACCGGCAACTCCGACACCGAGTACGTGAAGGGCCACCCGCCCGGCGCGGTGTGGATCGGCTGGGACGAGTTCCAGGACGACCTGCGGCTCGGCGTCATCGGGCCGGAGCGGTTCGGGGACCTGTTGTCCGCCAAGGGCATCAGCCGAGACGACACGGTCGTGCTGTACTCCGGCGCGTCGAACCTCCTGGCCGCGCTGACGTACTGGTACTTCACGTTGTACGGCCACAAGAACGTGCGGCTGCTCGACGGCGGGCGCACGCGGTGGGAGCTGGACGAACGTCCACTGTCGACGGAGGTGCCGTTGCGCGCGGTCACCGACTACCGCGTGGACGAGCCGGATCTCACGGTGCGGGCGACGCGGGACGACGTGCTCGCCGGGATCGGCGTCAGGAGCATCCTCGACGTCCGCACGCCGGAGGAGTACTCCGGCCAGATCTTCGCGCCGGGGTTCGCCGGTGAGGCCTTCGCGCCCGGCAACAACCCGCACGAGGTCGCGCAGCGGTCCGGCCATGTGCCGGGTGCGCTGAACCGGCCGTGGGACGCCGTCGTCAACGTCGACGGCACCTTCAAGTCCGACGCGGAGCTCGCGGAGCTGTTCGCGAACCTCGACCCGCGGGCGGGCTCGATCACCTACTGCTGGGTCGGTGCGCGGTCCGCGCACACCTGGTTCGTGCTGCGGGAGCTGCTCGGCTGGCCGGAGGTTCGCAACTACGACGGATCGTGGGCCGAATACGGATCACTGATCGGCGTGCCGGTCGAACGCACCTTCCGGGGGACGAAGTGACGAGACTGCAGGGCAAGGTGGCGCTGGTGACCGGGGCGAGCTCCGGCATCGGCGAGGCGGCCGCGAAGGCGATGGCCGCCCAGGGCGCGCGGGTCGTGCTGGCGGCGCGGCGGACCGAGGAGCTCGACCGGGTCGCGGAGGAGATTCGCGCCGCGGGCGGCGAAGCGGTCGGCGTGCGCACCGACGTGAGCGTCGACGAGGACCTCGGGAACGCGGTGCGCACCGCCGAGGAGCGGTTCGGCGGGCTCGACATCGCGTTCAACAACGCCGGTTCGATGGGCACCATGGGCCTGGTGGCCGACCAGGACCCGAAGACGTGGGGCGAGGACCTGTTCACGGTGCTCACGACGACGTTCATGTCGATGCGGCACGAGATCCCGGCGTTGCTCAGGCGCGGTGGCGGCGTGATCGTCAACAACGCTTCGCAGCTGGGCGTGGTCGGGTTCGGCGCGGGCATCAGCGCGTACGTGGCGGGCAAGCACGGCGTGATCGGCCTGACCAAGGCCGCCGCGCTGGAGTACGCGCCGCAGAACATCCGGGTGAACGCGGTGGCACTGGCCTCTGTGGACACTCCGATGTACCGGTCGTCGGTCGGCGCGAGCGAGGAGATGACGGCGTACTTCAACTCGCTGCACCCGTTGGGCCGCATCGCGACCCCGGAGGAGGCGGCCTCGGCGGTCGCCTATCTCGCGGGCGACGACGCGGCGTTCTTCACCGGGTCGGTGCTCGTCATGGACGGCGGGTGGACGGCGAGGTGACCACCGCGACCGACCTGCTGCCGGCGGTGCTCGGCGCCGATCTCGAAGTTCCCCTGGTGACCGGGGAGGTGGCGGCCTACGCGAACCTGGACTACGCGGCCAGCACGCCCTGCCTGGCCGACGTGCGGCGTGAGATGGACGCGTTCCTGCCCTGGTACAGCAGTGTGCACCGGGGCGCGGGCTACTCGTCCCAGGTCTCGACGCGGGTGTACGAACAGGCACGGCGCGCGGTGCGGCGGTTCACCGGTGCCCCGCCGGACAGCACCGTGCTGTTCACCCGCAACACCACCGACGCGCTGAACCTGCTCGGTCGCGCGCTCCCGGAGAGCACCGAGGTGTTCCGGTTCGCGACCGACCACCACGCCGCGATGCTGCCGTGGCGCGGCGCGCGGGTGCGGCGGCTCGGCGTGCCGGCGAGCCCGAGCGAGGCCGTGCGCTCGCTGGCCCGTGCGCTGGCGGCGTCCCATTCCGGTCCGAAGCTCGTGGTGCTCACCGGGGCGTCCAACGTCACCGGTGAACTGTGGCCGATCGGTGAACTGGCCGAGATCGCCCGGCTCTTCGGGGCACGCACGGTGCTCGACGCGGCCCAGCTGGCGGCGCACCGGCCGATCGAGCTGGCGTCCTGGGGCATCGACTGGGTGGCGCTGTCGGGCCACAAGCTCTACGCGCCGTTCGGTTCGGGCGCGCTGGTGGGCACGGCCGACTGGCTGGCGACGGCGGAACCGTACCTGGCGGGCGGCGGCGCGACGGCTCTCGTCACCGAGCACGCCGGCACGGAACACGTCACGTGGTCCGACGTTCCGCACCGGCACGAAGGCGGCTCGCCGAACGTCATCGGCGCCCATGCGATGGGGGTGGCCTGCACCGCGCTGACCAGGATCGGCTGGGACACCGTGATCGCGCACGAGACCGCGCTGGCCCAGCGCCTGCGGGACGGTCTCGCCGGGATCGCGGGCGTGCAGCAGCTCGGCATGTGGGACGACGGCCACCCGAAGGTGGGCGTGGTGCCGTTCACCGTGACCGGCCTCGACCAGCAGCTGGTCGCCACGGCGCTGGCCGCCGAGCACGGGGTCGGGATCCGCGACGGCGCGTTCTGCGCGCACCAGATGGTGGATTCGCTGCTCACCGACAAGGACATGCCCCACCTCGACCGCGCGTTGCGGGCGAGCATCGGCCTGGGCACGACGGCCGAACACGTCGACCGGTTGGTGGCCGGGCTGGACGCGCTGGTGCACAAAGGTCCACAGTGGACCTACGAGCGGCGCGGCGGTGCCTGGGCTCCGGTACCGGACCCCCGTCAGGCGCCGGCGTTTCTGGAGGAATGGTGACCGGACGCCGATTCGGCGTGATGCTCTACCCGGACCAGCCGGTGCCGGTGCTCGTCGAGCGAGCGCGGTGGCTGGAGGGGCTGGGGTTCGACCAGGTCTACCTGCCCGACCACAGCGGTGACCTGCGCGACCGCCGCCGCACGTGGCACGACAGCTGGCTGGTGCTGGCGGCGATCGCGCTGGCGACCACCCGTGTGCGCGTCGGCACGATGGTGGCCAACCAGATCCTGCGCCCGCCGGCCCAGCTGGCTCGCCAGGCGATGACGCTCGACCACCTGTCCGGCGGTCGGCTCGACCTCGGCATCGGCGCCGGCCTGTTCGGCTGGGACCACCACAGCGTGGGCGAGGACCCGTGGGCGCCCAAGGAGCGCATGCGGCGGTTCACCGACTACGTGTCGATCACCGAGGGCCTGCTGCGCGCGGACGAGCCGATGTTCAGCTACACCGGCGAAGTGCTGTGGGTGAAGGACGTCGCGACCGCACCCGGCTGCGTACAGGCGCCACGCCCGCCGATCATCCTGGGTGGACAGTCACCGACCGTGCTGCGCACCGCGGCCGCGTTCGCACAGGGCTGGAACACCCACGGCCCGCCCGGCGCCTCCGACGACGAGACGCTGCGGGCGACGACCACCCAGAACCGCAAGCTGGACGCGCTGGCCGCTGCCGCCGGACGCGATCCCGCGGCGATCCGGCGTGGCTACACGATCTTCGGGCCCTGGGACCCGAGGTGGGGGAGGCACAGCTACGAGGAGGTGTTCGACCGCTTCGGGGGAATCGGCGTGTCGGACTTCGTCCTCGACTGGCCGGGTGAGGCGCATCAGCAGGAGTTCGAACGCGTCGCCCTGGAAGTGATCCCTCCCCTGCGTGAGTGATGCATTGCCAATGGGGGAGACATGGAAACCAAAGAACACATCGGCGTGGTGACACAACAGGACGCGCGTTACGCCGACCTGGTCAGCGGCCTGAACCAGCGCTACCGCGGCACACCGGAGTCGGTGCACCTCCCGCGCTCGACCGAGGAGGTGGTCGCGGTCGTCCAGGACGCCGTCGACCGCGGCAAGCGTGTGTCCGTGCGGTCCAGCGGTCACTGCTACGAGGACTTCGTCTACAACCCGGACGTCGAGGTCGTGATCGACATGTCCGGAATGTCCGACGTCTACTTCGATCCCCACCGCCGGGCGATCGCGGTGGAGTCCGGTGCCACCAACCTGAGGACGTACCAGACGACCTACCCCCGTTGGGGCGTGGTCGTGCCGGCGGGCTTCTGCTACTCGGTCGCCATGGGCGGTCACGTCTGCGGCGGTGCGTGGGGTCCGCTGGCCCGCCAGCACGGCCTGGTGGTCGACCACCTGGAAGCCGTCGAGGTCGTGGTGGTGGACGAGGACGGCTGCGCCCGCGCGGTGACGGCCGGCCGTTCGCCGCAGGACCCGAACCACGACCTGTGGTGGGCGCACACCGGCGCGGGTGGCGGCAGCTACGGCGTCGTCACCCGCTACTGGTTCCGCACGCCGGGAGCGTCCGGTCACGATCCCGCGGGCCTGCTGCCGCAGCCGCCCGCCTCCCTGCTGGTCAGCGCGGTCAGCTGGCCGTGGGAGGAGATCGACGCCGCGGAGTTCAAGCGGATCGCGCAGAACTACGCGTCCTGGCACGTCGAGCACCGGCGGTCCACTGTGGAGCTGATGAGCCAGCTGGTGCTGACCCACCGCAGCGCCGGCCAGATCGGCTTGCTGGCGCTGGTCGACGCGACCGCTCCCGACGCCGAGTCGGTGCTGTCGTCCTACCTCCGCGCCGTCAACGCCGGGGTGTCCGTGACGCCGGGTGCCCTGACCACACCGATGGCCGAGCTGCCCGCCATGCCGCAGTTCGTGAACACGCGCTCGCTGCCGTGGTTGCAGGCGATCCGCCTGCTGGGCACCACCAACACCACGCTGAACGACCCGACCCTGCGCGCCGAGTACAAGTCCGCCTACATGCGCTCGGCGTTCCCCGAGAGCCACCTCGCCGCGCTGCACTCGCACCTGACCCGCACCGACATCGTGAACCCGACCGCGGCCGTGCAGCTGACCTCGTACGGAGGCCGAATCGCCGACGTGGCACCGGATGCCACCGCTTCCGCACACCGCGACGCGGCGTACAAGCTGCAGTGGCAGGTGTTCTGGAACGACCCGGCCGAGGACGATCTGCACGTGCGCTGGGCCCGTGAGTCCTACGCCGCGACCTACGCGGAGACCGGTGGCGTGCCGGTGCCGAACTCCGTCACCGATGGCTGTTACGTGAACTACCCGGACGCCGATCTCGGCGATCCCCGGTTCAACCAGTCCTCTGTGGACTTGTACGGGTTGTACTTCAAGGAGAACTACCCGCGGTTGCAGCGGATCAAGGCGCGCTGGGACCCGCGTGACTTCTTCCGGCACAGGCAGTCGATCAGGCTGCCCTGAACCTCGGTCAGGCCCCGGCGATGGCATCGCCGGGGCCGCTCGGCAACCTTCTTGCCTACAGTCGCTTCAGTGTAGACCAAACTCAAATAATCGGACCACAGCCGACGACCCCGATCACGGCGTTTGCACCCTGCAAAGAAGTGAGTACGCTCGACGTACTCGGTCGGAGCCACTACGGCGTAAATGGGACGCGTTGCCCGCCCTGGTGACAGGCCGCTGTCGTGATGGCCTGGACGGCCGCGACCAAGCTCAATCCGAGCCTGCCCATTTCGGTGCAGACCATTCACATCGACCTCGTGCCCGTGACCGCAGTCGCCGGTGAGCTCGACATGACCACCGACGGCGTCGTCTGGGACGAGATCCGCGCCCAGCTCGAAACCGAACCGGACGTGCTCGTCCTGGACCTGACCGAAGTCGGGTTCATGGGGTCGGCCGGAAGTGACCCGCGTGCTCACGATCGCGGGCATGGCGCAGGTTCTCGATCTGCGCACCGATGTCCGCAGCGCGGTCGCCGCGGGTTGACCGCCACCGGCACGGGAAAGGGCTGAACTACTCGTCGTCGGACTGGATGATCATCAGGCGGAACGTGGTCGACGGTGACTCGCGCCCGCACGTCTGCAGCATGTGCCAGGCCAGGTTGCCGGGCCCGTTGCCGGCCTGGGGAAGCCGCTCCCTGCTGATCCCGAGGACACCGTCGGGGCTTTCCTCGAGGAGCTCCGGCGTGCCGACGAGCACGGCCAGGCCGAACGCCAGCACGTCGGCGCGCAGGTCGTCGTCCAGGTCGTCGGTGAGTCCGATCGAGCACTGCGGCTCGCCTTCCGCGTCGGCGCTGACCCCGACCAGGCCCGCGAGTCCCACGCTGCGTGCCACGGGTATGTCGAACACCCGGACGTTCGTTCCCATCGCCAGAGCCAGCAGCTTTGCCACCGGGGTCGAGAGCAACGGGTCGTCGATGGTGGCGTCGCCGCCTTCGTCCCCGGGGTCGTTCGCGCGTTCGCCCATGATGCGTCAGACCATATCGCCCGAGGCGTCTCCACGCGGCCCGAGGGCAGGTCGGCTGCCGGCGCGCCTCCTGGGGCCGCTCGCTAGGCTTGCTCGCTTCGACCACCTTGCCTGGGGGAACAGTGCACCGTTTCGCGGCTACTCCTGCCCTGTCACGGCTGGAGTGGATCCTTGAGGGTCTGGACGGGAAGCCGGGCTGGGGAGCTGACGCGTCCGACGTGCTCGCGGCCGCGTTCACCACCGTCGTCACGCCCGAGCGGTACGTCGAGGTCACCCGCGGTCGCGCGATCCGCTACGCACCGGTCGTCGTGGTCGGCCTCGACGTCGGCGAGACCACCGCGCGGGCGCGGATCCGCCGCCACGACGGCACCGTCGACGTCGTTTCCTGCGTCGTCGAGGCCGCACCGCCGCATCGAATCGCCTCCACGTGGGTGACCGGACTGGTGCCGACCGATCTGACACCGAGGTTGCCGGCCGATTTCACCGACTACGACCTGCCGTCCGTCGCCACGGATGCTCGGCTGGTCGTGTTCTCCGGGCTGCCCGGCAGCGGGAAGAGCACCCTCGCCGACGCCGTGGGCGCCGAGCTGGGAATTCCGGTCTTCGCCACCGACTGGCTGCTCGGCGCGCTGACCCCGTTCGGCGGCTACCATTTCGAGGATTCGTTCGCGATGGCCGAAGAGATGCTGACCACGCTCGCTCTCCGGCAACTCGCCGCCGGACAGTCCGTCATCCTCGACCACCCCACCGAACACGTCGCGACCAGGGATCGCTGGCGCGGCCTGGCCCGCCGGGCCGGTGCGGAGTTCCGTGTGGTCGTGTGCCACTGCTCCGACCCGCAGGTCCACCGCGCCAGGCTCGAAGGCCGCAGCCGAGGAATCCCCGGCTGGCACAACGCCGGCGACTGGCGCGATGTGCAGCAGCGACTGGCCAGGTTTCCCTCCTGGCACGAGGAAGCGCTCTCGGTGGACACCGTTCAACCACGCGAGCTGACCCTCGCCGCGATCATGCGGCACATCACCGCCTGACGGCGGCGTGCTGACCTTTCCGTTGTGGGTCAGGGGAACTGCGGGAGTGCGTCGACTCCGGCGCGCGCCGGGGCCTCGCGGCCGGTCAGCCGTGGTCGGGCTTGCCGGTGAGGTGGTGGTCCGCGGCGTTCAGGGCCTCGAACAACAGCCGCCGCACGTGCCCGCCCCGTGCCTCGTAGAGCGCTCGCCTGCCTTCACGGCGCACGGTGACCAGTCCGGTCAGGCGCAGTTTCGCGAGGTGCTGCGAGACCGCCGGGCGTGCGATCCCGACCTCCGCGGCCAGCGTGGTGACGTCGTACTCGGCCCCGCACAGCAGCCACAACATGCGGAAACGCGTCGGATCGGCGAGCATCCGGAACCCGTCCACCGCGGCCTCGACGTGAGCGCCAGAAGGTAGTTGTTGCCAGATGTCCGTTGTTGCAACGTCGTCGCGTGCGTACATGAGCGCATATAGTGCCACGCATGCTCGCCGTTCTGCGCAACCGCACGTACCGCCACCTGTTCGGCGCACACGTCGTGGCCCTCACGGGTACGGGGCTGGCGACCGTCGCGCTGGGACTGCTGGCCTACGACATCGCCGGCGCGGACGCGGGCGCGGTGCTCGGCACCGCCCTGGCGGTCAAGATGGTCGCGTACGTCGGCGTCGCTCCGATCGCGGCCGCGCTGCTCGGCGCACTGCCGCGACGAGCCGTCCTGGTCGCGCTGGACCTGGTCCGGGCCGGAGTCGCCGTGGCCTTGCCGTGGGTCGACCAGTTGTGGCAGGTCTACGCCCTGATCTTCGTGCTGCAGGCGGCGTCGGCGGCGTTCACGCCGATCTTCCAGGCCACGATCCCGGACGTGCTGCCGGACGAACGCGAGTACACCCGCGCCGTCACGCTTTCCCGGATGGCGTACGACCTCGAGGGCCTGCTGAGCCCGTCGCTGGCGGCGGCCCTGCTGGTGCTGATGAGCTTCAACGACCTGTTCCTCGGCACCGCCATCGGCTTCGCCGGCTCCGCGCTCCTCGTCGTGTCCACCGTGCTGCCGCGGCCGAAATCGGTGAACCGCAGGGGAAGCCTCTACGCCGCGACCACCCAGGGCGTCCGCATCTACCTCGCCACGCCCCGGCTGCGCGGTCTGCTGGCCGTGCACCTCGCGGCCGCGGCGGCGGGCTCGATGGTTCTGGTGAACACCGTCGCCTACGTCCGGGGCGTGCTCGACCGCGGCTCTTCCGATGTCGCCGTCGCACTCGCGTTCAACGGCGTGGGCTCCTTGGCCGCCGCGTTGATGCTGCCCAAGCTGCTCGACCGCGTCTCGGACCGGACCGTGGTGATCCGTGCGGTGGCGGCGCTGTTCGTGCTGCTGCTCGGTGGAGCCGCGTTCGCGTCGCTGCTCGATGGATGGCACTGGTCCGCGCTGCTGGTGCTGTGGGCGTTGATCGGTGCCGGGTGTTGTTTCGCGCTGGCTCCGGGCGCCCGGCTGCTGCGGCGGTCTGCGCACTCGGAGGACCGGCCCGCGTTGTTCGCCGCCGACTTCGCGCTCTCCCACGCCTGCTGGCTGCTCTGCTACCCGCTGGCCGGCTGGGTCGCGACCGCGGCGGGCATGACCACCGCGTTCCTCGTGCTCGGCGCGATCACCGCGGCGGGCGCACTGATCGCGCTTCGGTTGTGGCCGCGGCACGACCCCGCGGTCGTCGAGCACGAGCACCGCGACCTGGACGCGGACCACGACCACCTGCACGACGCGGTCCTCGCGGGCGGCGGGTACCGGCACGCTCACGAGTTCCGCATCGACGACCACCACGAACGCTGGCCGCGCTAGTGGCGCGGTGGGGTGTTGTCGCGCTTCTTACTTACTTGTAAGTTAGCTGCATGACGACGACAACCATGGCTGAGGTGGCCGCCGCCGACATCGTCGCGGTCGAGGAGTTCGGCGACCGGTGGGCGGAGGCCTGGAACGGGCACGATGCCGACGCGGTCGCGGCGATGTGCGCGGACGACCTGGTCTACGACGAGCCCGCGCTGGGCAAGACGGCGTACGGCCGCGATTCCATCCGTGACTTCGTGGCGAACATGTCGCGCACCTTCCCGGACTACACGTTCTCCCGGGTGGGCTTCTACGCCGAGACGACCCGGCGCGCCATCGTGGTGTCGTGGCGGTTCGCCGGCACCGTCGCGGGCACCGACCGGCGCGTCGAGTTCCACGGCGACGACCGGCTGGAGGTGGGCGAGGACGGACTGATCCACGCCTACCGGTGCCTGTACGACAACAAGTTCGTGGAGCGCCAGGTCCGCGGATGAGCGAGGGCGCGCCCGTCCGGCTGCCCGCCGCGGTACGCAGGGCACTGATCGTCGAGGCGGCCGAGGCCGAGTTCGCCAGGAACGGCCTGGCGGGAGGTCGCCTGGACGCCATCGCCGAACGGGCCGGCGTCTCGCACCCCCGCGTCGTGCAGATGTTCGGCTCCAAGAAGAAGCTGTTCCTGGAGATCGTCGACGCGACGTTCGACAAGATCGAAGCCGCGTTCGCACGCACGCGGCCGACGCTGGCCGCACTGGGCAGCGCCTACGTGAAGCTCCTGCAACGCGAGCGAACCGTCGGCCTGGTGATGCTGCAGGGCTACGCGGCCGCGGACGGCGAGGTCCAGGAGGCGGTGCGGCGACGCCACCTGGACCTCATGAAGTCGATCAGCGAGCTGACCGGCGCCGACGCGTGGCAGGTGCGCACGTTCTTCGCCACCGGACTGGTCCAGACGGTCACGGCCGCACTCGACCTGCCCGGCCAGCGCGCCGACACGGCCTGGAGCGCCTGGATCCTGCGGCTCGTCGATCCCGCGGGGGAGCAGGCCGACGAGCAGTCGTCCTGATCAGCTCGCCGATCCGGGCATCAGGACACCCGCCAGATCTGGCTGGTGGCGTTCGACCCGGCGAGCTGCTGAACCTGGGCACCACCGCCGGAGCCCGCCACGCCGACCTGCAGGCCGCTGTTGATGTTCACCAGCACGTAGTCGTTGCCGTTCAGGCTGCCGACCAGGTCGGCGGCCCACTGCTGGCTGGTGCGGCCATCACACGTCCACTGCTGCAACTGCACACCGGCCGCGGCCGACTGGCCGGGCACGTCCAGGCACAGGCCGCTGTTGACGTTGACGACGGTGAAGACGTTGTCGGCGACCTTCGTGAGCTTCCACTGCTGGTTGGTGGCTCCGGTGGCCTGCCACTGGATGATCTTGCCGCCGTTGGCGGTGGAGGCGCCCGAGGCGTCCATCACCATCGAGCTGTTGCGGTTGGCCAGGGTGTGCACGGCGTTGGTGGGCAGTCCGGAGTTCGGTGACCACAGACCGGTTTCCGCGTCGAGGTTCCAGCTCGGGTACTGCCCCAGGTTGACCGTGGTGCCGCGAATGGTGAGGGGGAGCCAGATCAACGGCGAGTCGCCCATGTTGCCCAGAGTCCACCGGTCACCGGCGTAGACGTAGGTGGTCGCGGCACTGCCCTGGACCGTGATGATGTTCGCGGTCTGGCTGTTGTAGGTGTTCGTGCCAGGGGCCGCGAAGTTCCGGAACGACGACCACGGCCCGGCGAGCGACGGTGCGGTGGCGTACACGTTGTCGTTGGTGTTCCAGCCGGTCAGGTGCGAGACGAGCAGGTAGTACAGGCCGTTGGCCTTGATCACCGCGGGCGACTCGTAGTTGGGCAGCGTCGTCACCTGGCTCGCCACCGAGAGGTAGTCGGCGGAGAGCCGGTAGATCCGCAGGCTGCGTCCGGCGTTCTCGCTGAGCAGGTACGCACTGCCGTCGGTGTCCTGGAACAGGCCGATGTCGCGGCTCTGGTTGCCCAGCGGCTGGAAGCTGCCGCGGTAGCTGTAAGGACCGCACGGAGTGGTGCTGGTGGCCACGCCGACCCGCTGGTCGGAGTAGCTCGTGCTGTCGATGTGGAGGTACATCACGTACATGCGTGTGGTCGCGTTGTAGATGACCTTGGGGCGCTCGACGATCCGGTTGGGACCGAGGTCGCCGCTGCCCTGCCTGGCCAGCGCGACCCCCTGCCGCGTCCAGGCGGCCAGGTCGGTCGACGAGTAGCAGGGGATCTCCTGGAACGCGGTGTTGGAGCTGGTCTGGCCGATCTTGCCCTCGCCGAAGCCGTACCAGGTGGCACCCACCTTGACGATCCCCAGTCCGTGCAGCTGAAGGGAACGGCCGCTGGTGTCCGTGCGCACGGCACCGAGGGTGAAGGTGTTCGACGCGGCCTGCGCCCGGCCCGTCGGCGCCACGAACCCGACGAGACCGGCGATGAGGACTACGAGTACCGCGAGAGTCGTGCGCGGGCGCGCGGCGACCAGGTGAGGCGACTTGCTCGACATCGGGATCCTTTCCTGTGCAGTGCTGGTGCTGCGGCGGCGGCTCGATGTCATTGCGGCGAAACCGAGAACCCTCTCACTTCCGGAGGCGCACTCGTCCGAACACGATCGAGTCGCAGTGTGGCACCACGTTGTTAGCGCTCACAAGAGGAATCGGGCACCGGGAGTAACGTCGTCAGCATGGAGAACGGCGGACCCAGCCGGACAGCGCTCGTCACCGCGTATGCCCGTGCCTACCACCAGATCGCTGACCAGCCACAGATCTTCACCGACCCTCTCGCGGCACGTGTGCTCGGCCATGCCGCGGACGAGCTCCCGAGCCTCGGCACGGCCGCGACCGACCGCCTCGGCGGCGCCGTGACGGACCGGCCCCGCCGCCTGTTCTTCGCCACCAGGGCCCGCTTCGCCGAGGACACCGTGGCCGCGGCCGTCGCCGCCGGTGTGCGGCAGGTCGTGATCCTGGGCGCGGGCCTGGACACCTTCGCCTACCGCAATCCGCGCGCCGATGTGCGCGTCTTCGAGGTCGACCACCCCGCCACCCAGGCGTGGAAGCGAGAACGCCTCGCCACGGCCGGAATCGACAGCCCGGAGACGCTGACCTTCGTGCCGGTCGACTTCGAAACCCAAACGCTGGCAACGGAACTGGACGCCGCCGGCTTCAGCCGGACGGACCCGGCCGTGTTCGTGTGGCTGGGCGTCGTCTACTACCTGACCGCCGACGCCGCCCGCGCCACCCTCGCCTACATCGCCGGTCAGGCCCAGCCGGTCGAGGTGGTCTTCGACTACCTGCGGTCCGCGACCACCGACGCGGAACGCGCCTACCAACGCGCGCGTGCCGATCGGCTGGCCGCCGTCGGCGAACCCGTGTTCAGCTACTTCACCCCGGACGGTCTCGCCGAGCAGTTGCGAGCCCTCGGGTTCACCGGTGTCGAGGACCACTCCACCGCCGACCTGATCTCCGGTTACCTCGGCGGGTCTCCGGCGTTCGAGGGTGAGCCGACCCCGGCGCTGAACGGGATCCGCATCATGCGCGCGAGCCGCTGAGGAACGCGGAGGGTCTGCGAAGATCCGTCCGGGGCGGCAATCAGCTGCCCCGGTCTCGGATTGTGCGGGCACGGATCCGCTCGAACTCCCGCCATTCGACGAATTCGATTGTTTGTTGCCTTGACGGTGCGGCGTGAGCGCTGTTATGACTGGTCGCTGGGAGCGCTCCCGGAGCGTTAGTCCTCACTCCGGCCGCCGACAGAGTGTTGTTCCGATCCTGACCGAGAACAACTTTGTGGAGATGTCATGGCATCACGGCGAGAGCACTCAGACCACGCGGGTCCGCAGCCCTTGAGCCGGCGGACGTTGCTGGCGGCGGGCGTCGCGCTGCCGGCGCTGGCGGTGGGGACACCGGCTGCCGCGGCCACCTCGGTGGTCGTCGAGCCGTCGAACGCGCAGCAGACGATCCTCGGCTTCGGCGGTATGAACCACACCGTCTGGATCAGCGACCTCACCGCTGCTCAGCGCGAAACGGCGTTCGGCAACGGCGCCGGCCAGCTCGGGTTCACCGTGCTGCGCATCCCCGTCCACGAGGACCGGGCCAACTGGAGTCGCGAGGTCGCCACGGCCAGGCGCGCGGTCGAACTCGGGGCCAAGGTCATCGCCTCGCCGTGGAACCCTCCCGCCTCGATGGCGGAAACCTTCTCCGGTGGAAAACGGCTGCGTTACTCCTCCTACGGGGCTTATGCGCAGCACCTGAACGACTTCATCGCGTTCATGGCGAAAAACGGGGTGAACCTGTACGGGATCTCGGTCCAGAACGAACCGGACTACGCGCAGGAATGGACGGCGTGGACGTCCGCCGAGATCGTCAGGTTCCTGCGCGAGAACGCGGGCGCGATCAACGCCAGGGTCATCGCTCCCGAGTCGTTCCAGTACCGGAAGAACCTCTCCGACCCCATTCTCAACGACAGCGCCGCGCTGGCGAACGTGGACATCATCGGCACGCACCTCTACGGCACTCGGTTTGCGGACTTCCCCTACCCGCTCTTCCGGGAGAAGGGCGGTGGCAAGGAGCTGTGGATGACCGAGGTCTACTACCCCAACAGCACCGACTCCGCCGATCTCTGGCCGCAGGCGCTCGACGTGGGCGAGCACATCCACCGCGCGCTGGTGGACGGCCGGTTCCAGGCCTACGTGTGGTGGTACCTCCGCCGCTCGTACGGCCCGATGCGAGAGGACGGGCAGATCAGCAAGCGCGGCGCCTGCATGGCCCACTTCTCGAAGTGGGTTCGTCCCGGTTGCTCGCGAATCACCGCGACCGCGAACCCGCAGGCGAACGTCTACGTCTCGGCGTACAAGAGCAGGTCCAGGATCGTGATCGTCGCCATCAACAAGAACGCGTCGCCGGTCGACCACGTCTTCACCGTCCGGGACATGGGTTCCGCGACCGCCTCCAGCTGGTTGACGAACGCAAGCGCGAACCTCGCGCACTACGACGACTTCACCGTCTCCAACGGAACCTTCACCACTCAGCTGCCTGCCCGCAGCATCAGGACGTTCGTCCTGAACTGACGGCGCGTCCCGCCACGCTCGGCCAGGTCGCATCGTGACCTGACCGAGCGCCGGGCGGCCGAAGCACCTCGTACCGCGCGATTTCAGCTCAGCTGATCCCGACGGCGTTCCGCTGGGACGGTTTTGGCGCTACCGTGCCGGAGTGGGGTGAATCGAAGCGCTTCGACGCGAATTCGACTGGGGCGGTTCGCATCGTGGAGGAGGAGTCGATGACAGGGATCTGGGGGCGGTCCGGGCGCGTTCTGGTGATCACGCTGGCGGCCGCGCTGGCGATCGCGGGGTGCGGGTCGGGATCAGGTGACGGCGGCCCGAGGACGCTGAAGCTCTGGCACTACGAAGGCCCGGACAGCGCGATGGGGATCGCGTGGGCCGAGGCGATCAAGCAGTTCGAGTCGGCCCACCCCGGTGTGAAGGTGGCGTTCGAGGAGAAGGGCTTCGAGCAGATCCAGAAGACGGCACCGATGGTGCTGAACTCCAAGGACGCGCCGGATGTCCTTGAGTACAACAAGGGCAACGCCACCGCCGGTCTGCTGTCGAGGCAGGGCCTGCTCACCGACCTCTCCGAGGAGGTGACGAAGCGCGGCTGGGACAAGCAGCTCGGCCAGGGCATCCAGACCACCGCCCGTTATGACGAGCGCGGCGTGATGGGGGCGGGCAAGTGGTTCGGCGTGCCGAACTACGCCGAGTACGTGATGGCCTTCTACAACAAGGACATGTTCGCGCAGCAGGGCATCGCGGTGCCGACCACGATCGACGAGCTGACCGCGGCGATGGACAAGTTCGTCGCGGCCGGTATCACGCCGCTCGCCGTCGGCGGCGCCGAGTACCCGGCGCACCAGATCATGTACCAGCTCGCGCTGTCGAAGGCGAACAAGGACTGGGTGGACCGGTACCAGCGGTACACCGGCACGGTGGACTTCCACGACCAGGCGTGGACGTACGGCGCCACCACCTTCGCCGACTGGGTGAAGAAGGGTTACGTCAGCAAGGACTCGGCCGGCGTGAAGGCCGAGGACATGGGTGTGTCGTTCATGCAGGGCAAGAACCCGATCATGATCACCGGTACGTGGTGGTACGGCAGGCTCGCGGCCGGCATCAAGAACTTCCAGTGGGGGTCGTTCCTCTGGCCTGGGCTCACCGCCGGATCCGCGGGCAACATGTGGGTGGTGCCGCAGGGCTCGAAGAACAAGGACCTGGCCTACGACTTCATCGCGACCACGATGTCGCCGCAGATCCAGGACAAGCTCAGGGACGCGGGCGGTGTGCCCCTCGCGGACAGCGGCTCACCGGCGGCCTCACCGCAGATCAAGGAGCTCACCGAGAACTTCAAGACCCTGAGCGCGCAGGACCGCCTGGCCTTCTACCCGGACTGGCCCGCACCCGGTTACTACGACGTGCAGGTGTCCGCGGTGCAGAAGCTGATCACCGGCACGGCCACGCCGCAGCAGGTCCTGGACGAGCTGGCCAAGCCGTACCAGGAGAACCTGGCGAACGTGGGCAAATGATCACGAGGACAATCCGGGAGCGCGGATCGTACCTGCTGTTCCTGATCCCCGGCGCGCTGTTGCTGATCGCGGTGGTCCTGGTGCCGTTCCTGATGAACGTCGGCATCAGCTTCACCCGCTGGCAGGGTGTCGGCGATCCTCAGTGGACCGGCCTGGACAACTACACGCGGCTGTTCGGCGACAGCACGTTCTGGTCGTCGTTCCGGCACAACCTGGCGCTGGTGGTGGCGATGGCGATCCTGCCGACCGCGGCCGGGCTGGTGATCGCCGCCGCGTTGTTCGACGTGATCGGCAAGAGGTTCGGGCCGCGGGCGGCGAGCGTGCTGCGGGCGTGCGTCTACCTGCCGCAGGTGCTGCCGGTCGCCGTGGCGGGGATCGTGTGGAGCTGGATCCTGGCTCCGCGGGGTGCGCTGAACGAGTTCCTCGGGCTGGTCGGGCTGGGCTCCTTGGGGCAGAACTGGTTGGGCGACCCGGACGTCGCGCTGTGGAGCGTGATGGGGGTGCTGCTGTGGATCCAGCTCGGCTATCCGGTCGTGATCTTCATGGCGGGTCTGCAGCGGGCCGACCCTTCGCTGCACGAGGCCGCCGAGCTGGACGGAGCCTCGTGGTGGGGCCGGTTCTGGCACGTGACGGTGCCGCAGATCCGGCCTGAGGTCTTCGTGGTGCTGCTGACGTGCACGATCGCCGCGCTGAAGGTGTTCGGGCCGATCTACGTGCTGACCAGGGGCGGCCCCGGCGGGGCGACGAACGTCCCGTCCTACTTCTCGTTCCAGAACTTCTTCGAGAAGACCCAGGTCGGCTACGGCGCGGCGATCGCGACCGTCCTGACGGTGCTGATCCTCGTCCTCACCGCGGTGTTCCTGAAGGTGCAGAACCGGGGTGAACGCGCGTGAAGCGCCATGCCGTGCTCTGGTCGCTGATCGTGCTCGCGGTCGCGATGCTGGCGCCGTTCGTGATCGTGGTGCTGAACGCGCTGAAGACGCCGGCGCAGTACGCGTCCGACGGCCCGCTGGCGTTGCCCACCGACATCACCTTCCAGGGCCTCGCCGACTTCTGGAACCGGGTCGACTTCGGTCAGAAGCTGTTCAACAGCCTCGTCATCAGCGGTTCGGTCGCGGTGCTGGCGGTCGTCGTGTCGGTGCTGAACGCGTACGCGCTGGGCATCGGCCGGATCCGCGGCCGGCTGTGGATCCTGATCGCCTTCCTGGTGGCGAACACGCTGCCGCAGGAGGCGATGGTGTACCCGTTGTACTTCCTGGCCAAGGAGACCGGGCTGTACGACACGCAGCTCAGCGTGATCATCATCTTCACGATCATCCAGGCCGCGTTCGGCACCTACCTGCTCACCTCCACCTACGCCGAGTTCCCGCACGAGCTGATCGAGGCGGCCAGGATCGACGGCGCGAACAAGTGGCAGGTCCTGGTCCGGATCGTGGTGCCGGTCAGCAGGCCCACGCTCGGGGTGCTGTTCGTCTTCTCCTTCATCTGGACGTGGAACGAGTTCTTCCTGCCGCTGGTTCTGCTGATCTCCAACGACACCCAGACCGTTCCGGTCGCGCTGGGCGTGCTGCAGGGGCAGCGGCTGATGGACGCCACGATGACCAGCGCCTCCGCTCTGCTCGGGGTGATCCCGGCCATCGTGTTCTTCCTGATCTTCCAGCGCACCCTCACGCGAGGCATCACCGCGGGAGCGGTCAAGTGACGCGGCCGGAGTCCACTTCGGATCCATTGCGGGATTTCGGTTTCTCACCGCGAGCTCCGTGAGTGCGGTTGGATCGCCGATGGGATCCTCGACGAACAGGAGTCCATCTGATGCGTCCACTGGTTCTGGCACTGATGCTGGTCCTCGGGCTGGCCACGCCCGCCGTGGCGGCCCCGTCCGAGGAGGTGATCGTGCTACCCGGCGCGAAGTCGGCCGAGGGCATCACCGAAGGCAGGGGAACGACCTTCTACGCCGGAGACCTCTTCGCCGGCGACATCTACCGCGGCGACGTCAGGCGTGGCACCGCCGGACTGTTCATCGACGCACCGGCCGGCCGCATGGCGGTCGGCATGACCGCCGACCTCCGGCACGACCTGCTCTTCGTCGCTGGCGGGTTCACCGGCCAGGCCTACGTCTACGACCTGCGAACCGGCAGAACCGTTGCGGTGTACCAGTTCGCCGAGGCCAACGCGGGCATGGTCAACGACGTCACGCTGACCGCCGACGGCGCCTGGTTCACCGACTCGCTGAAAGCGCAGCTCTACTTCGTGCCGGTCAGCCGTTCCGGCGGGGTCGGTCAGTTCCGCACGCTGGCGTTGACCGGTCCGGCCGGGGACACCAGCGGGTCGTTCAACAACAACGGCATCACCACCTCGCCGGACTCGCGGTCGTTGATCGTGGCGCACACCGCCCGCGGTGAGCTCAACAAGGTCGATCCGCGCACCGGCACGAGCGAGACGATCGCGGGTGTCAGCGTGCCCGGCGCGGACGGCATCGTTCGCGACGGCCGCACGATGTGGGTCGTGCACAACAACCAGGTCAGCCGCATCCGCCTGGACCGCGGCACCACGGCGGGCGTCCTGGAGAAGGTCATCACCAGCCCGGCCTTCCAGTCGCCCAGCACCGCGGCGAAGTTCGGCGGCCGGCTGGCGGTCGTCAACGCCAAGTTCGACACCGGCATGCCGCCCACGGCCGACCGGTACGAGGTGGTGGTGGTCAACAGCTGATCACCGCGCCTGCTCACCGCGAGGCAGCGCGGTGGTTCCGGAGGCGCCGTCCGACACCGGAAGCGGCCTGATCGTCAGGCAATCGCAAGGCCGCCGGAAACGCTCACGCCCCCGTCATCGGGTTGGGTATCGCTGGAAATGCTGATCGCGTCTCCGCCGCTGCTCGGCGCACGAGTCGGAAGGTGCCCAATGATCAACGCAGTCGTCGCCGCCGCCCTGGCGATGTCCACCGCCGTCCTCCCGCAGGCCGACGTCCCGCCGCCCGGCGCGGTCACCGTCGACGTGGTGACGGTCAACGGCACCGGCTGCCCTGCGGGCACGGCCGCGGTGGCGGTGCCACCGGACAACGCCACGTTCCGCGTGGTCTACAGCAGCTACGTCGCCCAGGTCGGCGTCGGCGCCCAGCCGACGGACGCCCGCAAGAACTGCCAGCTGAGCCTGCGCGTGAACGCGCCGGGAGGTTTCACCTACGGCATCTCCGAGGTCGACTACCGCGGCTTCGTCCACCTCGCACCCGGTGCCACCGGCAGCCTGAGATCCAACTACTACTTCCGGGGCTCGCCGCAAACGGTGTACAAGAGCCACAACTGGCAAGGCCCGGTGAGCGACGACTGGCAGGCCACCGACGTGGACTGGATGATCGTCTACCGGGGGTGCGGCGAGAACAGGAACCTCAACCTCAACACCGAGTTGCGGGTCAACGTGGGTACGTCGGACCCGAAGACGACGACGAGCTTCGTGGCGATGGACTCGACCGACGCCTACATCGCCACGGACTACCACTTCGCCTGGAAGCGTTGCCAGTGACGGAAAGTTCACCGCGCGGTCTTCCGTGAACCGACGACCGCCGTGGCACGCGCCGGATGTCCGGCTCCGCGTGCCACGGCGGCGTCCGGGATCGTCAGGGGTTGGTGACGAACTCGGTGGTGTAGGTCTTGCTCAGGTCGATCTGGTCCTTCTTGGGCTTCACCGCCGGGGAGAACTGGCTGAGCACCTCCAGCACGTTCTTGGCGCCGTCGGCCTTCATCTTGCCGTCGGAGTTGAACATGCCCTTCGAGTCGTTGATCGACTTGACGTAGAGGTCCTTGTTGCCGCCCGCGAAGTCGGCGGGCATCTTCTCGGCGATCTCCGCGGCGCTGTGCGAGTTGATGAACGCCAGGGTCTTCACGAACGCGCCGGCGAGCTTGCGGACGGCTTCCTTGTGCTGCTGCACGAAGTTGCAGTCCATGTACAGCGAGCTGGCCGGGTAGAGCCCGCCGAGCGCGGCCTTCGTGCCCTCCACCGTCCGCATGTCCAGCACCTCGGCCTTGCCCGGGACGAAGGTCTGACCGGGTCCCGCCTTCACCCCTGCGCGTCGCACAATGAACGCGCTTCCGCCAGGCGGATGTCCGACCATGTCGGATCACGAGCACGGTAAATCTCGGCGCTCTTGCCTGCGGGCCACTGGTCGCGGTTTCGAATCAGTCCAGAACCGTTTTCGAAATTACCGCAACTGTGCGTATCCGATATTTGGAGGCGGACTGAACGGCCTGCTCAAGCGGACTTCCCCACACGAAGCCACGACCTCGGTCGACTGTGCAGCACGCGCAGATTCGTCACCGGCCACGCGCCCTCCACGATGGCAGTCACAGCCGCCTCGCTGATCTCTTGTGTCACGACTTGATGATCGTGAGGCGGCTGCGGGCGTGATCAATGGAATCGTTCACGCCTCTTGTCGGGAAACGCCATCAAAGTGCGGCTACCGCACTAGTAGATCGTGACCCTGGTGATGTAACATGGATCACAATTCGCGGCGATGCAGGAAAATTCTCCGCGACTGTAGAGGATGATGGTTGGGTTCGGGCTGTTGCAGTAGGCAGTCAGTTCTCCCGAGTTGTTCCCTGCAGACAGCCTCTGAATACCGGAGATTCCGCCAGTCCACGTGCCCGCATTTGCGAAGCATGCGGCTGTCAAGCCACCCGTTAGGGTCAGGAAGTCTGGTTGAGTACACCTGACGTTGTCAATGGCGAACGCCGGCGCGGCCGACAACCCCATCACCGTAACGGCCGCCCCCACGATCGCGCCGACCCTGCTGAACAACTTCCTCTTTTTTGCCGTCTCGCTACTGGTCAACATTCCCCCAATATTA
>Ga0070710_10000178_pt1 | contig 29217 bp, 29 predicted proteins | sample LARL52metaG_FD_65454 | JGI IMG/M metagenome (GOLD analysis project Ga0070710, IMG submission 65454) | Corn, switchgrass and miscanthus rhizosphere microbial communities from Kellogg Biological Station, Michigan, USA - LAR L5-2 metaG | ecosystem: Host-associated > Plants > Roots > Rhizosphere ...
GGATCGGCCGGGCTCCTTATGCCCGGCTTTTGAAGGCCGAAAAGCATCTCGCCAGAGGCTCGAAGTCAAGCCCCAATCGCAATCGTCGCGAAGCGGCGATGAAATGACCCGGCCCGTCAGAACAGCCCAACGCAACCCACAGACAAGGCCCCGACGGTGCGAAACCGCCGGGGCCTTCGTCGTACCAACCAGAGCTGTCAGGCGACCGCGATCTCCACCGCGTGGATGCCGGGCCCGTCAGCCGAAACGGCGGCCTGCCCGTTGCCGCTGCGGTGCAGCGCGCGAACGGTCCAGCTCCCCGGCGCGGCGAAGAAGCGGAAGTCGCCCTCGGGAGAGGAGACGACCTCGGCGGTGAACTCGCCGGACGAGTCGAGCAGGCGGACGTAGGCGCCGCCGACGGGGGAACCGTCGGCCACGACCTTGCCCTGCAGCACGGTTTCGGTGGTCGCAACGTCGATGGAGCCGCCCTGCGCGGGCGCGCCGCATGAGTCAGACATGGGAATCAGGCCTCCTTGCCGGAACCGAGTTCGATCGGCACGCCGACGAGCGAGCCGTACTCCGTCCAAGAACCGTCGTAGTTCTTGACGTCTTCGTGGCCGAGCAGCTCGCGCAGGGCGAACCAGGTGTGCGAGGAACGCTCGCCGATGCGGCAGTACGCGATGGTCTTGCGGCTGCCGTCGAAGCCCGCTTCGGCGTAGATCTCGCGCAGTTCCTCGTCGGACTTGAAGGTGCCGTCCTCGTTGGCCGCCTTCGACCAGGGGACGTTCACGGCCGACGGGATGTGGCCCGCGCGCTGGGCCTGCTCCTGCGGGAGGTGGGCCGGGGCGAGCAGCTTGCCGGAGAACTCGTCGGGCGAGCGGACGTCAACGAGGTTCTTGTTGCCGATGGCGTCCACGACCTCGTCGCGGAAGGCGCGGATCGACAGGTCCTGTTCCTGCGCGACGTACGAAGTCGCCGCGCGGGTGACCTCCTCCTTGTCGAGGGGGCGGCCGTCGAGCTCCCACTTCTTGCGGCCACCGTCGAGCAGCTTCACGTCCTGGTGCCCGTAGAGCTTGAAGTACCAGTAGGCGTAGGCGGCGAACCAGTTGTTGTTGCCGCCGTAGAGGATCACGGTGTCGTCGTTGGAGATGCCCTTGGCCGAGAGCAGCTTCTCGAAGCCCTCGCGGTCGACGAAGTCGCGGCGGATCGGGTCCTGGAGTTCGGTCTTCCAGTCGATGCGCACGGCGCCGGGGATGTGCCCGCCTTCGTACGCGGTGGTGTCCTCGTCGACCTCCGCGAACACCACGCCGGGCGTCTGGAGGTTCTCCTCGGACCAGGCGGCCGAGACCAGCACGTTCTCACGGCTCATGGGACGTTGCTCCTGTTGTAGTACTGGGCTTGTTGCTATTGCGGACGAGTGGGGGCGGGTGCGAACCGGCGCAGCACCAGGTACATCTCGCACCCGAGGCACAGGCCCAGCGCGGCGTTGAGCAGCGCTGCCACCAGTGCGAGGGCGGTGGCCACGATCCCCAGCGTGGTCAGACCCGTGGCGTAGCCGAGGGTGCCGATCAGCGCGAACACGAAGCCGACTCCCTGGGCGAAGCGCAGCGGGGCCGCTTCCTCGCGTTCGGTGGTCGGGGTGATGCGTGGCTGGATCGCGAAGCGGTAGACGTGACCCCACGGGTTGAGCTTCAGCGAGATGAACGCGCACATCGCGAAGAGCACCGTCTGGGCGGCGAGCAGCCGCCACCAGCCGGTGAGCAGCACGACGGCCAGGATGACGGTGGTCATCCAGGCGGAGAAGCGCGGTCCGCGCGGGTCTACTGGGACATCTTTGAGCACGACGACCTCCGGACTTCCGGACGAGGAGAGATTCAGTCCGTCAGAGGTAGCTGGTGGGCGTCAAGCGGCCCAATCAGCTGGTCGTGCGACACAGGCTGCTGCGCACGCGGCACAGGTCAACCGCGCGTCGCTTCGTGAGCAGCATGGTCATGCCAGCGAGGGTAGCCCTCAATCCCTCGGTCCGGGAGGTATGTCCACTTGGTGGAACAACGCAGGTTCACTCGACCGGATCAGGGCAAATGCGGGCGCAGGGCGGCGAGCAACGAGTCGCGTTTCGGCACGCCACCGACTCGCAACACCTCGACACCATCGGCGGTGAGAGCCAACGTCGTGGGCGTGCGCATCACGCCCAACTGCGCCGCGACGTCCGGCAGGTCGGTCACGTCCAGCTCGGCGTGCGTGAGGCCGTCGGTGCGGTCGGCCAGGTCGCGCAGGATCACCTTCGCGTGGCGGCACGGCGCGCAGAACGTGGTGGAGAGCTGGACCAGCGTCACTCCCGGCGCGAGCAGGTCGCGCACGGGAGCGGGCAGGTCGGCGGAAGCTTCACGGCGGGAGATGCGGCCCTCCCGGACCTTGAGCAGCACTCCGACCGCGCCGGCCACGGCCAGCGCGCCCAGCAGCGCCCACACACCGGTCATCGTTGGACCAACGGTACATCCGTGATCCGGCCGGTCAGCTTGAACGCACCGCTCTCCACCTCGACGGCGGTGGGGACCGCCCCGAACGGCAGCTTGCCCGGGTCGATCTTGATCGCGAGTGCCTGGCGCAGCTGCGGGATGATCGGGTCGAGCGAGGTGTCGTCCAGCTTGACGTCGGCGATGGTGATCTGGATGGCATTGCTGACCAGCGCGATCTGGCCGTACGCGCTCAACGTGACGTTCCTGCCGGCGACGTTGGTCTGGCCGGAGAGCTTGATCGCCGCGGTGGTCTTGGGCGCCTTGGGGTCGGCGGGCGTGGGCGTCGCGACGCGGTTGTCGGGCTCGATCGAGAGCTTGTCGAACGGCGTGACCTGGTTCGCGAGGCGGTTCAGGTCCAGCGCCTTGATCTTCACGCTGCCCTCGACCTCGTCGATGGTCGCCTTGGAGACGTTGCCCGCGAGCAGGTCGGACAGCTCGACGCGGGTGTGGTGCAGGTTGGCCTCGACGTCGAGGTCGCGCAGGTCGACGCCCTGCTGCTCGTTCTTGATCGGCACGCCGGACGCGCGGATCTCCACGCTCCTGTAGTCGCCGCGGATCGCCTGCAGCACGAACGGGAAGCCGTTGATGCGCACCGACGGGTCCTCGTTGAGCTGCAGCTTCTCCCGCATGCGCTGGGCGATCTGGTACTCGCCGGCCGCGGCGAGCGCGAAGTCGGCGGCGACGAGCAGCAGGCCCAGCACGATCACCGTGATGATGAGGAACTTCCCGCGTCGGGACTTCTTCCGCGGTCGTGCAGGGGTGTGCGCAGTCATTCCTCGTCCTCGACTTCGCCGGCGATCCATGCCGCCATCCGGTCTACCAGGTCTGGAGTCACGGCCGATTCCGCGTGCCGCATGCCGGGCTCGATCCACAGCTCGGCATGCCCTGAGGACGCGCGGTGCAGTGACCTGGCGTGTTCCACACCGAAATAGTGGTCCAGGTCACCGTGCACGATCAGCAGCGGGGTGGGTGCGATGCGGTGCACCACCTCCAGCGGACTCTCGGGCGGTTGTACCCAGCTGTCACCCAGCCGAACCCCGATCGCCCGCGCCGCGAGCTTGCCGTGCGGCTGTTCCAGCAGCCAGTGCACCCGCCGCATCGGCGCGGTCTCCCGCGACCACCACCTGGCCGGAGCACTCACCGACACGACGGCATCCGGCCTGGTCTCGCCCAGCGCGGCGTGCCGGAGCACGACCGAGGCGCCCATCGAGAAGCCGACCGTGGCGATCTTGCGGTACCCCAGTTCGCGGGCCGTCCGCACGGCCGCCTCGATGTCGTGGACCTCGTCCGCGCCGACCGTGGAACGCCCCTCGGACCGTCCGTGGCCGCGGAAGTCGAACGCGACGACACCGGCGTGCGTGGCCAAACGAGTGAGCATCCGTGCCACGTACGGCTTGCTCACGTTGTTCGTGAACCCATGTCCCACAACGAAAGCGAGCCCGTCTTCACCCTTGTGGTGGACGCCGTGCAGACGCACCCCGTCGTGTGACATGGATGTAACAGGCGTGACGCTTGTGGAAACAAGTGTGAGCACGGCTTCTCTACCTGGGACTTTCTCGGGTTGCACCGGTATTGTCTCCGTCATCCGCAGGCAACGGGGCCCGGTCACCGTACGCCGCTGGTCTGGTCGAGGTGACCGACCACGGCCGATTTTGGAGGGCGCCGCGATGAGCATCGACGTGCTTCTGCTGACGACAGACCCGGACCCGGAGGCTGTGCTGCCCGCGCTGGCACTGCTCCCGCACGCCGTGCGTCCGCTGCGTCCCGAGGTCTCCGCCCTGCTCGAAGCCGGGCCGCACGACATCGTGCTGATCGACGCCCGCACCGATCTGGTCGGCGCCCGCTCGCTGTGCCGCCTGCTCGACTCGTCCGGCGTGGACGTGCCCGTGGTGGCCGTGGTCACCGAGGGCGGTCTGGTCGCCGTCAACTCCGACTGGTCGGTCGACGAGATCCTGCTGCCGACCTCCGGCCCCGCCGAGGTCGACGCCCGCCTGCGCCTGGTCCGCTCGCGCCGCGGCACGTCGCAGCCCGGTGGCGACGGCGCCCTGCAGCTCGGCGACCTCGTGATCGACGAGGCCACCTACACCGCGCGCCTCAAGGGCCGCCCGCTCGACCTCACCTACAAGGAGTTCGAGCTGCTCAAGTACCTCGCGCAGCACGCGGGCCGGGTGTTCACCCGCGCGCAGCTGCTGCAGGAGGTCTGGGGCTACGACTTCTTCGGCGGCACGCGCACTGTGGACGTCCACGTGCGACGGTTGCGCGCCAAGCTCGGCCCCGAGCACGAGGCGTTGATCGGCACGGTCCGCAACGTGGGCTACAAGTTCGTCCGCCCTCCGCGTCCCGGCTCGACCCGTCGCCCGGCCGAGATGACCGAGATCGATGAGATCGGTGACTCGGTCCACGTTCTGGATGAGCGTTTGATCGCGCGGTAGGTTCGCCTGTGTGGCGCAACTGAGCTGGTTCGACGAGCTGACGACCGACCGGGCCGCCGAGGTGCGGCAGCTGCTGGAGGCTGCCGAGAGCACCGACGGCGTGGCACCGGTCGGCGAGGCCGTGCGGCTGCGGATGCGCCCCGGCGCGACCGGCAGCAAGCACCTCCTCGCGCATCTGAACGGCGAACTGGCCGGGTACGCGCACGTCGACATGATCGGTGACTCCGGCGGCCACCAGGTCGCCGAGTTCGCCGTGCACCCGAAGTACCGCCATCAGGGTGTGGGCGAGGCGTTGGTGAAGGAGCTGCCGCAGGACTCGCTGCGGGTTTGGGCGCACGGCGGTCACCCGGACGCCGAGAAGCTCGCGGCGAAGCTCGGCTACCGCAAGGTGCGCGAGCTGCTGCGGATGCGGCTGCGGGTCGAGAACGACCTGCCGGAGCCCAAGCTGCCCGAGGGCGTCACCATCCGGCCGTTCGTGCCCGGCAAGGACGAGGCCGCGGTCGTCTACGTGAACCACCGCGCGTTCGACTGGCACCCCGAGCAGGGCTCGATGTCCATCGAGGACGTTCACGCCAAGGAGGACGAGGACTGGTTCGACCCGGCCGGCTTCCTGCTCGCGTTCGACGCCGACGGCCGGCTGGCGGGCTTCCACTGGACGAAGGTGCACACGCCCGAGCTGGGCGAGGTGTACGTGGTGGGTGTCGACCCCGACCACCAGGGCGGTGGCCTCGGCAGGGCGCTGACCCTGGCCGGTCTCCGGCACCTGCGGGAACAGCAGGTCAAGGAGGTCATGCTGTACGTCGAGTCGGACAACACGGCGGCGGTGCGGGTCTACACCAAGCTGGGCTTCACCCTGTGGGACGCCGACGTCCAGTACGCCAGGTAGTCAACGGACCGTCACAAAACGCATACGCCCTGGTCACGCCATCACTCTTTTGGCCGTGTGACCCGTCACTTCCCGTTCGGTGTTCACCTGCCGTTCACCCTGACTAGGTGGGCTGTCCACCATGGCTACCTACCTTCCGAAGCGAGCGGCGACGTCCGTCGCGAAACCGCTAAAGCTTCCGCAAGGTGGAGGACCAAGGTGAAGATCCAGCGGCACGGCGCCGTGCTCGGCCTCGTCGCGGCCAGCGCGCTTCTGCTCGGTGCGTGTGGCAGTGACAACAACACGGCGGCGGGTGGCCAGACCACCTCGAACGCCCCGTCCGTGCCGATCGAGTGTGGTGGCAAGACCAAGCTGAACGCCGAGGGTTCCTCCGCGCAGAAGAACGCCATCGACGCGTTCGTGCAGGCGTACAAGGCGCAGTGCTCCGGCGCCGACCTCGCGTACAACCCCTCGGGCTCCGGCGCGGGTGTCAAGAACTTCAACGCGGGCCAGGTCGACTTCGGTGGCTCGGACTCCGCGCTCAAGGCGGGCGCCGAGGTCGAGGCCGCCGCCAAGCGCTGCCAGGGCAACCCGGCGTGGAACCTGCCGATGGTCTTCGGCCCGGTCGCGATCGGCTACAAGCTCTCCGGTGTCGACGGCCTCGTGCTGGACGGCAAGACCACCGCCGCGATCTTCTCCGGTGCGGTCAAGAAGTGGAACGACCCGGCCATCAAAGCGCTGAACGGTTCCGCGAACCTGCCGGACAAGGACATCACGGTCATCTACCGCTCGGACGAGTCGGGCACGACCGACAACTTCCAGAAGTACCTGACGGTCGCCGGTGGCTGGACCAAGGGTGACGGCAAGCAGTTCAAGGGCGGTGTCGGCGAGGGCAAGGAGAAGTCCGCCGGCGTCGCGCAGGCCGTCGGCTCGATCGACGGTGCGGTGACCTACGTCGAGTGGTCGTTCGCGCAGGACAACAAGCTGTCGGTCGCCAAGATCGACTCGGGTTCCGGCGCGGTCGAGCTGAACGCCGACTCCGCCGGCAAGGCGATCGACGGCGCCAAGGTCAAGGGTGAGGGCAACGACCTGGTCCTCGACCTCAACTCGATGTACGGCACCAAGGCCGCCGGTGCGTACCCGCTGCTGCTCGCGACCTACGAGATCGTCTGCTCGAAGGGTTACGACGCCGACACCGCCAAGGCCGTCAAGGCGTTCCTGACCACCGCCGCCACCGCCGGCCAGGCGCAGCTCCCGGCCGCCGGCTACGTGCCGCTGCCCAAGGCGTTCCAGGACAAGCTCCTGACCGCCATCAAGGCGATCGCCTGAGGTTGACGTCCGGCTGAAACTGACACTGACGCGATGAACGATCCCGTCGTGGCCAAGCGCCCCGCCGGCTCCGGTACCTCCGGAGCCGAGCGGGGCGTCGCGGCTGCTCCCACCGCCTCGGAGGCTCCGATTCCCCCGACACCGGAAGCTCCAGTAACCACCAAGGCACCGCACGTTCGGCCCGGTGACCGCATCTTCCGCGGCCTGGCGACGGGGTCCGGTGTCTTCATCGTCGTCCTCATCGGGGCGATCGGCCTGTTCCTGATCCTGCAGGCCATCCCGTCGCTCGGACTGGACCAGATCAACTTCCTGACCAGTCGCGAGTGGAACACCACCGACCCGGCGAACCTGCGGTTCGGCATCCTCGACCTGCTGCTGGTCACGGTCGTCGTGTCGCTGGTGGCGCTGCTGATCGCGATGCCGATCGCCATGGGCATCGCGCTGTTCCTCACGCAGTACGCGCCGCGCAACCTCGCCCGGCCGTTCGCCTACATGGTCGACCTGCTCGCCGCGGTGCCCTCGATCGTCTTCGGTCTGTGGGGCCTGTTCGTGCTCGGCCCGGTGCTCTACCCGTTCTCGAACTGGCTGATCACGAACCTCGGCTGGTTCCCGCTGTTCGCCAAGGGCAACGTGAACGTGCAGCTCGGCGGCACCATCTTCACCGCGGGCATCGTCGTCGCGGTGATGATCCTGCCGATCATCACGGCGGTCAGCCGCGAGGTCTTCGACCGCACGCCCAAGATGCACATCGAGGGCGCCATCGCACTCGGCGCGACCAAGTGGGAGGTCGTGCGCACGACCGTCCTGCCGTTCGGCAAGGCCGGTTACGTCAGCGCCTCGATGCTCGGTCTCGGCCGCGCGCTCGGTGAGACCATCGCCGTCGCGATCATCCTGAGCACCACGTCGTCGGCGTTCGGCTGGTCGCTCTTCGACGGCGGCTCGACGTTCGCCTCGAAGATCGCGCTGGCCGCGCCGGAGTTCAACGACACCCGCTCGGCCGGTGCCTACATCGCGGCCGGTCTGGTGCTGTTCGTGCTCACCTTCGTCGTGAACGCCATCGCGCGTTCGATCGTCGCCGGCCACAAGGAGTACGAGTGAGCACGAACCTCGCGGATCCCACTCGCCTCGCGACGCCGCCGACGTTCCAGGCGATCAGCGTGTCGCGCCGGATCAAGAACGGCATCGCCACCGGCCTGGTCTGGGGTGCGTTCCTGATCGCCGTCGTGCCGCTGGTGTGGGTGCTCTACACGGTGGTGCAGCGCGGTTTCCCGGTCATCCTCAACGGTGACTGGTGGCAGAAGTCGCTGTCCGGCCTGCTCGCCCGTCAGCAGGGCGGTGGTGCGTACCACGCGATCTACGGAACCCTGGTGCAGGGCCTCGTGTGCGGTGTCATGTCCGTGCCGATCGGCCTCATGATCGCCATCTACCTCGTCGAGTACGGCGGCCGTTCGAGGCTCGCGAAGGCCACGACGTTCATGGTCGACATCCTCACCGGTGTCCCGTCGATCGTCGCCGCGCTGTTCGTCTACACGGTGTGGATCACGTACTTCGGCCTCGGCCGCAGCGCGTTCGCGGTGTCGATCGCGTTGGTGCTGCTGATGGTTCCGGTCGTCGTGCGCACCACCGAGGAGATGCTCAAGATCGTCCCGGACGAGCTGCGCGAGGCTTCCTACGCGCTGGGCATCCCGAAGTGGAAGACGATCGTCAAGATCGTCATCCCGACCGCCCTGTCCGGCATCCTGACCGGTGTCATGCTGGCGCTCGCCCGCGTGATGGGTGAGACGGCGCCGGTGCTGGTGCTCGCGGCCTACGCGCCGTTCATCAACTTCAACCTGTTCAGCGGCCCGATGGCCTCGCTGCCGTTGCTGATGGTGAACGAGCGCAACAACCCGACGCAGGCCGGTTTCGAACGCGTCTGGGGCGCGGCGATCACGCTCGTGCTGATCATCACCCTGTTCAACCTGCTGGCGACCGTGATCTCGCGGGTGCTGGCGCCGAAGACGAAGTGAGCGGGCGGACATGGCCAAGCGACTCGACATCAAGGACCTGAACCTCTACTACGGCAAGTTCCACGCCGTGGAGAACGTCTCGCTCGCGGTGCCGCCGAAGAACGTGACCGCGTTCATCGGCCCCTCCGGTTGCGGCAAGTCGACCGTGCTGCGGTCGCTCAACCGCATGCACGAGGTCGCGATCGGCGCCCGCGTCGAGGGCAAGGTGCTGCTCGACGGCGAGGACATCTACGCGTCCACTGTGGACCCGGTCGAGGTGCGCCGCACCATCGGCATGGTGTTCCAGCGGCCGAACCCGTTCCCCACGATGTCCATCCGCGACAACGTGGTGGCGGGCCTGAAGCTCGCGGGCGTGAAGAACAAGAAGGAGCTCGACGAGGTCGCCGAGCGCTCGCTGCGCGGCGCCAACCTCTGGAACGAGGTCAAGGACCGCCTCGACCGTCCCGGCGGCGGCCTCTCCGGTGGCCAGCAGCAGCGTCTGTGCATCGCCCGCGCCATCGCGGTGCAGCCCGACGTCCTGCTGATGGACGAGCCCTGCTCCGCCCTGGACCCGATCTCCACGCTGGCGATCGAGGACCTGATCACGGAGCTGAAGAAGGAGTACACGATCGTCATCGTGACTCACAACATGCAGCAGGCCGCGCGCGTGTCCGACCAGACCGCGTTCTTCAACCTGCTGGGTGTCGGTCAGCCGGGGCAGCTGATCGAGGTGGACGACACGGAGAAGATCTTCTCCAACCCCGGCCAGAAGGCGACCGAGGACTACATCTCCGGCCGGTTCGGCTAGATTTCTGCGGGTGAGCCCGCAGAGCAAGAGCCGCAAGAAGAAGCAAGGCAAGACACCCGGCCGCCGGCCGCAGCAGCAGTCGCCCTACGCACCGCTGCTGGAGTCGGCGGCCGCGTTGCGTTCCGAGTCGTGGCTGCTGGCCGAGTCGTGGGCGAGCGAGCTGTTCGGCACGCTGTGGCTCGGCGCCTGGCGGTTCGAGGACTGGTCGGACGCCTTCGCGTCCGAGTACGGCCGGATGGTCGAAGCTCTGGGCGGGATCGAGCAGCCGGAGGCGCTCACCGCGTTGCGGGCGCTGTCCGGTGTGGGCGACGGCGACCTCAGGGCCCTGACCGCGGGAGTGGCGAACGAGCTGGCGGCACGCGGTGTCGCCGAGCCGGACTGGTACTCGGCGGGTGCGCTGCCGGTGTTCCGCGACGCCTTCCTCGTCACGAACTTGTTGGGAGACGTGGAAGTCATCGCGTTCACCCAGGACCGCGCGGGTGTCGCCGAGACGATGATGTTCATGCGGCAGCCGGTACTCGGTGCCACCTCGATCGAGCTGTTCTCCACGCCGGACGAGGGCACGTCGGCGTTGCTGGAGGACATGATCTCCTCGACGCCCCAGGCGTTCCGCAACGTGATCACGCCGCTCACCGCGGAGCAGGTGTTCGACCGCCTGTGGCCGGACGTCGAGCAGTTCTGGGTCGACGGGCCGGACGAGGAGGCGGAGGAAGGGCTGCTCGGTGACGAGGAGGCCCTGCATCCCGTTCAGCTGATGGCGCTCACCGAGGCGCGGGTGAGCCAGCTCGTGCCCGACGACTACGAGATCCCGTCCATCAGTCCGAAGAGGACGGACGAGGTGGTTGAGGCGTTTCTGGCTTCGGGGCACGGGATCGCCGACGTCGGGGCCGCGCGTGCGTTCGCCCGCGTCGTCGCTTCCGCGGCGGTGGAACAGAACCGCGATCCCGTCGAGTACGGACCGGCCTCGCTCACCGCGGTGCTGATCATGAACTTGGCCGCGCGCCTGCACGTCTCGGACGAGGACCTGGCGCTGCTGCCGGAGATCGCACGGGCGTGGGCGCACTTCACCGTGGAGGCGCGCGACCTGCCGCGGGCGGAAGCCCTCCAGGAGTGGGACGAAGAACTGCCCACCGTGCTCGCCGAGTTCTCCGAGGCCTACGCCGATCCGGAGCTCGCGGCGGAACGCGATGGGCAGTTTCGCGACTGACTACAGGTTGTCGTCGTCGCCGTAGCCGGGCATCCGGCCGGTGACGATGAAGACCGTGCGCTTGGCGACCGACACCGCGTGGTCGCCGTAGCGCTCGAAGAAGCGGCCGAGCAGGGTCACGTCGACGGCGGAAGCCACGCCGTGCGCCCACTCCTTGTCCATGATCACCGAGAACAGGTGGCGGTGGATGTCGTCCATCGCGTCGTCCTCTTCTTCGAGGCTGCGAGCGCGTTCGACGTCCTTGTTGCGGATGATCTCGGCCGCCTCGGTGGCGAGCTTGACCGCGATCCGGCCCATCTCGGTGAAGTACGGCTTCACGTCGTCCGGCAGCGCCGACGCCGGGTGCCGGCGCCGCGCGGCCTTCGCCACGTGCAGGGCCAGGTCGCCCATTCGCTCGACGCTCTCGGCGGCGTGGATCACCGCGAGCACCGTGCGCAGGTCGGTGGCGACCGGTGCCTGCAGCGCGAGCAGCGCGTACGCCTGCTCCTCGATGCTGGAGCGGACGTCGTCGACCTTCCGGTCGCCGCTGATGACCTGTTCCGCGAGGCCGAGGTCGGCCTGCAGCAGGGCGGTGGTCGCGTTCCGCATCGCCTCGGCGACCATGCCGGTCATGTCGGCCAGTCGGTCGGCGAGCTGTTCTAGCTGGTCGTGGTAGGCCTCGCGCATGGCGCTCAGCCTACGTCCCGACCATCGCGCCAGCGACATGCCAGGATGAACCGCAGGTGAACCCCAGGCGAATCACTTCGCGCAGGGGTCCTGTGCCGCGTTCACAATGGACAGATCGCTGCCCTTTTGTCCCTGGTTGCCGGCCTGCTGCTGGGTGCCCTGCTGCGGTGCCACGATCTTCTCGTCGAAGTTCCTGCCGATCGTCAGCACGATCGCCCCGCCCATCCCGGGCGTCTCCACGAGCTCCGCGCCGGGGACCGCGGCCTTGAGCGTCGCCGCCTTGTTCTCCTGGCCCTTCGAGTACGCGATGGTGGTCTTGTCCGCGTTCTGCGGTGCGTTGTCCCGCCGGGCGACCTTGAAACCCTTCTGCTCCAAGGCGTTCGACGTCCTGGCGACGGCGCCGCCGTTCGACGGGTCGCCGTTCAGCACCTGGATGGTGACCTCCTTGGGGTCGATCACCGTGCCGGGCTGGACGGGAGCATTGGTGTCGCCGGACTTCGGGTCGGGCTTCTCCTGCGGCAGCGGCGTTCCGTCGATGATCGTCTGGAACAGCGCCTTGACCTCGTCGGTCTTCAGCCGCTCGATGTTGTCGTCGTTCGACTTCGTCGGGCCCTCGTCGGTCCAGTGCGGCATCGTCACGAACGACACGCGGCCCGCGTCGAGGCTCTGCAACGAGTTCGCGAGCTCCAGCAGTGACGCCACGTCGATGTTGTCGCCGACGGTGGACTTGGTCAGCGCGTTGATGAAGTTGTTGAGCTTGGTGGGGCTCAGCAGCACCTCGTTCGACAGCAGCTGGCGCAGCATCGCCGACAGGAACTGCTGCTGCCGCTTGATGCGGTCGTAGTCCCCGCCGATGTCGCCGGCGACCTTGCGGGCGCGCACGTACTGCAGCGCCTGGTCGCCCTTCAGCGTGTACTTGCCGGGCTTGTCGATGACGACGCCGAGCTCGTCGTCCTTGATCGCCTTCGGGATGCAGAGCTCCACGCCACCGATCGCCGTCGACATCTCGCGGAAGCCGACGAAGTCGATGCTGATGAAGTGGTTGATCTTGAGGCCGGACAGCTGGGTCATCATGTTGGCCACGCACTCGGGCCCGCCGTCGTTGTAGACGGAGTTGGCCATGACCTCCTTCTCGGGCGCGAGAGGTCCGCTGTACTGGCCGTTGTCCGAGTTCCACTTGCGGCACGCGGGCCGGTCGACCCGCACGTCACGCGGGAGCGACACGATGACCATGCGCTTCCGGTCCGCGGGGATGTGCGCGAGCATGATCACGTCCGACCGCGCGCCACCCTCCTCGGCCTGGGTGCCGACGTTGTCCTGCGGCTTCGCACCGGCCCGGGTGTCCGAGCCGACGAGCAGGAAGTTCTCGTCACCGAGCTGCTTCTCGGCCTGCTGCACGGCCTGCGAGTTGCCGCCGAGCGCGTCGATCTTCTGGATCTTGGAGTCGGCCCACTGCATGGCGGCCCAGCCGATGCCGGTCGACGCGAACACCACGGCCGCGGCGGCGATCGCCCCGACCTTGGCGCCGCGCATCAACCTGCGCTGCTGCGGCGTGCGGCCGGCGATCCTCAGCTCGCCGTCCTCGTCGCCCTCGCCGAGCGCGACCGGGTCGGCGAACTGGGTCGCCTCCTCCAGGTCGTCCTCGTCCTTCACCCACGGCATGAGCTTGGCGCGCCGCTCCTTGCGCAGGCGTTCCTGCTCCAGGAGCTCGTCGTGGACCGCCGAGAACCGCGCGAGCGTGTGGTCGACCTCGCGGCGCTTCTTGACGTCCTCGCCGATGGCCTCCATCTCGGTGGTGAGGCAGGTCGGGTCCATCTCCTCGCGGGTCTCGACCTTGGCCACACCGGCCGCCGAGGCGATCTGGGTCGCTTCGGGTCCCGGGTCGTCCGCCTTGGGCTCCTCCGGTGCGGGAGGCGCGGGCGGAACGGGAGCACCGGGGCCACCGGGCGCGGCTCCGAGACGGTTCGCGATGGCGGGCCGGGGTCCGCTCGACTCCGCCCTCGGGGGCATCGGCCGAGGACCGCTGGACTCCGCGCGGGACGGCATCGGCTGCCTGCCGGTCAGGTCCCCGTTCGGCGGCATGGGCGCGGGAGGACGCGGAACACCGTTCGACGACGGCGCGTCACCCGGCAGCAGGCGGCGGGGTGCACCGGCGTCCGGGCCCTCCGGAGCCTTCGGACCGGGAGCGGGCGGCCGCTGGATGGCGCTGGACGACGGCGCGTCGCCGGGCGCGAGCCTGCGCGGCGGCGCCCCGTTCACGTCGGGTGCCGGACGGCGCAGGGTGCCGCTGGGCATGCCGTTCGCCTCGGGCACGCCGGGACGCCGCGGGACGCCGTTCGACGACGGCACGTCACCGGGAGGCATCCGCCGCGGGTCGGCGGGCGCCTGTGGGCGCGGCATGCCGTTGGAGGTCACGTCCCCGGGTGCCGGGGGCCGCTGGATGCCGTTGGACGACGGTGCGTCGCCGGGCGCGGGCCTGCGCGGGTCCGCGGGTGCGGGACGTCGCGGGCCCTGCTCGGCAGGCGGAACCGGCCGGCGCTGCATCCCGCCCGCGTCCGGACGCGGGCGCGTGCCGGTCTGCTCACCGGGAGGCGGGTAGGCGCCGTTCGGAGCGGGCCTGGGCCTGGTCCCGGTGTTCTCGGCGGGCGCGTCGGGGAGACGGCGCCTGCCGGTCTGCTCACCGGTGAAGTTCTGCGGAGGAGCCTGGCCCGCCATCGGCGGCCGCGGGCGCGCACCCGTCTGCTCACCAGGCCGGTGGGCGACGGGCGGCTGCTGCCGCGGTTGCTGTGGCTGGGGCGCCGGCGGGTCCGGCAGAGCACGTCTGCCGGTGGTGGGCGCGTCGGGCAGGGCACGCCTGCCTGTCGTGGGAGCGTCGGGCGAGCCAGGCGGGACGGGTCGGGGGATGTTCGTCCTGCTGTGCTGCTCGATGAGGTCCGAGACGCTCAGGCCCCCAGAGCCTTCCATCGAGCGACGTCTACGGCCGGTCGGCTGGTCCTGCTGCTGGGGGTCCTGATCACCACGGGAAGAGGGGCCGCCACGTCGGGGGTCGTCGGGCACCCAATCTCCCTTCTGGGTCAGAAGCAAAAGCGGTTCGTCATTACGAGTTGACGACGACCGGGACACAAGGGTTGCATCACCGGCGTGTCAGTTGCGCCCGCGATACTACGGATGTAGCCGAGTTCTGACGACCACTCCAGGTGATAAGGCTGCGAGCTGTACGCGATTACGCGCAGTCCGTCTGCCCCGAACGGGTGAGCCGGCTCACTCAGTAGTAGCCGAGAACACGTGGCTCGGTGATGGCACGCCGACCCGCCGCCGCACCGGCGAGGCGAACCCGTCCGTCCGCACGGTACGCCACCGCGTTGCGTCCCGACTGCTTGGCCGTGTAGAGCAGGCTGTCGGCGCGGAGCAGCTGCTGCTCGGCGCTCACCGCCGGTCGGTCGGGGGCCTCGTGCGCCGGCGGTTCGTAGGCGAGGCCCGCGCTGACCGTGACGCGCAGCCCCGGAGCGATCTCCTGCCACGGGTGACGCTCGACACGTTCCCTGGCCGCCTCGGCGATCTCCACGGCCGTGGCCGCGTCCGCGCGGGGCAGCACGAGCACGAACTCCTCGCCGCCGTAGCGGGCGCAGAAGGCGTCCTCCGGGAGGTCCTGCTGCAGCAGCTCGACCACGCGCTGCAGCACGCGGTCGCCGAGCAGGTGCCCGAAGTTGTCGTTGACCTGCTTGAACCAGTCGAGGTCGATCAACGCGATGGCGAGCCCGTGCCGGCACGCGCCGTGCTCGGCCAGCAGGTCGATCAGCCGCTGGTCGAGGTAGCGGCGGTTGTAGGAGTCGGTGAGGCTGTCGCGCAGGCTCTGCTCGCGTGCCTCGGCGTGCTCCCTGCGCAGCCGGTCGACCTCGCGGCGCAGCTGTTCGGGAACGTGCGGCTGCTCGTCCTGGCCGGCGTGGACGAGGTCGAGAGCGGAACGCAGGTGCTGGTACGCCTGGCGCCACTGACCGCGGGAGGCGAGCAACGCCGCGATGGACTCGTGCAGCCCCACCAGGCCGGGACCCTGCCGGTCGACGTCGGCGTCGTCGGGCGGGGTCTCTGCGATCTCGGGTCGCAGCGCGGTCATCGCGATCACCTCCTTACTTGCCAGGTGTCGTCTCCCAAGAGGTGGCGCTTGAGCTAGAAGGACGCGTGGGGGCGGGATTTCCCCCGTCCGGTTGACCGTGAGCTGCTCCGATCAAGTGAGCTTGGATGATCGACAACCCGCTCAGCCACCGAGGCAGGGCGCGAATCCGTACACCTGGTCGTCGAGCAGCACGACGTGCATCGACCCGATCTGGCTGCCGATCACCGCTTCCTCCTGGCGCAGCGTGACGGTGACCGCCACGACGTACACGTCCCCACGCGGATGAGCCTTCTCACCAGGGGGTTCCCAGTCGGCATCCGTCCGAAGCGTGGACCAGGTCGGTTCCACCTTGATCGTCGCGCCGCGGAGATCGCACGTCTTCTGCCGGAAGTCCGGGTGCTGGGTCTCCTTCAACAGCTTCTGCTGCTGGGAAGCGCCCTCGTCGCCCGCCTTGTTGAGGCGCTCGTAGAACTCCCGGAACTTGCCGCGGTCGCCGTCGCTCAGCCCGACCGCGCGGGGCGAACCCGTGACGGGACCGGCACAGCCCGCGAGCAGCGCGAGCGAGGCGAGCAGGACCGCAGCGCGTTCAGCCACCGGAGTGCATCACGTCCGCACCGGCCGGAACCGTGGCGTCCTCGGGGTCGTCCAGCCACCCCTCCGGCAGCACCACCTTGGCCGCGGACCCCTGCCGCCCGCGCGGCCCCTCCGCGTGCTCGGGGAACGGCACGGTCGGGTCGAGCTGGCCGATCAGGTCGTCCAGCTGCTGCAGGCTCGACACCATCGCGAACGCCCGGCGCGTGTCGCCGCCGACCGGGAAGCCGTGCCAGTACCAGGCCATGTGCTTGCGCAGGTCGCGCAGGCCCTTGTCCTCGCCGTAGTGGGCGGCGAGCAGCTGGGCGTGCGTGCGCAGGACCTCCGCGACCTCGCCGAGGCGCGGCCCCTCCGGAATCGGCTCGCCGCGGAACGCCGCCTGCAGGTCGCGGAACAACCACGGCCTGCCGAGGCAGCCGCGCCCGACGACCACGCCGTCGCACCCGGTCTCGGCGACCATGTCGAGCGCGTCCTGCGCGCTGAAGATGTCGCCGTTGCCCAGCACCGGAATGCCCGTCACGGCCTCCTTGAGCCGCGCGATGGCGGACCAGTCGGCCTGGCCGGAGTAACGCTGCGACGCCGTGCGCGCGTGCAGTGCAACGGCCTGTGCGCCCTCGTCCTGCGCGATACGTCCCGCGTCGAGGTAAGTGAGGTGCTCGTCGTCGATGCCGATGCGGAACTTCACGGTGACCGGCATGTCCCCGGCGTTGCGGACGGCGGCCCGCACGATCTGCCGGAACAGCTCCCGCTTGTACGGCAACGCCGCCCCGCCGCCCTTGCGCGTCACCTTGGGCACCGGGCACCCGAAGTTCATGTCCATGTGGTCGGCGAGGTTCTCGTCCACGATCATCTTCGTGGCCTCGCCGACGTTGCGCGGGTCGACGCCGTAGAGCTGCATCGACCGCGGGTGCTCGTCCTCGTCGAACGTGATCATGTGCATAGTCATCGCGTCGCGCTCGACCAGCGCCCGCGCCGTGATCATCTCGCACACGTACAGCCCGGCCCCGTAGCGGCGGCACAGCTGCCGGAACGCCACGTTGGTGATGCCGGCCATGGGCGCCAGCACAACGGGCGGATCGACGGCGAACGGGCCGATCTTGAGGGTGGCGGGAACGGACACGCCCCTCAGGTTACGGCACTGACCAGCCGCGATCGTCGCCCAGAGCGACTGCTGTGGTGAGCGCCTCGCAGGTCTCCTCGTCGAACGCCACCAGCCGGATCCGGTCGATGATCGGCAACGACCGGACCGCGGCGGCGGCGATCCGCGCCGCCCGTTCGGCGGGGAAGCCGTAGACCCCGGTCGCGATGGCGGGAAACGCGATGCTTTCGGCGCCGAGCTCGGCCGCCAGCCGCAAGGAGCTCAGGTAGCAGCTGGTGAGCACCTCGTCCTCGCCCTGGTCGCCGCCCTCCCAGACCGGACCCACCGTGTGGATCACGTGCTTCACCGGCGCGAGCCCGAACGCGGGCGTCGCGACCGCCCTGCCCGGCTCGCACGGCGCCAGCGCCGCCCCGGCCTCCGCGAGCGCGGGCCCGGCCGCTCGGTGGACCGCCCCGTCCACCCCGCCGCCGCCGAGCAGCGACTCGTTCGCGGCCGTGACGATCACGTCCACCCGTTCGGCGGTGATGTCACCGAGCACAACTTCGATCGTCCCCATGCCCGAAAGCCTCGCACCTGCGCGGTTCTGGTTGAGCGGACTTCACGCAGCGCGAACAGACCCGGTGCCCCGATCGGGTGTCGGGGGCTTCTGCCAACATGCCACTGGAGGTGCCTACGCGTGGGGGCGGTTCAACTGATCAGGTCCGGGTTCGAGCGGTTCTTCGTCGACGGGCCCGTCGGCAAGCCGACCGGCGGTGGCGAACAGCAGGTCGTGGCCGTGCAGCAGGTGGGTGAGCTGGCTCTGCCGACCGGGAGGCTCGTCGCGGCGGACCCGTTCGTGGTGTGGCCGGAGGACGCCGAGGCGTTCACCACCACCGTCGAGCCGGGCACGTACCCGGTGACGGTCTCGCTGGTCTCGTGGGTCGACGGGGACGGCTTCCCGGACCTCCGCCAGGGCTACCGCGTGGCCGCGGTCAAGCTGACCGTGCGCGACGAGCCCGCGTACTCGTGGACGCCCGCCGTGCGGCCGGGCGAGCTCGTGCCGATGCAGGAGGAGTTCGGCTACGACGTGAAGTCGAGCACCGGCGCGTTCTTCGACCTGGCCGCCGCTCCCGCCGTCGACCGGCTGGCGAGCGACGACGAGGTCGGCAACTGCGACCTCATCGACGCGCTCGGCAAGGTGGGCGGCGGCCGCGGCCCGGCCAACGTCACCGATTCGCAGTCGGGACTGAACGTCGTGGCGTTCTCGACCGGCTGGGGCGACGGCGTCTACCCGACCTGGGTCGGCCGCAACACCGCGGGCGACCCGGTCGCGTTCGTCACTGATTTCTTTGTGATCAACCGCGGCTAGTCGTGATCAACCGCTAGAACGGCACGTTCACGCACGCCAGCCGCGGTCCGGCGGTGCCTGCCTCACCGGGCTTGGTGTGCGTGTGTTCGTTGTGCAGCACCACGGACTGCGCATGTCGTTCGGTGAACTGCCAGTCCACAGTGGACGTGGTGAAGGCGAACCCGTGGTCGTCCGTGTGCACGTCGAGCCAGATCTCGTTGCGGGGGTTGGCGTACGCCGGGTCGACCGACGGCTGCACCGGGTCCGCCACGTTCTGGTAGTGCGGTCCCGCCTCCGCCGGCGTCGCCCCGCACTTCTTCACGTGCACGTGCGCCCCGTACGCCCGGTTCGGCAGCAATCCCTTGAGCTTCAACAACACCGTCGTGCCACCATTCACCGTCGGCACGCCCAGCACCATCACCTTCGCACCGTCTGGCACCTTGGCGTCGTACGTGACGGCCGTGGCCGTGGCGCTGAAGCTCTCGAACTTGCCCGACGCGAAGGCCACCTTCGCGGGCGCGGCCTGTGCGGTTCCGGTACCCGCGAACAAGAGCGTGGCGGTGACCGCGGCTGCAAACGTCCTCATGGGTCACTTGCATAGCGGTATCAGCCGTTCTCCGCCATTTTTGCGACCGCATCGGTGTTTCGATCGGCCCTCTTTGGGTAGGTTGCTGACGTGAGCGAAGCCGAGGAGTCGGACCAAAGCCGACTCGCCCGCAACGTGAACGAGCTGCTCCAGGAGCTGCGCGTGGCGCAGGCAGGCGTGCAGATCCTGTTCGGTTTCCTGCTCTCCATCGCCTTCACCGACAAGTACGCCTCCACCGGCACCTACATCCGGGTGACGCACCTGGCCACGGTCCTCTGCGCCGCGATCGCCGTGGCCTTCCTGACGGCCCCTGCCGCCTGGCACCGCGTGCTGTTCCGCCAGGGCCGCCGCGAGGACGTGGTCGCCGCGGGCAACAGGTTCGCCCTGGTCGGCCTCGCCTTCCTGGCCCTGGCCATGACCGGCACAGTCCTGCTGCTGGCAGAGGTCGTCCTCGGCAAGTGGCCGTCGGTGGTCGTCGGCGTGGCGGCGTTCGTCATCTTCTCGGGCCTCTGGTTCGCCGTGCCGTTCGCGTCGTCCAAACGTGCTCGCGAACGCAAGCGCCTCTAGACCGGCCCGTTCGGAAACCTCAGAGCGCGACCTCGCGGTCACTCTCAGTCGCCAATGAGATTTCTTCGCCGTCGTGTCGATTGCGGCCCTCGCCGTTCGACGTGTTGTCAGACGGACGAGGCGAAATTCGGATGAGGCAGAGGCAGCGATGAGGAAGACTCGGATGTTCCGATGAGTTCTTCCAGAACTGCCGGTCTCTACCGGTGTCACGAAGACGTCGACGCCGGCGGCCTTGGCCGCGACACGACTGTGCCAGCAACCGAACGAGGTCCTGACATGCCTGCTGCGATCCAAGACCGACCCACCGCGCAAGCGGCGCGAACACCGCTGGTGGTGCGCCTGCTGGTGCTGGCCACGTTCGTGGTGATCCTCAACGAGACCCTCATGATCAACGCGATCCCGCGCCTCATGGAGTCGATGCACGTCACCGAGCAGGCGGCGCAGTGGGTGTCCACCGCGTTCATGCTCACCATGGCCGCCGTGATCCCCGTCACGGGCTGGTTCCTGCAGCGCGTCACCACCCGCCAGGGCTACGCGATCGCCATGGGCGTCTTCCTCACCGGAACGGCCCTGTCGGCGGCCGCGCCGTCGTTCGCGATCCTGCTGCTGGGCCGCATCGTGCAGGCCGCAGGCACGGCCGTGATGATGCCGCTGCTGATGACCACGCTGATGACCGTCGTGCCCGAACAGGACCGGGGCCGCGTGATGGGCAACGTGACGCTGGCCATCTCCGTGGCCCCCGCGCTCGGCCCGGCCGTCTCCGGCCTGATCCTGCAACTGGGCTCCTGGCGCCTGCTGTTCGTGACCGTGCTGCCGATCGCGGGCGCGGTGACCTACTTCGGCCTCCGCCAGATGACCAACATCGGCGAGCCCCAGACCGGTTCCATCGACTGGCTGAGCGCGGCCCTGGCCGCCCTCGGCTTCGGCGGCCTCGTCTACGGCCTGAGCCTCTTCGGTGAAGGCAACGCCCAACTGGGCCCGAGCATCGGCATCGTCCTCGCCGGCGCCGCCACGATCGCGATCTTCGTGCTCCGCCAGCTCAAGCTCCAGCGCACCGACGCACCCCTCATGGACCTGCGCACCCTGACCCACCGCACGTTCGCGCTGTCGTTGACGCTCATGTGCATCGCGTTCCTGGCGATGATGGGTTCGATGATCCTGCTGCCCCTCTACCTGCAGAACCTGCGCGGCCTGAGCCCGTTGGAGACGGGCCTGCTCGTCATGCCGGGCGGCCTCGCCATGGGCCTGCTGGGCCCGACCGTCGGCAAGCTGTACGACCGCCTCGGCAGCCGCCCGCTGGTCCTGCCCGGCTCGATCGGCATGGTGGCCGCCCTCGCCGGCTTCACCCAGGTCTCCGCGACGATGCCGTTCTGGCAGATCCTGGGCCTGCACACGGTGCTGATGCTGAGCCTGGCGGCGATGTTCACCCCGATCTTCACCCTCGGCATGGGCGCACTCCCGCCGAACATGTACCCGCACGGCAGCTCGATCCTCGGCACCCTGCAGCAGGTGGCAGCAGCCCTCGGCACCGCCCTGGTGGTGACCGTGATGTCCGCCCGCACCGGCCACCTGGTCGCCGACGGCGCCACCACCGCCACGGCCCAGCTGAGCGGCATGAAACTGGCCTTCCTGGTCGCCACCGCACTGGCCGTGATCACGATCGTGGTCGCCGCCGTCCTGCCGAGGCGCACCACCGAAACCGCGCACTGATCCGCGCAGTCCTGCCGTCCACCAGGGCGGCAGGACCGGCGTACGTTCCAGCCATGATCAAGGCCGCCCCGGACCTCCTGGACATAGCCTCCGCCCTGCTGCCCGGCATCCGCCTGGACCACGCCTTCACCGCAACCGAAGGCAACATCCACGACGTGCTGCTGATCCCAGGCGTAGCAGCCGTCCGAGTCAGCAAACGCCCCCTGGCCGCGGCCTCGATGCCCCGCCGCACCGAGGTGCTGCGCCACCTGGCGTCGGCAGGCCTGCCGTTCCAAGTGCCAACACCACTCACCCCCGTGACCACCTTCGACGACCGCGCCGCCGTAGCCGTGTCGTGGGTCGACGGCATCCCCCTGCCCAAGGGCGAAGGCGACCCGCAGCAGATAGCCGAAGTCCTGACAGCCGTGAGCTCCGTACCACTGGACGCCCCGCTGCTCGCCGTGCTGGACGACCGCGACCAAGGCCCGTCGTGGTCGACGATCATCGTTGAGGAAATCCTCCCCCGCCTACCCGCCCGCTGGCAGCCCGAAGGCCAACGCCGCCTGGACGCCGTCCTGGCCCTCGACCCGGTCCCCGACACCCTCGTGCACGGCGACCTGAGCGGCTCCAACGTGCACTGGTCCACCGACGGCAAACTGCTGGGCATCCTCGACTGGGACATGGCCATGCCCGCCGACCCCGCAATCGACGCCGCCCAGATGTCCTGGCACGGCTGGCACAACGTCCGCCGAGCCGTCCCAGCCGCCACCTACCACCGCGCCCGCACCTGGGACGCCCTGTTCGGCATCGGCCACCTGGTCGCCACGATGAACGGCCGCCCCATGACCAACCCCGACGGCTTCATCACCGCGATCGTCCCGTGGCTGGAGGAGGCCGCAGACGAAGCCGGAGAAGCCTAAACGCCTCAGGTCGTGGACCTGAGGGGTTGATGGGCCGTACGGGTCGCGCAGCGCCCCAGGCGGTCGGGAGCCCCAGGGGTCGTCTCCCGGAAGAAATGACGGGCTCCGGCGAAGTCGACCGAAGGTCGACGAGCGCCAGAGCCCGCCTCGTGGGCCGCCAGGGACTCGAACCCTGAACCCGAAGATTAAAAGTCTCCTGCTCTGCCAATTGAGCTAGCAGCCCTCGACGCGACAGCCTACCGATCGTGGTCGGCTGGTGTCGCACGGGTTGTGCATCTCACGGTTGACGCGCAGGCCGAGCCCAAACGATCAACGCCGCCGGCACCACGGTGGACGAGCCCGGCATCTACCCGTCGCTGAAGGTGGAGCCTGCCCCACCCGGTCAACGGCAGCGTGCGTGACTGTGCCGGAAGCGTCTAACCGGAAGTCTGTTCCTCGTCCGGCACGAAGGGGAGGCAGAGGAATGAAGACACTGGTAGGAGCGCTGGCGGCGGTCGTGTTGTTCACCGGAACGGCCACGGCGGCGACCGATGGCACGCAGAGGCAGCTCGACGGGCTGGCCAGGCTGTTCCCGGCCGCGCTCGCGACCACGACCGGAGCGGACGGCAGGGTGTCGTTCCTGACCGCGGGTACGGCCGAGCTGGGCAAGCGGGTGCCGGTGCCGCGGAACGGGCAGGTTCGTGCGGGTTCCAACACGAAGGCGTTCGTTGCCACGGTGGTCATGCAGCTTGTGGCGGAGCAGAAGGTGGAGCTCGACAAGCCGATCACGTACTACCTGCCCAAGGCCGTCAACGACGACCGGATCACGGTGCGGCAGCTGCTCAACCACACCAGTGGCCTTGCGAACTACACGCAGTACATGGGGTTGGAGGACTTCGCCGAGCAGCGGCATCGGTACCACGAGCCGCGCGAGCTTCTCGACATCGCCAACGCGCATCCGCCGACCAACGAACCCGGCGCGGCGTTCAAGTACAGCAACACGAACTACGTGCTGCTGGGGTTGCTGATCCAGAAGGTCACCGGTCGTCCGGTTGCCGAGAACGTCGATCGGCGGATCATCAAGAAGATCAACCTCCGCGACACCTACTGGCCGGGGCAGGGGGTTGAGACGATCGACAAGAAGCACCCGCACGGCTATGCAAGGACCGCCAACGGTGTCGAGGACGTCACCGAGCTCGACCCCTCGTGGGGCTGGGCGGCCGGGCAGATCATCTCCACGACGAAGGACCTCAACACGTTCTTCACGGCGCTGCTCAAGGGTGAGCTGGTGCCCGCGGCTCAGCTTCGGGAGATGCAGAAGACCGTGGACACCAAGGGTGAGATGTGGCCGGGTGCCGAGTACGGGCTGGGCATCGCCAGCACGCCGCTCACGTGTGGTGGCAGGTACTGGGGGCACGGTGGTGACATCCACGGGTACGAGACGCGTGGTGGTGTCACCGCGCAGGGCAGGGCGTTCACCGTTGCGGTCACGGCGTTGCCGGGCACGTTGCAGAACACGCCGGAGGAAGCTCTCAAGGCCCACGACGCCGTTCTGGCCACTGTGGACAGTGCGCTCTGCGGGAAGTGAGTCAGTCGCGGGCGTACCGGAGCACCCAGAGCATGTCCTGCTCGGTTACCGGGCCGTCCGCGACGCACGCCGTCAACCAGTCTTCCAGGGATTCCGGCGAGATGCCCGCCCCGATCAGCACCAGCTGGGTCGGGGCGTCTTCGGCTCGGGTGAACGAGATGTACCCGCCGACGGTGTGCAGCATGAACGTGCCGCCTGGGAACTGCACGAAACCCTTGGCGCGGAACAGACCTTCGGGCCGAGCCTGGAGGAAGTCCATGAAGAGCTTGGGGTGCAACGGATCGGCGGACTCGAACGTCACGCTGTCGTACCGGGCGTGCACGTGCGAGGAATGGTCGTCGAGATCGTCGAACGACAGCTGACGCGGGCCCAGGTCGGGCGGCCGCACCTCGAACAGCAACGCCGGGTCGATCTGCCCGTAGGTAACAGGCACCACCGGTACGTCCACCGAGAACGACGGCACGGCGTCGGCCCGGTCGACCTTGTTCAGCACCACCAGGTCGGCCAACTCCAGGTCGCGGTCCAGGTGTGGCACCTGAGCGAACTCCACGGCGTCGACCACGTAGATCAGGCCGCCGTACGTCACGCCCGGCGCCTGCAGCACCATTCTGACCAGCGTCGACGGCTCGGCGAGACCGGACGCCTCGATCACGATGACGTCCAGGTCCGCCGCGGCCAGCTTCGTCAGCATGCCGTCCAGTTCGGTGCCGTCGACGGCGCAGCACAGACAGCCGTTCGACAGCGACACCATCGAGTCGACCTGGGCCGACACGGCGAACGCGTCGATGTTGATCCGCCCGAAGTCGTTCACCACGACGCCGATCCGCGTGCCGCCTGACGTGCGCAGCAGGTGGTTGAGCAGGGTGGTCTTGCCGGAGCCGAGGAAGCCGGCGAGCACGACGACGGGGATCACGGCCGTCCAGGCTACTGAACCAGCTGGATGGTCTTCGCCAGCACCTCGTCGACCGGCTGGTCGGAGTCGCCGACGTACACGATCAGCTGGTCGACGCCGAGGTCCTCGTACTGGCGCACCGCGGACGCGTCGAGTGCGGCCGTCGCGACGATGTTGATCTTCAATGCGCCCAGCGGGTCGGGACGCTCCGTCATGGCGGACAGCCTGCGCAGGCGCTTCAGGTTCGCCGCGGTCTCCTCCGGGGTGCCGATGCCGATCCACGCGTCACCGCGCGTCAACGCACGCCGCAAGGCCCCGTCGGAGGCTCCGCCGATCGCGATCCTGGCGTTCGTGGGCCGTGGATGAGCGTCAATGCCGCTGAACGACACGTACTTGCCGTCGAACGCGGGTGCGGGCGAGTCCCAGAGTGCACGCATCGCGTCGATGTACTCGTCGGTCCGTCGGCCTCGGTCGGCGAATGGCACGCCCACGCCGGCGAACTCCTGCGGCAGGTAGCCCGTGCCGACACCGAGAGTGAACCGGCCCTCGCTCAGCACGTCCAGCGACGCCACCTGCTTCGCGAGCACCACCGGGTTGCGCTGCGGCAGGATCACGATCGCGGTGCCCAGTTCCAACCGCGTGGTCGTCGCGGCCACGTAACTCAGACCGACCAGCGGATCGAGCAGCTTCGTGTCGGGTTCGGCCGGTGACGGATCGACGCGCGGGCTGGGCAGCACGACGTGCTCCGACGCCCACCACGTGCGATAGCCGAGTCGTTCCACCAGCTCAGCGAGCCGGCGGGTTTCGGACGGCTCGACCGAGTCGCCCACGTTGAGTCCCTGCACCCCCATGTCCATGATCACTGCAACCGCCGAGTGACGCTGGTCATTCCCGCGGACTCAACAAATCCGCTCCCTCGGACATCTAGTCGGCAGGAAGGGGGGCGATGATGACCGAGTTCGTGGCCGCCGCGCTGGCGTTTCCGACCGTGCTGTTCAGCTTGCTCGTGCTCGTGGTGCTGGCGTACTGGCTCACGGTCGCGTTGGTGGGCATGGACTTCGACGCCCCGGTGCTGCCGATCTCCATCTCGATGTTCGTCGTGGTGACGTGGTTCGCCGCGTTGGTCGGCACGGTGCTCACTCCGGAGGGCAAGCTCCGGTACGCGGTCCTGGCGGGCGCGCTGCTCGTGGGCGCGCTGGTCACCAGGATCGTGCTCATCCCGGTGCGGAACTGGACCAAACCGGAGAAACCCGCCTCCCGCAACGACTTCGTGGGCCGGACGGCGATCGTGAAGACGACACGGGTCACTGAGAACCACGGACAGGCCGAGGTGACCGCGGACGACGGCGGCACGGCGGTCGTGCAGGTGCGAGCAGCGAAGAGCACCGAACTGACAGCGGGACAGACCGCGCTGATCTTCGACTACGACGCCGAAGGCGAGTTCTTCTGGGTCGTGGACATCACCACAGGGGGCTGACATGGGTGCGATTTCGACCGGTTTGGTCGTGCTGGTCGCGGTGATCGTCGTTGTGCTGGTCCTGGCGACGATCACGCTGAGCAGGTTGTTCAAGAAGTGCGAGCAGGGCAAGGCGCTGATCGTCTCGAAGATGCGCAAGGTCGACGTGACCTTCACCGGCACGGTCGTGCTGCCGGTGCTGCACAGGTGCGAGACGATGGACATCTCGGTGAAGACCATCGAGATCCGCAGGGCCGGCAACGAGGGCCTGATCTGCCGCGACAACATCCGCGCGGACATCCGCATCACGTTCTTCGTGCGGGTCAACAAGACCGTCGAGGACGTCATCAAGGTCGCGCAGGCGATCGGCACCGAACGGGCGAGCCACGAGGCCACGCTGCAGGAGCTGTTCAACGCCAAGTTCTCCGAGGCGCTCAAGACCGTCGGCAAGCAGCTCGACTTCGTGGACCTGTACACCCACCGCGACGAGTTCCGCGACCGGATCGTGCAGGTCATCGGCACCGACCTCAACGGCTACAGCCTGGAGGACGCGGCCATCGACTACCTGGAGCAGACGCCGCTCAAGCAGCTCGACCCGGCGAACATCCTGGACGCGCAGGGCATTCGCAAGATCACCGAGCTGACCGCGATCGAGCACGTCAAGACCAACGAGTTCACCCGCAACGAGGAGAAGGAGATCACGCGCCAGAACGTCAGCGCGCGTGAGGCGATCCTGGAGCTCGAACGCCGCCAGGCGGACGCGGAGATCCGGCAGAAGCGCGAGATCGAGACCGCCCGCGCGCAGCAGGAGGCCGAGACCCAGAAGGTCCAGGCCGAGGAACGGCTCAAGGCCAACACCGCGTTCATCCGCACCGAGGAGCAGCTCGGCATCCAGGCCGAGAACAAGGCCCGCGAGATCGCCGTGGCCGAGAAGAACCGCGAGCGCGTGATCGCCGTCGAGACCGAGCGCATCGAGAAGGACCGCCTGCTGGAGGTCATCGCCCGCGAACGCGAGACGTCGCTGCGCATGATCGAGAAGGACAAGGAGCTCGAACACGAACGGCGCGCCATCGCCGACCTGGTGCGCGAGCGGGTCGCGGTGGAGAAGACCGTGGCCGAGCAGGAGGAGAACATCAAGCGCCTGCGCGCGGTCGAGGAGGCCGAGCGCGAACGGCAGCAGATCGTGATCATGGCGGAGGCCGAGGCGCAGCAGTCGCTGGTCAAGGACATCAAGGCCGCCGAGGCCGCGGAACAGGCCGCGCAGCACAAGGCCCGCGAGGCCGTCGTGCTCGCCGAGTCACGGCAGCAGGCCGCCGACCTCGACGCGCGCGCCAAGATCCGGCTCGCCGAGGGCATCCAGGCCGAGACCGCCGCGGCCGGCCTCGCGAACGTCCAGGTCAAGGAACGCGACGCCGAGGCGATCGAGAAGATCGGCCGCGCCGAGGCCGTGGTCGACCGCGAGAAGGCGCTCGCCGACGCGGAGGGCATCAAGGAACGGCTCAAGGGCGAGGCGGAGGGCCTGTCGCACAAGGCGGAGGCGATGGCCGCGCTCGACACCGCGACCCGCGAGCACGAGGAGTACCGCCTGCGGCTGGAGGCCGAGAAGGAGATCCGGCTCAAGGGCATCGACGTGCAGCGCCAGATCGCCGAGGCACAGGCCGTGGTGCTCGCGGCCGGGCTGGAGAAGGCCGACATCGACATCGTCGGTGGCGACACGATGTTCTTCGACCGGATCGCGAGCGCGATCACCGCGGGCAAGCAGGTCGACAGGTTCGTCGGCAGCTCGGACGTGGTGCAGGCGCTGGGCGCCAAGTGGATGGACGGCACGGCGAGCTTCCCGGAGGACCTGACCAAGATCCTCAGCTCGTTCACCACGGGTGACGCGCAGAACCTCGCGGCCGCGCTGGCCCTGACCCAGATGGCCAAGACCAACGGCCAGCACGCATGACAGCGCTCGACGCAGGCACGTACGAGGTGCTGCGGGCAAGGCTCGCCGAACAGGCCGCCGAACTCGCCCGCAGCACCGAGGCGCTGAACGACCGGCGCGTCGAGACGTTCGGCAGCACCGCGCTGGAACTGCTGTCCACCGAACGGATCCGCACCCAGAACAACTGCGTGCCGCGCGACATCGTGCCGCTCGGCGAGAAGATGTTGTTCGGCTACAACGTGTTCCTCGGCCTCAAACCGGAGACCACCGTCGCCGACGTCTTCGCGGTGCACGGCAAGGACTTCAGCGCGGCCGAAGCGGAGTTCCTCGACGACCCCGGATTCCGCAACGACTTCGCGGAGCTCTACCGCTACTACCGCGAGACCCGCCTGCTGCAGCTGCGGATCGTCGAGTCACGGCTGCTCGCGGTGTTCCAGACCGGCGCGCGGATCGAGGACATCCGCGTGCTGCGCTGGGACATCGCGGTCGACGGCACCCTCACCTACCTGGACAACCGCGGCGACCGCGACCACGTGTTCCCGCCCGCGCACGACTTCACGTGGGTCGAGACCACCCGCGAGCAGCACGTGCTCGGCCGGCACCCGCACATCGCGATCGAGAACGAGGTCTTCGTCGAGACGGTCGGCGGCACGCTCACCGTCAAGATCGAGGACAACACCGAGACCGGC
>Ga0070710_10000180_pt1 | contig 29064 bp, 22 predicted proteins | sample LARL52metaG_FD_65454 | JGI IMG/M metagenome (GOLD analysis project Ga0070710, IMG submission 65454) | Corn, switchgrass and miscanthus rhizosphere microbial communities from Kellogg Biological Station, Michigan, USA - LAR L5-2 metaG | ecosystem: Host-associated > Plants > Roots > Rhizosphere ...
GACCGCCTTCCAGTTGGCATCGCCCTCGAACACGTCGGCGTATTTGCTCTCGAACATCGCGCGCGTGACATTGTCGCGGATGAACTGCTCGATCTCGGCGTTCGAAGGCCAGATATCCCTGAGATAGACGGGAGCGCCATCCGAGCCCGTGCCCAGCGGCTCGCTCGTGAGATCGACCTGCAACGAGCCGGCCAGCGCATAGGCGACGACGAGCGGCGGCGATGCCAGATAGTTCGCCTGCACGTCGGGCGAGACGCGCCCCTCGAAATTGCGATTGCCTGAGAGCACCGCGGCGCCGATCACGCCGTTGTCGTTGATCGATTTCGAAATTTCACCCGGCAGCGGACCGGAATTACCGATGCATGTCGTGCAGCCGAAGCCGACGAGATAGAAGCCGAGCGCATCGAGATCCCGTTGCAGGCCGGATTTTTCGAGATACTCCGCCACCACCTGCGAGCCCGGCGCGAGCGAGGTCTTGACCCAGGGTTTTGCGGTGAGCCCCTTGCGCGCCGCATTCCGCGCGAGCAGGCCGGCGCCGATCAGCACCGACGGATTTGACGTGTTGGTGCAGGAGGTGATGGCCGCGATCACGACGTGGCCGTGGCCGAGCGCAAATTCCTTGCCTTCGACGGCAAACTGCTTCGCCGCCTGGCCCGGCTTGCCATACTCGCTTTCGAGCGCAGCCAAGAAGTTGGTCTTGGCGACGCTGAGGCCAAGCCGGCCCTCTGGACGCTTCGGGCCGGCGAGCGATGGCACGACCTCTTCGAGATTAAGCTCCAGCGTATCGGTGAATACGGGATCCGGCATCCCCGGAGTACGAAACAGGCCTTGCGCCTTGGCATAGGCCTCGACCAGCGCGATGCGCTCGGCGGAACGGCCGGACAGATTGAGATAGTTCAGCGTTTCCTGGTCGACCGGGAAGAAGCCGCAGGTGGCGCCATATTCCGGCGCCATGTTGCTGATGGTGGCGCGGTCGGCCAGCGTCAAATGGTCGAGGCCGGGTCCATAAAATTCCACGAACTTGCCGACAACACCCTTCTTGCGCAGCATCTGCGTGACCGTCAGCACGAGATCGGTCGCCAGCACGCCTTCGCGCAGCTTGCCGACCAGCCTGAAGCCGATCACCTGCGGCACCAGCATCGACAGCGGCTGGCCGAGCATCGCGGCCTCGGCCTCGATACCGCCGACACCCCAGCCGAGCACGGCCAGGCCATTGGCCATCGTCGTGTGGCTGTCGGTGCCGACCAGCGTGTCGGGATAAGCGAAAACCTTGCCGTCGCGCTCAGCGGTCCAGACCGTCTGGGCCAGATATTCGAGATTGACCTGATGGCAGATGCCGGTGCCCGGCGGCACGACGCGAAAATTCGTGAAGGCGCCCTGCCCCCATTTCAGGAAATTATAGCGCTCGCCGTTCTGCTCGTATTCGCGGGTGACGTTGTCGCGCAACGCCCCGGCATTGCCGAAATGATCGACCACGACGGAATGATCGATCACGAGGTCGACCGGCACCAGCGGATTGATCTTTGAGGGATCGCCGCCCAGCCTCTCCATCCCGTCGCGCATCGCGGCGAGATCGACCACGGCGGGCACGCCGGTGAAATCCTGCATCAGGACGCGTGCGGGACGAAAGCCGATCTCGGCGCCGGCGGAGCCGCGGTCCTCGGTCCAGCGCGCCAGCGCCTCGATATTGGCGCGCGTCACGGACTGGCCGTCCTCGAACCGCAGCAGGTTCTCCAGGAGCACCTTGAGCGAGAACGGCAGGCGCGACACGCCGGCAAGGCCTTTTCGTTCGGCCTCGGGCAAGGAGAAATAGGAATATGTCGTGCCGCCCGTGGTGAGCGTCTTCTCGCAACTGAAGCTGTCGTGACTTGCCATCGCAATCCCCTGCCTCGCCCGCCTTGTGGTAACCGCGCCAGCTATTGCGCGGCAGCCTGAATTGGATCGAGCCCGCTTTTCTTCAAGGTCGAACCCGCGTCCGCACCGGCGAGATAGGCAATCAGTGCCTTGCCCGCATCCGCCGACTTTGCACCGGTGGTCAACGCCGCTGAGAAGATGGTGATCTTCTGAAGCTCGGCCGGAATCGGGCCGAGCACGTCCGCGCCGGTGATCGGAACGAGTTCGCTGATCTGCTGAAAACCGAGTTCGGCTTCGCCGCGCGCCACGACGCTGGCAACAGGCTCCGCCGGAATCATCCGGGCCTTGCCCTTCATCTGGTCCTCGATGCCGAGACGCTTGAACAGCTGGCTCTCGACATAGACGCCGCTCGCACTGTCGGAATAAGCCACCGATTTGGCGGCCAGCAACGCATCGCGCAGCGCGTTCGGTGTACTGATGTCGGGCTTGGCCGCGCCGGCGCGAACGGCGACCCCGATGGGCGATCGCACGAGATCGAGGCGCGTTGCAGCGTCTGCCTTGCCCTGCTCGATCAGCTGAACGAGCGCTTCCTTCACCATGATCAGCACGTCAGCCTCTTCGCCGCGCGCCAGCCGCACCGGAATGGCGTTCACGGTGGTTCCCATCGAGGGGCCGTAAGCCGTGCTCACGGTATGTCCCGTTCGCTGCTCGAAGACGGGAGTCAGCTCCTTATAAGCCGCGGTCATGCCGCCGGAAATCATGACCTTGATTTCTGCAGCCGAACTGCCTGCACCGGCTAACGCCGCGAGAACGGCGGCGACGAGAAAGCTCAAGACCTTAATCGACACGGCCATTGTTCTCTCCTCCCCGATCGGCGCTATCGCTTCGTTTCCGATGGCCCCGAGGCCCGCCCGCGATACACCAGGATAGTCGCAAGCAGGCTCATCACCGCCGCCGCCACCAGCCAGTAGCCGGGCGAGGCATGGTCGCCCGTTCTGTCGATCAGCCAGGTGGACGCAAGCGGTGTGAACGTGCCGAATAACGCCACGGCCAGGCTGTAAGCCAGCGAGAAGCAGGTCGTCCGCACATGGGCCGGGACTTCTTCCGACAGGGCGGCGACCATCGTGCCGTTGTAGATGCCGAACAGCATGGACAACCACAATTCGAGCACCAGCATTTTCCCGAACGTCGGCCCGCTCACCAGCCAGAGCAGGCCCGGATAGGCGGTGAACACGGCGACCGCGCTGACCGCCATCAGGACGGGCTTGCGGCCGAGACGGTCGGATATCGCGCCACCGACCGGCAGCCAGAAGAAGTTCGACAAGGCAATGAACAAGGTCACCAGCAGGCTGTCGGTCGCCGACAGCTTCAAGACATTTTTGCCGAATGTCGGCGTATAGACCGTGATGAAATAGAAGGTGACCGTCGTCATCGCCGTCAGCATCATGCCGAGGACCACGATCCGCCAGTTCGCCAGCATCGCCTGCAGCACCTCATTTCGCGAGGGATGCTTCTTCTGGGCCAGAAACGCCGGCGTTTCCTCCAGGGAACGGCGGATGACGAATATGAATGGCACGATCATGCAGCCGACGAAGAACGGAATGCGCCAGCCCCATGCGGTGATGACGTCGGCCGGCATCGCAGCACTCAAGGAGTAGCCGAGGATGGCGGCGACGAAGATCGCCACCTGCTGGCTCGCGGATTGGAAGGACGTATAGAATCCGCGATTTCCCGGCGTCGAAATCTCGAAAAGATAGATCGAAACGCCGCCGAGTTCGACGCCCGCCGAAAAGCCCTGCAACAGCCTGCCCAGCAGCACGATGATGGGCGCAGCAATACCGATGCTGGCATAGCCGGGACAGATCGCAATCAGGATCGTGCCGAGCGCCATGATCGACAGCGTCACGATCAGTCCCTTGCGCCGCCCGATATGATCCACGTACGGGCCAAGGAAAATCGCCCCGAGCGGCCGCATCAGCGCGCCGAGCCAGAACGTCGTGAAGGTCAACATCAGCTCGGTGACTTCGTTGCCGGTCGGGAAGAACGCTTTCGAGATCGCGGTGGCGTAGAAGCCGAACAGGAAGAAGTCGAACTGTTCGAGGAAATTCCCGCTCGTCGTGCGGATGATTGCCGCGAGACGCGACTTGATGGCGGGGGCATGTGAATTGCTTGCAAGCGCCGACGCGCCGACTGTGTCGATGGCGGACATCTTTCCTCCCTGGCGTTACCGCTCCCCTCCTTTCGCGGAGGGAGACCGACGTGGAGCCGCATTACGGGCTGTGGTTTTGCGAGAACGATAACGCCGGCAACCTGTCAACAACCTGTCATGGTCAAGGGTGGATCAGAGTTCTGATGAGAACGGAAGTTGGTGCCGAACTGATCGAGGCGACGTCAATTCGTCTCGATCTGTGTCGGCATCGGGTTCGGTCAGGCGACGGCGGAATGAAAGCCGCAAAAATCGCGCCGGCTCCGTTGCCAGTTACCTTCCGGCGGGATGCCGAACAGCCATGATCAATGCACGGCGCTTGCGGCCGTGGCGCCCGATGCGCCCTGCTGCCGGCCAAGCGAGAGCACCAGCAAGAATCCGACCGCGGACAACCCGGCGAGCGGCAGCAGCCCGATCGCAAAACTTCCCGTCGCGTCCTTGATGGTGCCGAGCAGATAGCTGCCGAAGAACCCGCCGAGATTGCCGATGGCGTTGATCTGGGCGATCGCCGCGGCCGCGACGCCCGCCGACATCCATTCCGTCGACAGCGCCCAGAACGGTCCCTTCATGATGTAGGTCGCCGTCACTGCCACACAGAGAATGGCGATCGTCGGCGCCAGCGCACCGGCGAGGCCAGCCATCGCAAGGCTCGCGGCCAGCAGCGCCAGCGGAATGGCGGTGTGCCATTTGCGCTCGCCGGTCCGGTCGGAATTGCGCCCCCAGAGCAGCATCAGCACCGAGGCTATGCCGAACGGGATCGAGTTGAACAGGCCGGTCTGGAGATCCGTCAGGCCGAAGGATTTGATGATCTGCGGCTGCCAGAGCGACAGGCACTGGCTCGCACCGGACGCGCCTGCATAGATCAGCGAGGCAGCCAAAACGTATTTGTTGGAGAACACCTGCCAGAGCGACAGATGCCCAACCCTGGCCTTCGGCGATGACTGTTCCTGGGCGAGGCGCGTGGCAAGCCAGCGCCGCTGCTCCTCGTTCAGCCATCGCGCAGCCTCCGGCCGGTCGGCGAGGAAGAAGAACGAGACGATGCCGAGCAGGATCGCCGGAACGGCCTCCAGCACGAACATCCATTGCCAGCCGTGGAAACCGAGGGCGCCGTCGAGTTGCAGCAAGCTGGCCGAGATCGGCGAGCCGAAGAAGCTCGACAGCGGTATCGCCACCATGAACAGCGCGACGATCCGGCCGCGATACGCGGTGGGGAACCAGTAGGTCAGGTAGAGGATCACGCCCGGAAAGAAGCCGGCCTCGGCGGCGCCGAGCAGCAGGCGGACCGCATAAAACGAGTATGGGCCGACGATGAAGGCCATGCCTGCGGACACGAGGCCCCACGACACCATGATGCGGGCGATCCAGATTTTTGCCCCGACCCTCGCCATCGCCAGGTTGCTCGGCACCTCGAACAGCACATAGGTGATGTAGAACAGGCCGCCGCCGAGCCCGAAGGCTGCCGCCGACAGTCCGATGTCCTTGTTCATATGCAGCGCGGCGAAGCCGACATTGACGCGGTCGACGAAGGCGATGAAGTAGCAGAGCATCAGGAACGGGACGATGCGCAGCGTCACGCGCTTCATCGTCACGGATTCCACTTGCCCTTCGGGACCCGGCACCATCGACGCTCCTCCCATGATACTGTCGTTCTTGCTTGATTTTGACGGGAGGCTAGTTCGCCGAACCTGTCAAGAAGCTGTCACGCCCTCAAGACCAGCCTTAGCGCGTAATGAGATAAGGTTCGATCGTCGCCGCGACGGAAGTGCGCCCCCTCTCCCCGTTCTTACGGGGAGAGGGTTGGGGTTGAGGGGCAATCACAGACACCGACCTCGCGGAGAGTCCCCCTCACCCGGATCGCATCCGAAGATGCGATCCGACCTCTCCCCGCAAGCGGGGAGAGGTGAATCGTTCGCGGCGAGACGATTCAACCAAACTTCATCGTTCTTCAGCGCGCCTGAAGAGCCTCCTTCCAGTCCTTCAGAAAGCGCTGGCGCTTGGCTTGGTCGAGATAGGTCAAGAGATCAATGCTCAGCGCGATCGGCCGCAAGGCGCTCGCCGCATCGGCATAGCCGGGAATCGCCGGTTTCATGTCCTCGCGCACCGATCCGAGCGAGTGGCGCGCGAGCAGGGCCTGGCCGCTTTGCGAGAGCAGGAAATCGATGAAGCGCCTGGCGAGTTCGGGGTTGCCCGCCGCTTGCGGGATCAGCGCGATGCGCGACAGCAGCAGCATGTAATCGCTCGGAAAGATGATGCCGAGGTCGCCCTCGCGCCTGGCGCGCTCGAGGGCATAGGACCCGAAGACGTTGTAGGCGAGCAGCAGTTCACCGCTGACCACCCGATCGATCATCTCGTCCGACGTGGCGTAGAGCTTGACCTTCGCCCGCCCCATCGCCGCCGCCAGCTTCCAGGTCTGGGCTGTCACGCGGACGTCCTGGGTAATGAAGAGCAGACCGGTACCGCTCACCGCGGGATCGTAGGTTGCGATCCTGCCGCGAAACTCGGCCAGTTGATCCGAGAGCAGGCGCAGCAGTCCGGCATGATCCTTCGGGACGAGCGCTTCACGCAGCAACCGCTTGTTGTAGACCATCACCACCGGCTCGGCGGTGACACCATAGGCCCGATCCTTCCATCGGGCCCAGCCGAAAACTCCCTCAGCCTCGGGCGAGCGGTATTCGGCCGCATAGCCGTCATTGGCCAGCTTGATCTGGAGGTCCATGGACGAACTCCAGATCACGTCGGCCGCCCCCTCGGTTCCCAAAGGCTTGATGGCCTCGGCGAACAAGTCGGTCGATAGTACCTTCGAATATTGGACCACGACCTCGGGATTGCGCCTCATGAATTCGGCGATCAGGTCGGCGATTTCCGAATTGTCGGTCGTTCCCCTGACGACGAGACGCGCCCGGGAGCGGCCGGCAGATGCGTTCCCGTCGGTACCATTGTCGGCGGCCGGCGCGGCGGCACACGACAGAACAAGCGCTGCAAGCCCGCACAGGCCGGCGAGCAGTCGGGACACCGGCCACGCGTGGTGAGGCATTCGCATGGAAGACGCGCAATCTTTGACCTCGTGACGCATCTGAACTTACATTGTCGTGTTTGGCAACGTCCGGCCTCGAGGTCCATCGTCTTGCGTATCCTGATCGTCGAGGATGACACGTCATTGGTCGAGGGCCTCAAGAAGGCATTGGCGGCATCAGGTGTCGCCGTCGATCACGAAACCAGTGGCTCGGGTGCGATCGAGATTGCGCCCTCCGAGGCCTACTCGCTGATCGTGCTCGATCTCGGCCTGCCCGACATGCCCGGCCAGGACGTGCTCCGCCGGCTGCGCGGTGGCGGCTGCGAGGTGCCGATCCTGATCCTGACGGCGCTCGGAGAGGTCAAGGACAAGGTCAAGTGCTTCAACCTCGGGGCTGACGACTATCTCACCAAACCGTTCGACCTCGACGAATTCGAAGCGCGGGTCAGGGCATTGGGGCGACGAGGCAAAGGTCGACGCGATCCGACACTACGATGCGGGGCCTTGCTGCTGGATACCTCGTCCGCGACGGCCAGGATCGGCGATCAGCCCCTGTTGTTGCGTCGCCGCGAAGTCACCGTCCTGGAAATCCTGATGTCCCATGCCGGCCGGCTGGTGCGCAAGGAGCGGCTGATTTCGGAGGTGTTCGGCTTCGACGAGCCGGTCGCGCCGAACGCCATCGAGCTCTATATCGCGCGGCTACGGCAAAAGCTTGGACCGGAGGGGCCGACGATCAAGACGGTACGGGGCCTCGGCTATCTGTTGGAGGACAGGTGACCGCCGGACAAGTCCCCTCGCTGCGGCGCGCATTGCTGCTCAATCTGCTGCTCCCGACCTGCGCGCTCGCGATCGCGTTTGGAATTGCCGGCCTGCTGCTGATCAACAAGACCATCGAGAGCGCCTATGACCGCGTTCTCGATGGTTCGGCAAAGGCGATCGCGGAGAGGGTCGCGGTCGAGGACGGCGACATCTCCGTCGACCTGCCCCAGGTCGCACTCGGGATGCTCGAGACCAGGGCCAACGACAGCGTCTATTACAGCGTCTCCTACGATCGCGCCCTGGTCACCGGCTATGAGGATCTCGCGCGCGCTGACGCCAGCAAGATTCCGCTCGGGAGTGTCGAGCACTTCGATTCCCTGTACAAGGGGATTGCGGTGCGCGTGGCGGCCATGACCCAGCCGGCCTATGGCAAGCCGCTGCCCGTCCTGATTGAAGTCGCGGAGACGACGAACGGCAGGACCGCGATCCAGCGCCAGCTCCTGCTCGCGCTGGTGGTCCTGGAAAGCGGCATCATCGCCACGGCCGCCATCCTGGTCGTGTTTGCTGTCCGGCGCGGGCTTGCGCCGCTGGTGGAGCTTGGGCGCGAAATCGACACGCGGCATTTGGGGGCGGCAGCGAGCCTCGACCGGCTGGATCTCGACCGCATTCCGATCGAGGCGCATCCGCCGGTCCGCGCGATGAACGAGCTGTTCGGCCGGCTCGAGGTGGCGATCCAGGTGATCCGCGATTTCATCGCCGACGCCTCGCACCAAATGAAGACGCCGCTGGCATCGCTGCGCGTCCATCTGGCGCTGCTGCAGCGCGATACCAGGCACCTGCCAAGAGACGTCGAAAGCATTGCCGAGATCGAGAAGTCGACCAGACACCTCGACCGCCTGGTCGCCCAGTTGATCGTGATGGCCCGCGCGGAGCAAGGCGCCATCGCCGAACCGAACCCCGATGCGCCTGCAGGCGATCTCATTGTCAGCACGAGCGATGCGATGAGCATCATGGCGCCGTTCGCGGCAGCGAAGAATGTGGACCTGGCGTTCGAATCGGACATCGACCAGGCGCCGGTCGGCGCACAGCCGTCGATGTTGCATGATATCCTGACCAACCTGATCGATAACGCGATCAGGTACAATCATGAAGGCGGCTCCGTCATTGTCGGCATTGTCGCCGACAATGACGGCTACGCCGTCAGGATCGCCGATGACGGGCCGGGCATTGCCGGGGAACATCGCGCGCGCGTGTTCGATCGCTTCTATCGGATTCCCGCAGCCGACCGTCCGGCCGGCTCCGGATTAGGGCTGTCCATCGTCCGCACCCTGCTGCAGCAGGCGGCCGGCACCATCGAACTCGCCGAAGGCATTGACGGGCGGGGGCTCGGCGTGACGGTCCGCTTCCCGGCGCGACCGCGCGACGGTTGACGGACGCAACGCGTTCACCTCAGCATGCTGCGAACTCAACTCACTTTCGTGCCGGCCAGGGCGAACATGATCGCTTCGGACAGTTGCCCGACGCGGAACGGCTTCATGAGAAGCTTGGTATTGGCGCGGAACTCGTCGGGCACCAGCGAGGGATCCGCGAAGCCGGACATGAAGAGAATGGGCAAATCGGGCCATCTGCGTCGGGCCTGGCGCGCCAGGTCAACGCCGGTCACGCCGCCCGGCAGCAGAATATCGGTCAGCAGCAGCGTGATCGGCTCCGGCCGCTCCAGTTCGGCGATCGCCGCGGCAGCATTGATGACGACAATCGGGCTGTACCCGATCGAGGACAGCATGGTGGAGGCCATGGCGCCGACCAGCGGATTGTCCTCCACCACGAGAATCCGTTCGCCGGTCTCCGGTCGCAGCGCCCGCGCCACGCTGGCGCGCGGCCGGTCGCTGACCGCGGGTCCCGCGCTTGGCAGATACAGCGTGACGCGCGTCCCCTGCGCCACACGGCTCGAGATCACCACCGTGCCTCCCGATTGCCTGGCAAAACCGTAGACCATGCTGAGGCCGAGCCCCGAGCCCTTGCCGAACTCCTTGGTGGTGAAGAACGGCTCGAATGCCCGGCGCGCGATCTCGGGCGGCATGCCGGCGCCCATGTCCGACACCGCGATCGTCACGTAATCGCCGGGGACGATGCGCTCGTCGCCGTCGTCGAGCGGCTGGTCGAGCACCGCGTTCGCGGTCGTGATCGTCAGGCACCCGCTGCCTCCCATCGCGTCCCGCGCGTTGATGGCAAGGTTGAGCAGCGCGTTCTGCAACTGCGTCGGATCGATCAGGCAGTGCCAGAGCATCGGATCCTGCGCGACTTCGATCTCGATGGCTTCGCCGAGCGTCCGCTGCAGGATTGTCGTCATCCCGCTGACCAGCTGGTTCACGTCGGTGAGCTGCGGCCGCAGCGTCTGCTTGCGGGCGAAAGCGAGCAGGCGGCGATTGAGATCGGCGACCCGCTCCGCCGCCTCGATCGCCCGCTCGGCGAGGCCGCGGCTGGAGACCTCGGCGGGCGGCAAGGCGTCGAGCAGCAGATCGAGATTGCCGAGCGTCGCCGCCAGCATGTTGTTGGAGTCGTGCGCGATCCCTCCGGCCAGCTGACCGATGGCTTCCATCTTCTGGGCCTGGCGCAGTTCGTCCTCGATGCGCTTGCGCTCGGTGATGTCGACCGACAGCACGAAATAGCCGCGCACCGTGCCGTCCTGGCCGCAATCTGGCACCCGGATGGTCTCGCACCAGCGTTCACGGCCGTCGGGAAACGCCGCCTTCTCCTCGCCGCCGGCGGTTCGGCCGGCCAGCGCCGCCTCGATCTTCAGCCTCGCCTCGCCAAGCCGCAAGGGGTCGATGAAATCGTCGATCTTGCGGCTGCGGATGGCCTCGGCGGACGGCTCGGCATACCATTCGCGTGCGACGCGGTTGGCGTAGCGGATATGACCATCGGCGCCGACATGGACGATCAAGGCGGGGACGTTTTCGGTGACCAGCTGATGCTGTTCGAGGCTGTCCCGCAGCGCCTGTTCCGATGTCGCGCGCAGCCGCCATTGCCGCGCCAGACCAAGGCCAAATCCGGCGATCAGCAGATTGAGCCCGGCGGCGACCAGGCTGTAGTACAGCGCATTGTTCTTCCAGCCGGCCAGATACTCCACGGGGTCACGTGCCACGCTGACCACCAGCGGCAGGCCGGCGACCCGCCGATAGCTGACGCTGCGCGACGTCCCGTCCGTCATTCCGCTGCCTTCAAAGCTTCCGCTTGGCGCCTGCGGGAGATAGCGCGTGAACAACCTGTTCGATCTGACGTCGCGCCCGGCCAACTCGTCCGCGTGCGGCGTTCGCAGCAGGATCGTGCCGTCGTCGCGGTAGAGTGTCACCGTGCCACGCTGCCCGACGTTCAGTGACAGGAAGAATCGCCGGAGATTGTCGTAGTCGATCGGCACGAAGACGACGCCACCAAAACGTCCGTCGGGCCTCAGATAGGCGCGGCTCACCGCGATGACGAGCGTACTGCGAACGCGTGAGGCCACCGGCACGTCGATGAAGAGACCGCGCCCGGGGTCGTCCCGCTGAACCCGGTAATAAGCCCGGTCGGCGAAATTTCTCTCCCGGCCAGGCCCGCCATTGCCAAGGCTGTCGCCGAGCAGATTGCCCTCGGCATCGAGAACGACGATCGCGTTGGCGACCGGGTACGGCGCCACCCTGTGCTTCAATTCATTGATCAGGGCCGGATTGCCGGGGGTCAGCAGCGATGGATTCTGCGCGAGATCATCAATGGTTGTGCTCAGCAGAACGTCAACGCCCTGGATGTTGCGCAACATGTATTCTTCGAGGGCGCGGGCGAGATCGCCGTTCGCGGCTTCGGTGGTCCGAAAAGTCTCCCAATAGTTCACGGAAAGCATGTGCGCCACGAAGGCATCGCACAGGACCGCCAGCATGAGGCCGCTCAGAACGATGATGCGGGGCGTCCAGCGCCGGTCCATCGCGGAACCGGGTTCTGGCCTGGTCAGGGCGCCAATGATGCTGTCCTGCCACGGCCCCCGCCGGTCGTCGACTGTCGCTTTGGTTTGATCCAACATCGCCAGAATTTTAGGAGTGGTCGAGCAAGTCTATTTTGAATTGATTATCGCGTCAGCGTTAGCGAAATCGCGGATGTTCGCTGAACAGGGCGCCTGCGGGCCAACGCTCGAAACATCTACGGTAATTTAATACCACGATCTTGCTGTTAAATCTCGTCCCGGAACTTTTCCCTGATGATATTCGACGACCAGTCAAAAGCGATGGAAAATCCCTCATCCGACTCAAAGAAACAGGTGAAATCAAAACCTGGCACCCCATTATTGCGGGTGAGTTCCTCTCCGCTGCGATATCTGCGGATGGCGCCAATCATGTGGAACCGGACCACGCCGGACCTAGGCCGGCGGTGTTTCATAGAGGGCGCATCGCCGCAGCGCCGGTGTTGCATCGGGTGCGCGTGCGTATCGAACGGCTCGTCGTCACGACTGTCATGTCTCTGATGCGTTCCAATCGCCGGATGTTGATGGCGCACACGATACACATTGCGGCAAACAGCGGCGAGGAGCACCAGCAAAGTGTAGCCCGCCCTACCAGTCTTATTTCCGCTATACGCGATCAAAAAGAGTTTGACTGAGAATGCTGGTACGGTTCTCATCCAGAAAAGACACAACGAGGGGCGGCTCGGATGCACGCGTTACAATGCGTTGAACCAGGACGACTGGCCATCGTCGAGCTGTCCCGCCCTATTCCGGGACCCGGCGCAGTGCTGGTGCGCATTCGTCGTGCAGGCGTGTGCGGCACGGATCTGCATATCTATGAGGGATCGCATCCATTCCTGGAGTATCCGCGAGTCCTGGGACACGAATTGTCGGGCGAGATTGCCGAGACCGGGCCCGGCTGCAGGATCGCCGTGGGTCAGAAGGTCTACCTGATACCGTATCTGTCGTGTGGCGCCTGCATCGCATGCCGTCGTGGCAAGACGAATTGCTGCCAGCGCATCGCGGTCCTCGGCGTCCATGTCGACGGTGGGATGGCGGAATTCGTCTGTGTCCCGGAAAATAACGTCGCGGCGGCGGACGGCGTGACGCTTGATGAGGCGGCCATGGTGGAGTTCCTGGCAATCGGTGCTCACGCCAATCGCCGCGCCGGCACTGGCAAGGGCGATCGTGTCCTCGTCGTCGGTGCGGGACCGATCGGGCTCGGTTGCATGATCTTTGCGAAGCTGCGCGGTGGGGCTGTCACCGCTTTGGACATGCGACAGGACCGCCTTGCTTTCTGCCGCGAAATCCTGGGGGTCGCTGATGCGGTCGTGGGTGGCCCCCGCGCGATCGAGACCCTCCAAGGACTAACCGACGGCGACCTGTTCGACATCGTCATCGACGCCACCGGCAAGGCAGCCTCGATCGAAGCGGGGTTCGACTATGTCGCGCATGGCGGCACCTATGTGCTGGTCAGCGTCGTGCGCGAGACGATCTCCTTCGCCGACCCGAAATTCCATGCGCGCGAAATCTCGCTGCTCGGCAGCCGCAATGCGACGCGAGAGGACTTTGACGAAGTGTTCCGCGCCATGCGCGACGGGCTTGTGCCGACCGGGGCGCTCGCCACCCATCGCGCCTCGCTCGAACAAGCCCCCTCGCGATTTCCAGAATGGATCAGGCCCGAGACGGGGGCGATCAAGGCACTGATCGAGATCTAGGCCATTGGCGTTCCCGATCATCCAGTTCGGCACGAGTCGCTTTCTGCAGGCCCACGTCGACCTGTTCGTCAGCGAGGCAATGGCGCAAGGTCGCGCTCTGGGCCGAATCGTGGCCGTGCAGACGACGGCCAACCCGGAAAGCCGCAAGCGGATCGCGGCCTTTGCCCAGGACAGGCCCTATACCGTCCGGATCAAGGGAGTAGCCGGCGACGCTGTCGTCGACAGGGAAGTCGAGGTCGCGAGCGTCGGCGGCGGTTTGGACGCCAACACCCAGTGGGGCGACGTGGAACGCCTTTTCATCGAGGCGCGTTGCGCGGTCTCGAACACTGGCGACCGCGGATATGAGATCGACCCCGCGGACCTTCCCGACGGCCAGCCGCCAAAATCGTTTCCGGCAAAGCTGGCCAGGCTGTTGCTCGCCCGTCATCGCGCCGGCGCCGACCCGCTCACGATTTTCCCTTGCGAATTGACGCCCGACAACGGCGCGACGTTGCGCGCGGTGGTGCTCAAGGTGCTCGGCGACTGGGACGCGCCGAGTGGGTCGCGCCGCTGGATTGGCGAGGAATGTGTCTGGGTCAATTCGCTGGTTGACCGGATCGTCTCGCAGCCGCTCGAGCCGCTTGGTGCGGTGGCCGAGCCCTATGCCTTGTGGGCGATCGAAGGTCGGCCCGGCCTCGAGCCGCCCTGCTCGCATCCGGACGTCAAGGTGACGAACGATCTCAAGCGCTACGAGCGGTTGAAGTTGTTCATCCTGAATCTGGGGCATACCTGGCTGGCAGAACTCTGGAGCACGGGTCACGGCCCGCCGGCACTCACCGTCCGTGAGGCATTGGCCGATGCCGCGATCCGGGCCCAGCTGGACGAGTTGTATGATCAGGAGGTTCTGCCGGTCTTTGCCGCGCTCGGAATGCTGACCGAGGCGCGTGCCTACCGCGACACAGTCATCGACCGATTCCGCAATCCCTTTCTCGACCACCGCTTGAGCGAAATCTACGTCAACCACGACGCCAAGAAACAACGGCGTTTTGGCGGACTGATCGAGCTTGCCGAAACGAAAGGCCCCCACACTCGCCAGACGCGTCTGAGGGCAGCGCTCGCAAGATGAGATTTGGAAAGCTCCTGGCAGCAGGTTACGCCACTGTCGTTGCCGAACTGAAGGAGCGATCAGCCAATTGAACCGAGGTCATACAACAGCGGCGATCGCCCGGCTTGCAGCTTTCCTCGATTCCAACCATCCTTCGACGATCGCGGCCGAAACGACCTGCGCAAGCAAATCATTCTTCAAACCATTTCAATCGGATCGCCTCTGTCCGGCCGCTCGCGAAAAATAGCACTTGCCAATTTCCGAAAATCAGTATCTACTGCCGCCCGTCCCGCCTCATTGCAGAGGGGCGTCGCGACCGTCACGGACGTTGAAGCGGGATGCGATGGACGCGAAGGTGATGCAAGACGAGCCTCACCTTGGCGGACGGCGAAATCGTGTGGTCCTGGCCTCCCGACGCTGAGGCCAAGTTCGCAGCAAGCTGCTCAAGAGCGGCCCTGCGGGCGACGGGAGCAAGAAAGCCCGGTTCCCGGGGAGATCACGTATAAGCCGTAACACCGTCGCGCAGGGAAGGCCGGTTGTCCGGCTGATCCTGTGGTAACCGCCGCGTGCTTTTTTTGATGCACGCGGGCCATGGGTATCAGTCGATACCCGGCCTTCCCTGCGCCCTCTCGATGAAAGGGCGATGCGAAGCAAGGCTCGGACGCGATCATGCGCCGCGAGAAGGTGCATTCATGCCCGACGAGCACGCGGTCGCACCCCCATGGCAATTTCGAGGAAACTGAGGATTTCAGGACCGAACGGAGGACCTGTGGTGCGCTCGGAGGGCGGTCGCATTTGACGCGATATCAATAGGTTGCAAAGATCTGTCAAGCCATAAGGTGCGTTTCAAGCCGAAAAGTACATATAGAAGGGCCGTCCAACGAGCGCTTGTGCGGTCCCCCTTTCCAGAGAAACTGGCCCGTGTCCCGCTGTGCAGTCGGTGTCGCGGCTGATCATGTCTTGAGTCATTCGGAAAGCCGCCTCCCCCGCATGCGGACGTGTTCGGGGCTTTCCTTTGAGCGAGCAGCGAACCGGCGATCGGCTAGATCGTGTCCCGAGGCGAGGCATAGCTAGATGACGGAAGCAAAAATCCGCTTGATTATTCAACAATTTCAGGGCGCGTTTGGAAACAGGCAGAAAAACGACCCGTAACCCATTCAATAGCTTGGTCGTCGCTTCCAAATACAGAACGGTTGTTCCTAAGGCGTTGATTGCCTCAAGATCTGAGGCAGCAGAGCGCCGGGTGCCGACAGTGACGAGGCACCCCAATTCAGGCTGGCAGGCAGAGTTGCGCAAGATAGGTTGATCAAAAGGCGGATGACATCTTTCGGAAAATAAATACTCGTTCCGACAGATCAGCCGCTTAGTATCGGAGGAGCCGCACGAGGTTGTCTCGTCGGAGTGCAGTTCGCAACAGCTGACAGCCTCTGACGACACATAAGACGCATAACAGGTCACTGGCGCACCTGCCCGAGTGTCCATTCTGGAGGTAGTTCCGAACGAGCCAACGCAATTCACTCTAACCCAGGGAGCGCGACATGAGCAGTATTTATACCCAGGCGCACAGTAAAACCAGCCTCAAGGCGATCCGCCTGTTGGCGTTCGGCCTGCTGCTGATCTTCCCTGCGACATCCGAGGCGCAGCCGGGCCCGCAGATTGCCGAACAGATCGCCAAGACCTACGGCCTCGATCAGTTCGGACAAATCGATGCGATCCGTTACACTTGGAATGTGGAAGCTCCCAACATCACGGTTTCTCGCACCTGGGAATGGAGCCCGAAAACCGGTCAGATCTCCTATGAAGGCAAAGACAAGGAAGGAAAGCCGGTCAAGGCGACCTATCAACGCTCGCAGCTCGACAGCCAGAGCGATGCCGTCAAGAAAGAGATCGATCCGGCCTTCGCCAACGATCAGTATTGGCTGCTGCTTCCATTCCACATCGCCTGGGACGGCGCGGCCGTGACCGATGACGGCCAGCAGAAACTCCCGCTCGGCGACGGCTCCGCGCAGCGGGTCGTGGCGAAATATCCGTCGGATGGTGGCTACCAGCCGGGCGACACCTGGGAACTCTATATTGGCGCGGACAAGCGCATCCAGGAGATGGTCTACCGCCGCGGCGCGGACAACCCGCCCCACCTCGTGATGGCGACCTATGTGGACTACAAGAAGGCCGGCCCTCTCCTGTTCTCGACCGACCACCGCGGCACCGTGGACGGAAAGCCGCTGCATCTGTTCCTGACCGACATATCGGTCAAGCTGACCGGATCAGACAACTGGATCAAGGCCCAGTGACGCCGGCGGCGTAACAGCCATACGCTCCCTGGCGTAAAAGTAGCCGAGGCAGGCGCACCCCTCACACGAGCTGCGGTGCGTCTCGCCAACCGAACTGGCGAGCAAATTCGCCGATTTCTTTTGACGCAGGCCGTCCCGGAGCAACGCCGATGCCGAAAAATCCCATCACCGACGTCTGGCAGTTTTTGACCGGGACGACGAGCGACCACCTTCATCTGGGAAACTGGCGCTATCTGCTGCTGGTGCTGTTCTGGGCACTGCTGCTCGCCAGCATTGCCATCGCCATCCGGAATTGGCAGGAGGATTCGTCGCAGCGCACCGGCCAGCATTTTGGAACCTGGCTGGTCCGCGTTCTGATCGGCTGCCTGTGGTTCCAGGGCATGTTGTGGAAGCTGCCGCTGCCGGTCTCCGACGGCTTGCAATACTGGACCGAACAGGAAACGACCAGTGCGGCCTTCGAATTTCACCGCGCCTTCATGAAGGATGCTGTGCTGCCCCACATGACTATTTTTGGGCCGATCGTCTTTCTTGCCGAACTCGCATTCGCCGGCTCGATGATGCTCGGGCTCGCGGTACGGTTCGTGGGCGTGCTGGCCATCGTCTATACGCTGCAACTCTGGCTCGGCCTCTATGCCAATTCGTCCGAGTGGCCGTGGACCTACATGGCCATCGCCATGCTGATGTTCGTGCTCGTGATCGACGCCGCCGGCCGCAGCCTTGGTGTGGACGGCTGGCTGCGTCGCAATGTTCCCGCCGTGCGCGAGGGAAAAGGGCTCGTCGGCTGGTTCTTCAATATGGCGGGTTAGAGCGTTTTCGAGCGAAGTGGGAACCGGTTCGCGTGAAGAAAACGCGCCCAAAAAAAGCAAGTGCCATTGTTTCGCAGGAGTGAGGCGCTCTGGTGCCGAGGATGCTCGACAGGCACATATTCGCTCTGGCTTGCGCCGCAATACTTGTTGCGGCGCTGGCCGTCGCGCGCGCATCAGCCGCGGACATCGGCTATCGGGGTCCGCCGGGAGCCGCTGCAAAGCAATTTCCGTCACCACAACGAACGGTCGCGCAGATCGTCAGTCCCACCCGCACCGGCGAGGAACGCCGCGATGCGCTCGACGAAGACGGCGAGATCGCTCGCCGTCTCGCGCTGAAGCCAGGCATGACGGTCGGCGACATCGGTGCCGGCAGCGGCTACCACACGGTACGTCTCGCGCACCTCGTCGGTCCCACCGGTTCCGTGGTCGCCCAGGACGTCACTCCGGATTATCTCACGGAGCTCGCGAAGCGCATCGAACGCATGAAGCTGACGAACGTCTCTTTCGCGCTCGGCGAACCGCATGACCCGCGCCTGCCCGCGTCCTCGCTCGATGCCGCGATCCTCGTGCACATGTATCACGAGATCGCTCAGCCCTATGCCTTCCTCTACAATCTCGCTCCAGCCTTGAAGCCGGGCGCGCAGGTCGGCATCGTCGACCTCGAGCGACCGACCGCGGAGCATGGCACGCCCATCGCGCTCTTGCGTTGCGAACTGGCCGCCGTCGGCTATCACGAGATCGGCACAACTCAGCTCGCAGGCGACGGTGGATACCTCGCGATATTCTCACCACCGGAGAAGGCGAAGCGAAAATCTCCCGGTGATATCGTGGCCTGTCCGGGTCCCGGCGGAGCTCGCTGATCGCGCCGCCCGGCCATCATGGTTTGCGAGACGTTCGCAGCTCCGGCAGAAGGCGAACAAAAGTCGTCGCGATCGACCAGGCCGCCTTGATGCCGGCAATGGGATTGCCGGAGACCTTGGAGACGCCGCCGATCCGGCGCCGCTGCCCGACCGCGATCTCGCGCGCCGGCAGGCGGGCGGCGGCCACCCGCATCAGCATTTCCAGGTTCCAGCCATAGGTCTCTTCCTGCATGCCGAGGCGTACAAGTGCGTTCCGCTGGATCGCGCGAAACGGCGACAGGTCGGTGAAGCCGGCGCCATAGACGCCTCGCAGCAGCAGCCGGCCGACATGGGCCGCGGCGAGCTGCTGCGGTGACAGGCTGCCCGGCTCGCGCGGACCGCGAACGCGCGAGCCGAGCACGAAGACGGCTTCGCCGGCGATGATCGGCGAGACCAACTCCGGGATGAAGTCCGGACAATCGCTGCCGTCGCCGTCGAGAAAGACCAGGATCTCGGAGACATCGCGCACGGCAGCGATGCCGGCCTGGATGGCACGACCGTAACCGCGTCGCGGCTCGACGACGACGCGGGCTCCGGCGGCCTCGGCCCGCTCGGCCGTGCGGTCCCGCGAGCCGCCGTCGACCACGATGACTTCGCTTACATGCTGCGCCAGCACCGCGGCGACGACCTGCCCGATCGCGGCTTCCTCATCGAGGCACGGAATGATCGCCGAGACGACGGCCACCTCGCTCACAGGCTCCAGCACAGGCCACAATTGGCGCAGCTTTTTGGCGGCTTATCCGACAGCAGCGCCGCACGAAAATCCCGATAGGCGGGCCCGTTCCAGATCTCGCGCAAGGACTGCCGACCTGCGTGACCAAGCGTATAGTTGTCATAGCCATGCTGCGAAAACGGCGCGATACAGCACGGCAAGGCCCGGCCGTTTGCCGTAAAATACATCAACGACCACGGCCGCCGACACAGCGACCACGGCGAACCGTTGCCACTGCCCTTCAGGCTCAAGCCCGGCTCGGTCGCGGCGCCCGAGGCGCTAAAAGTCACGCCAAGGGAACGCGCCAGATCCTCGGCCTCTCTTAGATAAGCCGCTTCTCCCTCGGTCAAACGCTCGAACAGCGCCTGATCCGGCCGCGCCTTGCCGATCGCCGCTTCATCGAAGAACACGAGCCGTTGCAGATACACTTCCTTGACGCCGATCTCGGCTGCGATTTTCACGAATGCCGGGAGCTGCTCGACCGTCTCGCGCAGGCCGGTGAGCCACAAGGAGACCAGCGGCCTCGAGTGTCCCCCGCGTTCCTGCAACTCGCGAAACGCGCGCACGTTGCGGATGATGCGGCCGAAATAATCCCTGCCGCGGATCGCCTTGAAACTCTCGCGGTTCGACGCGTCGAGCGAGACTCGCAATTCATCAAGCTCAGCGTCGATCAGCGCCCGGCCGTTCCGCTCACTGAGCACCGTTCCATTGGTGTTGAACAGCACGTGGACGCCGCGATCCCTGAGATATCTGACCATTCGCGGCAGGTTCGCGACAAGCATCGGTTCGCCGACGCCGTGCAGCACCGCGCGCGCCAGACCCTCGACCTGGTCGACAATCGACGTGAACAGGTTCCAGTCCATGTCGGCCGCCGGCTCGAGTTCCTTATAGGTGCGAGGGCAGGTGGTGCACACGAGGTTGCAGCGGTTAGTCACTTCCAGATAGAGGCAGACCGGCGGCCGCTCGGCGACCTCCGTGCGCTCGCCGGTGACCTGCTCGTGATAGCGGCGCGGGTCGAATGGCGCGCGAGCCGCTGGCGCTTCGCTGGACCGACTCATTGCGATGCCTCTATGTCCGCCGTCCCCGGCATGCGGGCCCTCCAGGCTACAACGGCCCAGGCCAGCGACAGACCACCGAACAAAACGGACTTCGTCACCATCCTTGGAATGTAGAAATCCCAGTCGAGTTGCTCGGACAGCAGGAGCGCTCCGATCGAAACGACCCATGCGGGCAGCGAGCCACACAGGGCGGCAAACGGCGTGACGACGAGAAAGTACCAGGGATAATTCGGCGACAACAACAACAGGGTCAGGAGTAACAGCATGTTGATGTCGGCAAGATGGGATGCAACGGTGTGATGATAGCTGCGAGCGACCGACAAACCTTTGAACGCAATCAGAACCGCGGCCAGCGCGACATAGGCGAGAACATCGCTCGGGTGCACGCCGAACACCAGCCGCCACAGCGACAGCAGCCAAAGATCGTTGCCGGCGCTGATCCCCTCTTCCGTCAAGTAGCCTTTGGTCAGAAAGCCGAGAACGCCCCAGCCGACCCCGAGATAGGGAAGATAGCCGAGCGCGACGGTGGCGATCACGACGAGTGGCATCTTCGGATCCCAGGGGCGCCAGATCGCGGCGAGCACTGGCACTACATAGGGTTTTACCAGGATCGACAACGTGATCAGGACGGCTCCGCGAAGCACGTCGCCGGCTAGGGCAACCCAGACGCCCAACAGCATCAGCGTCACCATCAGCGCGTCGACATGGCCGCTGTTGGCGATCTCCCACAAAGGGAGCGGATGCCAGAGATAGGCGACCACGCGCGCCACCGGGCGGTTCATCCGCCGCAGCAGGAGGATGATCAGCGTGACCGTGACGGACTCGCATCCCAGCAATCCCAATCGCATCATCGTCACGTTTTCGCCGAGCCGCGTGACGATCAGGAAGAAGAATTGCGCGACCGGTGGATAGATAGTGGGCGCCGTATCGGCCCGGTTGATGTGGGGAAAGACTACGCCGTCGCGCAAGAACGCCAGCGCCTGATCGGCCGGGATATAACGGTAGGGATTGATGCCGGCCGCCTGAACCCGTCCGTCCCACACATAGCGGTAGATGTCGCTAGACAGCAGCGGATCGAATGCCAGCACATAGGCTCTCAGCAGGATCCCCACGCCGAAGATGAGCCACAAAGCGCGCGCGGGCGGCACAGGTTCGGCCAGGCTGGTGGCGGCGATCGTCGCCAGACCCGCAAGGATGGTGAGCGCGATGAAGGCGTTGTCACCGAGAGTCTCGAACGCATATGGGGTCGCCAGCGTCAGAACGGCGATGACAACACCGACGCCGGCCAGCAGATGAAACGGCGGCACGCTGCGAGCGGCGCTTACCAATCGACCGACCTGGACTGCGACCGCCCTCGGCATCGGCTTCACGGATCTATCGGCGGCGCGGCCTCGAGAAAGGCCCGGACTGCCGGGGCAAGGCTGCCGCCACGAAAGCGCGTCGACCGCCCCGCCAGTTCTTCCTTGAGCCAGCCCAGCGTTTCGACGTCGTCGATATCGTACCACTCCGAAAGCAGCGTGGTGGCAAGCCCGATCTCGGCGGCGCGTTCGCGTGTCGCGCGCGCGACGGTATCCGTTCCCCAGGCGATCTCAGCGAAAAGGTGCCTATGCGGATGTTTCAGTCCGATGAGATAGTAGCCGCCGTCGCTTGCTGGTCCGAGCACCATGCGGTCGCCGTCCGCGCTCAGGGCTTCGATCGCCTGCACCAGGAAATGCGTCGGCAGGGTCGGGCTGTCGCCATTGACCAGCAGGACGCAGTCATGCCCTTCGCGCAGGAAGTCGCAGGTGGCACCGAACAGGACGTCCCCGAGGTCGTTGCCGACCTGCAGCTGAAGCCCGAACGTGGCCGGAAGCAGCTCACGCATGATGTGCTCGGTACCCGCGGGCGCATAGACGCCATAGCCGCGCCGGCCGAGCGCCTCTGGAACTGCATCGATGGCCGCAGCGACGTCGCGCAGAAAGCAGGCCGAGAGCTCGGAAGCGATAACCGCGCCGATCGCCTTGGCAAGCCGCGTCTTGGCGCGGCCGGGCTGCGGCGCCTTGCATATGATGCCGATCGCCACAGCGCTCACAGCAGGAGCCTAGACCGCAGGCGAACGGCGGCGATCGTGATCAATTGCAACGCATCATGACTCCCGTCCGCTTCGCCCTTCTCGAAATCGCCGTCGACGCGTCCCATTTGATTCGTCACATGGGCGAAGCACAGCACGGGCTTCTGTCGCGCGCGCGCGAACGCATAAAGCGCGGCGGCTTCCATCTCGACGGCCATCAGGTTCCTTTCGAGCATCGCGGCGATCGCCGACTGGGTCTCACGGAACGGCGCATCGGTGGTCCAGGTTGCGCCTGCGAGAACCGGCACGGCGAACCCGTCGAATGCGCCGTCGAGCGCCGAGATCACGCCGGCGTCGGCGTGCGAATAATCGGATGGCGCGACGTAGTGATAGCTGGTCCCTTCATCGCGCAACGCGCGATCGATGACGATGAAATAAGGCGGCGGACGTACCGGCAGGATCTGTCCCGAGGACGTGACACTGATCAGGAGCTTGCATCCCGATGCGAACATTTCCTCGGCGATCAGCACCGCGAACGAGGCGCCGACGGCACAGCCGACAATGCCAAAATCAATCCCGCCGCGGCTGAAAGCGTAGAGCTGGGTGTGATAGCAGGCCCATCCCGATTCAAGCCGGGCCTCGCCACGGGCAACGAGGCTGCGCAGAATGTCACCGTCGGGATCGAGAACACAGATCTCCGGAATGCTGGAACGCCCGATCCGCTTCTGCCTGCGTGCCTCGCGCAGCAGGTTTTCCGGCGTGAATGCCGACGGCCGCGTGTAGTGCTTTTGCGCGAGGATGGGCGGGACCCCGCCATCATTGGCTGCCATCACCAGACCAACCTTGTGACGCCGTTGCCATCATTGGTAGCGTTCTCCTCGACAACGGGCAAGCACAGCCCGGCTGCGGCCGGAACAGGAAGGGTGTCATTGACGCCACAAAAATAGATTTCGGGCCATGTAACAAGGCGGCCTTGAAGGACGTAACTTTAGCGGCCCGCACTTGCTGTTGGCATGGCAGGAGCTCAGGATGTTCGTGGCCGGCCGTGTTGATCCGATCGTGCAGGTCGCGTAGCATACGCCATCAAGGAAGCGGCTTTGTATTCTCGAGCTTGTTAGGCAGCGCTTAGGTGTCGGGGATCGTCATGAATCATGAGACCGCAGTTTCGAACGCCAAGGACATCGCCGACCGCATCCTCGCGCCGGCGGCCAGACAGAACGACAAGGACGCGCGATTTTCGTCCGAGGCCATCGCGGCGCTCGGTCCGGCCAGACTATTGGGGATCATGCTGCCCACCGAGATGGGCGGCTCAGCTTTGGGACCGCGGACCTTCGCGGCGGTGATCGCAACAATCGCGGAAGCGGACGCGTCCGCCGCGATGGTCTACTTGATGCACGTGAGCGCCACGGCAACGATCGCAGCAGCCCGTCCGGACGCGACGGTCGCGCAGACATTGAAAGACATTGCGGCTGGAAAGCATCTGACCACGCTGGCATTCAGCGAAGCCGGATCGCGCAGCCATTTCTGGGCACCCGTCTCGCGTGCCAAGCGCAACGCCGCCGGTGTTCACCTCACGGCCAAGAAATCATGGGTGACGAGCGCTGGTCACGCACAGAGCTATGTCGTCTCGGCGCTGTCTCCCGAGAGCGGCGGCCCAACGGATTCAACGCTCTATCTCGTTGCCAGCGGCACGGCCGGACTGTCGGTCGCCGGCCCATGGGACGGTCTCGGAATGCGCGCCAATGCGTCTGCGCCGATGATCCTCGAGGATTGCGAAGTCGGGCCTGGTCTGCAGCTGACCGACGACGGCGCCGGCTTCAAGGCGATGCTGGAGATCGTGCTTCCGCTGTTCAATCTCGGAACGTCGGCAGTTGCGCTGGGCCTGTGCCGGGCCGCGGTCGCGGGGACTGCGGCGCATCTCAACGCTGCCCGCTTCGAACATCTGGGCCAGACGCTCGGAGAGAGCCTGCCGACACTTCGCGCACAGCTGGCGACGATGCAGATCGACACCGATGGCCTTGGGGCGCGCGTCGACGATCTCGTCGATCACCTCGAGCGTCCCCGCGAAACCACTATGCTGCGCGTGCTCGAGAGCAAGGCGGCGGCGGGTGATACTGCGATCGCCGTCACCTCGGCGGCGATGCGGGTGTGCGGCGGTGCTGCGTTCTCCAAGCATCTGGCCATCGAGCGATTGTTCCGCGATGCTCATGCGGGCGCCGTGATGGCCCCGACGGGGGATGTTCTACGCGAGTTCATCGGCAAAGCTGTTTTGGGACTACCGTTGTTCTGAGGCTACGAGCGAGACGCAATCATGAGCCGGACGATCTGGGTAGGCGCGGTTGCATATGATCCGAAAGTGGTCGGTATCTGGGAGGGCATGCGACGCTACTTTCACGAGGAAGCGCATGTCCCCGTCGAGGTCGTGCTGTTTCAAAGCTACGAAGCGCAGGTCGCAGCCCTCCTCGCTTTACGCGGCGAGCCCCTACCCCACATCGACATCGGATGGAATACGAACCTTGCCTATATCCAGGCCGATACCTGGAGCGACCACCGTTGCCGGCCGATCGCGATGCGCGATACGGACGTAGGCTGGACGACCAGGATCGTCGCAGTCACCGGCGGACCGGTCGCGGCGCTCGCCGATCTTAAAGGCCGTACGCTCGCCCTCGGCAGCCGCGACAGCGGCCACGCGGCCATTCTGCCGATTCACTTTCTGCAGCGCGAAGGGCTGAATGAGGGCAAGGCGTACCAGTTGCTGCGTTTCAACAGTGATGTCGGCAAGCACGGCGACACCGGGACGAGCGAGCAGGAGGTCATTCGCGCGGTTCTCGACGGCCGCGCCGATGCCGGCGCCATCGGCAGCCCGTTCTGGAATGCGGTGCGCGCCGAACGCCTGGTGCCCGATGGTGCGCTCACCGAGATCTGGGCCTCGCCGCCGTTCAATCACTGCATGTTCACCGCCCGCTCCAACCTCGACCCGGCGTTGGAGCAGCAATTTGCCGAAGCGCTGTTCGCCATGAGCTACGACAATCCGACCCATCGTCCCGTGCTCGAGGCGGAAGGGCTGCGCGAATGGATCAAACCTCGGCTTGACGCGTACGACGAATTGCGGGAGGCGTCGGCACAACAGGGTTTTCTGAAGCGGCCTTGAGTGTCCCCACTCATCAGGCGCAATTGAAGATTTTCGCCAACCGGTGCTGATGGTCCTGCTCGCGATCGAAGGCGCGGCGCACCGATGCAAAGGATTCGGCGAGCGGAAAGATCTCGCGGCTGACCAGCAGATCAGCATCCTCGGCCCCGACCGGATGCCAGAACACGCCATCCGCCGTGATCGTCACCTCGGGAATCAGATCGGCCCTCGCCAGTGCGATCCCCTGCGTGGCGGCGCCTCGCTGGGCAATTCGCCTGATCACCCGGTTCTCTTCACTGACCCGATGGGCGTCAAGGAAGCTCCGGAATTGATCGGCCTCCGCATCAGTGGACACCGTGGCCGCCAATCGCACCCGAAATCCCTCGGCGCGGGCCCGCTCGATTCCCTGCAAGGCTCGTACCCATGTCCCCTGTCCACGATGGCCGTCGTGGCGCTCGGGCGTCGGACTATCGAGGCTCACTTGCAGGGTGATGCGCTCGCGCGGCAGCGCGCGCAGCGTTGCGAGCCGGCATCCGGCAAAGAGCATGCCATTGGTAAGAACAGTGGTTGGCGCCGCTGCAGCACATGCCCCAAGGATCTCGCCGATATCCGGCAGCATGAATGGCTCACCGCCGGTCACAAAGATCTCGCGTACGCCGAGGTCCCCGGCCTCGCTGGCGATCCGTCGCACCCGCTCGACACCAAGGGCCCGCCGCGGCGCTTTGGGCGACGAGCGCACGCAACAATAGTCGCAGCTCAGGTTGCAGTCGAAGTTTGTGTAGAGCCACAGGCGGGAGCCAACAGGCCGATCGTCGCCGACATCTGCCGGCACCTCCCCGTACCGGAGCACCCAGCGAGTGCGGCCTTCCTCGACGGCAACATCGATGAGACTGTTGCGCGTGAAGCGGCACCATGCCTCGAGCTCGGGGCCGATGCCCGCGTCGCGGCTGATCACGGCCACGAGGTCGCCTTTGCGACTGCGGCGCAGCGCGGCTATCAGATCCGGCAGCAGGCCCGAGGCAAATGTCTTGGTGCCGGCGTCGACTTCAACTGCCGCGATCGTCCTCATATGCTGCACTATAGGTGTTGCGGCAAGAAATCCAAGACCGGGTCCAGATACGGCCCGAAGGTTGGTCGGATACACCGCCGCCTCAATAAGGAATTCGGCACTTTGGGCCCTGGCTGAGGCGGGAGGGATCGAACCTCCGTCAAGCTCAAGCCTAACCCATTGAAAAGACGCGCTGTTCACGTGCGATTCCTGCGTAAGTGCTACACGCTTGTGACACAACACGCAAGCTGGCCATCATCCGCGCCGCTGCACCGATCTTGTCGCCGTCGACAGTAGCTCGCGGGCATTGTGTCTTCGGGTGCAATCGGCACCCCGTGGTTTTCCGAGGTCCTCCGCGGTGAACAGGAATATGAAGCGGAAGACGATGCGCAGCGATTCCCGGAAGTAGCCGTGTTCGTCTCGCGCGCCAGTCTCCAGAGACTGTATTCGGATATTTCGGAAGGACAGAACACTGCACTAACAGGTGCCCAAGAAGAGGCATCATTAGTTGGGTGCCCATTGATTTCTCAGATGGAGCTCTTTCTGACCGCTATCAACGTTGTCGTCCCATCGTTCTTGTTGAATACGTACGCGGGCCCCTTCGGGATGTGTTTGAGTGAGTCGGGATGAACCATGAACTGTCGCACCGCGCGGGCTGACGCATCTCCGGTAAATCGCTCGCCCTGCATCTGGGCGGTTAGCTCGATATCCGGGTTTGTGCCTAGCAATCGGGCCAGAGTCTCGGCATCATCCGGATCGTTGATTTGGTGGCAGACAAACGTGTTAATCGACGCGCGAACCTGACGACCGAAAGCGGCGCCGCCGTCAGGTGCGCCGGCATCAAAATCGGCAAGGCTCTGAGTAGATAGAAGGCCGCAGACCCCGAAAGTTCGGCCCATGTTGATCAAATTCAGGACGTTGCTGGTGGAGAACACCGAAAACTCATCAAAAATTAGCTTCCACGTAGACCGTGAGGTTGTGGCAACCGCCTTCAGATCATTGATGATCAGCCGACCGAGCGCAGGCGCAGCGTTTTGAAATAGTAGCGGGGGCAGAACGAAATATGCGACGGCACCTTCGCGCCGTGCCGCCTCGATATCTAAGATGCGGCGGCCTTCCCGTTTCGCGCGCTCGGTATCGAATAGCGCGCCAAGGGAACTGTTGACCAAAAATCGGATGTCGGTCCTTAGGGAGTCGATCGAGGTTTTTTCCGCCGCAGCATGCTCATTGATTTCTTTGATTAGAGCTTGCCTTGCCGGGTCCGAAAAACCACGTCTTCCCACCATTTTCAGCAAGGCGTTGATCGACAGGATTTCCGACAATTGGACCAGATCGACGGTTCGGTTCTCGAATGCGAGCGTTTTGAACGCTGTCTGCAAGAAGGCCTTCGCGAGCGATTCATGGTGGGGTTCGGTCCACTCGCGCATTTGCATGATGCGATCGGCCTTGGCTGTGTAATCGCCACACGCCAGCGGGTTGTAGGCGCAACTCTCCGAGATTTTTAGAGTATTGAATATGTAAACTGGGCGATCATGCTTTTCCGCGAACTTGCGAACGCGATCAGCAAATTCGATATCGCCCTTGCCATCGGCGATCGTTACCGCCTGACCTCGCCGAATACTTGATTCGATGACGTTGGAAAGGGTGACTGTCTTACCTTTTCCCGTGGAGCCACAGATGAGCATGTGGTGGTTGGCGTCTGCGTCGCTGCACCAGTACCAATATCGAGGGTGGAGCGGTTAGGGCACGACATCCGCTCGCCCTCATGATGGGATATAGACTCTTCAAATTCTGCAAATTTTTCTCGGAACATGTCTGGGCCGGTCCACGAAGACGTTTTGGCCTCCTCCCACCACTCGTGCGATGGTGAGCAAAGTGTGTCGGCCACTCTGCACGAAAGTTAATTCCGCTTGGTCTCGTTGAGGTTGATTACTCAAAGAGTTACACTGCCTGTAAGTCTTGCACGAAAGGGGAGAGCGTCGCGATGACGGTCTATGGTTACTTTAGAGAGTGAGCACCGAGGGACGGACGCTCGCGGCCCTGGAGAGAGCTTCGGATGAAAGTCTTCTGGTCATGGCAATCAGATACGTCGGGAAGGACTGGCCGCTACTTTGTACGCGACGCGCTTGCTGATGCGATCGACGCTCTAAAAGCTGACGAAGATATCGTCGAGCCCACTGAGCGCGAGGCGCGTGACGCGCTGGAATTGGACCATGATCGTCGGGGCGTTCCGGGCAGCCCTGATCTCACCGCAACGTTTTTTCGAAAAATTGATGAAGCCGCTGTTTTCGTCGCGGATGTCACTTCCGTTGGCAAGACGACCGCCGATAAGAGGTTGATCAACTCGAACGTCGCAATCGAATTTGGTTACGCGCATCGCTCGCTCGGTGATACCTTCATCCTGATGGTGCAAAATACACATTATGGGGAGCGAGAAGACCTACCCTTCGATCTACGTCATAAGGC
>Ga0070710_10000181_pt1 | contig 29041 bp, 26 predicted proteins | sample LARL52metaG_FD_65454 | JGI IMG/M metagenome (GOLD analysis project Ga0070710, IMG submission 65454) | Corn, switchgrass and miscanthus rhizosphere microbial communities from Kellogg Biological Station, Michigan, USA - LAR L5-2 metaG | ecosystem: Host-associated > Plants > Roots > Rhizosphere ...
CGCAGCAACTAGGCTGCTGGGTTGTGGTGATGGCACGGGGTTCACGTCGACAGGACTCGCCGCGTCGGCGCAACCGAGACCGGCACGGCCGAGGCCTGCGCGGCCCTCTCTACCCGGCCACCCTGCCGGCCGCCCGCTCGCGCGCCGAACGCTTCGACGCCCTGGTCATCGAGGCCCTGGAGCCCATCGAGGCCCGCTGGCGCACCGAGCTCACCCAGCTCGACGTGGCCGTGGACGACGTGCCCGACGTCCAGGTGGAGGGCGAGGACGGCGTGGTGGAGGACGGCAACGTCCCGCTCGCCCGCCTGCTGCCCGCCGGGTCCGACCAGCGTGCCCGGATCGTTCTCTACCGGCGCCCGCTGGAGGCCCGCGCGAAGGACGGCGCGGACCTGGCGGACCTGGTGCACGACGTCCTGGTCGAGCAGGTCGCCAACTACCTGGGCCTGGACCCGGACGTGATCGACGAGGGCTGAGGCCCTTCTCACACCGCCCGCCCGCCTGTTCCGAACCGCACGCGGGGAGCTTTCGTACGCTCCTGGCGCACGGAAGGGCCCCGCGTGCGGCAACAACCAACCCACACCACACGAGCGGTCCAGCGCACGCGGGGAGCTTTCGTACGCTCCTGGCGCACGGGAGGGCCCCGCGTGCGGAAGCAGGGGTCAGGGGCGGCGGCGGGTCGGGATCGCGGTCAGGAACGTGAACAGGGCCGCCGCGGCCTGCGCCAGCAGCAGGAAGTCCCGAAGTGTGGTCGACATCTCCACCCGGACCTCGGCGGCGGAGCCCGGCAGCGGCACCCCGACCAGGTGGCCCCAGGCCCGGACCACCGGCACCGGCGTCCCGTCCACGGACACCGTCCACCCCGGCTCGTCCTCAGCGGCCAGCACGAGCACCCGCCCCTCCCCGCCGGCGGAGACCCGCACCGCCACCTCGGGCAGCGACACGTTCACCGGCGACACCCCGGTCGCGGCCAGCTCGACCGGCGGATCCCCACCGGTCCGAGCCCGCCGGGCGAGATCAGGCCCCAGCAGCACCCCGGTGTCGGCGGCGAACCTCAGCCTCAGCACGGGACGCCCGTCCGAAGCCGCGGGCGCGACCGAGACCAGCTCCCCCGCCGCGCTGCGCACCCGAGCCGCAGCCTCCTCGGACGGCAACACCACGAACGTCACGCCGGACGAGGCCGCCTGGGCCAGGGCCACCTTCACCGCGGGCGCGGCCCCGTCCAGCAGCGACGAGTTCCACCGCCGCAGCCGGGCAGGTGACGACACGGTCGGCACCAGGTCGTCGTCCCCGAACGCGGGCATCCGCCCGGCGACCTGACGGACCGGTCCCCCGAGGATCAGCACGGACCGCCCGGTGCGCTCCAGCTCGGCGGTCAACGACTCCGACAGGCGCGTCCCGCCGTCCGCCCGCAACGGCCCGGACCTCAGGTCGAGCAGTCCGGCCACCCCGAGGCTGACCAGCGTCACCACACCGACCACGGACACGGCGCGCCGCACCCGGACCTGTCCGGCGACACCGGGCGGCACCCCGCGCTGACACCCGGCCAGCACCACGCACACGAGCCCCCACGCCAGGATCACCAACGGCGTACCGGGCCAGGCGTGAACAGCGGCAACGGCGGCCAGCGCGCCGATCGCCAGCACGATCACCAACAGGCCGGGCAGCATCGACGCGTTGGACCGCAACACCGCGGCCGCGAACGCCGCTGCCACGAACACCGAGCACACGATCAGGTTCGGCGGAGGTGACGAGAACGCCGCGCCGAGCCCGTTCAGCACCATCTCCGGGTGTTGGAGCAACACCGCAGGCCACGGCAACAACAACGCCATCGGCAACAGCACGATGGCGAACAACGCGGCGATGCGCCGTGCCCCACCGGACACCGCGACGAACCCGCCCAGGGCACCGACGATCGTCACAGCGTGGGTCAACGGCGAAAACGCCCCGAGCACCGCGACGCCGATCGCCGTGCCGGACGCCATGGGCAACCACGCGTGCGTGGACGACGCGCGCAACACCGCGTACACGCCGGCGAACACCACAGGCGTCACGACGTGGACGACGACGACGTCCAACCGTCCCTCCGCCACAGCCGTCGTGGCCACCGGCAGCAATCCGTAGAAGGCCGCCACCACCGCGCGCACGGACCGTCGTACGCGCATGCCGCGTGACGCGATGTACGCCGACAACGCCGCGAGGGGGATGTCGCCGAGCATCAGCAACGCGACCGCGAACGAAGGACCGCCGGGGATCAGTCCCAGCACGGCCAGGGCGGCCGGAGCAGGCGCCGCGGTGCCGCCGGACACCGGATGCCAGGAGTCGAGATAGGTCGACCAGACCGACCCCAGCGACCCGACGGGGAGCAACCGGCCGCCGGCCAGGTCCAGTCCGAGACGCGACCAGTTGGCCACGACCGCGACCACCGACAGGCCCAGCACCAGCAGCACCGGAGGGGCCAGCAGCAGCGACCGCAGCACCCGCGACTGGTCCACCTCGACGAACACCATCTCCTCACCGCGCGGTCCTGGCGACGGCCGGGGACGTGGCGAAGGACGCAGTGCACCGGGCAACGCCGCGTCGACCGGGACGACGACCGGTGGCCGCCGCAGACCGGCCACGCGCGGACGGCCGCGGGCCGCACCGGCGGGCAACGCCGAGGGGCCGACCAGCGGCGCGTCCACTTCGGACGGTTCGAGCCACGCCGAACGGGCGTCGGACGCGGGCAGACGACCGAGCGCGGCGTCGGCCTCGACCCGGCGGCGGATCAGAAAGGCGGTACCGGCGCGCACCGCGTTGCGGAACCTGGTGAGTCGCGAGGTGAACAAGCCGCGCACCACGGCGGACCCGCGGCGCGCGCGGCGGCCCTGCAGCAGCCGGCCCCGGGTCAGGAGGTAGCGGGCGGCGCCCACTTCCGCGTGCGCGTCGGCGAACCGGCGGAGGAACAGGAAACCCAGCGCCCGCAGCAAAGACAGAAGGAGCAGGCGCGGGAGTCCGATGAGGAACGAGAAACCCGAGGTGTTGACCAGGAACGTGCGCATGCCGTGCGCGCGGTCGACGCCACGGAAGGATGGACCTGGACGGGCCATGGCCGCGTCCAAACGACGTGCACCTTTGGTCGCGGCACGAGCATGGCGCATCCGGGCCACCGGAACGCACAGGACCAAATGACCGGCCCGGTTCACCCGCCAGCCGAAGTCGACGTCGTCGCGCAGCAGCGGCATCGCCTCGTCGTAGCCGCCCAGCGCGTGCCAGACCTCGCGGCGGATCAGCGAACCGGCCGACGACACCGCCAGCACCTCGGTGCTCTGCTGGAACGAGGCGGAGTGTTCGGCGGACGAAAGGCCGAGCTGTCGATGTCCTGAAGAATCCGTCGACAGACCGGCCTCGACGACCAGCCGAGAATCCACCCAATCGAGGCACAGCGGGCCCAGCACGGCAGCACTGGGAGACACCTCGGCCGCGGTCAGCAGGGCGGCCAGGCAGTCGGGTTCCGGCGCGCTGTCGTCGTGCAGCAACCACAGCCACTTGCCGGGATCGCCCCACCGTTCGACGGCGTGCTCGACGGCCGTGCGCACGGCCGTGCCGAAACCCGTGCCGCGCGGCAGGGTCAGCACGCCGTCCAGCAGATCTTCCGCCTCCGCCAGGATTTTCGCCGTGCGGTCGTGGGACCCGGTGTCGACCGCGATCACGTGCCGAGGGCGAATTCGCTGACGCCGCAACGCGGACAGCGCCGTGCTGAGCCACTGGTCGCCGTCGTGGCAGACCAGGACGCACAGCACCGGCGCGGTCCGGAGCCTCGGGTGAGGACTTGTCACGTCCTCAAGTTAAGGCACAAAGATCACACTTTTGACCGGCTAGACGGCTCGCTTCTTCAGCTTGCGGCGTTCTCGTTCGCTGAGACCACCCCAGATGCCGAAGCGCTCGTCGTGCTGGAGCGCGTACTCGAGGCACTCCGACCGGACTTCGCAGCCCAGGCAGATGCGCTTGGCCTCCCGCGTCGAACCACCCTTTTCGGGGAAGAACGCCTCGGGATCCGTCTGCGCGCAGAGCGCACGCTCCTGCCAGTCCTGCTCGTCGGCAGGGTCGAACAGGTACGACAGTTCGCCCTGCACAACCGGCTGCGCGACGTGATCTTCTTCGAATTCCTGCATTTCGTCCGCCTCCTCGCCTTCCGCTCTCCCCGGTTGGCGGACGCCAGACGCCGTTCCCACAACGACGAATGACACCGATGTGATTACACCTGCGTCACAGTCGGCGGTCAAGCGGAGTCCACACGTCGGGGGATATTCGCGCAGATGGCCGCAAAAACCTTGACTGGCAGCACAGACAGTGATTCAGGCATCGCAAGGGGTCCCCGAACGGCCCACCACACCAGCCGACACGCCACACTGGAGGGGTGAAGCGATCAGCGGTGCGCCCCAGTCCACTGTTCCTCGGCCTGCTCGCGGCAACCGCCGCCGGAGCTGCTCTCACCCTGCTCGAAGGTGACGTCGCCATCATCGCGGGCACCATCCTCTTCGTACTCGCCGGGTGGGCGGTGACGCTGTGCCTGCACGAGTTCGGGCACGCCGCCGTGGCCTACAAGGGCGGCGATTTCTCCGTGCGCGACAAGGGATATCTGACCCTCGACATCCGCCGCTACACCGATCCGGTGTTGAGCATCGTGCTGCCGCTGGTGCTGCTCGCGGTCGGCGGCATTCCCCTTCCGGGTGGCGCGGTGTGGATCAACCACCACGCGCTGCGCTCGAAGAAGATCGAGTCGCTCGTCTCACTCGCCGGCCCCGCCGCCAACCTCGCGATCGGCGTCGTCCTCGCGGGAATCGTCACACTGTTTTCGCCGCCTGCCGCGCTCGCGGGCGCAATTTCGTATCTGGCCCTGTTGCAGGTGATCGCGTTCCTGCTGAACATCCTTCCGATTCCCGGCCTGGACGGCTGGGGCGTCTGGGAGCCGTTCATGCCCTACCGGGCGCAGCAGTTCGGCGCGAAGGCCAGGATGTGGGCACCGCTGGTGCTCTTCGCCGTGCTGCTGACCTTCTCCGAGGTCAACGTGCTGTTCTTCCAGGCGGCGTCCGTGGTGTTCGACGCGGTCGGCGGGGACCGGGGCGCGGCCGGTTCCGGCGCGGTGGCGTTCGCGTTCTGGCGCTACCTGTAGGCGTGCCGCGGCACTGTGGAAGCATGGTCCGGCGTGAAGGTCGTAGCACTGGTCGGCGGGGTCGGCGGCGCGAGGTTCCTGCAGGGACTCAAACAACTCGGGGCTGACGTCACCGCGGTGGTCAACACCGGCGATGACGTGTGGATGCACGGGCTGCGCATCACGCCCGACCTCGACACCTGCATGTACACGCTGGGCGGCGGGATCGACACCGAACGCGGCTGGGGCCGTGCGGACGAGTCGTGGACCGTCAAGGAAGAGCTGATGGCGTACGGAGCCGAACCGACGTGGTTCGGGCTCGGCGACCGGGACATGGCCACGCACCTGGTCCGCACCAGGATGCTGCGCGCCGGCTACCCGCTGTCGGCCGTCACCGAGGCGCTGTGCGACCGCTGGCAGCCGGGCGTGCGGCTGCTGCCGATGTCGGACGACCGGGTGGAGACGCACGTCGTCGTCGAGCTGGACGGCGAGCCGAAGGCGATCCACTTCCAGGAGTGGTGGGTCAAGCACCGGGCGGCGCTGCCCGCGCAGTCGTTCGCGTTCGTCGGTGCCGAGGCCGCCACCGCCGGACCGGGCGTGCTGGACGCGATCGCCGCGGCGGACGCGGTGATCCTGGCCCCGTCCAACCCCGTTGTGAGCATCGGCACGATCTTGAACGTGCCCGGCGTGCGGGACGCGCTGCGCAAGACCGACGCCGGTGTCGTGGGCCTGTCGCCGATCATCGGCGGGAAACCGTTGCGCGGTATGGCCGACGCTTGTTTGGACGCGATCGGTGTCGAGACCTCGGCCGAGGCGGTCGGGCGGCACTACGGCTCCCGCAAGTGCTCGGAAGACGGCATCCTCGACGCGTGGCTGGTGCACACCGGCGACCGCGCCGACGTGCCGGGTGTCGCGGTTCGCGCTGTTCCGCTGCTGATGTCCGATGTGGACGCCACGGCGGAGATGGCCCGTGCCGCGCTGGAGCTGGCCGGAGTCGGCGTTGACTGACCACGCCGCCGCGGCGCTGGAGCTGCTGCCGGTACCGGGCCTGCCGGAGTTCCGCCCCGGCGACGACCTCGCGGGCGCGATCGCCGCCGCCGCGCCCTGGCTGCGCGACGGCGACGTGCTGGTCGTCACGTCCAAGGTGCTGTCCAAAGTAGAGGGACGGCTGGTCAGCGTGCCCGCCGACCCTGAGGAGCGCGACAGGATCCGGCGCGAGCACGTCGAGGCCGAGTCCGTGCGCGTGCTCGCCCGCAAGATGCGCACGCTGATCACCGAGAACAAGCTGGGCATCGTGCAGGCCGCGTCGGGCGTCGACGCCTCCAACGTGGCGGGCGACGAGATCGCGCTGCTCCCCGTCGACCCGGACGGCTCGGCGGCGGCGTTGCGCGGCGCGCTGAAGGACCTGCTCGGCGTCGAGGTCGCGGTGATCGTCACCGACACGATGGGCCGCGCGTGGCGGATGGGCCAGACCGACGCCGCGATCGGCGCGTCCGGCATCCGCGTGCTGCACAACTACGCCGGTTCGGTCGACGAGCACGGCAACGAGCTGGTCGTGACGTCCGTGGCGGTCGCCGACGAGATCGCCGCCGCCGCCGACCTGGTCAAGGGCAAGCTCGGCGCGGTGCCGGTGGCGGTGCTGCGCGGGTACGACGTGGTGGACGACGGCTCGTCCGCCCGCGACCTGGCCCGGCCGACCGAGGAGGACCTGTTCCGGCTCGGCACGGAGGAGGCGCTGGCCCAGGGCCGGGCCGAGGCCGTGCTGATGCGGCGGTCCGTGCGGTTCTACTCGCCCGAACCGGTCGACGTCGCCGCTTTGCGGCGCGCGGTCGGTGCGGCGCTGACCGCGCCCGCGCCGCACCACACGAAGCCGCTGCGGTTCGTGCTGGTGCGGGAGAAGCGCGCCGCGTTGCTGCAGGCGATGCGCGCGCAGTGGGAGGCGGACCTGCGCGGCGACGGGTTCACCGACGAGCAGGTCGGGCGCCGGGTGCGGCGGGGCGACCTGCTGGTGGAGGCACCGGAGATCGTGGTGCCGTTCCTGGTCCGCGACGGGGCGCACGCGTACCCGGACCAGCGCAGGTCGGAGGCCGAGAAGACGATGTTCACGGTCGCCGGTGGCGCCGCCGTGCAGGGGCTGCTGGTGGCGCTGGCCGCCGAGGGGCTCGGCTCGTGCTGGGTGTCGTCGACGATCTTCTGCGCGGACGTGGTGCGGTCGGTGCTGGGGGTGCCGCAGGACTGGGAACCGCTCGGTGCGGTGGCGGTCGGGCACCCGACGGAGCCGCTGACGCCGCGCGCGCCGCTGGACGGACTGATCGAGCTGTGAGCACCGGGAAGCCGGTGGAAGGGCTGAACACACCGTGACACTGCACGACGACGCGGTCTCGACGCTGAGCCGGTTCACCGGTCAGGACGCGTTGAAGGAGGCCTACCTGGGCTTCCTGGCCGCCCGCGAGGACGCCTGCCGGCGGTCCTGCGAACCCGGCCACCTCACGGCCTCCGCGCTCGTCCTGGACGCCACCGCGGAGCACGCCCTGCTCACGCTGCACCCGCGCGTGGGCCGGTGGCTGCAGCTCGGCGGTCACTGCGAGCCGGAGGACGAGACGCTGGCCGCGGCCGCGTTGCGGGAGGCGACGGAGGAGTCGGGCATGCGCGGGCTGCGCATCGAGCCGACGCCGATCCACCTCGACGTGCACCCGATCACCTGCTCGCTCGGGAAGCCGACGCGGCACTTCGACGTGCGGTTCCTGGTGCGGGCGCCGGTCGGGGCGCAGCCGGTGAAGTCGGCCGAGTCGGTGGACCTGCAGTGGTGGCCGCTCGACTCGTTGCCGGACAACGTGGACGACCTGCACCCGCTGATCGAGTCGGCGCTCGCTCGGCTGCGCTAGCGCGCGTCTCGTTGTCGATGAAGGGAACCTTCATCGACCTCAAGTGGATGAAGGTTCCCTTCATCCACCACGACGAGGGGCGGAGCCGCGCTACTAGAACTTGCGGTAGTCGCGCGGCGAGAACCTCGGGGCTCGCCGCGGCCGCTGCATCCCCGCCGCCTCCAGGTAGCGAACGGCCCGGTGGCGCTGCGGCGTGTACGGCTCCAGCAGCTCCATCATGCCGTCTTCGTCCACGGGCGTGCCGGTCAACGCCCAGCCCACGTTCTTGGCGACGTGGTAGTCCCCCACGCTCACCGCGTCCGGGTCGCCCCACGACCGTTGCGCCACCTCGGCCGAGGTCCACACGCCGATGCCGGGCACCTTCTCCAGCAGCTCACGGCTGCGCATCTCGGCGGCCTTCTCCAGCCGGTGCGCGACCTGGGCGGCGTTGACCAACGTCCGGCGGCGAGCGCCGTCGAGACCGCACTGGTGCCATTCCCAGTCCTGCAGCGACAGCAGCCGATGAGGCGTCGGCGGCACCTTCAACGGCATCGGTCCGGGCGCGGGCTCGCCGAACCGGCGGCCCAGTTCGCGCCACGTGCGGAACGCTTCCCTGCCGGTGACCTTCTGCTCCAGGATCGAGGCGAACAACAGGTCCCAGACCCGTCCGCACGCGCCGAGCCGCAGGCCCGGGCGTTGACGACGGGCTTCGGCGATCACGGTGTGGTGGGCGACGAACTCGTCCACCGGGTCGTCCGCGCCGAGCAGGGCGGGCAGGCCGTCCAGCAGCCACCCGCCGCCGTCGCCCCACGCCTCGGCCTCGATGACCTCCGAGGTGCGGCGGACGTGCAGAGTTCCCGGACCGCACGGGGTGTTCGCCGCGAACCAGATGCCGCCCTCCGCGGAGAAGGACGGGTCACCCGGTCCGCGGCGCAGCGGTCCGAGCACCGCGCCCAGATCCAGCGGGAACGGTGGTGTCCAGGATCTCCTAGGCATCCGTCGAGAAGCGCACGCCGGCCTCGGGCAGCACCACGCCCGGCCACACGCGCGCCCCGCCGATCAGCTCGCACCGGGCACCGATCACGGCCGAGTCGCCCACGACCGCGTCCCGCAGCACCGCACCGGCCTGCACCAGCGCACCCGCACCGACGATCGAGCGCTCGACCACCGCGCCCTCACCGACGACCGCGCCGTCGAACAGGATCGCGCCGTCGAGCACCGCGCCGTCCGCGACCGTGCAGTTCGCACCGACCGCCGAGCCGCCACGAACCGTCGCGCCCTCGTGGATCGACGAGCCCTCCAGCACCAGGAAGTCACCGGCCTGCGCGACGGCAGCCGACGGGGCGACACCGCGCACCAGGTCGGCGGAGCCCTGCACGAACGCCTCCGGCTTGCCCAGGTCGAGCCAGTAGGTGGCGTCGACGTGGCCCTGCAGGCGGCGACCGGCCTCCAGCAGACCGGGGAACGTCTCGCGCTCCACCGACACCGGGCGGCCCGCCGGGATGGCGTCGATCACCTCGCGCCGGAACACGTAGCAACCGGCGTTGATCTGGTCGGTCGGCGGGTTCTCGGTCTTCTCCAGGAACGCCTGCACGCGGCCCTCGTCGTCGGTCGGCACGCAGCCGAACGCGCGCGGGTCCGCGACCTTCACCAGGTGCAGCGTGACGTCCGCCTCGTGCTTGCGGTGCGTGTCCACGATCCCCGTCAGGTCGACGCCCGAGAGGATGTCGCCGTTGAAGACCATCACGTCTGGTTCGCGCAGCTTGTCCGCGACGTTGCGGATCGCACCGGCGGTGTCGAGCGGGACCTCCTCGACCACGTACTCGAGTTCGAGCCCCAGCCGGGACCCGTCGCCGAAGTACTCCTCGAACACCTCGGCCTTGTAGGACGTGCCGAGCACCACGTGCGTGATGCCGGCCTCCTTGATCCGCGACAACAGGTGGGTCAGGAAGGGCACCCCCGCGGTCGGCAGCATGGGCTTGGGAGCGGACAGGGTCAGCGGGCGAAGACGGGTGCCCTTGCCCCCGACCAGCACCACAGCTTCGACGCCGTGCACCTTTTTCCTCCTCCGCGTTACAGCGAGCCGTTCGACGGAATACTCTGACACGAAGCAGATCGTCATATGGGATCTGGTCCCGGCAAGGAGCTAAATCCGACATGGACCCCCGCGACCGGGCCGACGCCATGCTCGCCCGCGCCCGCGCACGTGGGCGGAACATCGTGACGCCGGACAACATGACCTCGCCGATGGACTCGTCCGACACGCTCCAGATCCCCCGCACGCTGGTCAACGCCGTGGATCCGCGCCAGGACCCGGACTCGACCATGATCATCCCGCCGGCCCAGATCGGCCACCAGCGGCCGCACCACCACCAGCAGCCGCCGATGCCCGCTCAGCCCAGGCCGCCGGCTCCCGCGGACGACGCGGAGATCACCCAGGTCGTGCAGCCCGGTGTGATCCCGACGGTCTCGAACCACCAGCAGCACCGGAACTCCCTGTCACAGCGCCTCAACGGCTCCATGTGACGGGCTAGCGCCCGGCCCAGTCCCGCCACACCACGCGCCGGGCGACCTTCGACCGCGCGCCGATCACGAGCCGCTGCACGACCGTCGCGGGCATCCTCAGCAGCACCTCGCCGAGCACCCGCGCCCGCAGGCCGAACGTGAAGTTGGCCGCATCGGGCACGTTCTGGCGCAACGGCAGCAACGCCGTGATCACCAGGAACCGCGCCAGCTCCCGCGCCGCCACCGGTCCCGGCGCGCACCGCAGCAGCATCAGCAGCCGGTTGCGCTCGTTCCACCGGTGGAACAACGCCGAGCCCGGCCGCGTGCTCGCGCCGTGCTGGTGCCGCACCCGCGCCGGCCCCACCGAGATCACCCGGTGCCCGGCCAGCCGCAGCCGCCAGGCCGTGTCGGTGTCCTCGTAGTAGCAGAAGAAGCTCGCCGGCACGCCACCCGCGGCGCGCAGCTCGGCCGTCCGCAGCAGGGCCGCGCCACCGCAGAACCCGAACACCTCGCGCCCGGCGAGCACGACGTCCTTGCCGTGGCCGTCCGAGGTCAGCGCCACCCCGACGGACTGCGTCGAGCCGTCCGTCAGCAGGATCGACGACGTGGCGGCGGCCGCGCCGGGATCGCCGTCGAGGGCGTGCTCCAGCTCGGTGAGCCACGACGGGTCGGGCACGGCGTCGTCGTTGAGCCACGCCACGTACGGGGTGTCGACCAGGTCGAGCACCGCGGCCAGCCCGCCTGCGTAGCCGAGGTTGCGCGGCAGCCGCACGACCTCATGTCCGCTGATCAACGCGGCTGTGCCGTCGTCGGACGCGTTGTCGACCACGATCGTCCTGTGTGGACTCTTCTGGGCTGCGAGCGCGTCCAGGCACGCCGTGATGTGCGCACGCCCGCGCCACGTCACGACCACCACGGTGCTGAGTGCCGACACGGCGTGAGACGGTACGCGACGTGCCCGAGCTCGTAGTGCTGACCGAGCAACTCAACGCCCCCGTCCCCGGCGGCACCGGCCGCTACACGGCCGAGCTGCTGCACGCCCTCAGGGACACCGCTCCCGCGGGCTGGACCGTCACCACCGCGGCCACGGCCGGTGCGGACCGCGTGATCAGGGTGCCGCGCCGGGTGCTGGTGGCGTTGTGGGAACGGGGGCTGCCGCCGAAGCTCGGCCCGCACGTGCACGCGCCCACGCCGCTCGCCCCGCTGCCGGGCGCGGTGGTGACCGTGCACGACGTCGTGCCGTGGACGCACCCGGAAACGCTGACCCCGCGCGGGGTCGCGTGGCACCGCGCGGTCATCGCGAAGGCCGCCCGGCAGGCACGCGCGCTCGTGGTGCCGACGCAGGCCGTCGCGGACCAACTGCGGACCCACTTGCGCGTCGAAGTTCCGGTCCGCGTGGTGCCCAACGGAGTCACGAAACTCGTCGGCGAAAAACCGGCTGATCTGCCTGACCGGTACGTCCTCGCGGTCGGCACGATCGAGCCGCGCAAGGGCTTCGACCTGCTGGTCCGGGCGACCGAACGGCTGCGCGTCCCGCTGGTCGTGATCGGGCCGCAGGGCTGGGGCGGTGTCGATCTCCGCGCACCGCACGTGACGTTGCTGGGCAAGGTCTCCGACGAACGGCTGGCGTCGGTGCTCGCGGGGGCGTCGGTGCTGGCAGCGCCCAGCTTGGCCGAGGGTTTCGGGCTGCCGGTGCTGGAGGCGATGGCCGCCGGCGTGCCGGTCGTGCACTCCGACGACCCGGCGCTCGTGGAGGTCGCGGGAGGCGCCGGGACGGTCGTGCGGCGGGGCGATCTGGGGTCGTTGGCGGAAGGTCTGCGTGCCGTTCTGGCTGATCCGCATCACACCGTCGAGGCAGGGATCACCCGGGCGAGTGAGTTCACCTGGGCAAACACCGCACGCGGCGTCTGGGACACCCACACTTAACGACTGGATTGGCGCAATCCCGCTAAACGCATTCGCAACTGACATTACGCTAGCTGATCGTGCCGACCGCCGAACCCAGCGTGCTGATCGACGCCACCGCGGTTCCCGCAGATCGAGGTGGCGTCGGACGTTACGTGGATTCGCTCGTCGCCGCACTGGACGCCGACGGCGCCAAGCTGTCCGTGGTGTGCCAGCCGCGCGACGAGGAGCTGTTCACCAAGATCGCGCCGAACGCCCGCGTCGTGCGGGCCGCGGACGCCGTCGCCACCAGGACGGCACGCCTGGCCTGGGAGCAGACGACGCTGCCGCGCCTGGTGCGGTCGCTGGGAATCGACGTCGTGCACTCACCGCACTACACGCTTCCGCTGGCCAGCAAGGCCGCATCGGTCGTGACGCTGCACGACGCCACGTTCTTCACCGACCCCGTGCTGCACTCGTCTGTCAAGGCGCGCTTCTTCCGCGCGTGGACCCGCGCCTCGCTGAAGCGCGCGGACCTGTGCGTGGTGCCGTCCCAGGCGACGTCCGACGAACTGGTGCGCGTCGCCGGAGCCGACCGCCGCGTCCTGCACATCGCGCAGCACGGCGTCGACACCGAGCGGTTCCACCCGCCGTCACCGGACGAGATCATGACGGTGCGGCGCACGTTGTCGTTGGGGGACATGCCGTACGTGGCGTTCCTCGGTGCGCTCGAACCGCGCAAGAACGTCCCGGCGCTGATCCGCGGCTTCGCCCAGGCGATGGTCGGCCGCGAGAACCCGCCCGCGCTCGTGCTGGCCGGCCAGCCGGGCTGGGACAGCCAGGTCGAACGGGCCCTGGACGCGGTGCCGCACCGGATCCGCGTGATCCGCGCCGGCTACCTGCCGTTCGAACAGCTCGCGGGCTTCCTGGGCGGCGCGGAACTGGTCGCCTACCCGTCGCTCGGCGAGGGCTTCGGCCTGCCGGTGCTCGAAGCGATGGCGTGCGGTGCCTGCGTGCTCACCACCCGAAGACTCTCGCTGCCCGAGGTGGGCGGCGAGGCGGTCGCGTACTGCGGTGTCGGAGCGGGGGACATCGCGGTGGGAATCGCCGACCTGCTGGACGACCCGGCCCGCCGCTCGGCCCTGGCCGCGTCCGGGCAGCAGCGCGCGAAGGACTTCTCGTGGGCCGTGAGCGCCGAACGCCACCGGCTGGCGTACGAGCGGGCGGCCTTGGTGCGTCACCGGCGGTGAAACCCGACGCACTACTGTGTCGCGCGTGAACTACGGCGACGGACTTGGTGTCGTGACGGTCACGTACTCGCCGGGCGAGACGCTGGCACCGTTCGTGGACACCCTGGCGAAGGCGACCACCCGCCCTGTGCAGGTGATCCTCGCCGACAACGGTTCCACCGACGGCGTGCCGGAGCAGGTGGCGGCCGAACGCGAGCACGTCACGTTCCTGCCGACCGGCGGGAACCTGGGCTACGGCGGCGGCGCGAACCGCGGTGTCGCGGCGCTGGGCCCCGAGGTCGGCTGGGTGCTGATCTCCAACCCCGACATCGAGTTCGCCCCCGGCAGCGTGGACACGCTGATCGAGGCGGCGTCCCGGTGGCCGCGGGGTGGCGTGTTCGGGCCGTTGATCCGCGAACCGAACGGTGAGATCTACCCGTCGGCGCGGCTGCTGCCGTCGCTCGGCCGCGGTCTCGGGCACGCGGTGTTCGGCGCGTTCTGGAAGTCGAACCCGTGGACGCGCGCGTACCGGCAGGAGAAGACGCCGGTCGAGCGCACCGCCGGGTGGCTGTCGGGCAGCTGCTTCCTGATGCGGCGCGAGGCGTTCGACTCGGTCGGGGGCTTCGACGAGCGCTACTTCATGTACTTCGAGGACGTGGACCTCGGCGAGCGGGTCGGCAAGGCCGGCTGGCAGAACGTGTACGTGCCCGACGCCGAGGTCACGCACATCGGCGGCCACTCCACGGCGCGGTCGTCGGACCGGATGCTGCGCGAGCACCACCGCAGCGCCTACCGGTACCTCGCCGACCGGCATCAGGGCGTGCTGTGGGCACCGTTCCGGCTGCTGGTGAAGGCCGGGCTGACGCTGCGGGTGAAGATCCTCACACGAGGGTGACCGGGAACCTCCCCTGCTCGCAGGCGTCCTCCCAGCATGGGAAGGCAGCCGTGAGACGGCCGGTACCACTCATCGTGATCGGGCTGGCCGCGATCGCCGCCGCCGTGGTGCTGGGCGCGGTCGTGCCGGAGAAGTACGAGCTCGCGGTGCTGGTCCCGTGCTGCCTGCTGTCGCTCGCGTTCGCGTGGGGCGTCGGCAAGCTCGGGCCGGCGTGGCTGGTGCTGCCCGCGATCATGGTCGCGATCCCCGGCACGGCCGTGCTGGTCAGCGACGGCCACCGCGCGTTAATGGACGTGCTGGCCACGCGCCAGACGTGCGTGATCACCAGCGTCGAGGACGTCCCCGGACCGGACAACCCGGCGTTCGCGCACCACCTCACCTGCCCCGACGGCGCCCAGCTGCGGATCGTCGTGCTGGGCGAGCCGGAGAAGAAGATGCCGCCGGGCCCGGCCACCGTGCTGCGGCACCCGGTCATGCGGCCGTTGCTCGCCGACCGCAACGACTGGTCCGACGAGTGGGTGTTCGGGGTGCCGATCGCGATCTTGTTGTTGCTGATCTGTGCAACCACACTGCGGGCGCGCAGAGTGATGAGGCAGGCTTAGCCCGTGGATCGCGCATCACTGCCCGTCGTGTCCGTCGTCGTCGTGAACTACCGAGGCGCGGAGGACACGATCACCTGCGTGCGCGGGCTGGCCGAGGTCGACTACCCGGCCGAGTTGCTGCAGGTGGTCGTCGTCGACAACGAGGCGCACGACACCGCGCGGCTCACCGTCGAACTGCCCGGCGCCGAGATCGTCACCTCCGAGCGGAACCTCGGTTTCGCGGGCGGCTGCAACCTCGGCGTCGAGCACGCCACGGGCAGCGTGCTCGCGTTCCTGAACAACGACGCGCGCGCGGACCGCGCGTGGATCAGGACCGCGATCAGGGTGTTCCAGTCGGAACCGTCGGTCGGCGCGGTCGCGAGCAAGGTGCTCGACTGGGACGGCCAGAAGATCGACTTCGTGGACGGCGGGCTGACCTGGTTCGGCATGGGCTACAAGCGCCACGCCGGCCAGGACGACGACGGTGCCCACGACGAGCCCCGCGACGTGCTGTTCGGCACCGGCTCGGCGATGTTCGTGCGCGCGGACGTGTACCGCGAGCTCGGCGGGTTCGACGACCGGTTCTTCATGTTCTACGAGGACGTCGACCTCGGCTGGCGGCTGAACCTGCGCGGCTGGCGGGTCCGCTACGAGCCCGCGTCGCTCACGTTCCACCGCCACCACGCGTCGATGAGCTCGATCGACCACAGCCGCGAGCTGTACCTGCTGGAGCGCAACGCACTCGCGGCGCTGTACAAGAACTTCTCCGACGAGACGCTGGCGAAGGTGCTGCCCGCGGCCCTGGCGCTGTGCGTGCGCCGGGCGACCGCGCGCGGGGAGATCGACCCGACGCAGCTGGAGATCACCCGAAGGCCCGCCGACCCCGCGTCCGACCGCGAGCCGGTCGGGGTGTCGCGCCAGGCGCTGGCCGGGTTCCTCGCGATCGACCAGTTCGTCGAGCTGATGCCGTCGCTGGCGGAGTCGCGCAAGGTCGAGCAGGCCGCGCGCCGCCGGTCCGACACCGACCTGGTTCCGTTGATGCGCAAGGCGTTGGAGCCCGCCTATCCCCTGCCGCGCTACCTCGCGGCGCACGACGTCCTCGTCGACGTGCTGGGCCTCGACGACGTGTTCGGCAAGCCGCGCAGGATCCTGGTGATCACCGGTGACGCGATCTCGGACCGGATGGCCGGGCCCGCGATCCGCGCGTGGCACATGGCCGACGTGCTGTCCGGCGAGCACCAGGTGCGGCTGGTCACGACGAACCCGCTGTGCGTGCCGCCGGACGCGCCGTTCGCCGTCGAACGGGCGCGGCCGAAGGAGCTGCCGCCGCACGTCGCGTGGGCGGACGTGATCGTGCTGCAGGGCCACGCGCTGGAGATGATCAGCGAGCTGAAGAAGGCGTCGTCGACCAAGATCGTGGTCTGCGACATGTACGACCCGATGCACCTGGAGCTGCTGGAACAGGGCAAGGACGACACGGACGAGAAGCGCGCCCTCGACCTGAAGACCGTCACGCGGGTGCTCAACACCCAGCTCGAACGCGGTGACTTCTTCCTGTGCGCGTCCGAACGGCAGCGCCACTTCTGGCTCGGCCACCTCGCCGCGCTCGGCCGGCTCACGCCGACGTTGTACGACAACGACCCCACGACCCAGTCGCTGCTCGGGATCGTCCCCTTCGGACTGCCGGGCAAGCCGCCGCAGCGCACCGGCCCGGCGATCAAGGGCGTGGTGCCGGGCGTGTCCGACACCGACAAGGTCGTGATCTGGGCCGGTGGCGTGTACTCGTGGTTCGACCCGCTGTCGTTGATCCGCGCGATGAGCTCGTTGCGCGAGCGGCGGTCCGACGCGAAGCTGTTCTTCCTCGGCATGAAGCACCCGAACCCCGAGGTGCCGGACATGGACATCGCCGGCCAGACGCGGGCGCTGTCCGCGTCGCTCGGGCTGACCGGCGAGAACGTGTTCTTCAACGACGGCTGGGTGCCGTACCACGACCGGCAGAACTACCTGCTGGACGCCCAGTGCGGGGTCACCACGCACTACGAGCACGTGGAGACCACGTTCGCGTTCCGCACGCGGGTGCTCGACTACCTGTGGGCGGGGCTGCCGATCGTCACCACGTCCGGCGACTCGTTCGCGGACCTGGTGCTGCGGGAAGGTTTGGGCGTCGTCGTGCCGCCGGAGGACCCGGACGCGCTCGCCGACGCGCTGGAGAAGGTGCTCTACGACGAGGAGTTCGCGGCCGCGTGCCGTGAGCGCATCGCCGTCGTCCGCGAGCGGTTCACCTGGGAGACGGCACTCGCGCCGCTGGCGGAGTTCTGCCGCGACCCCAGGCCCGCGGCGGACCGTCTGCCTGGCTCCGCACCACTGGTGCGCACACCGGGGTTGAGCAAGGCGGACAAGGTGAAGCGGGACCTGCGGCTGGTACGCGAGTACCTGGACGCGGGCGGCCCGACCGAGTTGGCCAAGCGGGCGACGGGGCGTCTGCGCAAGATCGCGCGTGGTGGACATGGCTGAACCCCTCTCCGTGCTGCTCGACGGCACGCCCCTGCTCGGACATCGCACCGGAATCGGCCGCTACACCGCGGCACTGGCCGAAGAACTGGCATCCATGCCGGAGGAGGCCGACGTACGGGCGGTCGCGTTCACCCTGCGCGGCTGGCGCGCGTTGCGGACAGTGCTGCCGCACGACGTCACCGCGCGCGGCCTGCCGGTGGCGGCACGGGCGTTGCGCCGGATGTGGCTGAGCGCGCCGTTCCCGCCGGTGGAGATGCTGGCCGGGTTCTCCGACGTCATGCACGGCACGAACTTCGTGCTGCCGCCGACCGTGCGCGCCGGCCGGGTCGTCACGATCCACGACCTGGCCTTCCTCGACGCGCCCGGCGACCTGCCGCCGTCGGACCGCCGGTTGCCGGAGCTGGTGCGGCTCTCGGCCCAGCGCGCGGACGTGATCTGCACGCCCACCGCCGCCGTCGCTTCCGTTGTCGCGGAACGGTTCGCGGTGCCGCTGGAGAAGATCGTCGTGACCCCGCTGGGCGTCGACCCGGCGTGGTACGCGGCACGGCCACCCTCCGCCACGCTGCGCGGCCGGCTGGGGTTGCCGTCGGAGTACCTGCTGTTCGTGGGCGCGGACGGCCCGCGCAAGGGCCTCCAGTACCTGGTGAAGGCGCACGCGTCCGATCCTTCGCTGCCACCGCTGGTGATCGTCGGTCCCGGACGGTCCGGTGTGGACGGCCGGGTGCTGCGGACCGGGTACCTGTCGGACGTGCACCTGCGGTCCGTGGTGGCCGGGGCCACCGCTCTGGTGCTGCCGTCGCGGGACGAGGGCTTCGGGCTGCCGGTGCTGGAAGCGTTGGCGTGCAGCGTTCCTGTGGTGTGCTCGGACGTGCCCGCGTTGCGCGAGGTCGCCGGTGGGCACGCGCTGCACGTGCCGGTCGGTGACGTCGAGGCGCTGGCCGAGGGGATGGCTCAGGCCGTCGCGGCACCGGCCACTCCGGCGGCTCAGGCGGAACGGCGGGCGCACGCGTCCGGGTTCACCTGGCGGCGGTGCGCGGAGAAGACGGTCGAGGCGTACCGGCAGAGCCGGGCGTGACGCCGCACCTGCGGTTGATCGGCGCGAACTTCCTCGACGACCCCGACCGCGAGGAGTTCGCCGCCGAGCTCTCCGAGAGGGCGCTCGCCGCCACCGACGAGGAGATCGAGACGCTGCTGCGGTCGCCGTGGAGGGAGCAGCTGACCGGCGCGTACCTCGCCGGTTTCGCGCGCCGCACGGCGTTCCGCGACCGCATCGGCGCGCTGCTCGTGGAGAGCGAGACCTGTTACGCGGGCCAGGGCTACTGCTTCGCGCTGGCCGCGTTCGGCGGACCCGACGACGCCGAGTGGCTCGCCATCTACCTGGACAGGTGGTTGCCGGAACTGAACTGCCAGTACGACCAGCCGTGGGCGATGGGCGCGTTGATGAACATCGACCCGGCCCGCGCCGAGACGTTCACCGGCGCCTGGCAGCACTGGATCGACCACGGTTGCTGGGGACGCGGCTACCGCGGTCTCACCGACGAGCGCGAGCGGATCAGAGCGCTGCTCACGTTGTAGGGCGCCAGGAACCCCGACGCCCCAACGACTTCACCGAGAATGCGGCCTCGGCGAGTACTTGTCGAACTGGCTCAGCGAGACCTGCCGCGAGCCCGTGACGGCGGCAACGCACTTGAGAAAGCGCTGCCGATCGGAATCCGCTGTCGCGGGACGCTGGGGGTTGCGCCCGGAATCGAACATGCCGAACAGGCTCCCGCACTTGGAACGGCCGTGCCAGACCGGTCACCCCAATGGCGCAGCACCGGCACGGGGAGCTACGACCCCTGCTTTGAAAGCCTCCGAAAGGGCGCTTCGCCAGTGCGGCAAAGGGCGCAGTCCTGCCGCTGCCCAGGCCGCACCCGACAGCACCGAGTAGGCGGGCCGCGGGGCCGGTCGCGGGAAGTCCGCGGTGGTGCAGGGCCGCACGCGGGCCGGATCGGCACCCAGTTCGGCGAAGATCGCCTGGGCGAAGCCGAACCACGTCGTCTCGCCGCCTCCGGTCGCGTGCAGCAGGCGGGCCCGCGGCAGCACCGAGACGAGCTCCAGCAGGCCGGCGGCGAGGTCGTGCGACCACGTCGGCGAACCGAGCTGGTCGTCCACAACGGACAGTTCGGGACGTGAGGACTCCAGTGCCGCCATGGTCTTCACGAAGTTCGAGCCGTGCACGCCGTAGACCCACGACGTGCGCACGACCCAGCCGCCCGCCGCCAGCACGCGGCGTTCGCCTTCGAGCTTCGTGCGCCCGTACGCGGATTTCGGGCCGACCGGGTCGGACGGCTCGTACGGCCGCGTGCCGTCGCCGGCGAACACGTAGTCCGTCGACACGTGGATCAACGGGATGCCAAGGGACGCACACGCTTCGGCCAGCAGGCCGGGACCGACGGCGTTCACCGCGAACGCGCGTTCCTCGTCGGTCTCGGCCGCGTCGACGGCGGTGTACGCGGCACAGTTGATCACCGCGGTGGCCCCGGCGAGGTCGTCGGCGGCGACGCGCGTCACGTCCAGCTCGGCGGACGACACCGCACGGACGTCGGGTGACAGAAGAGCGAGGTCGTGGCCGAGCTGACCACGACCACCGGGAACGAGAATCAACGCCTCAGCCCTTCGCCAGCCCGGCGCGCTCCTTGAGCGGCTCCCACCAGGCCCGGTTCTCGCGGTACCACTCCACCGTGTCGGCGAGCCCCACGGCGAAGTCGACCTGCGGTGCGTAACCCAGCTCGGACGAGATCTTCGAGATGTCCACCGAGTAGCGGCGGTCGTGGCCCTTGCGGTCGGTCACCGGTTCCACGAAGGACCAGTCGCGGCCGGTCGCGGCGAGCAGCCTCTCGGTCAGCTCGCGGTTGGTGAGCTCGGTGCCGCCGCCGATGTTGTAGATCTCGCCCGGCCGGCCGGCCTCGGCGACGAGCTGGATGCCGCGGCAGTGGTCGGCGACGTGCAGCCAGTCGCGCACGTTCAGGCCGTCGCCGTACAGCGGCACCTTCCTGCCGTCGATCAGATTGGTGACGAAGAGCGGAATCACCTTTTCGGGGAACTGGTACGGCCCGTAGTTGTTCGAGCACCGAGTGATGCTCACCGGCAGTCCGTGCGTGCGGTGGAACGCCCGCGCGAGCAGGTCGGAGGAGGCCTTCGAAGCCGAGTACGGCGAGTTCGGCTCCAGGACGTGCGTCTCCGACCAGGAACCCTCCTCGATCGAGCCGTAGACCTCGTCGGTCGACACGTGCACGAACCGGCCGACGCCCGCGTTCAGCGCGCCCTGCAGCAGGGTCTGGGTGCCGAGGACGTTGGTCAGCACGAAGTCGGCCGAGCCGGTGATGGAGCGGTCGACGTGCGACTCGGCGGCGAAGTGCACCACGACGTCGGTGCCGCGCATGTGCTCGGCGACCACGGCCGGGTCGCAGATGTCGCCGCGGACGAACTCGAACTTGCCGGCGACCGGTGCGAGGTTGGTCTCACTGCCCGCGTAGGTGAGCTTGTCCAGCACCACCACTTCGGCACCCGCGAAGGCCGGGTACGTGCCGCTCACCAACTCCCGCACGTAGTGCGAGCCGATGAACCCGGCCCCACCTGTCACCAGTACGCGCATGCTCAGTTCCTCCCGTGGTGTTCCCGCTCGCAGTCTGTCACGTGGCTCATCGCTGCAACCCACAGCGGCGTCACGTCGTCTGTCCTATAAACGACTAAACTCGGCGTGGTGGGGGAGGAAACGACAGTGGAGGGCAGAAGCCTGCCGGTCCGGGTGCAGGCGACCCGGCCGTCGGCGGCTTTCCGCGCGTTCCTGGTGACGGGAAAGATCTTCGTCGCGCTCGTCTCGGCGGCTGTGCTCCTGCTCACGTCCTACGGCTGGGGCAAGATCAAGGGCGCGAACGACGGCATCGTCAAAACCGAGGTCATCTCGGAAGAGCTCACCAAGCAGGGTCCCAAGCCGCTCGACGGCGCCGTCGACATCCTCCTGGTCGGCATGGACAGCCGCACCGACGCGCAGGGCAACCCGCTGTCGGAGGAAGCGCTGGCCCTGCTCAACGGCGGGTACGCCGACGGCGAGCAGAACACCGACACGATGATCCTCGTGCACATCCCGGTCGACGGCACCCGCGCGGTCGCGATCTCGTTCCCGCGCGACTCCTACGTGGAGATCGCCGACGGGTTCGGCAAGCACAAGCTCAACTCGGCGTTCGCCCGCCAGCGCAACACGGTCGACCAGCAGCTGCGCGCCAAGGGCGAGACCGACGAGCAGAAGATCCGCACCGAGTCGATGGCCGCGGGCCGCAAGACGTTGATCAAGACGATCGAGAACATGACCGGCGGCACCGTGCGGATCGACCGGTACGCCGAGGTAAACCTCGCGAGCTTCTACGAGGTCACGAAGGCCATCGGCGGCGTCGAGGTGTGCCTGAAGGAGGACACCTCCGACCGCGACTCCGGCGCGAACTTCAAGGCGGGCCCGCAGACGATCGAGGGCGCGCGGGCACTGTCGTTCGTGCGGCAGCGCAAGAACCTCCCCGGTGGCGACCTCGACCGCATCGTGCGGCAGCAGGTGTTCATCGGGGCGCTGGCGAAGAAGGTGCTGTCGAGCGGCACGCTGACCGACCCGGGCAAGCTGAACGGGCTGGTCGAGGCCGTGCAGAAGTCGGTGGTGCTCAGCGCCGGCTGGGACATCACCACGTTCGCCGAGCAGATGCAGGGCCTGGTGGGCGGCAACTTCGAGTTCCGCACCATCCCGGTCGGTGACCCGATGGACACCTACGGCGACGGCAACGTGCTGCCGGTGAACCCGGCGCAGGTGCGGAAGTTCCTCACGAGTCTCGCGGCGGACAACTCCCCCAGCTCGTCCGCGCCGACGCCGACCACGACGCTGCCCGCGCCGCCGAACTCGTCGATCACCGTGCAGGTCTACAACGCGGCGAACGTGCAGGGTCTCGCGGGCACCGTGCTGAACGCGTTGGCCGCGAAGGGGTTCAAGCGCGGTCCGGTCGCCTCGGCGCCGCAGACGAGCGACACCACCGTGGTGAAGTACGCGGCGGGTGAGGAGGGCTCCGCGCGCAAGGTCGCGGCCGAGCTCGGGCCGAACGTGGGCGTCCAGCAGGACGCGTCCGTCCGAAGTGGACAGGTGCAGGTCTTCGTCGGCACCGACTACTCCGCACCGGTGAACGACGAGGGGAACGTCGACCCGCAGGGTGTTCCGGGTTCGTCGACCGCTCCGTCGAGCAGCGCGCCGCCGATCACGGCGGCCGGACTGGTCTGCGTGAACTGAATCCCCGGCGCGACGGGCTTCCGGTCGTTACGCTGAGCACGCATATCCAGCACACGGAGGACGTACGTTGAGCGCTGCCACCCGCGCGAAGAAGACCGCACTGGTCGCCGGCCGGACGGTCGTCGCGCTGGTCGCCGTGGCGACGCTGGTGTTCTCCGGCTACTTCTGGACCGCGCTCAGGCTGGTCAAGCAGAACACCAACACCACGCAGATCCTCAACGTGCTGGAGGACATCCCGAACTCGCCGGCCGTCGACGACGGCGCGGTGGACATCCTGCTGGTGGGCAGCGACAGCCGCACCGACGCACAGGGCCGCCCGCTGCCGCCGGACGTGCTGCGCAAGCTGCGCACCGAGGGCACGGACACGGTGAACACCGACACGATCATCGTGATGCGGGTGCCGCGCAACGGCGGCAGGGTGAGCGCGATCTCGATCCCCCGCGACACGTACGTGCCGATCGCGGGCTTCCGCGAAGACAAGATCAACTCGGCCTACGGCGCGGTGAAGTACCTGACCGCCGAACGGCTGCAGGCCGAGGGCGTCACCGACCAGCAGGAACGCGAGCGCAAGTCGGACGAGGCCGGGCGCAAGGCGCTGGTGCAGGCCGTGCAGGACCTGACCGGGATGCGGATCGACCACTACGCCGAGATCAACCTCTACGGCTTCTACCTGCTGACCGAGGTGATCGGCGGCGTGAAGGTGTGCCTGAAGGCCGGCACGTCGGACCCCAACTCGGGCGCGAACTTCCGTGCGGGCGAGCAGGTCATCTCCGGCGGTGACGCGCTGTCGTTCGTGCGGCAGCGGAACATGCCCGGCGGTGATCTCGGCCGCATCGCACGGCAGCAGGTGTTCATGTCGCAGGCGATGAAACAGCTGCTGTCCGCGGGCACGTTCACCGACGCGGGCAGGCTGAAGGGCCTGCTGGACGCCGTGTCGAAGTCGGTCGTGGTGGACGAGAAGCTGGACCTCGCGACGCTCGCCGCGCAGGCGCAGGGCCTCGCGTCGGGCAACGTGCAGTTCGCCACGATCCCGGTGACGAACATCGACGCGCGCAACGAGCGCGGCCAGAGCGTGGTCACGGTGGACCGCGACGCGGTGAAGGCGTGGGTGGCGCAGCAGATCGGCGAGACGCCCAAGCCCGCGCCGTCGTCCACGACCCCCACCACGCCCGCGAAGTTCGGTCCTGAGAAGCTGCTCTCGCTGGACGGCATGCACGCCGTGGCAGCTCAACAGGATGTGCCCTGCGTCGACTAGGAGTGCCGCGTGAGCGTGACCGAGATCCTCTTCACGCCGTTGCTGAAGGCCGATCCGGGTCGTCCGCTGATCACGCACTTCGACGACGCGGCGGGCACGCGGATGGAGCTGTCCCGCGCGACGGCCGCGAACTGGGCGGCGAAGACCGCCAACTGGCTGCGGGACGAGCACGACGTCGAGCCTGGTGACGCGGTCGCGGTGCTGCTGCCCGCGCACTGGCAGACGGCGGGCCTGCTGCTCGGCGCGTGGTGGTGCGGCGCTCGCGTGGTCGGCGCCGGTGAGCGCGCTCGGGTGGCCGTGGTGCCGCCGGGTGGCACGGCGGACGCGGACGTCGTGGCGGTCGCGTCGCTGGACGTCTGGGGTCGCGGGGCCGGAGCGCCGATCGACTACCTGGACGACGTGCGTGCGCACGGCGACGACTTCACGCCGTGGTCACCGGTCGAGGGTTCGACGCCCGCACTCGGCGAGTCCACTGTGGACGAGGTGGTCGCGCAGGCACGCGAGATCGGCGCGAAGCTGGGACCCGAACCGCGCGTGCTGTCCACTTTGGAGTGGAACGTGCCTTCCGGTGTGCTGGAAGGGTTCCTGGCCGTGCTGGCGGCCGGTGGCTCGCTGGTGCAGGTGAGCAGTCCCGACGCGGGCCGCCTGGCCGCGCGCCGGGAGAGCGAGAAAACTACGCTGCAGCTGGGTTGAGCACCTTGTTGTTCTTGAACAGCACGCGGTCCAGCGCGTAGGCACCACCGTTGAAGCCGAGCGCGAGCGCGGCCGCACCGAGCACCACGACGAGCTCGGAGCCGCCCTGGCCGAGCAGGCCGTTCGGCAGGTGCACGAGGAACAGCGCGCCGAGCATGTCGACCGCGAGCAGCACGCCGGCGATCGGCAACGCGACACCGGCGATCAGCGCGAGGCCACCGGCGAGCTCGACGGTGGCGGCGAACGCGGCCGACACCGACGGCAGCGGCACGCCCATCTTCTCGAACGACGCGCCGGTGCCGGCGAGACCCCACTCGGTCCACTTCTGCCAGCCGTGCGCGACGAACACGATGCCGATGCCGATCCGGCCGATGAGCGCGGTGACGTCCTTCACCATGGTGCCTGTTCCCCGATCCTGTCGTTCTGCTGTCGGTCGTTCAACTTCGAACCAAATCTAGTACAGATTTGAACGACCCGGTGGAAACGAGAGGAACCCAACAGCGGATCCACAGGTTCCCCCGGAACGGGCCGAAGGCCCCCGCCGATGCCGGCGAGGGCCTCCAGTGACGCTGTTCGTGCAGGTCAGGCCGTGGTCAGCTGCTGAACGGTCCAGCGCTGGTTGGTCTGGCCGTTGCCCTCGCACTCCGACACGATCGAGCCGTTGGGCGTCCGGCGCTGCTCGACGTCGGCGAACTTGCCGGTGAGCACGCTCACCAGGCCGACGCTGCCGTTGTCACCCTCGATGAACACCCACTGCTGCGGGGCACCGAAGTGGCACGAGTACTGAATCAGCGGGGTGCCGGTGTGGTAGTCGCCGTAGCGCACGTCGAGGCACTTGCCGGACATCTTGTTCTTCAGGGCGTACTTCTTGTCCCCGAGGTCGACGAGCTCCCACACCATCTTGTCGCCACCGACGCAGTCCCAGATCTCGGTGCCGGCGAGGTCCGCGAGCGCGCCCTGGCCCGGAACGTCCCACAGGCCCGCGACCTGCAGGCAGCGACCCGACTCGACACCCTTGAGGCGGATGGTGCCCAGCGTCATCTGCTTGGTCCACGAGACGTGGCTCGGGTCGATGATCCGCCACTGCTGGTTGATCGCGTTGGTGTTGGTGTACTGCACGACCAGGGTGGCGTTGGCGGTGCCGTTGTCCGCCGCGGTGGCGAACTGGCCGGTGCCGACGTTCTTCAGCTGGAAGGTGCCGTTGGCGTTCTCCAGGAACTGCCAGCGCTGGTTCGGGTGCTCGCTGCAGGTGTTCTGGATGACGCTGCTGCCGCTGACGTCCAGGCACAGCTTGGAACCGAGGTTCACCAGGCGGTACTGCCCCTCCGCCATCAGCTGCAGCTCCCAGACCTGCTTCGGGCCGCGCACGCAGTCCCACAGCTCGGTGCCGGCACCGGGGGCGTTGGCACCCTGGTTCGGCTGGTCCCACAGACCCGCGACCTGCAGGCAGCGCCCGGAACCGATGCCCTGCAGCTCGATCACGCGGTTGGCCGCGGGCTTGATCAGGTCCTGCTTCGCGGCCGCGTGCTGGCCGGTGTTGAGGAACGTGTCGTAGGCGAGCTTCGTGCCCTCAGCCAGCGCGGCGCGGGCGGCGGCAACCAGGTTCGGCTGGTAGCCGTCGGCCAGGGCCTTGTCCAGGATCACGCGGATCTGGCGCTCCGCCTCGATCTTGTCCAGACGGTCCTGCTCGTCGATGTCGGCCTGGTGCGCCGCGTGCACGCCGGTGAAGATGAACGCCTTCCACGCGGCGGGATCGGTGCTGTCGTAGGCGACCTGCGCCTTGGCCTTCACCTGCACACCCCTGGTGCGCTTGATGATCTCGTAGATGAACTCGTGGTCCGGGAGGTTCTTCAGGTCGTCGGTCGCGGTCGACTGGGTCGCCGCGGCCCAGGCCTGCTCCTTGGCCTTGCGGTTCGCCTCGCGCTCAAGTCGTTCGCGCTCAAGGCGTTCCGCCTCTTCGATCTTGCGCTGCTTGTCGGCGCGCGACGCGGCGTAGATCCCGTTGACGACGAACTCCTGGCGCTGCTCGTCGGTCGCCCCGGTCTTGAGGACGTTGGCGGCGCCCTTCTTGACGTCGCTGCCTTCCTCGGCGTGCTCCCAGAGCTTGAAGACGAAGTTCTCCAGCGTGCCGTCGAGCAGTGCCTGCGTCACGTCGGTCCAGCCGATTTCCCCTGCCGCGGCAAGGCGTTGCCGGTCGCGCTCCGCCTTCTTGGCCGCCTCGACCTGGTCGAGCACGCTCGCGTCGAAGATGCCCGCGGTGATGAACCGGTAGCAGGCGCTCTCGTCCGAGGTGTTGGTGAACGCGGCGAGCGCGGCGGACTTGATGTTGCTTCCCTCACGGGCCTTCTGCCACAAGGTGATGACGAAGTTCTTGTCGGTCATCACCGCCATCTCCGGCGTGAGGATGATGTTGAGCTCACGGGCCGCGCGTTCGCGTTGCTCCGTTGTGGACTCCTGTGCGGCGGCCTGCGTCGAGGCCGTGGTGTCCGAGCTCGTGGTGGGCGCGGCCATCGCCGGCGCGGTGAGAGCACCGCTCGCCAAAGTGGCCGCTACCGCGAGCGATGCGATCGTGCGCATGCCGCGGCCGGCCAGAGTGGATCTGGACAAGTGAATCCCCCAAGATTCATCAAGTTGTCGGCACCGCCCCAGTTGCCCCAGCGAAGAAAATTTTCGGTGCCAGCGCGCACTGTATGCACGCGCCTTCTCGCACCGCAAGAAAGCGCTCTTTGTGTGACACACGTCACTTTTAGACCAAACGGACCCGCATTGACATGCGTGTTAGGAACTCCACGGGCAACCACTGCCTGTTGCAGTTCTACTGGGGTAAAGCATTTTTTACTGGGGTACTGGGGGAAGTACATGGGGCGTAGAACGCTCTTGCGCGCGGTCCTGGGGGCCGCGCTCACGGTGGGAACGGTCGCCACGACCGGCGTTCCCGCCGCTCTGGCCGGACCGGCGGCGGTCGCGGAGAACCAGGTCGGACTGGCCTCGTTCCGCCACGACTTCGTCATGAGGCTGGCGTTGCGGGACTCGATGCCGGAGGTGCGGGCGGAGGCCTGGAACGCGTTGCGCAGCAACGCAGGTGAGGCCGCGCTCGTCGACTTCCTGGCGATCGGGTATCCGGACGCCAAGGCGCGGGCCGCGCAGCGGATCGACCGGAACTACAAGTACATCAAGCGCGTCAACGACTTCTCGCTGACGGGCAGCGCGGTGCGGGCAACGTCGGCCAGGGCACTGGTGGACACGCCGGCGGCACAGGCCGAGTACGTCCAAAGTGGACTGGCTCGGGCGCAGGAACTGGACCGCGTCAACAACAACAAGTACGAGGAGAAGCTCGCCCGCATGGCGCAGGCGGACCACGACTACGTGGCCGAGCTCGCCGCGAGCGATCCCGGCCCGCAGGTCCGCGCGGCCGCGAACCGTGCGCTGTCGACGGAGACCGAGGCGTCGATCGGGCTGTTCTTCAAGTACTACTGGGGAATCGGGGCCGACCTCGACAACGAGGCGTTCCGCCGCAACACCTCCGACCAGAACGACATCTGGCACAGCAAGATCCGCACCTTGACCGAGGCGGCACTGGCCGCCGAGAAGGCCGAACGCGAGTCGAGCGGCGAGCTCGCCCGCAAAGCCCGCGCCGACGCGATCGCCGCGTGGCGCGAGATCGAGGCACAGGCCGGTCAGTCCTCTGTGGACTGGAACGCGGAGAAGGCCAAGGCGGACACGCAGGCGGCCGGCTGGGCGTCGGTCGCGGCGCATGCTCGCGCGGCGCAGACGGAACAGGACTGGGCAGCGGTGCTCGCACGGGCCGAACAGGGCAACACGTCCTGGGCGGACGAAGCCGAATGGGCCCTGCAGCAGGCGAACTCGTGGCGAAGCATCGCCGCACAAGCGCGGTTGAACGCCCTCGCGGCGATCGACCGCGACCAGGGGGACAGCTGACACCATGCGCACAACAGAATCCAGCGCCGCCTCGTTGCGGCGCCGGTCGATCGCGGCCGTCATCATCACGGTGGTGCTGGCGCTGGCGGGCGGCAACCTGCCCGCCATCGCCGCACCACAGCAACCCGCACCCGTGCTCCAACAGCAGCAGCTGTCCTCTGCCGCCGAGCCGGTGGACGAGGAGTACGAGTTCTACCGGCAGCTCGTGCAGGACATCGCCGACCACGCGGAGGACGTCGAGGTCCG
>Ga0070710_10000182_pt1 | contig 29036 bp, 23 predicted proteins | sample LARL52metaG_FD_65454 | JGI IMG/M metagenome (GOLD analysis project Ga0070710, IMG submission 65454) | Corn, switchgrass and miscanthus rhizosphere microbial communities from Kellogg Biological Station, Michigan, USA - LAR L5-2 metaG | ecosystem: Host-associated > Plants > Roots > Rhizosphere ...
CTGCCGGTGACGGCGTTGGCGGCGGCCGAGGGTGTGCTGTCGATGGAGCATGTCGCGGTGGTGGCCGAGGTGATGAAGGCTCTGCCTGCCGAGATGGAGGAGACCGTGGTCGGTCTCGCCCGCGAGCACGATCCGGTGGCGTTGCGGGGGTTGGGCCGCAAGCTGGTCTACGCGCTGTTGCAGAACGATCCGGAACCACGCGATCGCGAACCCGTGCGGCAGGTCAACCAGCATGTGATGCGCTGGAAGAACGATTGCCTGGAGATCCGGGCGACGCTGGACAAGGTCACCGGTGCCAAGTACGAGGCACTGATGGACCCGCTGGCCAAGCCCCGCCCGACCACGGCCGAGGAAGGCCCCGACCCGCGTTCCCGCGCGGAACGCGAGGGCGATGCGCTGGCCGAGCTGGTCGACCTGATGCTGCGCGCGGACCAAATGCCCGAGCACGGTGGCGAACCGGTCACGCTCACGGTGACCATGCGCTACAAGGATCTCGCCGACAAGCTCGGTCAGGGCATGCTCGACAACGGCGAGCGTGTCCCCGCTGAGCAGATGCGTCAGCTCGCCTGCAGCGCGGGGATCATCCCGCTAGTTCTGGGTGAGAGGTCGCAGCCGATGGACATCGGCCGCAAGACCCGCAGCTTCCCCGCCGGAATCCGGCGAGTTCTCGTTGCCCGCGACAAGGGCTGTGCTTTCCCCGGTTGCGGCAGACCGCCCAAACAATGCGATGCGCATCATGTCCGTCACTGGGCCAACGGCGGCGATACGTCTGTCAAGAATGCCGTGCTGCTCTGCCGACATCACCACACGCTCATTCACCAGAGTGAGTGGGAAGTGAGAATGGTGCAGGGCGTACCGACGTTCTACGCGCCCAGTTGGCTGGACTCGGACCAAAAGCCGAGACGCAATCTCATTAACGCGGCCGTGTGACCGCCACCGCCCGGCCCCGGCCGCAATCGTCGCGAAGCGGCGATGAAATGACCCGGCCCGTCAGAGCTTCACCGTCTCGGCGGCGCGGCTATGTCGGCGCGGCTACGGCGCCGCCGCCGCTCCCAGCACCCGGCTCACTGCGGTGGCGATCTGTTCGCGGTGCCCGCTGAGCGCCTCCGCCGTGATGCCCGCCGCGTTGGCCCTGGCGACGTCATCGGTCGCGACCCGCAGCACGGCGCTCGCGGCCGCGGCCCGCAGCCGGACGTCGATCGAGTCCCGCGGCAGGCCCATCCGTTCCGCCAGCACGTCGGCGAGCGCGTCCTCGGCACGTTCGCGCAGCACCAGGTAGGCGGCGCGCAACGCTGGTTCGCCCTGGGTCAGGCGGACGACGGCGAGCACGGCGTCGACGTCCGCGCCGGAGGCCGAGTCGACCACCGGCGAGTAGGCCTGGCGCAGGTGGTCGATCAGTTCCAGTTCGGGTGGCCAGGCGCGCAGCACCACGCAGAAGGCGTCGACCATCTTGGTGAGCACCGGTTCCACGCAGCTCTCCTTGTGCGGGAAGTAGCGCCAGAACGTGCGTTCGGAGACGCCGGCGGCCTGGGCGATCTGCTCTCCCGAGGTGGCGGCCACGCCCTGCTCGGTGAAGAGGCGGACCGCGTGCCGGGAGATGTCGAGGCGCTGCCGTTGACGTTGCTCGTCGCTCACCGGTGGCCTGCCTCGGCGTGGCTTTTCGGTCGCAACGTCCGTCATCGGGCGATTTAAGCACGCCAACGCCCAAAACTTTTATGGCAGTGAGTGCCATTAAGCGCTACGGTCGGTGCATGAGCATTGACGCAGAGCGCCTGCAGCTACCGCTGAGCAGGCCGAACGTCCTCGAACTCGCCCCGCTCTACGACGTGCTGCGCCGGGAGGCACCGATCGCGCCGGTCACCACGCCGGCCGGGGACCCCGCCTGGCTCGTGACCCGGTACGAGGAGGTCCGCCTCCTGCTGGGCGACAAGAGGTTCGGCCGCTCCCACCCCGAACCGGAGAAGGCGTCGCGCCTGTCGTCCGCCGCCGTCCTGGACGGGCCGTCCGGTGAGTACGAGACCGAGGAGGCCGACCACGCGCGCATGCGCCGCCTGCTGACGCCGGCGTTCTCCGCCAAGCGGATGCGCATGCTGTCCGACCACATGGGACAGTTGGTCGACGGTTACCTCGACGCGCTGACGGCCTCTCCTGACGAGGTCGTCGACCTGCACTCCGGTCTCGCCTACCCGTTGCCCGTCGCCATGATCTGCCGTCTGCTCGGCGTGCCGGAGTCCGACCACGAGCTGTTCTCCCGGCTGTCCGAGCGCATGGCGAACCTGACCATCGGCGAGGAGGCCCACCACGCGCGCGAGGAGTTCATGCGCTACATGGTCGGCCTGGTCGAGACCAAGCGTCCGCAGCTCGGCGAGGACGTGATCTCCGACCTGATCCGCGCTCAGGACGAGGACCCGTCGTTCGACTACGAGCAGATGGTCCGGATGTGCGTCGGGCTGCTGTTCGCCGGGCACGAGACCACGGTGAACCGCATCGGTCTCGGCACGCTGTTCCTGCTGACCGAACGGTCCCGCTGGGAGGCCCTGGTGGCCGACCCCGACGGCCGCGTCGACGCCGTGGTCGAGGAGATCATGCGTCTCGGTGCGCCCGGTGACCTCGGTCTGCTGCGGTACGCGCACGAGGACGTGGAGATCGCCGGCGTGACCATCCAGCGCGGTGACGCCCTGGTCCTGTCGATCAACGCGGCCAACCGCGACGCGACCGTGTACTCCGACGCCGAGTCGTTCGACCCGGACCGTCCGGAAAGGACACACCTCGGCTTCGGTCACGGCGCCCACTTCTGCATCGGCGCCTCGCTGGCCCGCACGGAGCTGCGCGTGGTGTTCGCCGCGCTGGCCAAGCGCCTGCCGAACCTGCGGCTGGCGAAGGAGCTCGACCAGCTGCCGTTGCGCGCCACCCTCACCGGTGGTGTCGCCGAGCTGCCCGTCACCTGGAGGTAGTCGTGAAGGTAGTGGTGGATCGCGAGAAGTGCGTCGGGGCCGGGCAGTGCGTGCTGGCCGCCGACGACGTGTTCGACCAGCGCGACGAGGACGGGCTGGTGGACCTGCTGGACGAGAGCCCGCCGGACTCCCGGCTGGCCGACGTGCGGCACGCGGCGGCGGTGTGCCCGGCGTCGGCGATCGTCGTGGAGGACTGACTAGCTCTGCATCAGTGGTTCGACGAGTGCGGTGCCGTCGGCCTTGCCCACGAAGCAGTGGATGATGCGGTCCGAGGTGCGATAGCCGTTCTCCTGCTTCATCTTCCACGCCTCCTCGGTCGGGATGACCACCCAGTACCGCAGGGTCTTCTCCTTGTCCTGGCCGGGGACCTTCGACGACAGGAACGTGCGCGTGCACCCGGTTCCGCCGATCTTCGTCAGCTCGGCGGCGCCGGGGTACGGCACGTCCTTCTCGGTCTCGGTGTTGGCGAGGATGACGTCCAGCACCTCGGTCTCGTGCTCCTTGTAGCAGCCGACCCGGTCCTTGGACTCGATCTTCCGCACGCCCTTGTCCGGCTTCCAGGTCAGGCAGTCCTTGCGGAACGCCATCAGCCCGTCGTAGGGCAGGTCGCCGCCCGGTCCCAGGGTCAGCACGGGCTGCATGGCGGGCGAGCTCTCGGGTCCGGTCAGGCCCATGTCCTCGAACATCGGCTTGAACACGGTGAGGTACAACGACACCAGCGCGCCGACCAGCACCAGCGGGGTCAGCGTCGCCGAGAGGACCAGGGCGATCGAGCGCCGCTTCCTCGGCGGCGCCGCGGGGAGCACGACCGGTGGGGCGGGTTGCAGCTGCTGGGTCAGCTCGCTGCCGGGCACCGAGGCACGTTCGATCAACCGGTGCGCGGCCGCCGCGTCCAGCCGGCGTGCCGGATCCGGCTCCAGCAACCCGGTGATCAGCTCGCCGAGCGGGCCCGCGACGCGCGGCCGCGGCCGTTCGCTCATCACCGCGAGGATCGTCGCCGAGGTGGTCGGCCGGTCGAACGCCCCGCGGCCCTCGGTGGCGTAGAACAGGGTGGCGCCCAACGCCCACAGGTCCCACGCGGACGTCGCCTCGCCGCCCGCCAGTCGTTCCGGCGACATGTACGCGGGCGAGCCGATCAGCGTGCCGGTGGCGGTCAGCCTGGGGTCGTCGAGGGACTGGGCGATGCCGAAGTCGGTGAGCTTCGCGGTGCCCTTGCCGGGCACCATCACGTTGCCGGGCTTGACGTCCCGGTGCACGACGCCGGACGAGTGGGCCGCCTCCAGCGCGTTCAGCAGCTGCGCGGCGAGCGTGGCGGCGGCCTCGACGTCGAGCGGGCCGTCGCGTTCGACCAGCTCCTCCAGCGTCGGAGCCTTGATCAGCTCCATCACGATGAACGTCTGGTCGTCCTCGGAGATGAGGTCGTAGACGGTGACGACGGCGGGGTCCTGCAGCCGGCTCGCGATCCGCGCCTCGCGCAGCACCCGTTCCCGGTAGACGACCCGTTCCTCGGCGGGCACGTTGCCGGGCAGCAGCAGCTCCTTGACCGCGATCTCGCGGCCGAGCACGGTGTCCTGGCCCAGCCACACGGCCCCCATGCCGCCCCGGCCCAGCTCGCGGACCAGCCGGTAGCGTCTGTTGCCCACCTCGCGCATGGCGGGAAGTTTCCCAGCCGATCACGCGCGCCCGTCACCCGGTCCGGTGACTGCAGTCAGCTGTGCTGCAACGCCTTCGGGTACAGCCAGCTGCCGGGCGTGTTCTCGGCGGGGTTGGTGTAGTAGTCCCGCACCGCCGAAACGTACTCCTGCACGCTGATGGCCCCGTCGCCGTCCGTGTCGAGGTGCGCGAACGCCAGGCCGCACTCCTCCTCGCCCAGGCCGCGCGCCCGCAGCAGCACCGCGAACTCGGCGGAGTCGACCCGGCCGTCCCCGTTGGTGTCCATGATGTCCAGCAACGACTGCACGACCTCCAGGAAGTCGGCGTCGAACGGCCCGTGGCCCACGAACGCCTCGATCATGGCCTCCCGGTACTCCTCCGGCCCGATCCTGCCGTCGCGGTCGGCGTCGCAGTGCTCGACGAGCATCTCCCAGAACCTGTCGTAGGCGTCGACCAGCTCGCTGCCGCGCTCCGAGGACGCGGGCTCCCCGAACGCCCGCAACAGGCGGTTGGCGAGCGCGTAGATGTCCGCGAGCTCGATGACGCCGTTGCCGTTGACGTCGTAGTGGGCGAACGTCGAGTCGATCCTGTGCTGCAGCACCTGCTTCATGCTCAGGCACTGTGGTGAGGTGAGCCGGGTGAGCGCAAACCACGTCCCCCTCCTGGGTGGTGGAGTTCAGCCGTCTCCGCGAAGCCGGTATTGTTATACCGGAGACCATCGCACCGGAGGATCACGTTGATCGAACTCAAGTCGCCCGCGGAGATCGAGCGCATGCACGTCACCGGCCAGTTCGTGGGCCGGCTGCTCGACGAGCTGTCCAAGGTGGCCGCGGTCGGCGTGAACCTGCTCGACCTGGAGCTCCACGCGCGCCGGATGATCGAGGAGCGCGGCGCCGTGTCGTGCTACTGGGACTACTCGCCGTCGTTCGGGCGCGGGCCGTTCCGCAACGTCATCTGCCTGTCGGTGAACGACGCGGTGCTGCACGGCCTGCCGAAGAGCTACGTGCTGCAGGACGGCGACCTGCTGACCATGGACATCGCCGTGGGCATCGACGGATGGGTGGCGGACTCGGCGGTGTCGGTCATCGTCGGCACGCCGCGCGAGGAGGACCTGCACCTCATCCGCGCGACGGAGGTGGCGCTCGAAGCCGCGATCGAGGCCGCCCGGCCCGGCAACCGCATGGGCGACATCGAGGCCTCGATCGGCGAGGTCGCGGCCCGGTTCGGCTACACGCCCAACCTGGAGTTCGGCGGCCATGGCATCGGGCGGACGATGCACGAGGCGCCGCACGTGTCGAACAACGGCAGGCGCGGGCACGGCATGAAGCTGCGGCCCGGCCTCACCATCGCCATCGAGCCGTGGCTCGCCGCCACCACCGATCGGATCGTCTTCGACGACGACGGCTGGACGTTGCGGTCGGCCGACGGGTCGCGCACCGCGCACTCGGAGCACACGGTGGCGATCACCGAGGACGGACCGCTGGTGCTCACCCGCCGGCCGGACGAGCGGTCATTCGTACCAGTCGCGTGACCACTGCTCGCGGCGTTCCTGCTCCCTGGCGATCCAGTCGCTGCCCTCGGCGGCGACCGCCTCCAGGATCGGCAGGGCGGCGTCGATGCCGGAGGTCTGCAGTGCCACGAGGAACAGCTCCGAGTCGTCCTCCAGCGCGGAGTCGTCGGCGTTGCGGAAGTTCTCCGCGACGACGGTGATGTCCCTGCTGTTGACGAGGGTGAGGCAGAACTTGCGGCTGCGCAGCCGTTCCACCTCCCGCGTGCCGTCGCCCTCGCCCCGGGTCGCGCGCAGCCCGGTCTCGGTCACGCTGGCGGACGCGATGGCGTCGTAGCGGAACAGGTTGCGGCGCTCGTCGCGCGCCTCGCCGTTGAGGAAGTTCAGCTCCAGCCGGGTTTCCCGGACACCGCTGCGGGTGAGCAGGAAGATCTGCACCTCGTACCTGGAGTACCTCGGCGGGCCGTGCAGCACGCGGGCGCGCGCCGCGCCGTTCGCCCCCTCGGTCATGACCACGTGCATCACGAGGTCGTGCGTGGTCAGGTTGTTGCGGCGCACCAGGTCGTTCTTGAGGTAGATCTTGTCCATCGCCAGCCAGCGGGCCATCTCGCCGTCGGTGGGACGGTCGGACAGCACCCGCAGCCACTCCTCGTAGCCGCGCGTCTCCTCGGCGAACGTGCGCTCGTCGTCGGCCCGCGCCAGCGCGCTCATCCGCTGCAGGCCCCGGATCCGGGTCGCGCCCTTGACCGCGAAGTACGCACCGCCCGCGACGAACACGGCCGCCACCCCCGCGCCCGACGCGAACAACACCACCAGACCGGCCACGAACGAGCCGACCCCGACGCGGAGCAGCGCGGTGTCACGTGCCGCGGGCCCCGCGACCGACTCGAACAACGCGTTGTCCGCCCAGCCCTCCGCGACGCGGCGGGCGTGCCAGCGCGCCAGCCAGCCCAGCGCGCCGGCGGGGACCTGCGCGTTGCCGTAGAGGTCCACGAAACGCTGCTTGAGGTGGGCCCTGATGCCGGCGGTGTAGGCGGGCCAGTCGCCGGGGACGTGCGGCCTGGCTTCGGTGAACCGGGTGTCGACGATGCGGTGGACCTCCCGGACGAACGCGGTGGAGACCCAGTGGCCGGGAGAACGCGCGTCCACCGGGTGCGCGGGCGGGGCGACCCTGGCGTGCTGGATCTGCCCCCACATCGCCGCCGCCGACCGCTCCGCCCCGTGGTGCAGCCACAGGAAACCACCGGCCAGCACCAGCGGAATCGCCAGCAGGACACCGAGCGGTGACGTGCCGCCGAAAGCGCTGAACAGACCGAGGAGCACGACCAGGCCACCGCAGACCGCGTGCACCCAGGCCTTCTGCTCGGCCTTCGTCTCACCGGCCACGTACCGGCGCGGCTCCGCCGGTTCCGGCTCGAAGAACTTCCACGCCCGCTGAACGCGGCCGTTCGACATCCGCTGGGTGACCACGCGGTGCGCGTACGTGGCTTCGAGCCCGGACTGCGTGACACCGTTGAGGATCATCTGCAGGTGCAGCGCGATCTCGTCCTGGCGGTCGGCCGGCAACGCGGTGAACGCGGCGAGCACGTCGTCCAGGTTCTCGCGGTGACGCTCGCCCTGGACCTCGCCCCGCACGAACCGCATCAGCCGCCACACCACGGCGAACGCGTCCTGCCACCGGTCGTGCGGCAGCGACTGCGCGATCTTGCGGGCGTCCCGGATGTTCTTGAACAGCTCGCCGTTGACCTCGTTGGTGGACCGGCCGCTCACCACGGAAAGGACGTAGTAGTAAGCCGTTTTCGTGGTGAAGTGCCCTTCCCGCAGCAGGGCGCCCAGGATCTGCTCGGCCTCCCTGGGCACGCCCGCGGCGAGGAAGTTGAGCGCGACGTCGTAGCGGCGCTCGGGCGGGTCGCCCTGGTTGACGTGGTAGGTCGAGTTGTGGTGGATCGTCGTGTCACCGTAGTTGACCGCGTTCTGCTGGCCGACGGTCTCCGCCGACTGCTCGAAGTGCTCGAAGTTCACCGCTTCTCCCCCAGGTTCAGGTGGAAGTCCCCCGTGTTGACGCCGTTCTGCTGGCCCACCGTCCCGGCCTTCTGCGTGAAGTTCCCGATGCTGATCGGAAACTGCTTGCCCGCACCGGAGGGGCGCGTGGCATTGGTGCCGTCGTGCACCGCCGCGGCCAGCGCGACCGCGAAGGCAGCGGCGTTGCGGGCAGCGAGGCGCTGACCGCCCCTGCCGTCCGTGACGGCCTTGGAACCGTCGGCGTGGTCGCTGATGCCGCGCACGGTCGCCGTGCGCACCTGGCCAGCGAGATGCCCGGCCAGCGCGAAGCCCGCGCTCTCCATCTCGACCGCGACGGCGTCGTTGTAGTTGCGGTGCAACGCGTTCGCCACCGGCGAGGTGCCGGAGTCCAGCACGACGTCGCCCGCCGCGATCGCCTCGAAGTGGACCTCCGGCGCCTGTGCCCCACCGACCGGCTCGTACCACTTGCGGGTGCGGTGCACCTTGCGCGCGACCTGCTCCAGTTCGTGCGAGATCTCCCACGACCGGGGCCGGGTGAGGAAGTCCGCGTCGGTGCTCTTGCCGCCGTGGTAGGCGTACACCTTGGTGCCCACCACGACGTCACCGATCTCCAGCCACGGCCGCAGTCCGCCCGCGATGCCGACGAAGAGCACGGCGGCCGGGGAGAACTCGGTGATCGCCCGCTCGGTGAGCGTGGCGGCGGCCAGCGTGCCCTGTCCGGTCACCCCCACCGCGACCTCCCGGCCGGGATGCCCGGCCGGGGTGCCGACGTCGAACAACGTGCCCTGGGCGTGCCGGTGCTCCCGGACGTCGGCCAGGTGCGCGAGCACCGCTTCCTGCTCGACCGCGAGCGCGGTCAGGATCACGATCATCGTTTCACTCCGCTACGCACGACGAAGAAGCGGAGGGCGAGTCCGCGACACGGCCGAGTCGTTCTGGTGGAGACAGCACAGAGCTGGGATCGCGGAACCAGGTCCGCGGCGCGGAGGAGGTTAACCCCACCGGGCGTTTCGCGTCAAACCTTCGGGTGATACCGGCCAGTAAGTCCTCAGTGGACGATCACTGGTCGGAGAAGTGGGCGTCCGCCAACGATTCCATGCGAACGCGAAAACCGAACCTGCTGACCACCGCGTCCGAGACGATGCGGCGGTGGTCGAACGCGACGGCCGTGCCGAGGAACTCCGCCAGCGCCACCCACCGGGCTCCGGCGGCGTCACCTCCGCCCTGCGGCACGGGCGCGCCTGGGACGTAGGCGTGGAACGCCACGCTTTCGACCGCTCCGCGCGGATCACGCCCGCGCTCGCGATAACACCCGAACCGCCGCAACCGATCGCGCGCGAGCACGATGCCCGCCTCCTCGGCGAGCTCGCGCACCGCCGCGTCGGCCGCGCGCTCACCCGGTTCCACGAACCCGCCGGGCAACGCGAGCGCGCCGCGGAACGGCTCCTTGCCGCGCTCCACCACGAGGACCGCCAGCACACCGCCCCGCTTGGTGAACAGCACGACGTCCGCGGTGAGCCGGCGGTCGTCCGCACCACTGCCATCTGCCATATCCGCAGATTAGGTTATTGTCAGGATGACATCAAGTGGTCTCGCGGAAGAACTTCGTTATGCCAAGCCAATTGTCAAGTGGACAAAAAGTGGTCAGGAACCGGCGGGGCGAGGCCGCATCATCGGCGGCGACAACGCGAGCGCGCCCCCGGCGCGGTACAGCGCGGCGGGACGGCCGGTGGGGCTGGGCCGCTTCCCACCGGTCGGTTCGACGAACCCGGCGGACTCGGTGACCTTGCGGTGGAAGTTCGGCTTGTCGAGCTCGACCCCCCAGACCGCCTCGTACACCTCGCGCAGCTCACCGATCGTGAACTCCTCACCGCAGAACGCGGTGGCGATCGTGCGGAACTGCAGCTCGGCCCTGGCCAGCTCCAGCGCGTCCGCCAGGATCTCGTCGTGGTCGAACGCGAGCCCGTGGCGCTGCACCTGCGTGACGGGCAGCCAGTGCGCGGCGCGCGCGTCCGACCCCGCCGCGGGCAACGGCAGATCGGGCGCGATGGCGAGATACGCGCACGTCACGACCCGAGGACGGCGGGGATCGCGGTCCGGTGCGGAGTAGACGCCGACCTGCTGCAGGTGCAGGGACGCGGCGTCGAGGCCGGTCTCCTCGGCGAGCTCGCGCGCGGCCGTCTCGTCGAGGCTCTCCTCGCCGCGCAGGAAGCCGCCCGGCAGCGCGAGCCGGCCCGCGAACGGCTCGTTGCCGCGTTCCACCACCAGGACGCACAGCACCCCGCCGCGGATCGTGAGGATCACGAGATCGGCGGTGAGGGCGATGCTCTGCCGGGGACGGCGGCTCATGGGGTGCAGCGTACCCAGCACGTCCGCAGTGGACCCCTGCCGGCGGTGGCTCCGGCCGCCGTGACGACCGGAACCACCCGCGCCGGTCAGCGGACGGCCACGCGCCTGCCGAGGTTCAGCCGCTCCCCGTGCCACCGCCGCAGCAGCGACCGGTCGTGCGACACCAGGACCACCGCGCCGGGGTAGTCCGCGAGCGCTCCTTCGAGCTCCTCCACCAGCGCGAGGGACAGGTGGTTGGACGGTTCGTCCAGCAGCAGCACGTCCGACTCCCGCGCGAGCAGCCGCGCGAGCGCCAGCCGCCGCCGTTGCCCGACCGACAGCATCCCGGCCGGAGTGGTGAAGTCCTCCCGGCGGAACAGTCCGAGCGATGCCAGCTCCTCCGCGTGCTCCTCCGGCGCGCCCGGCCGTCCGGCGGCGAACGCGGCGAGCACCGGACGCCGGGGATCGGGCACGACGGTCTCCTGCGGCAGGTACCCGACCACGCCGTGCCGCCGCACGGTGCCGGACGACGGCGTGAGCACCCCCGCCAGCACGTCGAGCAACGTCGACTTGCCCGCCCCGTTCGGCCCGGTCACGAGCAGCCGCTGCCCGGCCCTGACGACGAGCTCGTCCACGGACAGGCGGTCGGCAACGGTCACCTCCGAGGCCTCCAGCACCACCCCTTCCCGCACCGCCGCGTGCAACGGCGCGTTGAGGCGCAACGGATCCGGCGGCCGGGCCACCGGTTCGGCGCGCAACCTCTCCAGCCGCTCGGAGGCGCTGCGCACCCGCGTCGAGATCGACGCCTGCACGCGCCGCCCGTCGCCGTTGTACTTGCACTTGTTGTGGTCCTTGATCGCCCGGCCCGGCGCGACGTCGTAGGCCGTCGAACCGCGCCACTGAGTCCAGTGCGCGACCTCGCCGGTCCACTCCGCGTAGGCCTGCTCCCAGCGCTGCCTGGCCGCCCGCTTCTCCGCGAGGTACCCGGCGTAGCCGTTGCCGTAGCGGGTGATCGTCCGCCGGTCGCCGTCGACCTCGGCGATCGCGGTGACGACCCGTTCCAGCAGCAACCGGTCGTGCGTCACCACGACGAGCGTGCCGCGGTGGGCGCGCAGCCGGTCCTCCAGCCAGGCCAGCGCCTCGCCGTCGAGGTGGTTGGTGGGCTCGTCGAGCAGCAGCAGTTCCGGCTCGGCCGACAGCACGCCGGCCAGCGCCAGCCGGGCGCGCTGCCCGCCGGACAACGTGCCGAGCCGCCGATGCCCGCCGAGGTCGCCGATGCCCAGCGCGGACATGGCAGCCTCGACGCGGGCGTCCGCCGCGTAGCCGTCCCGGAGCTCGAACGCGGTGAGCAGCTCGCCGTACGCGGCCAGCCCGGCCGCCGACGCGGTGCCGAGCGACTGCTCCGCCGCCGCGATCCGCTGCTCCAGCAGGCGGATCTCGACCAGGGCGGCGTCGATCGCGTCGGCGACGGTCGCGTCGTCCGGCAGCGCGAGCACCTGGCCGAGGTGGCCGACGCCGCCTTCCGCGACCACGGTGACCTCGCCGTCGTCCGGCGTCTCCTGCCCGGCGACCAGCCGCAGCAGCGTCGACTTGCCGGACCCGTTCTCTCCTACGACACCGAGCTTCTCGCCGCGGCGGACCGTCAGGGAGACGGCGTCGAGCACGCGGCGGTGGGCGAAGGTCTTGCTGACCGACCGAAGAGTGAGCTGACCTGACATGGAAGCCTCCGAACGCGGGTGAGAGGAAGGGACAGGGCACCTTGCGCGCGGTAGTGGAACATCTCCCGTTGTCCTTTCTCGTTGGTGTGTCGGAGGTTTCAGGCGACGCGGCCGGAGGCGAGGGCCAGTTCCGGCCCCTCCCAGCCGCGCCGCAGCCAGCGGTCGTGCGACGCGACGACCACGGCACCGGGTGCCGTCCTCAGCGCGTCCTCCAGCTCCTCGGCGAGGCTGAGCGAGAGGTGGTTCGTCGGTTCGTCCAGCAGCAGCACCTCGGGCGGCCGGGCGATCAGCAACGCGAGCGCCACCCGCCTGCGCTGCCCGACCGACAGCTCCCCCACCGGCCGGTCCAGGTCGCGGGAAGCCAGCAAACCCAGCTCTGCCAGGGGAACCGCACCGGCGGCCTGGTCGTGCAACTGCCGGGCCGACCGCGACGGGTCGGCGAACACCACGTCCTGCTCCAGCAACCCGACCCGGATCCCGCGCGCCCGGCGCACGTCACCGGCGTCCGGCCGCAGCTTTCCGGCCAGCACCCTGAGCAAAGTGGACTTCCCGGCCCCGTTCGGCCCGGTGATCATCAGCCGCGCCGACGCCGGCACGTCGAGCTGTCCGATGGCGAGCCGCCCGGAGAGCCGGACGTCCCGCAACGACAACGCGAGCTGCTCGGCACCGGCCTCACCGGTCATCGCGGCGCTGAACCGCAACGGTGCCGGAGGCCTGCCGACCTGGTCGCGCGTCAGCTCGTCCAGCCGCTGCCGCGCGTTGCGCACCCGCCGCGAGACCTGCTTCTGCACCCTGCCGCCGTGCCGGTCGTAGCCGACCTTGTTGTTGTCCTTCATCACCCGCTGGTGGCTCACCTGATGTGCCGTGACCTCAACGGAAACACGCAGCTCCGTCAGCTCGTCCTGCTCCTGCGCGTACTGCTGCTCCCACCGGACGCGCTCAAGCCGTTTGGCGGCGAGGTAGTCCGTGTAGGTGCCGCCGTAGCGCGTCACACCGCCGCGAGCCGGGTCGAGGTCCACGACGTCCGTACACACCTCGTCCAGGAACACGCGGTCGTGCGACGCCACCACGACGGTGCCGGGCAAGCCGCTCAGCTGCCGTTCCAGGAACCCGACCGCCTCGTCGTCGAGGTGGTTGGTCGGCTCGTCGAGCAGCAGCGCCCGCGGCTGCCGGATCAGCAGTGCCGCCAGCCCGATCCGCGACCGCTGCCCGCCGGACAACGCGTCCAACCGGCGCGAGACGTCCACATCGGACAGTCCGAGTCCGGTCAGGACCAGCTTCGCCCTGCGGTCCGCGTCCCACAGGTCGTGGTCCTGCGCCCACTCCAGCAGGTCACCGTACTCGGCCAGCACCGCCGCGTCGTCCGGCCGCCGCTCCAGCGCCGCGGTCAGCTCGTCGAGCCGGGCCGAGGCCGCGCGGATCTCGGCCAGCGCGTCGTCCAGCACGTCCCGGACGGTGGCACCAGGCGTGAAAGGCAGTTCCTGCCACAGGAAACCGCAGTCCGCGGGCCGCTGGACCGCACCGTCGTCCGGTTCGTCGACGCCTGCGAGGATCCGCAGCAACGTCGACTTGCCGGCACCGTTCTCACCCACCAGCCCGATGCGCTGACCAGGTGATCCAACCAGCGAAACCCCGTCCAGCACACGGCGTTCGCCGTAGGACTTCACCAGGTCTCGGGCATGCAGAAAGGGAATGTTCGACATAGGACACCCATCGCCGAAGGAAGATCGGAAACGGACGACACACCGGGCACACAGCGCACAGGAGGCGCGGGCCGCGGACGCGTGTCGGTGAGGGTGTCAGTAGATCACGTGGAAGATGGTGGCACGGCGGGCGGCGAACCGTCAACCGGAAACCGCCCCGCCGGGGCGAAAACCCAGGCAGGGCAGCACTTCCACCGGCTCAGCCGCAGCGGTAGACCACCGCGCCCCACCCGCGCTGTCCGTACGCGACGCCGGAGTCGGTGATGCCGGCGACGTAGCCGTCGACGTCCTGCGGCCGGCCGCCGGTCCAGATCGCCCAGCTCCGGCGAGCGCCGTCCGCGTGCAGCCCGGCGATCACACCTCGCGCGTTGACCGCCTCGACCGTCTCCGCGCCCGGGATGACCCGAGTGACGTTGCCGTGCAGACCCCACCCGACGATCTCGCCGTTGTTGTTCACACCTGATCGCCCGCACGGACCCAACGTCAGCGAGCAGTTCTCATATTTTTCCGATGCATCTCCGGCCGCGCCGTTCGAGACCGCCTTAGCACGAATAGCATTAGCCGCACAAACGGCCCTCATTCGAATCCAAGCGACCCCGCATAGCACACGTGCGGCGGCCCGGGCAATTCGCACGGCACATCGACATTCACAGCCCCGGAATGCCGTACTCACCATCGAATTCCGCCGGAGTCAATAGTCCGTGCAGTGCAACCTTGATCACAGGTCAGAGTGCCGTACGCAACCCCTCTGGCTCTTGACCAGGGCAGGCAGGTGGTTGAGACAATTCACCCGCGATTCCACCCCGAACGGATTGCACCCCTGCCTGATTCCCCCCGCCGATCAGGAGAGCCCAAGTCTTGAGCGCGCCCGATGTCTCAATACGCGATTTCGCCGTTGAACAACTGCAGATCCTGTTGCGCGCCGTCGGTTTAGCGGAGTCCGCGGAAAGAGGGAAGGCGCTGCTGGCCGAGGCATTGGGTCCCGGCAGCCGGCAGCCGCTCTCGGCAGCTCCCCGTTGGCCGTCCTTCGTCGCCGACGACCACACCCCGGTCGAGTTCTCGGTGGCACTGGCCCACCGCGAGCCGCCAGCCGTCCGCATGATCGTCGAACCGCTCGCCGAACAGCCCGGCCTGCAGGCGAACCTCGGCGCGGCGCTCGACGTGCTCGACGGGCTGGCCAGGCGGCACCGGCTGGACCTCAGCCGCCTCGACCTCGTGCGCGACCTGTTCCTCCCCGAGGAGCCGCAGGGGGCGTTCGCGTTCTGGTACTCGCTGATCCTCCAGGCGGGCACGGCACCCGACATCAAGGTGTACCTCAACCCCGAGGTGCAGGGCCCGGAGAGCGCGACCACGCTCGTCCGGGAGGGGCTCGGCAGGCTCGGCCTCGGCGCGGCCTGCTCGACGGTGACCAGCCACGCGTTGCGGCGCGACGGTCTGGACCGGTTCTCGTTCTTCGCTCTCGACCTGATGGACGAACACCGCGCGCGGGTGAAGACCTACGTGGCGCACGAAGCCGCCGAGGTCCCGGACGTCATCGCCGCGGCGGCCGCGGCTCCGGACACCGATCCGGAACTGGTGTCGGACGTCATCGCACTGGCCTGCGGCGGCACCGGGCCGTTCGCGCTGCGCCCGCTGATGTCCAGCTACACCTTCATGTCCGGCGACACGGACCGTCCGAGCGGCTACTCGCTGTACATCCCCGTGCGGGACTACGTGCAGGACGACCTGGAGGCGTGTGAGCGCGTTCTCGCGATCATGGCCAGGTGCGGCCTCGACACCGCGCCGTTCGTGATGGCGCTGGCGAGCATGGTCCGCCGGCCGCTCGCCGAGGGCGTCGGGCTGATCGCCCACGTGTCGCTGCGGCTGGGCAGGCCCCGGCCGGGAGTCACGGTCTACCTGTCTTCCGAGGCGTACGACGTGAGGCCGCCTCGCACCGAAGCGCCTCGCACCGAAGCACTGTCGCACTGAGAAAGGCACCACCGTGGAGCCGTACCGCATCAAGGTCGTCGAACCGATTCCCATCACCACCCGTGAGCACCGGGAACGCAGGTACGCCGAGGGCGGCTACAACCAGTTCAACCTCACCGCCGACGACGTGACGATCGACCTGCTGAGCGACTCCGGCACCGGCGCGATCTCCGCCGAGCAGCAGGCGGCGGGCATGCGCGGCGACGAGACCTACGCGGGCGCGCGGTCGTGGTTCCGGTTCCGCGAGGTCGTCGAGGACCTCACCGGCTTCACGCACATCTTCCCGGTGCACCAGGGCCGTGCCGCCGAACGGATCCTGTTCGGCGCGTTGCTCAAGCCCGGCCAGATCTCCATCAGCAACACGCACTTCGACACCACGCGCGCGAACGTCGAGATCGCGGGCGGTGTCGTGCGGGACCTCCCCTGCCCGGCGGCCGCGGACCTCGACAGCGACGCGCCGTTCAAGGGCGACATCGACCTCGTCGCGCTGGAAGCGGCGCTGGCCGGACCGGACGACGTCGGCCTGGTGCTCATGACGATCACCAACAACGGCGGCGGCGGCCAGCCGGTCTCGATGGCGAACCTCGAAGCGGCGAGCGCGTTGTGCCGCAGGCACGGGGTGCCGTTCATCCTCGACGCGGCCAGGTTCGCCGAGAACGCGTGGCTGGTGACGCAGCGGGAGGAGAAGTACCGGGGCATGAGCCCGCGCGAGGTCGCGAAGCTCGCGTTCCGGCTGGCCGACGGTTGCGTGGCCAGCCTGAAGAAGGACGGCATCGTCCACATCGGAGGGTTGCTGGCGCTCAACGACACGGCGCTGGCCAAGCAGTGCGAGCTGCTGCTCATCGCGACCGAGGGTTTCCGCACCTACGGCGGGCTTTCCGGCCGCGACCTCGACATGTGCGCGCAGGGCCTGATCGAGGTCACCGACCCGCTCTACCTGCGCGAGCGGGCGGACGCCACCGCCTACCTCGCCGAGTGCGCGCGACAGGCCGGTGTGGACAGTGTGCAGCCGACCGGCGTGCACGCGGTCTACCTCAACGCGGCCAGGCTGCTGCCGCACATCCCGCCGCACCGGTTCACCGGGCACGCGCTCGCCTCCGAGCTGTACCTCGCGGGCGGAATCCGGTGTGCCGAACTGGGTTCGCTCTACCTCGGCGAGATCACCGAGGACGGCGAGCTGATCACGCCCGCGCCGTTCGAGCTGGTGCGGCTGGCGATCCCGCGCCGCGTCTACACCCGCAGCCACCTGGAGTACGTGGCCGAGACGCTCGCGGGGATCGCCAAGAACCCCGAGCAGGTGCCCGGTTACCGGCTCACCGAGGCACCCGCCCTGCTGCGCCCGTTCCGCTGCCGGCTGGCACAGGTCCGGGACACCGGCAGTTCTCCAGCGGCGTTCCGTCGCACGGAACCCCGCCAGCCCTGCTAGGCGACCGCGTGGTCGAGCTTGCTCATCGCGTGCTCGATCACGCGCGCCAGCACCGTCTTGCACGACTCGCGATCACGGGCGTCGCACATCACCAACGGCACGTTGTCCGTGATGTCGAGCGCGTGCCGCACCTCGTCCTCGGTGTAGGAGTAGCTGTTCTCGAAGCAGTTCACCGCCACCACGAACGGGATGCCGCGGCGCTCGAAGAAGTCGATCGCCCCGAACCCGCCGTCCAGCCTGCGGGTGTCGACCAGGACGACCGCGCCGATCGCGCCGTGGGACAGCTCGTCCCACATGAACCAGAAGCGGTCCTGGCCGGGCGTGCCGAACAGGTACAGCACGACCTCGGGGTTGATCGTGATGCGGCCGAAGTCGAGCGCCACGGTCGTCGTGTTCTTGCCCTCGACCCCGGCCAGGTCGTCGATCTCGGTGCCGGCCTCGGTGAGCAGCTCCTCGGTCCGCAGCGGGGTGATCTCGCTGACCGCGCCGACCATCGTGGTCTTGCCGACACCGAAGCCGCCCGCCACGACGATCTTGACCGAGGCCGGGACGAGCAGCTCTTCAGATTGCACGGACGCCATCAAGCACCTTCTGGAGTAGGTTCATGTCCGGCGGGACCGCCATTCTCGACGCGTCGCTGGTGATGACGTCACCGCGCTGGATCAGGTCGCTCAGCAGCACCTTCGCCACGACGAGCGGCGCGTGCAGGTACGCGGCGACTTCCGCCACGGACAACGGTTTGCGGCACAGTCTGATGATCTCGAGGTGCTCGACGGACAGCGAGCTGGTGTCGGACGACGTGCGGATCGCGCGCACCTGGGTCGCGAGGTTCAACCGGCCCCACGTCGGCCTGGTGCGCCCGCTCACGAGCGCGTAGGGGCGGACCAGCGGGCCCGCCGCCTCGTCGTACCACCAGTCCGACGACCGCGGGCTCATGACAGCCCCATCGGGTGGCGGGGCGCCGCGAGAGTTCGGGGTGCCGACGACAGGTAGGAGCCCACGCGCTTCACGAGCATGTTCATCTCGTAGGCGATCATGCCCATGTCCGCGTCCTCGTCACCGACCACCGCGAGGCAGGCGCCCTGACCGGCGGCGGTGACGAACAGGTGCGCGCGTTCCATCTCCACGATGGTCTGCCGGACCTGACCGCCGCCGAAGTGCCGGCCGGTGCCGCGGGCGAGCGACTGGAACGCCGACGCCATCGCCGACAGGTGGTCGGAGTCGTCCTTGGACAGTTCGGGGGAGCGCGCGAGCAGCAGACCGTCCGCGGAGAGCACCACCGCGTGCCGCGCCCCGACCACTCTGGCGACGAGGTCGTCCAGCAGCCAGTTCAGCTCGGGGTGCCCGCCGGTCAGATCGTCGTCCACGGCAACTGCCTTTCGTGTTCAGTACGGATGATCACGGTTCGACGGCGTCGGCCTTGCGGGCCTCACGGGTGCCCTGCTGGAAGGCCGACATGCCGTCGCGAGTGCGTTCTGCCCGTTCCTCGGTGTGCACCTCGGTGAAGTCGGGCTCCTGCGGGAGGTCGTTGTTCGCCAGCTGAGGCACGAGGTGCTGCTGCCGCCTCCGGCGCGGCAGCTCTGGCCGGGTGTCCTGACGCGTGTCGTCACCGTCCCGGGCGTTCTCGGCCGGCCGCGGGGCCGCCGGGTGGTCTTGTGTGGGCAGCACGCCGACGATGCTCCCGCTGTCCGGATCCTGGTCCGGACGGGAGCCGCGGTCGTTTCCCACTCCTCCCCCCGCCCAGAACTCGTTCAGCTCCGTGCTGGGCCGGGCGTCGAGCACGACGTCCTCGGCGCGTTCGGTGTGCGGGAGAGCGGCCTGGGCGAGCGTCTGCTGCCGGAACGTCGGCTTGGGCATCTGCACCGGGTCGGCGGGATCGGCCGCGCCCGCCTCGCCGACGATCAGCTCGGACGGCACCAGCACCAGCGCGATCGTGCCGCCGGTCGGGCAGTCGCGCAGCTCGACGTGGATGCCCCGGCGGGCGGCCAGCCGTGCGACGACGAACAGGCCGAGACGGGACTCGCCGCGCAGCCGCATCGCCTCGAAGTCGGGCGGCGCGGTCAGCATCCTGTTGTGCTGCTCGCGGTCCTCCGGCTTGATGCCGAGACCGTGGTCCTCGATCTCGATCACGAGCCCCTGCGGCACCTCGCTGCTGTGCACCTCGACCTGCGAGCGCGGGGACGAGAACGACGTGGCGTTGTCGACCAGCTCGGCGATCAGGTGGATCACGTCGGCGACGGCCGCGCCGGCCAGCGCGATCTCGGGCACCGGGTTCACCTTGACCCGCGCGTACTGCTCGGTCTCCGCGACGGCCGCGCGCACCACGTCGAGCATGCGCACGGGCTTGCGCCACTGCCGTCCCGGCTGCTCGCCGGTGAGGATGATCAGGTTCTCGGCGTTGCGGCGGGCGCGGGTGGCGAGGTGGTCGAGCTGGAAGAACGCGTCGAGGTGGTCGGGGTTCTCCTCCTCGCGCTCCAGCTTGTCGAGGATCTTGAGCTGCCGGTGCACGAGACCCTGGTTGCGGCGCGCGATGTCGAGGAAGACCCGGTTCACGCCCTCGCGGGTCTGGCTCTCCTTCACGGCCGCGGCGACGGCGGTGTACTGCGCGGCGTTGAACGCGTCGGCCACCTGGCCGATCTCGTCGTTGCCGTAGTCGAGCGCGGGCACCTCGTGCGCCACGTCGACGTGCTTGCCGTCGCGCAACCGCTCGACGATGTCCGGCAGCCGTTCGTGCGCGAGCCGCAGCGAGTCGCTCTTCAGGTTGTTCAGCCGGACGATCAACGCCTTGTTGACCAGGCGGCTGGAGATGCGCACGGCGACGAAGATGCCGATGATCACCGCGATCAGGGCGACGAGACTGCCGATCAGCACGGTGTTGAACTTGTCCTTGCCGTTGGCCATGGCCACGTTCACGGCGCCGGTGGACTGCTCCTCGACCAGCTTGGTGAGCTCGGTGGACACCGCGCGGTCGGCGGCCTCCCAGTCGGACGCCACCACGGAGCCGCCGATGGGCCGTTCCGCGTTCTGCAGCAACCGGTTCTCGTAGGTCACCAGCTGCTGCCACTGCGGGTTGTCGACGACCTGCTTGTAGTGCTCACGCACGTTCGGCAGCGCGTAGGGCTCGATCGAGCTGAGCGAGGACCGGTACGCGCCGACGAGGTAGACGAACTCCCGGTGCTCCTCCGGCGTGAACCTGCCCGCCGCCAGCGCACCGGCGGCCACCGACCCGGCCCGCGACATCGCGTCGGCGGCCTGGAAGTACTGCACCGCCGCGAGCGCGCCCTGCACGGTCTGGGCGTCCGGCACGATGCGGGCCTGCGTGTTGAACAGCGCGGCACCGGCGTCCAGCACGCTGTTGTAGTAGCGGTAGATCTCCGGCTTGGACGCCGTGCCCGACTCGAGCGCCGACCGCTGCTGGGGAAGCTGGTCCAGCAGCCCGTTGAGCTTGCCGATGCCGTCGACGACCTCCTTCGGCGCCTTCGAGGCGAGCTCGCCGAACGCCGTCTTCATCCTGGCGAGGTCCGCGTCGGTCGCCTGCTGCTGCTTGACCAGAGCCGACGTGCTCGTGCCCGGCTTGCTCAGGCTCGTCATGCTGAGCTCGCGTTCCTTCTGCAGCGACGCGAACGACTGCACGGCCGGAATCGACGCGTCTCGCACCCCGGAGGCCACCAGCTGCAGGTACAGGCCCTCGAACACCGTGTAGGACGAGAACAACGCCCACATGGCCAGGAGGACGATGCTGGGAACCACCACGACACCAGTGAGCCGCGAACGAATTGTCTTGTAATTCGTCTCAGGCACGTTCTTCAGCTTCACAACGCTCCACGAGCACCCGAATTGGCGACGGAAAGATAGCACCGCGCGATCAGTACGATCAACCAGCGATGATCTTGGGGGGCGCGTAGAGACTACTCAGTCACATGACCATCGCAACACCCCCGTTGTGCTGTTCGATCTCGCCATACGCACAGTTGTTGTGATGCGTGAACACGCTTCCGCAGGTAGAACGGCCACCGATGCTTCTTCCGGGCCACCGATGCCCAGCTGGGCTTTCGCCGACCGAACTCGACAAACACAGCAGCTATTGCGGCCGACTTGACATTCCACGCGAAGTCTTCTAAGAGCAAACGCAGTGCAACCGGCGGTCGCTTTCCGTCACCACTCGTTATTCGATGAATTTACCGCCGGGTTACGCGGACGGGACGACCTCCTCTGCCCGCGGCGGCTCGCGAGGTGGCGGGGTCCGGGGTTCTCCCTGGACTGCATCTGGGGAGCACGTGCCGGACGAAATCAGGGACCCGCGCGGGTTCGGGCGGCACGTGCGGTACCGGCTCACCCCGCAGGCCGCGTTCCGGCCCGACCTGAGCCTCACGACGGCGCGCCCGTCCAGTCCCTGTGCACGATCCCCCCGAACTCGTTCGCGGCGGCAGGACTTGGCCCCCAGCCCAGTCCTGCCGCCACGCCCCCCAGAACCGGCGGCGATGTCACCAGCTCGCCGTCGTGCCACCAGCATCACGGCACCCTGGACGGAAAGGCAGGGGTCTCCCGTCTCCCGATCGCGCAGGCGACGGGAGACGCCTGGGCATCGGCAGGACGGCCGATCAGACTCGAATCGCGCAGCCGGAGGTCGTTAGTCTGCGAGGCTGTCTGGAGCAGACGGGGGACCCATGGCTGAGCAGTCGGATGTCTTTGGTGTGGAGCTGCGGCGCCTGCGGACCGCGGCGGGCCTGTCGCTGGCGGCGCTGGCGCAGCAGGTCCACTACAGCAAGGGCTATCTGGGCAAGATCGAGACTGGACTGAAGCAACCAGGTGTTGATCTGGCCCGGCGCTGTGACGCGGTTCTCGGAGCCGGTGGACGTCTGGCCCGCATCGTGGACCAGCCCGCTCCCGCGAGCCCGCCGGCAGCTGTCGAGGCCGACGGCGAAGTGTGGGTGATGAGCATGGCTCCGGACGGATCGAGCTGGATGGTCCCGATGCCTCGGCGTGAGGCGATCGCGACGGGCGCGGCCTCGTTGCTGGGCCTGACCTTGGGGACACCGCGCAGCGCGTCGGCCGCTGCGGCGCACGACGGCACGCTCACCGCGTTCCGTTCCCTGTTCGCGCAGGTCAGACAGCTGGGACAGACGACGAGCCCGAGCGTGGTGCTGCCGATGGTGACGGTGCACACGCACACGCTGCGCGGCATGGCGAACGGCGCGCCCTCCCCCATCCGCGAGCAGCTGCTCGGGCTCGCCGCCCGCTACAGCGAGTACGCGGGGTGGATGGCCCAGGAGGCGGGCGACGACCGGGCCGCGATGTGGTGGACCCGCAACGCCGTCGAGATGGGCGCGGCGGCCGGTGACACCGAGCTGGCCACGTACTCGCTGATCAGGCAGGCGCTGATCACGCTGTACCGCGACGACGCCGCGGGCACGATCGACCTGGCCCAGCAGGCGCAGGCCGCGTCCGGCACGTCGCCGCGGGTGCAGGGGCTCGCCGCGCTGCGCGAGGCCCAGGGCCACGCCCTGGCCTGCGACTACGACAACTGCCAACGCGCGCTCGACCGCGCCGCCGCGCTGCTCGACCAGGCCGACACCTCCAGCGGCATGACGATCGGCTCGGCCTCGGTCAGCGGCGCCGACCTGAACAGCCTGGTGGCCGCTTGGTGCCTGCACGACCTGGGACGGTCCGGTGAGGCGGCGGACGTCATGGACCGCCAGCTCGCCCTCGTGCCCGACACGGCTCACCGCACCCACGCGCGTTTCGGCGCCCGCCGCGCCCTCGCCTACGCCGCGGCCGGTCACATCGACCACGCGAGCGCTCTCACGGCGAAGGTCCTAGACGCGGCCGACCTGGTCGACTCCGCTACCGTCCGGCAGGACCTGAAACGACTGGCCCGGCTGCTCGGCCGCGAGCGCGACCAGCCGGCGGTGCGCGAGCTGTACCCCAGGCTGAACGCGGCGCTGCGCAGCCCGATCCACTAGTCACGAACTCACCGGGGGAACCGAAGTGTCCGATGCCGCGATCTTCCGGCGCCGGTTCGAGGCGCTGGCCGCGAACGTCGAGGACTTCATCCGCGGCAAGCCCGAGGTGGTCAGGCTGGCGCTGGTGTGCCTGCTCGCCGAGGGCCACCTGCTGATCGAGGACGTACCCGGCGTCGCGAAGACCTCCCTGGCCAAGGCCATCGCCCGCTCCGTCGCGGGCGCCGAGGTGAAGCGCATCCAGTTCACCCCCGACCTGCTGCCGTCCGACGTGACCGGCGTACAGGTGTACGACCAGGGCCGCTCGCGGTTCGAGTTCCGCCAGGGCCCGGTCTTCACGAACATCCTGCTCGGCGACGAGATCAACCGCGCCTCCCCGAAGACCCAGTCGGCCCTGCTGGAGGTCATGGCGGAGGGCCAGGTCACGGTGGACGGCCGCCCGATCCCGGTGCCCTACCCGTTCCTGTGCATCGCCACCCAGAACCCGGTGGAGCACCAGGGCACCTACGCGCTGCCGGAAGCGCAGCTCGACCGGTTCATGATGCGCATCAGCATCGGCTACCCGGAGAACCTGGCCGACGAGGTGAGCATCCTCGCCTACGGCGTCACCCGCCGCCGCCCGGACGAGCTGAAGTCCGTCATGGAGCTCGACGACCTGCGCCTGATGATCCGCGCGGTCCGCGAGCAGCGCGTGGCCGACACCCTTCGCGAGTACGTCGCCCGCCTGGTCCGCGCCACCCGAGTCCACCCCGACGTCGAACTGGGCGTGAGCCCGCGCGGCGGCATCGCCCTCGTCACCGCCGCCCAGGCCTACGCGCTGGCCGCCGGCCGCCCGTACGTGACCGCGGACGACGTGAAGGCCGTCGCCGTCCCGGTCCTCAACCACCGCCTGCTGCTCACCCCGGAAGCCCGCATCCAGCAGCGCACCACCGAGTCGGTCCTCGCCGACGTCCTCACCGCCGCGCCGGTGCCGGCAGGCCGGTGACGTGCGATGCTGACCAGAACAGGCGCCGCGATGGCGTGCGCCGCCGTCTGCCTGGTCGCCCTCGGCTGGTGGGCCGACTACCCCGAGCTGGTGTCCCTCGGCCTCACCGCGGCGGGCACGCTGCTGGTGGCGGTGGCCTGGCTGGTGGCCGCGCCGCAGCTGACGGTGGTGCGGGAGGTCAGGCCGAGGCGTGTGTTCGCCGGTGGCGCCGCCCAGGCGACGCTGACCGTGACGAACGTCGGCAGGCGCGGCAGCCCTCCGCTGACGATCGCCGAGACGGTCGGCGGGCACCGCACCACGGTCGCGGTGCCCGCGCTGACCGCCGGCCACAGCTGCACGGTCGGCTACCCGCTGCCGGTCGCGCGCCGCGGCCGCTACGTGATCCCACCGGTGCGGCTCGGGCACTCCGACCCGCTGCGGCTGCTGCACCGCGGCCGCGCGTGCGGCGGAGAGCTGGTCGTGCAGGTCTACCCCCGCGTGCACCTGCTGGCCACGATCGCGGCCGGCGGGCCCCAGGACGCGGAAGGCCAGACGGTGAGCAGCGCTTCCCTGGGCGGCGTGGCGTTCCACAGCCTGCGGGAGTACGTTCCCGGCGACGACTGGCGGCGCATCCACTGGGGCGCAACGGCTCGGGCCGGCACGGTCATGACCCGCCACGTGGTGGTGCCCGACGAGCCGCGCCAGCTGGTCGTGCTGGACACCAGCTGCGCGCCCTACTCCGGCTCGCTGTTCGAGGACGCGGTCCGCGTCGCCGCGTCGTTCTGCGTCGCCGCCGAACGATCCGGGCTGCCGCTGCGACTGCGCACCACGTCCGGCGCGGAAAGAGAATCGGGCGACACCGCACTGGAACTTCTGTCCGTTGTGGACACCACTGCCGCCGACCGCGGCCTCGCCGCTCTCTCCGACCTGGTGCGGGACGTGGTCTCCGACACGGAGGGCGTCGCGCTGACCGTCGTCACCGGCCGCGTGGGCACCGAGGCCGCGCAACTGCTGATGCGGCTGCGTCCCAGGTTCCTCTCGCTCAACCTGGCCCAGCTCGTCCCACCGGACTCCGCCCTGCCGTCGAGACCGCGCGGCGTGCTCGCGGTCGCCGCCCCGGACAGCGAGCGGTTCGCCGCCGACTGGAACCGGCTGGTGCTGCGATGACCTGGCGGAGGTTCCCCCCGGTCGGACGGCTGGCCGAGGTGGCGCTGGCGACGACGGCCGCCGCGGCCGGAACCCTGGTCTACCGGCGTTTCTTCGCCACCGACGACTACCTCCTCGCGCTCGCGCTCGCGTGCCTCGCCGGTGGCGTGACGGCCGCGCTGGGCCACCGTCGTGCGTGGATCGCACTGCCTTCGGCGGTCGCGGGACTGGCCGTGATCATGATCTGGGGTGTGTTCGGCGGCTCCGCCTCCGCTGTCCTCAGTGGACTGGACGGCAGCTGGAACCGGCTGCTCACGGTGGCGGCGCCCGCCGACGCACGGGGTGAACTGCTGGCCGCACCGACGCTGGTGGCGTGGGCGGTGGCGTTCTCCTCGGTCGTGCTCGTCCTGCGGACCCGCAACGCGCTCGCGCCGATCCTGCCGCCGTTGGCGGGCTTCCTGTTCGCCCTCCTCACCGTCGGCAACCAGGCGGGAGCGCATCCCCTCGCCACCGCGGTGTTCCTGGTCACGGCACTGGCGCTGATCGCCGTCCGCACCCACCGGGGCACCGCCGACGGCGCGGTCCGCATCGAACGCCAGTCGTCCAGGCAGGTCGTCGCCCTCGTCACCGCGGCCGGCGTGGTCGCGGCCGGCACGTCGTTCGGCGTGCTGGGCGGGCGGCTGCTGCCCCTGGCGTCCGGCGAGCACCGCTTCGACCCACGCGACGTGCTCGCACCGCCGGTCGTGCGCATCGACACCCTCACCCCGCTGTCCCAGCTGAAGAAACAGCTCAACGAGTCCCCGCCCCGTCCGTTGTTCACCGTGCGGACGACCCCTGATTCCGCCACGCACCTCGACCGGGTGCGCACCGCCGCGCTGGACACGTTCGACGGCACCACCTGGACCGCGAACGGCACCTACCGCGTGGCCGGGAGCCACCTCACTGTCGACCCCGCGCTCCAGCACCGCCGGCCGGTGACGGCGCACGTCGAACTGCAGGAGCTCGCCGGGCCGTACCTGCCGGTGATCGGCTGGCCGTCCCGGCTGGACGCCCCCGGCGAGACCGGCAGCCGGTTCGGGTTCGACCCGGACTCGGGCGTGGTGGTGAGCACCGTCCCCACCTCGCCGGGGTTCGGCTACGACGTCACGGGCGAGACCTACGTGGAGGACAAGGACCTGGCACAGGCCGCCACGACCACGCCCCGGTCGCCACCGCTTCCCCCCGGTGTTCCGGAGGCCGTGCGCACGCTGGCCGCGTCGGTGGCCGAGCGGAACGGCCCGTTCGCCCGGGCCCGCCTCAGCTCCCTCGAATCCGCTCTGCAGGTCATGGATCACCGGCTGAACGGGCCGCCGGGGCATTCCTACGCCGCCATCGCGCGTGCGCTGGCGGGCTGGGACGTGGGCGGCGGGTACGCCGAGCAGTACGCCGCGGCGTTCACGGTGATCGCGAGGATGCTGGGGTATCCGGCCAGGGTCGCGGTCGGCTACCGCCTGCGCTCCGGCGAGGACGGTGTCTTCCAGGTCACCACCGCCGACGCCCACGCGTGGTCCGAGGTTCACTTCGAGGGGTACGGCTGGGTCGCGTACGACCCCAGCCGAAACGGTGGCGACATCACCCGGAACCCACCGCCGGAGGCACCTCGCGTGGTCGCGCCGCAACCCTCCCCGTCGACCACCACGCCGGTGCCCGCGCCCCGGCTGGACTCGTCGCGCGCCGCCGCGCCGGGCGAGCGGGGGTTCCGCTGGGACGACGTCCTGGACGTCACCCTCCTGCTCGGGCCGGCGGTGATCCTGCTCGTGCTGCTCACGGGCGGACTCGTGGTGCTCGGCAAGACCCGTCGCCGCAGAAAGCGGCGCGACGCTCCCGACCACGCGGCGCGGGTTCTCGGCGCGTGGCGGGAACAGCTCGACCGGCTGATCGAACGCGGTGTCTCGCCACCGGTCTCGCTCACGTTCCACGAGGTGGCCCAGCACGCGCGCGACACGCTCGGCGACGCGTCGAACCCGATCGCCGCGACCGCGGAACTGGCGACCACGGCGATCTACGCGCCGGAGCACCTCGACCGCCAGGACGCCGACCGGGCCTGGGAACTGGTGGCACTGCTGGACGCCGAGCTCTACCCGGGACGCCTGTCCGCGGCCCGCCTCCGCGCCGCGCTGAACCCCCGTCCACTGTGGACTTCGTGGACCGTCGCGCGGCGCAGGCGGCACGCGGGAGAGAACCTGGAAACGGGGCGATACCGATGAAACCGCTGACCCGGCGCACCCGGCGGCTGACGGCGCTCGCCGCCGTCGCCACGACCGCCGCGGCCGTTCTCGTGGTGGGACAGGGCTATCACACCTCGCAGGTGCGCATGCGTTCCGGCACGGTCTGGCTGGCGTCCACCCGGACCGGCGAGGCCACCCTGGTGGACGGCGCCGCCGCCGAGGTGACGGCCCACGTGCCCGTCGCCGAGGCCGGCGCGGCGTTGACCATCGCCCAACGGGGCAACGCCGCCGTTGTGCTCAACCGGAAAACCGGCCGGTTGAGCAGCGTCGACACCGCCACCGAGCGGGTCAGCCCGCCGGTGCCGGTGCTCCCCGCGAGCGACGGGCTGGTCGTGCTGCCCGGTCAGGACGCGCTGCACGTGGTCGACGTCCGAAGTGGAATGACCGCCGCGGTCGACCCCGCGACGCTGGCGCCGCGAGGCGAACCGCAACGGCTGGCGGAGGCGATCAGACCGGGCGACGTCGGGATCGACGAGCACGACCGGGTGTGGGCGGTCGACGACACGACCGGCGACCTGGTCTGGCTGAACGGGGGACGACGACGAACCCGTTCCGCCGCGGCGAAGAGCGGTCACCTGACGATCACCGGGGGCCGACCGGCGCTGGTGGACGCCGAGCGCGGCACGGCCGAGCTGCTCGACCCCGCGACCGGTGCCGTCGCGCGGTCCGTGCGGCTCGACGCACGGACCGACGACACGACGCTGATCAGGGGGTCCGCCGACCAGGCGAGGGTGCTCATCGCGACCGGCAGCCGCGGTGAACTGGTCTCCTGCGCGTTCGACACCGGCTGCACCGAGCCCGTGCAGGTCAGTTCCGCGGGTGCGGAGCTCGGCAGCCCGGTCGAGGTCGGCAACAACGCCGTGGTGCCCGACTACTCCACCGGGCAGGCCACGATCGTCGATCTCGCCTCCGCCCGGACGGTCGCCCAGCGCCGGCTGTTCGACCGGCCGACCCGGTTCGAGCTGATGGCCAGGGACGGCATCGTCTTCTTCAACGACCCGGACGGCGACACGGCCGGGGTGCTGGACCTGGCCGGCGACGTCCGGACGATCACCAAGTACACCGAAGGCCCCACCTCGGACGAGGCCACGCCCGCACCGGACCCGCGGGCGCAGGAGACGAAGATCGACCACCGGAAGCAGCAACCGGGGCAGGAACTGCCCCTCCGGACCGGCTCGACGCCGCAGGCGAACCCACCACCGCCGGCATCGCCGACCACGGCGTCCATCGAGGTCCGGCCGGGCAACCGCGGGGTGGCCGGAGACGAGTTCGAACTGACCGTGCTGCTCCGGCCCTCCGCGACCGCCACCACCCGATGGTCGTTCGGCGACGGAACGGAGGCGGTGGGCGCCACCGTTCGCCATCGCTGGCAGCAACCGGGCAGCTTCACCGTCCGTGCCACCGCAACCCTCGGCAACGG
>Ga0070710_10000185_pt1 | contig 28883 bp, 25 predicted proteins | sample LARL52metaG_FD_65454 | JGI IMG/M metagenome (GOLD analysis project Ga0070710, IMG submission 65454) | Corn, switchgrass and miscanthus rhizosphere microbial communities from Kellogg Biological Station, Michigan, USA - LAR L5-2 metaG | ecosystem: Host-associated > Plants > Roots > Rhizosphere ...
GCCCTCGGTCACCGCATGGACCTGGAACAGCTCGAGCTTGGCCTCGTGCGGCACCAGCGCCTTGATGCAGTTGAACACAGCGTCGACCGGGCCGTTGCCTTCGGCCTCCTCGATCCTGGTCTGGCCGTCGATGTCGAGCTTCATGGTGGCGCGCTGCGGCCCATGGGTGCCGGCGATCACGGTGAGCGAGGTCAGCTTGATGCGGTCATGGGCGGCCGCCATCTCCTCGTCGAGCAGCGCCTCGATGTCCTCGTCATAGATGTCCTTCTTGCGGTCGGCCAGCGCCTTCATCCGCACGAACGCGTCCTCGATCTGGTTGGCGCCGAGCTTGTAGCCCATCTCCTCCAGCTTGTGGACGAAGGCGTGGCGTCCGGAATGTTTTCCCAGCACCAGCGAGGACTGTTTCAGGCCGACCATTTCCGGCCGCATGATCTCGTAGGTCGAGGCATCCTTCAAAACGCCGTCCTGGTGGATGCCGCTTTCGTGGGCGAACGCGTTGCGGCCGACGATCGCCTTGTTGTATTGCACCGGGAACGACGTCGCCGCCGAGACCAGCTTCGAAGCCGAGGTCAGCCTCGTGGTGTCGATCCTGTTCCACCACGGAAACTTGTCGTTGCGCACGTTGATCGCCATCACGATCTCTTCGAGCGCGGCATTGCCGGCCCGCTCGCCGATGCCGTTGATGGTGCATTCGACCTGCCGCGCGCCGCCGGCAATCCCGGCCAGCGAATTGGCCACGGCCATGCCGAGGTCGTTATGGCAGTGCACCGAAAACACCGCCTTGTCGGAGTTCGGCACCCGCTCGATCAGCGTGCGCATGAAGTGGGTGTATTCCTCCGGCACCGTGTAGCCGACGGTGTCGGGGATGTTCACCGTGGTCGCGCCGGCCTTGATCACGGCCTCGACGATCCGGCACAAGAAGTCCATCTCGGACCGGGTGCCGTCCTCGGCCGACCATTCGACGTCGTCGATCTGGTTGCGGGCGCGGGTGACGTTCGCGACCGAGAGCTCCAGCACCTGCTCCGGCGTCATGTTGAGCTTGACGCGCATGTGCAGCGGCGAGGTCGCGATCACGGTATGGACGCGGCCCCGCCTCGCAAATTTCACCGCCTCGGCGCAGCGGTCGATGTCCTTGGGATGCGCGCGCGACAGGCCCGCGATGACCGAGTTCTTCGAGCGGCGGCCAATCTCGGACACCGCCTGAAAATCGCCCTCCGAGGTGATCGGAAAACCGGCCTCGATGACGTCGACGCCCATGTCGTCGAGCATCTCGGCGACTTCGAGCTTCTCCTCAAAGGTCATGGTGGCGCCGGGGCATTGTTCGCCGTCGCGCAAAGTGGTGTCGAAAATGATGACGCGGTCCTTCTCGGACTGGGGTGACGTGGTCATGGCAGATTTTTCCTTAAAACTGCGCGCCTTGTCTGGTGGGCGCTGAAGGGGTCTTTGATTTCGCACAACCCCTGAGTGCCCAGGCGCATACCGCCCAGCCGGCCCTCAGGGGCAGGTAAGAAGGAGCCCGCCAAGGAGCAGGGTGGGCAGCAACGCAGCCGGACGAGCGGAGGCGGCTGAGGCCGCAGCTCCCAAAACTCCGTCACAATGGCTGCTTGTCGGCATTGCCAGACCCTGCTTCGACCCCGAAATCCTCAAGCAAAACCGTTGACGGTTCGTTGCCGGGACCGCGTGAGCACCATGTTTTTAGACGAGATTTGGGTCCATTCGCAATGCCAAAAGATGGCCGGAAAGAAGGTCAGACAGGCTGACCTGTATCAGCGTCGGCGAGCGAAAACTGCAAGGGATGGCCGTGCTGCCTGGCGAAGGCAGTCGCCTCGCTCGAAAGCTCACGGGCGCGCGCCTCCTCGTAGACGCCGCATGCGGCCTGCCCCTCATGATGGACCTGGAGCATGATCCTGGTCGCCTCGTCGGTCGATTTTCCGAAAAAGCGTTCCACCAGGAGCACGACGAACTCCATGGGAGTGAGGTCATCATTGGCCATGAGCACTTTCAGCATCGTCTGAACCTCGAATCTTCGGGAGCGCCGTCATGAGATGGTGACGTGCGCCTTCGGTTCAACTCGACCTTGCACATGACGGGCGCTTGCGGGAGATTGGTCGGCATGACCCTGGCCCTGAAGATCATCGACCAGACCCCGGGCGCACATCCCCCGGTTGCGCGACAGCTCCGGTTGGCGAGTGAGCGCATTACGTTGCGCGAGTTGCTGACCCGACGCATCGAGGAGGAAGTCGCGGCGTTCAACGGGGGCGACAACGAGATCAGGCCGCTGGTGGTTCCGAGCGAGCAGGAACGGCGTCTCAATGGCGAGCCCTTGAAGCAGCGCCGAAATGTCGACGCGGCCCGCCAGCTCGAAACCGCGATCGAGGCTTTTCAGCGAACCCGCATCCTGGTCGTGGTCGACCGCGTGCAGGTGCTCGACCTCGACCGGGAACTGACGGTCACGCCCGACAGCGAGGTCAGGTTCATCAAGCTGGTGCCGCTGGTTGGCGGCTGATCATCGATGGATTTCATCGACGGGCTCAAATCATCGCTTCGAATCCGTGTCACCGTCGATCCGTCGATCTCGGACATGGTCACGGCCTTCGAGCAGGAGGCGTCGTGGGAAACGGTGTCGAGCGTCGATCGGTTACCGACCGCGCAAGCCATGCTGGCCCGGCCACGAACCGAATGGCCGGAATTCGTCGCAGCCAGCCTGCAGCGGATCAAGGCTATCGACGAGGAGCAGGCCTCGCCGAGCAGCCGGCTATCGTCCCGCTGCTGGAGCGTTTGCCTCCTGCTCAACCGACTGCTTGACGAACAGCTCCCGTTCACGGAAGAGCGACTTGCAGGCGTGCTTGATTTCTGCGCCTGGAATATTGCGCTGCTCCGGGGCCGGGTGCGCCTCGACCTCATGGTTCGGCAGATCAAGCCGTTTGCCGCCGGCGCATCGGATCAAGTTCGTCTCGCGAGAGCTGTGATGGACTTCGCTGTTGCGCTGCGATCCACGGGACCGTCGGGCGTCAGGCTCGGCAACAGTGTCGAACGACTGCTGGCGAGCAAGGGCACGAAACATCCCACGCTCGTGTCCAGCGCGTGGTCCGAGCAGGTCAAGGCGGCAGCTCAGAGCGAGCAGGCGCGCGAGGGGATTGCGCATGCGCTCTCCGCTGCCAACAAGGCCAAGCCGGGCAAAGCGTTCCTGACGACGGCGCGAAAGCTGATCGCCGGAGAGGCCGATCTTGCCGACCAGGTCATGGCCTGGATCGAGCTATATGTGCCTGATCCCCAGGCGGTCGATCCCAACGAGGACGCGATCCGCGGCCTGGTCTGGATGCTGTCCACGGCCGAGGGCGGCGAGATCGCCTCGCGTCTCGGCCGCTATTGCGAGCTCTGCTTCAAGAAGATCCCGAACGTCGGCGCGCGCTCGACCAAGCTCGGCAATGCCGCCATCCAGGCGCTCGCGGAGATCGGCAACCCGCATGCGATCGCAGAGCTGAGCCGGCTGAAAACGCGTGTGCGCTACCCGGTCGCGCTGAGCCGCATCGGGGCCGCGCTTGCCGACCTCGGATCACGGCTCAATGTCGGCGCGGAGGAACTGGAGGAGATGGCGCTGCCGACCTATGAGCTGTCGGCTGATGGCGAGCGGCGGCTGCCCGCCGGTGAGGGCGCCGCGATCATCCGCCTCACCGGAACGCGCGACGTCACGCTCACCTTCACCGGACCGAATGGCCGCGAAGTCGCTTCACCGCCGAAAGCCTTGAAAGACGCTGCGCCCGAGGCGGTCGCGGCGGCCCGAGCCTTGCGCAAGGAGATCGAGGCGACGCTGGCAGGGCAATCGGCGCGGATCGAGCGGCTGTACCTCTCGAGCCGCACCATTCCCTATGAGCAATGGCGCGAGCGCTATGCTCGGCATCCGCTGGTCGCCGGCCTGACGCAACGGCTGATCTGGTGCTTTCGCTCTGTCGCGGCAACAAGCGTCGGGCTGCCGCGTGCCGATGGAAGCATTGCGGACGTCGACGGCACGCCGATACGGCCGGGATCCGACGCCAGCGTGACACTCTGGCACCCCATTCTTGCCGAGGCCGCGCATGTCCTGGCGTGGCGCCGGCGCCTGGCCACGCACGGCATCACCCAGCCGTTCAAGCAGGCGCACCGCGAGATCTACGTGCTCACGGATGCCGAAAGACAGACGGAGACCTATTCCAACCGTTTCGCCGCTCACGTCATCCGCCAGCACCAGTTCAAGGCCCTCTGCGACCAGCGCGGGTGGCGCTACCATCTGATGGGAGACTGGGACTCCCATAACACGCCGACGCGGCTGTTGCCCGATCAACATCTGGCCGTGGAATTCTGGGTCAATCCGCTGCCGGACGCCGAGACCACACCATCCGGCATCTACACGCTGATCGCAACCGATCAGGTGCGCTTCCACGATGGCGAGCACATCACGCTCGCCAGCGTGCCGCCCCTGCTGTTTTCGGAGCTGATGCGTGACGTCGACCTGTTCGTCGGCGTGGCGAGCGTCGGAAACGATCCGGGCTGGGCCGATGGTGGGCCGCGCGGGGCTTACCAGACCTACTGGACCAGTTACGCGTTCGGCGCTCTCAGCCAATCCGCGAAAACGCGCGCCGAGGTGCTGGCCGAGTTGCTGCCGACCCTCGTCATCGCCGATCGCTGCGAACTGAGCGACCGCTTTCTCGTCGTGCGCGGCAAGCTCCGCGCCTACAAGATCCATCTCGGCAGTGCCAACATCCAGATGGAGCCCAATGACCAGTATCTCTGCATCGTCCCGGGGCGCGGCCTTGCCGAAGGCAAGGTGCCGGAAAGGCTGGTGCTGCCCTTCGAAGGCGACATGACGTTGTCGATCATCCTGTCAAAATCCTTCATGCTGGCGAACGACGATAAGATCACCGACCCGTCGATCCTGCACCAGATCAAGCGCGCCTGAACCGAAGCGCGTAGCAAGGTAGTTGCGCGATCACGGCGGGATATCGCCGCTGATCGCGTCGGCGAATTTGCGCATCAGCCGCACCAGTTCGGTGACGTCGCCGTCGTCCCAGGTTGCGAACATCGCGCCGACCAGACGTTCGCGCGCGCGATCGACGGCATTCGTCATGGCCTTGCCTTTCTCGGTCACGGTGGCCTCGCTGATCCGACGATCCCTGGGGGAGGCCTTGCGTTCGACCAGATCGAGGCTTTCCAGCTTGGCAACCTGACGGCTCACCGTCGTGTAGTCGCGCCCGACCCGATCGGCGAGGTCGACAACCCCGATCGGGCCGCGTCGCTCGATGACGACGAGCAGCGGAAACAGCGCGCGATCGAGCGATATTCCCGCCTGGCGAACCATCGCCTCATCGACCTGCGGGCGGTTGAAGACGCCGAGGATATCGAGCAGCGCGTCGTGCAGCGCCCGCACCTGGTCACGGATATGTGTATTTTGCACGCTTTTCCTTGACGGCATGCCGATCCTCCGATTATGTGCATATTACACATATGGAGAGACCGATGACAAACGACTTTGCAGCCGACGTCCTGATCTGCGGAGCCGGCGCCGCCGGCCTGACGCTGGCGATCGAGCTGGCGCGGCGCGGGGTGTCGTTCCGCCTGATCGACAAGATGGACGGTCCGTTCGCCGGCTCGCGCGGCAAGGGCATCCAGCCGCGCACGCAGGAGATTTTCGAGGATCTGGGGATCATCGACCGTATCGTCGCTATCGGCGGGCTCTATCCGCCGCAGCGCGAATATCGCGAGGACGGCAGCACCAGCGATTCCCTGGTCATCGAACATGTCGAGCCGACGCCGGCCGAGCCCTATCACATCCCGCTGATGGTGCCGCAGTTCCTCACCGAGCGCGTCATGCGCGAGCGCCTCATCGAGCTCGGACACCAGGTCGAGTTCGGATGCGAGCTGATCGCACTGCAGCAGAACGAAAACGGCGTGACCGCGCGGCTTGCCCGCAAGGCCGGCGGCGAAACCGTCCAAAACACCATTCGCGTGCGCTATCTCATCGGCGCCGACGGCGGACGCAGTCTTGTGCGCCACACGCTCGGCATCGGTTTTCCCGGCAAGACGCTCGGCGTCCGTGCCGTCGTGGCCGACATCGTCTTGACAGGTCTCGAACGCGACGCATGGCACCGCTTCCACGACGGCGCAATGGATCGCCAGATGGCGCTGTGCCCGCTCGCCGGAACCGAGCTGTTCCAGCTGCAGGCCCCGATTCCGCTCGAGGGCGAGGTCGATCTCACAGCGGAAGGGCTCACCGCCATGGTGGCCGATCGTACCGGACGCAATGACATTCGCGTCCAGTCGGTCCATTGGGCCTCCGCCTACAGCATGAACGCGCGGCTCGCCGATCGTTATCGTACAGGCCGCGTGTTCCTGATCGGGGACGCCGCGCATATCCATCCACCGACGGGGGGCCAGGGCCTCAACACCAGCGTCCAGGACGCCTACAATCTCGGATGGAAGCTGGCCGCGGTCGTCGGTGGGGCCAGTGACGCCCTGCTCGACAGTTTTGAGGAAGAACGCCGCCCGATCGCGGCCGGCATGCTCGGGCTTGCGACAAAGCTGCTCGATGCCGCCAAACGCGGCGAACTGCGCCGCGGCCGCGACGTTCAGCAGCTCGACCTCGGCTATCCCTGGTCGACACTCGCACTGGAAAATGGCGCGCGCGAGGGCCTGCTTGCCGGCGACCGCGCGCCAGATGCAACGCTCCGCGGTGCCGCCGGACAACCGCTACGCCTGTTCGAGCTGTTCAAGGGCCCACACTGGACGCTGCTCGGCTACGATGTCGCGCGCGATGCCGTGCCGCCGCGCCCGGGTTTGCATATTCATGCCATCGGCGCCCGCGGCGATCTCGTCGACGCGGCCGGTCACCTGCGCGACGCCTATGCGCTGACGTCAGGCGATTGGGTGCTGGTGCGCCCGGACGGCTATGTCGGCGCGATCGTCGCGTCGACCGAGACGGCTGCGCTCGAGACATATCTCCGGAATGTCGGCCTCGCGCTTGGCGCAGCATGAGCCGGCCCACCGAACGCAGAGCCGTCGCCGTCCGCCTGTCCGGAAGGGCCGAACTGCCTGCCAATCAACGGCCGCCCACGCGTGTCGACAACGGCAAAATCAAAGACAAAGGCTCATGATCTTGATGTGGCAGGTCGCGGCTTCGCGCCGCGTTGTCGAGACGACGGTGCGCTTCACGACGACTACCTCGCCACCCCTCACTGCGACCAGCGGCTCCTTGCTGCGCCTGGAAGGCTTCGGCTCATAGTCGCCGGCAATCTCCATCGCCCAATAGGTGCGCTTGCCCGAAGCGTCGCGGGCGCTGGCGATCCCAACCCGGGAGGCGTTGTGCAGCAGGAGATTCTTGCGATGCTCCGAGGAGTCGATCCATTGCTGCAGCGTCTTCTCAAAACTGTCGTAGCCATAGGCGATGTTTTCGGCGGCGCGCCCCGCGCGCGATGGCGAGATTCGCGAGGAGAACGAGCCGAGCACCTCGTGACCGAGCTGCTCGCGCGAGGCCATCGCGTGCGCCTGTTCCTGCGCGATGCGATCGAGCGTGGCGTCACGCGTCACCCGCGCCTCGCCGTGCTGCGTGCGAAAGCGCGAGATCTGCTCCGCGGCTGATTCGGCCCACGCCGGTTGTGCCGCCATCAGCAGCACGCATCCGAGTGTCAACGCACGCGCGATTTGGGCTGTCATCGATCCCGACCCTGCCTGCCATTCCCCTGTGCAGATGCCGGTTTGCCCCATCGGCCTGCCACCACGCAATCGTGAAACTGAGGTCGCGCCGACCAGCCATTCCCAGAACGAGGGTTGTGCGGCGCAGCACGACCGGTAATAAAGTTACAAAAGCAACACATTATGGAATTCTTCCGCGTGACCACCATCAATGCCGATACTCCCATTGAGGCATCAAAACACCTCCCGATGGGATTTGCCGAATTCGTCGTGGTGATCGCCGCGATCATGGCGCTGAATCCGCTCGCCATGGACATGATGCTGCCGGCGCTGCCGAGCATCGGCACCAGCCTCAACATCGACGTGCCGAATCATCTGCAGATGGTGCTGTCGGCGTTCCTGATCGGTTTTGGCGTCGGCCAGTTCATCATCGGCCCGCTCTCGGACAGTTTTGGCCGCCGCCCGGTGCTGCTCGGCGGCATGGTGGTCTATGGCCTCGCCAGCGTGCTGGCGATTGCGGCGCCCTCCTTTGCCACGCTACTGCTGGCACGCGCGCTGGAGGGGCTCGGCACCTCGGCGACGCGCGTCATCGCGACCTCGATCGTGCGCGACTGCTATGCCGGCCGCCGCATGGCGAGCGTGGTGTCGCTCGCGATGATGGTGTTCATCGCGGTGCCGGTGATCGCGCCCTCGTTCGGCCAGGCGGTGATGATGCTGACGCATTGGCGAGGCATTTTTGCAGTGCTGATGCTGTACGGCATCATCGCACTGGCGTGGAGCTGGCTGCGCCTGCCCGAAACCCTGCCGGCGTCGGAGCGCAAGGCCTTCACGATCTCGGAGGTGCTCGCGGCCTATCGCAAAACCGTCACCAACCGGCAGACGCTGGGCTATGCGCTGGCAGCCGGCGGCATCATGGGCTGCATGTTCGCCTATGTGTTTTCAGCGCAGCAGGTGTTCACCGGCGTGTTCAAGCTCGGACCGTATTTCCCGCTGGCCTTTGCCGCGGTCGCGATCGGCGTGGCGCTCGCGGGCTTCCTGAACGCGCGCCTCGTCGGCCGCATCGGCATGCGCGTGATCTCGCATGGCGCGCTGCTCGGCTTCCTGGTGGTCGCCGCCGTGATGTTCATCGCGGCGCGGCTCGATGTCCTGTCCCTGCCGCTGTTCATGGCGCTGTCGGCGCTGATGATGTTCTCGTTTGGGATGATGGTGGCAAACTTCACGGCGCTGGCAATGGAGCCGCAGGGCGCCATCGCGGGCACCGCCTCCTCGCTGTACGGCACCATCACGACGCTGCTTGGCATCGTGCTCGGCATCACCATCGGCCAGGACTATGACGGCACGCTGGTGCCGTTTTCGACCGGGTTTCTGCTGTGCACGCTCGGGACGCTCGCGGTGGTCGCGATCACCGAGAAGGGCCGGCTGTTCCAGCCGCACAACAAACCGGTGGCGTAACCGCGGTTGCGGTCGCTAAGCCTGTGTCTCCGGTGTTTTTGCCTATCCGAACCGGCCGCGGCGCGTTATGAACGGCCATGACCAGTGCTAGCGATCACTCTTCGCCGGACAAACAGGTTACGGGAGCGGAGCGCGGCAGTCTCCCGCTCTCGCTCGCCGACATCTCGGCTGCGGCTGCGACCATCCGCGGCGCGGTGGCCGTCACCGATTGCAACCAGAGCCGGACGCTCGGCGACATCTGCGGCTGCAACGTCTGGCTCAAATTCGAGAATCATCAGTTCACCTCGTCCTTCAAGGAGCGCGGCGCGCTGAACCGCCTGCACGCGCTGTCGTCCGAGGAACGAGCGCGTGGCGTGATCGCGATGTCGGCCGGAAATCATGCGCAGGGCGTCGCCTATCACGCCAGGCGATTGGGCATTCCCGCGACCATCGTGATGCCCGAAGGCACACCGATGGTGAAGGTCGAGAACACGCGGCGGCACGGCGCGGAGGTTATCATCTCCGGCCAGACGCTGGAGGAAGCCGGTGCGTTCGCGCGCGAGCATGCCAGGGCGCACGGACTGACGCTGATTCATCCCTATGACGATCCGCTGATCATGGCAGGCACCGGCACGATCGCGCTCGAAATGCTCCAGGTGGCGCCGGCGCTCGACACGCTGGTGGTTCCGATCGGCGGCGGCGGGCTCATCTCCGGTATGGCCATTGCTGCAAGGTCGTTGAAGCCCGAGCTGCGCATCGTCGGGGTCCAGGCCGGGCTTTATCCTTCGATGCACAATGCCATCACCGGCGGGCAGCTGCCGATGCGCGGCGACACGCTGGCCGAAGGCATCGCCGTCAAGGCGCCCGGCCGGATCACGACGGATATCATCCGCAAGCTGGTCGACGATATCGTTCTCGTGACGGAGGACCAGATCGAGCGGGCGGTCGCGACCTTGATCGCGATCGAGAAGACGGTGGTCGAGGGCGCGGGCGCCGCGGGCCTTGGCGCAGTCTTGGCCGCGCCCGACCGCTACCGCGGCCGCAATGTCGGCCTGGTGCTGAGCGGCGGTAATATCGATACGCGGCTCATTGCGTCCGTTCTCACGCGCGAACTCGCACGCGAGGGCCGTCTCACTCAGCTTGCCATTGACATTCCGGACCGCCCCGGCCGGCTCGCGGCGGTCGCGAGCCTGCTTGCCGAGGCGGGGGCCAACATCATCGAGGTCTCGCACCAGCGAACGTTTTCCGACCTGCCGGCCAAAGCGACCCTGCTGCAGCTCGTGATCGAGACGCGCGACAAGGCGCATCTCGACGAGGTCATGGCGCGGCTCGTCGCCGCCGGGTTCAATGTCCACTCATGAGGGCCGGGGGCGCGCGCTGCGCCACAGCCAGATCGCCAGCGAGCCGGAACGCCCGCGGATCGGCGTTTCATGCGGGCCGGTCAGCTCGCCCTGGTCGTAGAGCGCACAATCGCGTCCCGCCGCGCGCAACAGCTCGTCGCTGACGGCGAGCTCGGCGCCATGGCGGGCCGCGACCTCCATCAGGCGGCTTGCCACATTCACCGTATCACCGGTCGCGGTGATGTGGTGATGGCTCATGCCGCCGAGGCGCGACGCGACGATGATCCCGTAATGCGCGCCGACCTTGCATCCGAGGCTCGAGCCAGGCGATTGCGGCTGCAACGCCAGCCATTGCGCGGCACCGATGCAAAGCCGCGCCGCGCACTCCGCGGCCTTGGCGGCGTCATGCGGGGCCGGCTCCGGGAGGCCGAACAGGATCATGGCGCCGTCGCCGAGAAAGCTCGTGATCATGCCGCCGCAGGCATTGACCTCCTTGTCGACGAGTGCATGAAACTCCTTCAGGAGCTCGCGGACGCGGTCGGGCCCGAGCGCCTCGCTGAGCGAGGTGAAGCCGGAGAGGTCGATGAACACGATCGCTGCATTCTGGCGAACCGGCTCGGCCAGAAAATCCGGGTCCTTGCTCAGCCATTGCTGGATGAGCGGAGCCTGGAACTGCTCCAATAGCCGGCTCTTCGTCGCAAAATATTGCGCGCGTCGTCGGCCGGACAGAAGCTGCACGGCGCCGAACAGGATGACCGGAGGCGCCGTGGCGGCGATCGGCAGCGCCGCGCTGAGCCAGATGCCGGACGAGAACAACAGCGACGTCGCCATGATCCAGATCAACAGCAACGCGGCCGCCGCGACCAGCCCGGCGACGCTGCGTCGCCAGGCCAAAAGCCCGACCAGCAGCATCGGCAGCAGGACACAGACCACGCCATCGGCAAGCCGCACCGAGCGGTCGCGCAGCACGACGTCGCCCGCCACCAGGTGGGTGATGGCCGTCGCCATCACCTCGACGCCAGGCATCAACGTTTCGAACGGCGTCGGGAAGAAGTCGCCGCCGTCGATCACGGTCGTCCCGATCACGACGACGCGGCCCTGAATGGCGGCGGGATCCGCCTCGCCTGACAGCAGCGTCGCGGCACCGATGGTCCGGATCGTCCGGCGCGGCCCGTAGAAGGCAATCGGCAGCGAGTGATCGGCATCGGTCGGAATCGATAGCTGGCCGAGCAGCAACCGCTCCGGCTCGATCAGGGGTTCGGCACCGACAGCCAGCGCCGCGACACGAAGCGGGAACGACAAGGCAATGCCATCATCGGAACGGAACAGCATCGGGATCGCGCGCGGCCCGGTCTGGTCCGTCGTCAGGTTGGCGATGCCGACCTGGGCAGATTCGGAAAACGTCTTCAGCGGCAACAGAAAGCGCTCGGCGCGCGGCAGTCCGGCCAGCGGCCCCTCGTCAGTCTTAAGGGGAATTGACTGGCTGGACCGTGAAAACACCGCGGCGGCGGCGATGACGGCCGGAGCGGCCTTCAGCGACCTCGCCAGGGCGTCATCGCCATCCCCGGAACTCTTGTCCAGCAGCAGAAGATCGAGCGCGATCACCTTCGGCTTCAGCTGCGCGAGGGCATCCACGATCCTGGCGAGATCGCTTCGCTTCAGCGGATAGCTGCCGACCTGCTTCACCGTTGCATCATCGATCTCGACGATCGTGACCAGGTCGGGCGGAGTCTTGACGCCGCGCAGGATCAGGCGAAACCCCGACAGCGCCGATTCCGCCCGATCGAGCGCGTGCAGACGGCCGTGCCCGTGCGCCAGATACACGCCGAGGCCCCAGAGCCCGGCGAGCACGACGGCAGCGAGGTTTTGCAGCGTCCTGCTCATTCCCTTGGGTTTCGGATCCTATTGTCCGAGCCGCGCCATCAGCGCGGCGACGCGCGCGGCCGGCCACTTCTTCACGATCAACGGTCCGGCGGGCTCCACATCCACGCCCTCGCCGGGCCCCAGCACGACGCGCTGCCCGCCTCCGTTTCGCCCGACGGCCACGCGCCCGCGCGCCACGAACACCGAGGTCTTGTCATCGGCGGTATCGACCGCCCATTTGGTGCCGCGCACCGCCGCGATGGCCTGCGGTGTCGTGACCTCGAAGGTCTTGTCGCGCGGCTGCTTCGGAACGTCCAGCAGCAAAGCCTTGCCGGTCAATTCGGCCTGGTCGATGCGGCCGTCATGATTGCGGTCTTTCAAACTGAAGCGGGCGCCGTTTTCAGCAACGATCGTGATCCCGCCTTCACAATGCAGTGTCTGCGCAGCCCCGGCCGGGCCGACGCTGGCACAGCCGGTGCCGGTCATCTGGGCCGCCGCGATTTCGATCGACAGCGCTGATGCGAACGCCGCGCCTGCCAATGAGATCAACGCTTTCACGATAACACCTCCTCAAAGCAACAAACTTGAACCAAACGCGCTCTCACAAGCCGCCGGTTTACGGCAAGACGGAGACGTGGTCGTCCGAAATGGAGATCAGCCTCCCCCCGGGAGGACAGGTTTACGAATATTAGCATCAAAGGACCAGCAGCTAAGGCTTTGTTGCTGGTGCGGTGCTTTAAGAATCCGCGTTGGCAAGCGCCCGCCCTGCTCGCACGGCTTGGTCCCGCGCGTCGCAGCGGCCTATCGTTTCGTTGCCCGGGCCTTGGGCTCATGCTCCAGCGCCTTGCGCACCGCTGCGAATTCCTCCAGCGAGGCCTTGTCCGCGCGCGGGAATTTGAGATCGAGCCGATCGAGGGCGGCGACGATGGTCGAGCCGATCACCACGCGGGCGAACCATTTGTGGTCCGACGGCACCACATGCCACGGCGCTGTTTTGGTCGAGGTGTGCCGGACGATGTCCTGGTAGACGGCCTGATAGCGGTCCCAGCGCGCGCGTTCGGTGACGTCGTTCATGGAGAACTTCCAGATCTTTCCGGGCTGCTCCAGCCGGTCGAGAAAGCGCTTGCGCTGCTCCTCCTTGGAGATGTTGAGAAAGAACTTCAGGATCACGGTGCCATTGCGCGAAAGGTAGCGCTCGAAAACGGCAATGTCCTCGAACCGCTCGCGCCAAATGTTCTTGGTGACGAGCCTGCCCGGAATCTTCTGCCGCTTGAGCAGTTCCGGGTGCACCCGCGTCACCAGGCATTCCTCGTAATAGGAGCGGTTGAAGATGCCGATGTCGCCGCGCTTCGGCAGCGCGATCATGCTGCGCCACATGAAGTCGTGATCGAGCTCAAGCGTGCTCGGCTGCTTGAACGAGGTGACCTCGCAGCCCTGCGGATTGACGCCTTCGAAAATCCCCTTGATGGCGCTGTCCTTGCCCGCGGCGTCCATGCCCTGCAGGATCACCAGAAGCGACCAGCGGTCCTGCGCGTACAGTTTTTCCTGGAAGTCGGCCAGTCGTTTGCGGTTCGCATCGAGGATCTTTTCGCCCTCCTCCCTGTCGAGGCCGCCCTTTGCGTTGGTCTTGTGCGACCGCAGATGGAACTTGCTCGAACCGTCGATGCGGAACGGGGAGATGAATGGGTCGAGCTCGGTGCCGAGGGACTTTTTTGCCATGGAATTCCTTCCTTCGTCATTGCGAGCAAAGCGAAGCAATCCAGACTATTTCCGCGGAGCTAGTCTGGATTGCTTCGTCGCTTCGCGCCTCGCAATGACGACTATGATCAACTGCCGAGCTGATGCTCGATGAACGCGGTGACGTAACGCGGCATGGCGGCGCCGAGTTCACCCCTGAGTTCGCTCGTCTCGCGCACCAGATGGATGGCGGCGAGTTCGGGGCGCGTCTGGCTGGCCAGATTGGCCTCGATGCGCTCCTTGAGCTCCTCGCCCGGACAATCCGCGACCAACAGCCTGAGCAGCGCGATGGCGGCGCCCGAACGCACGCAATACCAGTCGGGATCGATCCTGTAGTCGTCCGGCCTGAGCCCGGTCTCCTCCTCCATCTCCCGCAAGATGCTGCCGGCAAGATCGACCGCGCCGTCGCGGATATCGCCGGGCTCCGGCGTGCCGGCCGGAAAATAGATCCGCCCGGCATTGGCGGTGTGCTGGTTCATCTCGCCGAGCACGAAGGCGCCGTCGGACGAGCGCAGCGCGCCCACGCCAAAACCGTTGAACACCTCCTTGTCCGGAAAGCCCCAGTCGCGCCAGGCGAGGAAACTGGCAAAATCGGCGTCGAAATAGCGAGCCGAAAGCTGCGTCTCATCCAGCACGGGATCGCGCGCCAGCAGCACGCGGCCGTTCCAGATCGCGGGTTTTTCGCGCTGCTTCTCGGCGAAATGCGCCGAGATCTCGGCGCGCCTCGCCTCCGCAAACGGCCAGGGCCGCGGCTCATATCTGAGTTCGAGCGTCGCGACGCGTTGAATGGAGGCGGGCGTCATGACGCGAGCGTGCAGCTATCTGGCATTCATCCCCGTGGTCTTCTTGACCTGGTCGACGAACTTGTTGGTGAAGGTTTTTGCAACGTCGATATTGGCCTTGGCGACATCGGGCGATCCCTCGCTGAACACGGCGAGCACGGCGTCGGCGCCCTTGGGGTCCATCTTGCCGGTTTCCGAATACATCGGGATCGTGTTCTTCAGCGCGGCGATGTAGAGCTGCTTGTCCTTGCCGACCATCTCCTCCGGCATCTTTGCCATGATGTCCTCGGCGGAATGGCCGTGAATCCAGGTGAGCGTCGCGACGATCGCGTTGGTCAGCGCCTGCGTCTCCTTTTCATGCGCAGCGACCCAGGCCGCGGTGGAATAGAGCGCGCCGCCCGGATATTCGCCGCCGAACGTGGCGAGCGTATCCTTCTGCGTCCGGGTGTCGGCCAAAATCCTGAGATCGGGAAACTTGCCCTGCAGCACGGTCACGGAGGGATCGAGCATCACGGCCGCATCGATCTGGCCCTGCTCCATCGCCGCAACCGCGGTCGCGCCGAGGCCGACGCCGATCACCGAGGCGCTGGTCGGATCGAGGCCGTTCTTCTTCAACAGATATTTCAGGAAGAAATCGGTCGAGGAACCCGGCGCGGAGACGCCGACCTTCTTGCCGGCGAGGTCCTTCACCGACTTGATCTCGGCCGTGTGCGACGGCGACACCACCAGCACAAGCCCGGGATAGCGGTCATAGACCACGAAGGACACCAGCTCCTGCTTCTTGGCGGCGAGATTGACGCAATGGTCGAAATAGCCGGAGACCACGTCGGCGCTGCCGCCGAGCACGGCCTTGAGCGCATCCGAGCCGCCCTTGAGATCGACCAGCTCGACATTGACGCCGGCCTTGTCGAACTCGCCGAGCTGTTTTGCGAGCACCGTCGGCAGATAGCACAGGCAGGCGCCGCCGCCGACCGCGATCGTGATCTTGCTGTCGGCCATCGCCATAGGCGAGGTGAGCGCCACCGCGAACACCGCCGCGGCGAGCTTTCCGATCATTTTGTTCATCGTTTCCTCCATTCGCTTGGCCGCAACATAGAGCAGCCCCAATGGCTTGCAAAGGCCGCCTGGAGTCATTGCGGACGCCTCATTCTCAGATGTCGTCCCCGCTTTCGCGGGGACGACATTCAACCCCTGCCGTCGCTCGCGGCGGGCCGCCATACCAGCAGCCTGTGCTCCACCATGGTGACGCCGACATCGATCAGGATCACGAACACCGAGAGCACGAACATGCCGGCGAACACGCCGGCGACATCGAACACGCCTTCCGCCTGCTGGATCAGATAGCCGAGCCCTGCCGCGGAACCCAGATATTCGCCGACCACCGCGCCCACCACGGCAAAGCCGACCGAGGTGTGCAGCGAGGAAAACATCCACGACAGCGCCGAGGGAAAGTAGACATGTTGCGTCAACTGCCGCTCGCTCATGCCGAGCATGCGCGCGTTGTCGCGCACAGTCGTACTCACTTCCTTGACGCCCTGATAGACATTGAAGAAGACGATGAAGAACACCAGCGTCACACCGAGCGCGACCTTCGACCAGATCCCGAGGCCCAGCCACAGCGTGAAGATCGGCGCCAGCACGACGCGCGGCAGCGCGTTGACCATCTTCACATAGGGATCGAACACCGCAGCCACGCGTGGCTGGCGTGCGAACCAGAAGCCGACCGCGGCGCCCATGGCCGAGCCGATCACGAAAGCGAGGATGGATTCCCACAGCGTGATCAGAAGATGCTTCCAGATCACGCCGCTCGCGAACCAGGCGACGACCTGGGTGCCGACATCGACCGGATTGGAGAAGAAGAACGGTGGCAGCCACACTTTTCCGAACACCGGCACGGTGGCAAAGAACTGCCATAGCGCCAGCGCGACGATGGCGACCAAGAGCTGCAGCGACAGGAGCGTCAGGCGGGACATCATGAAGCCTCCGCGCCTTGCGAGGACTGCGCATAGCCCTTCATCACCTGCTCCTTCAGCACGCTCCAGATCTCCCGGTGCAGGGCGTGAAAATCCTTCTCCAGCCGCGCCTCGAAAATGTCGCGCGGGCGGGCGAGCGGCACGCGCCAGTCGCCGATGATCCGCGCGCCCGGCCCCGCCGACATGATGACGACGCGGTCGGCGAGCGCGATCGCCTCCTCCAGATCATGGGTGACGAACAGCACCGCCTTCCTGTCCGCGCTCCAGAGCTCGAGCAAGAGGTTGCCCATGATCTGGCGGGTCTGCGCATCGAGCGGGCCGAACGGCTCGTCCATCAAGAGGATTTTTGGGTCGCGGATCAGGACCTGCGCGAGCCCAATGCGCTTGCGCTGCCCGCCCGAGAGCATGTGCGGATAGCGGCTCGCGAAGGCGGCCAGCCCGACCGAGCCGAGCCAGGCTTGCGCGCGTCTGAGCGCCTCGCCGCGCGAGGTGCCGGCGATTTCGAGCCCGATCGCGACATTGTCGAGCGCGGTCTTCCAGGGAAACAGCGCATCGGCCTGGAACAGGTAGCCGGCCTCGCGGTTGAGGCCGACCAGCGGCCTGTCGAAAATCCGCACCCGCCCCGCGGCCGGCTGCAAGAGCCCGGCGGCGACGTTCAAAAGCGTCGATTTTCCGCACCCCGTGGGCCCGACAATGGCGACGAACTCGCCGTCCGCGACGGCGAGATCGGCCTGCTCCACCGCGGTGTAGACGCGGCCATCGGCAACGCGGAAAGCCACCGTCGCATCCTGCAGCGCGACAGCCGTTGGCGTTGCCTTCTCCACGCATTTCCTCCACTCTGCTCGCGAAGATGCCTTAGCCCCTTGGGCGAACAAGTTCAACGCGGCGATCGCGCGCCAAAAAAGAGGGCCAGCCGAGAGACGCCATGCCACCCACCCCGCTGATCGCCTATGCCCAGGTGGGCAAGAGTTTTGCCGGCCGGCGCGGCGCCGCACCCGTGCGGGCGGTGAACGACGTTTCGCTCGATGTCGCCGAGGGCGAATTTCTCGCCATCGTTGGCGGCTCCGGCTCCGGCAAGACCACGCTGCTGCGGCTCGCCAACCGCCTGATCGATGCCGACAGCGGCACCATCACGATCGCAGGGCAGGACGTGCGTGCGGCCGATCCCGTCACATTGCGCCGCGGCATCGGCTATGTGTTCCAGAGCGGCGGGCTGTTTCCGCATATCAGCGTCGCCGGCAATATCGGCGTCACGCCAGGACTTTTGGGCTGGCGGGCGGCCGACATCGCCGCGCGGGTCGACGAGCTGCTCGACCTGGTCCGGCTCGATCGCGCCTATCGCGACCGTCTGCCGCACGAGCTCTCCGGCGGCGAGCGGCAGCGCGTCAGCGTCGCGCGGGCGCTGGCGGCGCGGCCGCGTATCGTGCTGATGGATGAGCCGTTCGGCGCGCTCGATCCGTTGACCCGCGACGCGCTCGGCGACGACTATCTCGCCTTGCATCGCAAGCTCCGCCTGACCACGGTGATGATCACGCATGACATGACGGAGGCGATCCTGCTCGCCGACCGCATCGCGGTGATGCGGTCGGGAAAATTGCTGGCGCTGGCGCCTGCCGCCGAGCTCGGCGGCAGCGCCGACGCCTACGTGACTGAGCTGCTCTCGACGCCGCGCCGGCAAGCCGAGCGGCTCAGCGCCCTGCTGCCGCGGGGGGCCGCATGAGCCTCGTCTCCGATCCGCGCATCGTGCAGGCCCTGTCCTATCTGCCGGACTATCTCGGCAGTCATGTGCGCGTCAGCCTGACCGCGTTGATCCTTGGTCTCATCGTCTCGCTCCCGCTCGCGATCCTCGCCCGCGACCGGCCGGTTTTGCGCGGCACCCTGCTTGGGCTGGCCAGCATCGTACAGACGGTGCCGGGGCTCGCTCTGCTCGCGCTGTTCTATCCGCTGCTGCTGGTGCTCGCCTCGTTCACGCTGGCCTGGTTCGGCTTCTCCTTTTCCGCGTTCGGCTTCCTGCCGGCGGTGCTGGCGCTGGCGCTCTATTCCACGCTGCCGGTGCTGCGCAACACCATCACCGGACTGAACGGCATCGACGCGGGCGTGCTGGAAGCGGCGAAGGGCGTCGGCATGACCGAGCGGCAATCGCTGTTGTCAGTGGAGCTGCCGCTGGCGCTGCCCGTGATCATGGCCGGCATCCGCACCGCAGCGGTCTGGGTGATCGGCACCGCGACGCTGTCGACGCCGATCGGCCAGACCAGTCTCGGCAACTACATCTTTGCCGGGCTGCAGACCCAGAACTGGGTGTTCGTGCTGTTCGGCTGCGCCGCGGCCGCGGTGCTGGCGATCGCGGTCGACCAGTTGCTGGCCCTGATCGAGACCGGCTTGCAGAGCCACAGCCGCCTGCGCGCCGCGCTCGGCAGCGCCGGCATCGTGGCGCTGGTCTTGGCCACGCTGGTGCCGACGCTGGCGCTGACCGCGTCGACCTATGTCGTCGGAGCAAAGACCTTTGCCGAGCAATATGTGCTCTCGAGCCTGATCCGGGAGCGGCTGCGCGCGGCCGGACTGTCGTCGGCCCAACGCGAAGGCCTCGGCTCCAACGTGGTGTTCGACGCACTCGCCGCTGATAATATCGACTTGTATGTGGACTACAGCGGCACGCTGTGGCTGAACCAGTTTCACCAGACCGAGATCAAGCCGCGCGGCGAGATGATCGCCGCGTTGAAGGAGATGCTGGCCAAGCAGAACATCACGCTGCTCGGCGAGCTCGGTTTCGAAAACGCCTATGCGCTGGTCATGCCGCGCAAGCGCGCCGAGGCACTCGGCATTCGCACCATCGCCGACCTTGCCGCGCATTCATCGACCTTGTCGATCGCGGCCGATTACGAGTTCTTCTCGCGGCCGGAATGGGCCGCGCTGCAGAAGAGCTATGGCCTGTCGTTCAAGACCCAGCGGACGATGCAGCCGGACTTCATGTATGCGGCGGTGGCAGCCGGCGAGGTCGACGTCATCACCGGCTACACCAGCGACGGGCTAATCGCGAAATATGATCTCGTTGCGCTCGACGATCCGAAGCAGGCTATCCCGCCCTATGACGCGGTGCTGCTGCTTTCGCCGCGACGCCTGCACGACGAGGCGCTGCAGGCCGCACTGAAACCGCTGCTCGGCAAGATCGACATCACGACCATGCGCGAGGCGAATTTGCGCGCCAGCGGCAGCAATGCCGAGTCCTCGCCGGACGCCGTCGCGAAATGGCTGTGGGATAAGATCAAGGTGCGCTGACTCGGTAGGGTAGGCAAAGCGAAGCGTGCCCACCAGAAGACGGTCGCGGAGAGGCGGTGGGCACGGCGCAAGAGCGCCTTTGCCCACCCTACCCATTTTACGGCTTCTCCACGGCGCCGCCGGCCTCGGCCCAGTCCTTGAAGCCGCCGACATTATAGACCTTGTCGTAGCCGAGATCCCTCAGCGTCTTGCCGGCGAGCGCGGACCGGCCGCCGGAGGCGCAATAGAGAATGACGGCCTTGTCCTTGGAAAAATTCTTGTCGTGATACGGCGAATCCGGGTCGGCCCGGAACTCCAGCATGCCGCGCGAGACATTCACCGCGCCGGCGGCCTTGCCGCTGGCCGCGACCTCGCCCGCATCGCGAACATCGACCACGAGCGTGCCGCCTTTTGCGATCATGTCGCGCGCCTCCGCCGGCGTGATTTTCGGGACCGCGGCATTCGCCGCCTCCAGCATCTGTTTGACGCTCGATGCCATGTTTGTACTCCTCTCAACTGACGCAAATTTTGGGGACTGTGGGGTCGACAAAGGCGCGCCGCGCCCACCGTCTCTCCGCGCGCTATGATAGATGGGGGGCACGCTTCGCTTTGCCCACTCGCGATTACCGCATTACCTCTTAGTCTATGGAAGGGCCAGTCGGTTCAAACGAACGTGGTCGCCAAAAAGCCGGAACTTCAAAGCCCGTGGATCATGCCGGCGTCGATCAGGAGGCGATTGAGGCGGCGCGCCTCGGCGCCGTTCCGGCAGGCATAGAACACGCCGCCGCAGCGGAGCATGATGGCCTTCTGCTCCTCGAACGACGGGTCGAGCGGAATGCCGGCCGCCTCCAGGATCACCAGCGGCAGATAGGCTGCATCGATCCGGTCCATGATGGCCGGACTCTTGACCGGCTCGAAGTTGACCGCGTCGATCGCGTAATAGGTCGCGTAGTAGCGCGGATCGTAGCTTTCGAGCTTCTTGCCGACGCCTGCCTCATCGAGGCCGGGATCGAGAATGTGCGGCGCAAATTCCGGCTGATGGTCGCCATAGCGCACGATCAGGAACGGCTGGTCCGGAAATTTCTTCTTCAGGCCGGCCATGAAGGCCTGGTACTGCTCGGCGCTGAGAGCCTGCCGCCGCAGATATTCGTCGATCGAAGGGGCGTTGCCGGGCGAGCGCCAGGCGGGCAGCAGTTCGGGGCGAAACCTCGTCTCCCATGGAAAATGATTGGCCGCCAGATAGACGAAGGCAAACAGCGGCTTGCCGGCGGCCTCCTGCGACATCAGGTTCAGCGCGCGGTCGTAGAAGAAGCTGTCCGGCTCGACGTCCCTGGCGCCGAGATCATGGGCATCGTAGAAATGCGCGACCCCGGTCGTGGTCTGGAATGAGCGCGCGCTCATGAAGCCGCCAAAAGCGGGATAGAGCGAGAGCGTGTCGTAGCCGCAGCGCGAGAGCGCGAGCGGCAGGCCGCGCTCGACGCGGCCGGAGGCGATGCGCGTGACGAAATAGGCGAAGCGGCCGAACGAGCGCGACGACAGCCCCGCGAGCACGTTGTATTCGGTGAACCAGCTCGGGCCGCCATTGCTCTCGGCCATGAACTGGCGCTGCCTGCCGTCAAACGACAGGAAATGGCTGCCATAGCCGCGCGGCACCTTGATGCCATCGGCGGCGCGAATGTCAAAACTCGATTCATCATGGATCATGATGATGTTGGGCCGGCGACCGGCGGGATGGCAGGCGTCGACCAGCGGCACCTTGAGATGCTCGCCAGTCGCCGGAGCCGATTCCATGAAACCGTCCCTGACGAAGTCGGAGACAGCGATCACACCGGAGCGCGCGAATTTCGACAGATAGCCGTCGTCGTAATAGCCGCGCCAGGCTGCGTCTGGAAAGGTCAGCGAATATCCGACCAGCGCGGCAAGACAGGCGAGCTTGCCGGCGAGCGCGGGCAGCCGCGGAATCCGGAACGGATCGAGCCACCACAGCGTGTACATCAGCGGCAGGATGACGAGGGCGGCCGCGATGACAGACCAGCGCAGGTTCGGGAAGATCGTGAACAGGAACGCCGCGGTGTCGCGGTCGATCACCATCAGGTCGACGAAGTTCGCGGTCATCTGCACGACGTCGTGCTTGAGCCGCGACAGCAGCACGAGCAGCACCACCAGCGTCAGCGACAACGCACCCGACAGGGCCGGGCGGCGCAGCAGCGCGATCCAGAAGAAGTTCAAGATGCTCCAGGACAAGAGAAAGCCGGCGCGTGACACGAAGTCGGTCTCGGTCGCCAGCATCAGGCCGAGCGCCGCAACCTGTGGTGCGGCCACGGCCGACAGCCTCACCAGGCCGACAGATGCCGGACCGGCGGTCGCGGTGGTGACGGTCGGGCCAGGATTCGGCGCGGACGCCATGGAAGTACGACGACCTGCTGCTCCCGGCTCATGGTTCAACGCCTCGGCTGGCGGAGGCCAGGAGACGGGACGCCGCACCGGGATCAAGCAGCGCGTCACAAAACTGTAATTGAACCGTCACACCAACGCAATGCGAGCCTGGGTCAGACCTTCGCTTAATGTTATTCGCCGGCATCTGTGCTCCGCCCGCGCTTGCGCTCCTGCGCTCCCCGTCGGCTTGCGCCGCAGTGCCCCCTCTCCCCGTTCTTACGGGGAGAGGGTTGGGGTGAGGGGCTCTTTCAACAGTCCAGCAAGTGGAGAATCCCCCTCACCCGGATCGCTGAAGCGATCCGACCTCTCCCCGCAAGCGGGGAGAGGTGACAGCGCCGTAAGCGGGAACGCAGCGCGCCTCACTTCGCGATCCCGTCGATGAACAGGTCGAGGATGCCTTCCGCCATCGGCTCGACCTCGTCGTCGGCGACGCCCCAGCGCGGAAAATGGCCGTCGATCAGCATCCGCGCAAAGCCATAGACCAGCGCGCGGGCGGCAATCCGGGTCCGCTTCAGGTCGCCATGGCGGAGTTTTCCCCGCGCCGCCGCCTCGCCAAGCAGGCGCGCCATCATGGCGATGATCTCGGCGTTGTCTTTCGACAGTTCGCCGGCCGCGTCATGATCAAAGTATTTTCCGGTCGAGATGATCTCGAAATGCGCCGGGTTCTTCATCGCCCAGCGCAGATAGCCAAGCCCGAGGCTGCGGACCTGCGCCAGCGGATCATCCGGTGGCGCCGCAGCAAGCGCCAGTTCGATCTCGCTGCGAAAACGCCGCTGCGCTTCCACTGCGACCGCGGTCATCAGCGCGTCCCGGCTCGGAAAATGCCGGAACGGCGCTCCCGGCGAAACGCCCGCCCGCCGCGCGGCCTCGCGCACGCTGACCTCGGCGCCCTCCGCCGCCAGGTGCAGCGCCGCATCGACCAGCGCCCGCCGGAGATCGCCGTGGTGATAGGGTTTTGGCGATGGCTGTGGCGGTGCAGCGCTGCGCGCACGGCGGATGGGCCGGCGTTTTGGTTTGGGGGAAGCGGACATCATTCCAGAACCTCATGAGAGCGGACATGTATCAGCGACAGCGGTGCGCTCCCCTCCCCCTTGCGGGGAGGGGTCGGGGGTGGGGGTCCGCGGGCGCAACTCGTCGTGTGATGCCCCCACCCCAGCCCTCCCCCGCAAGCGGGGGAGGGAGCGCACCTCCGCCGTGGCGGCGTCCGTGGCTTCACCCGATCGTGAATGTAAGCATCGATTACACGGATTGCCAAGCGCGATATCGGCGGATGTAACTAGTGATTACATCTCAGCATCGGAGGAGCCCCATCATGCAGGCGAGACGTGGCGACTGGTTCGAAGGCTGGCGGCTGTTCGCGCTGCTCGCGCTGATCCTCACCGGCCTGTGCGTGTGGATTGCCGGCATGCGCGGCTTCGAGGTCGAGGGCGTGCGGATGGTGGTCCGTTTTACGGCGCGCAGCTCGCTGCTGTTGTTCTGCCTGGCCTTCTCGGCCGCGGCGCTGGCGCTGGTCTGGCCCAGCGGCTGGACGCGCTGGCTGCGCCGCAACCGTCGTCAGCTCGGCGTGACTTTTGCCGCATCGCACGCGCTGCATGCCATCGCCATCATCGCTTTCGCCATGATGGACCCGGCTACCTTTGCTGTCGCCACCAACCTCGCCTCCTATGTCTTCGGCGGCATCGGCTACGCCATCATCATCGCGATGGCCGCGACCTCCTTCGACCGGTCAGCGGCGGCGATCGGCCCACGCGCCTGGCGGGCGCTGCATCTCTGGGGCGGCTATTACCTCTGGGCCCAGTTCATGGTTTCTTTCGGCAAGCGCATTCCGGCGATGCCGCTCTCCAGCCTGTTCCTGATCCCGCTGCTCGCCGTCCTCGCACTGCGACTGATCGCGATGGCGGTCGCGAAGCGGCCAGCCGGTCAGGGCACGCTAGCCGCCGATCATTGATGACCGAGACCCTCGAGTTCGCGGGCACGGACCTCGGTCATGCTGCGCACACACTCCGCGGCGTCAACCCGCGCGATCGTACCCTCGCCCATGCCGTAGTAGAGGCAATTGGCGTCGCGGTACTGGATCCAAAGCCGCTGCGCCGCGCGCAACTGGTCGTGCTGCTGCGCGCCTGCCGCATTCTTCAGCGCCTGCTGGTAGGCGATCGTCATCCGCTTGTCCCACCGCGCGGTCTTGGTACCGATGCAATCGACCATCTCGGCGGTCGAGCCGTCGCAAGACTGGTCCGGATCGCCGGCGTCGTTGGCGAGTGCCGACGCCGAGAGCGCCGTCAGGATCAAGGCCGCAAACCCGTTTCGCATGATGATCACGCCGAAGGGACCAGGCCGAGCCGCTTGGCGATGATCTTGTCGACGGTGCGCTTCGGCAACATCGCGGTGATCAGGTGCCGCATCGGATCCGGCGTGATCTGGTAGCGCACCTTTGGGCTCGCGGTGGTCAAGGCGGCGAAGACGCATTCGGCGATCTTTTCCGCAGGTAATCCGGTCTCGCCGAGCTGCAGCATGAATTTTCGGATCTTCTGCAGCGCCGGATAGAACGGCGAGTTCTGGTAGGACGAGATGTCGACCTCCTCGGCCTTGGCCCAGATCGGCGTCCTGACCGCACCGGGGGCGACGATGATGACATCGATCCCGAACAGCATCATCTCGCGGCGCAGGCTTTCGCTGAGCCCGTCGAGCGCGTGCTTGGAGGCCGAATAGGCTGACAGCAGCGGATTGCCGTTGCGCCCCGCAACGGAGGACATCATCACGATCCGCCCCTTCGGCCCCTTCAGCTGGGGATCGGCACCGAGCAGCGGTCCGAACGCCTGCGTCGTGATGATCGGACCGATCACGTTGACGTTCATCTGGCGACGGAATTCGTCCGCCGCCAATTCCAGCACGGGGCCGGCGACCGCAACGCCCGCATTGTTGACGAGGCCGGCCAGGGTCTCTCCGTTCAGGGCGGCGCGCACCTCGCGCCCCGCCGCCAGCGCCGCGGCTTCATCGGTCACATCGAAGATGAGCGGGCTGAAGTTCTGACCGAACTCGGATCTGAGCCGATCGGCGTCCGCCTGTTTCCTGACGCTGCCGAAGACATGAAATCCCTTGCCCAAAAGATATTTCGCGCACGCCCAGCCGATTCCGGTCGAAGCCCCGGTGATGACGACACTTCGCATCAATTTTCCCCCGCTGTCCTGGTTCGGGCACAATGTAAGCCCGACCGAAGCGGGCGCAATGTACCGCTCGGAGCGTTTTCGAGCGAAACAGGCATCGGTTGGTGTGAAGAAAAAGTCGTCAAAACAGGAATCTAGCGCCTCCGTCTTGATGCAATCGGAACGGAACAGGCTCCAACCGTCGGCGGCGCGACCGCGGCGAAGAAAACGGATCAACTTTCAGGTCACGCAGGCACGAAGCTCGGCAGCGCGTCATCGGAAGCTTGTGCGATGAGAATGAAGATGAAGAAGCCGCGCCTGAACTCTGACGCGCAACGTTTTTCTATTTTCGGGACTCACACGAACCGCTGCGCCTCAAGAATATGGTTGAAGCGTCAGTCCTTTGTTCCGCGCGGCGCGGAGGAGCTCGCGGCCTGCGGCTCGACAGCGATCAAAATGAGCTGCGACGCCGTCTCGTGTGCCGCCACTATGGTACTGAAGACTTAATTTTTCGTGTGCATTCCCCGTGTTCGTACGGAGCGGCGCGCTAACCTGACGTACCGATTGTTTTGGCCAAATGCCCCTTTGCCCGGCCGTGCTGGGCAGCGTGCGCAGAAATCGCAATCGGATCACCCATGCTCGCGGGGCACTCAGTCATCCTCGAACTGGAAGAGGCAGTGCGCGCCGGTTCGCCGGCGAAGCGCCTCGATGCGCTGCGCCAGGTGACGAGCCTGTTCCTGAACGACGGGGTGCGGCTGTCCGACGAGCAGATCGCGGTGTTCGACGACGTGTTCTGCCTGCTCGTCCTCAATGTCGAGACCCGCGCGCGGGCGCAGCTCAGCCGGCAGCTCGCAAGGGTCGAGCACGCCCCCACGGGGATCATCCAGACGCTGGCGCGCGACGACGAGATCTCGGTCGCCGCCCACGTGCTCGCGCATTCGAAGCAGGTCGCGACCGCGACGCTGGTCGACGTCGCGAGCAGCAAGGGCCAGGATCATCTGTACGCGATCGCCGGCCGCATCAACCTGCCCGAGGCCGTCACCGACGTCATCGTCACCCGCGGCGAGCCGCGGGTCATTCGCAGCCTCGCCAGCAATGCCACCGCGCGGTTTTCGGAGATCGGCTATGCCGGCATGGTCGCCCATGCTGGCGCCGACGACGACCTGACCGAAATTCTCGGGATGCGCCCCGATCTGCCGTTCCATTTCCGCGAGGATCTGCTCAGGCGGGCGACCGAGGCGGTGCGCGAGAAGCTCACGGAGAATGCGCCGGCCGAGCTGAAGGACGAGATCGGCCGCGTGCTCGCCTCGATCACGGGCAGTGTCGCGCTGCCCGCGCCGCCAAAGCCGCCGCAGGATTTTACCCGCGCCGAAGCCAGCGTGAAGCGGATGAAGTCGTCCGGAGAGCTGAGCGAGCCGGCGATCCTCACTTTTGCCGAGACCAACCGGTTCGACGAGATCGCCGCCGCGCTCGCGGTCGAGAACAGCGTGCCGACGCCCATGATGGCCAAGGTGCTGGCCGGCACGCGGCACGACCTCGTGCTGATCCCCTGCAAGGCCGCGGGGCTGAGCTGGGCCACGGTGGAGACCATCCTGTCGCGGCGGCCGACGATGCAGCCGCTCAACCCAAAGATCCTGATGGCCGCCGCCCAGGATTACCGCCGGCTCTCGGTCGAGACCGCGCAGCGCACGCTGCGCTTCTGGCTGCTGCACGACAAGGTGGAGAAGTAGCGCGCGTCGCTCTCGTTGCTGCCGACCGGCGCGGACGCCGGTCCATCACGGCACGAAGACCGCCTTGATCCGCGTCAGATTGGCGCCCTTCTTGCTCCGCGAGACCCGCATTTTTCCGAGCTCCGACACATCGCTCAGGTGGGTCCCGCCACAGGGAATGACGACGTCTTCCCAAATCCAGTAAAACACCTCGTCGGAGACTTCCGACGGAAGCATTTGCATGGTTCCTCCCCTTGCCATCAGGTCGTTCGCCACCTCTCCAATGTGCTGGACGACATCGCCGTTCAAGTCGGCGGCGAAATCGAATCGCCACCCCTCTTCCGTGATATGGCAGCCTTTCAGATAAAGCGGCTCCTCCGGCGTGCCCCCAACCATCCGCGCCGCGTGATAGAGGAAGTGAGCGGCGCTGTGGCTTCGCATCAGATTCTGGCGCCGCGTCCCGTTCAGGCGCAGCGTTACCGTTTCACCGACGCCAAACGAGGGAATGCTCGCGAGCCTGTGGACCACCGTCGTGTCGACCTTGATCGCGGGAATCTGCACACGCGTGCCGCTGGCGGTCAACAGCCGTCCGCCCTGATCCTGGACGTCGACCACCGCAACATCGTTGATACGACCGGTGTCGTACTCCTGGCCGCCCGACTCCGCGTAAAAGATCGTCCGGTCGAGGACGACAAACTCCTGCTGGATCTCCAGCACCGTCGCGGTGGTCTCGAACAGCCGAGCGTCCTTGTGAAACAGTTTTTGCGTCTTGGATTGATTGTTCAGGAGCCGCAGCCGGTCAAAGCCCATCTGTCCGCTTCCTACGCAAATCTCGACTGAGAAAGATATCCGCAGTGGGCCGGCGCTGCCGCCTTGATGGCTTCGACGTTGGCGCCGACGTTTTCCCATCGTCATGGCCGGGCTCGTCCCGGCCATCCACGTGTTTGACGAATAAGAAAGGCGTGGATGCCCGGCACAAGGCCGGGCATGACGAGTCATTGGTGAAGGCCGTCGGCGTCACGTCGATTTTTCATATGCGATACTCCTGCCCGCAAGGGGAGGGAGCACATCGTCGGCAATAGTTACAGTCCAATTTCAGCAAACGTCAGTTCTTGCTCTTATCGACCGGTGCACCCTTCTTGATCATCGAGATCGCACCTGCGCGATCTCGCAAACAAGTCCGTGGATCAAGGCCTAGTTCTTCGACTTATCGACCAGTGCGCCCTTCTTGATCCACGGCATCATCTCGCGCAGGCGCACGCCGACCTCTTCGATCGGGTGCTCGGCGAGTTTGGCGCGGGTCGCCTTGAACGAGGTCTGGTTGACCTTGTTCTCCAGCATCCAGTCGCGCGCGAAGCGGCCGGACTGGATGTCGGCGAGCACGCGCTTCATCTCCTGCTTGGTGGCGTCGGTGACGATGCGCGGGCCTGTGACGTATTCGCCGTATTCGGCGGTGTTGGAGATCGAGTAGTTCATGTTGGCGATGCCGCCTTCATAGATCAGGTCGACGATCAGCTTCACCTCGTGCAGGCACTCGAAATAGGCCATC
>Ga0070710_10000186_pt1 | contig 28871 bp, 31 predicted proteins | sample LARL52metaG_FD_65454 | JGI IMG/M metagenome (GOLD analysis project Ga0070710, IMG submission 65454) | Corn, switchgrass and miscanthus rhizosphere microbial communities from Kellogg Biological Station, Michigan, USA - LAR L5-2 metaG | ecosystem: Host-associated > Plants > Roots > Rhizosphere ...
CAAGCCGTGCAGACCTGGAAACGACGAATTAAATTGTGTCCACAAGAAGGCCCTGACCAGGCAAAACGAGCATCGCTCGATTAAGTTCAATCATTGGTACAATCGAATTTGCCGACCACCCGTAACCGTCCGGCGGCGCGCTCGTTGAGCCTTTTTCGATCCCTACGCGCGGTCGCGAACGGACCTGATCCGGCCCAGCAACTCCTCGGCCTTCGCGCGTCCCGACTCCACCTCGGCCAGGTGCCGGGTCACCGCCTGCAGTTCGCGGCCTCGTTCACCGGCCTCCATGCGCAGCGCCTTGTCGACCTCGCGCAGTTCGGCCTCGATGGCCTCGATGCGCTTCGCGAGGGCTTCGTCCAACGCCAGCGAGAGCGCCTGCTCGGCCTCGATGAGCTGTTCCGCGGCCAGCTGGTCCACTGTGGAACGAGCGTCGGCGATGGCGTCGGAGAGCCACTGCTTGACGTGCTGCTTCTCGGCCGTGTGGGTGCGGGTGCGGGCCATCCACCACCCCGCGCCCAGGCCCAGGACGATGGTCACCGGGAGGACGACCGGGTTCAGGACGGCGATGCCGAGGCCGGCCAGGGGCATCACGGCCAGCTTGCCCGCGCCCAGGCCGCCGGACACGCCCATGAAGACCAGGAGCTTGTCCTCGGCGGTCGGCGGGCGCTTCTCCTTGGTGCGCAGCACGACCGGGGGCTGCTCGCCGCGCGCGAACTGGCCGCGGATCAGGGTCAGCTCGTCGGCGGAGAACAGGGTGGCGAGAACGGCGTCGGTCACCTGCGCCAGGCGTACGGCCAGGGCGGTGGAGATGCGGCCCGACACCACCTGCAGGGCCGTGTCGACCTGCTGCGGCAGCTGGGCCAGAGCGGTGCGGTCCGCCGCGTCGATGGCCTGGCGGTACCAGGTCTGCAGGTCGCGCATCTGGCGGGAGATCTCGTGGGAGTTCTCCACGCGGGCGCGCTGGATCTCGCCGCGCAGGCGGACCTGCCAGCCTCGGGTGGACGAACGGCGTTCGGTCTGCAGCTCCTCGCGGCGGGCGCGCAGCACGGCGGCCTCGTCCTCGCCCACGGACAGCGCGCGCTTCTCCTGTTCCAGGCGCACCGACAGCTCGGCCAGCACCGTGGACAGGGCGCGCAGGGCGTTGGCCTCGGCCAGCATTCCGGCGCGGCCCGCCACCAGTTCCTGCAGAGCGGTCTGCAGCGCGCCGATGCCGGAGCGTTCGCGCAGCATGGCGGCGGCGTCCGGGTTCGGGGCCTGCGCGGCCATCTCGAACATGCGGGACGAGACCGGGTGGAAGACCGCGTCGGCGAAGCGCGGGGCGTGCTCGGCCAGCAGCGCGCGGTCGGCGTCGAGGACCTGGCGCCAGCCTCGGTACTGGTCGGTCTTGGTCAGGGCGAAGACGACGGTTTCGACGCGGTCGCCCACGCGCTTGAGGAAGTCCAGCTCGCCGCGGGTGAAGGGCGACGAGGCGTCGACGACGAACACCAGGGCGGTGGCCGAGGTGACGGCTTCGAGCGCCAGTTCGCCGTGCACGGACTCCAGGCCGCCGACACCGGGAGTGTCCACAACGGACATCCGTTCGAGCAGCGGGATCGGGGCGTCGACCTCGACGTAGCGCGGCGGGAGCTCGCCGGGAGGCAGCTCGTGCGCCGCGGAGACCCAGTTGATCAGCGCGGGCAGCGGGAACGTCACCGGGGCGAGCACACCGGGGTAGCAGGCGCGGGCGGCCCACGCCGAACCGTGCTGGAACACCAGGTACGTGGACGTGGCCACGTCGGCGTCGACCGGCGAGAGACCGGGAGTGGCCAGCAGGGCGTTGACGAGCGACGACTTGCCGCGGTTGGTCTCGCCGACGATCACGACCGACGAGATCTCCGGCACCGCGCGGCGAGTGACCCAGTCGGCGAGCACCGGGTCGAGTTCACGCACGAGAGAGGTGAGACGTTCGCGCGTCTGGCGGACGGTCTGGGCGAGGTTGCTCATGGGGCCGTGTACACCGTCACGATCGGAGCCCGCAGGACGCGGCCGCGGTCGCGGAAGCCCGGCACCTCGGTATCGGCGACCAGGCCCTGCAGGGACGCGTCGTCCGTGGGCACCGTGCCGCCGGCCTCGTGCAGGGACGGGTCGAACCGCTCACCGTCGGCACGGACGGCCACGACCCCTATGGTCGACAGGCCTTCCTCGATGCGTTCGACCACCCCGGCGCTGGCCCGGTCCAGCGCGTACAGGCACAGCTGGACCAGGGCGCGCCGCTCGGCCAACGCCTGGTCGAGGAGCTCGTCGGCAATGGTCTGCACACCGTCGTCCGACGCCACAGCCGTGGGATCGGTTCCATTCACGCTCATCGGTGCCCCCCAGCACGTAGTCGCTGCCACATGAGGAAATACGCCCGGTGGACGACGTGCGCCACCCGAGCCTGCGCCGGTGTCGCGCCGAACGAGGCGAACGAACGCCACCAGCCGGCGCGTTCCAATGCGTGGGCGGTCAGCTCCGGCAGCGGCCGACCGGCCAGCCCCAGCTGTCCCGGCACGCCAGGGGTGCTGCCGACGCGCAGCACCTCCTCCGTCAGGTCCGGCGGCAGCGTCACCGCGCCGGACGACACCAGGGTCAACGCCTCCAGCAGCCGCAGCTGATGGGCTTCCGGACGGGCCAGCAGCACCTCGATCGCGTCGTGCACGCGCTGCCGTTCGCCGGGATCGCCCGAGGCCAGCGAGGTGACGGACGCGAGCGCTGCCGCCGCCTTGATGCCGTCGGCACGGGCCCGGAACACCGCGTCCAACCGTCCGCGCACGGCGGCGAACCCCGAGGCGTCGAACAGCACCCGCCGAAGGGCTCCCGCGGTCAGCGAGGGTTCGGCGTCCAGCGCCGCCAGCGCACGGCCGATGCCGTAGAGGTCGAGCTTCTCCAGCAGCCGCGACCGCACGCCCGACGGGACGTCGCAGTCCCACGACGTGAAGAGGTCGCCGGACATCAGCATCATCGTGCGGGTGTCGGGGTCGAGGGCCGCCAGCTGCCGCAACGACTCCGCGTCGGCCGAGGTGAACTCGCCGGTCTCCGCGGACTCGGCGAGCAGGCTGATCACCGGCAGCACGTCCGCGACCCGCGGCTTCAGCAGCACGGCCTGCTTCGCCGCCAGGATCTCCGCGGCCCGCCACACGTCACCGTCCGCGCCTTCGACGGTTTCCGGTGCCACGGCGTCGACCTTGTTCAACGCGGCGATGGCGTTGACCGGCCCGGCCTCGCGGGAGGCGGTGGCGGCGGTGAAGGCGGCCAAGGTCGAGTGGTCGTCCGCGCGCACGCCCTGCGTGACGACGTAGAGCACGGCCTCCGCACCCGCGACGGCGTTGCGCGACACGGGATCCAGCAGTTCCTCGGTGCGCGCGACCGAGGCCGCGTCCAGCGATCCGAGCCCTGGCGTGTCGATGACGGTGAAGTCGCGCAGGACGGCGTTCGTCAGATACGCCTCGATGTGCGAAACGCCTTCCAAGCCAAGAGAAGCGGGAATCATGCCGTTGGCGTCGAACGGCAGCACCTGGCGTCGTCCGTCCCTCAGCACGACTTCGATGCGGTCGACCGTTCCGTACTGATAGCGCGTCACGAGCCGGGTGCACTCGCCGACGTCGGTGGGTGCGACCCGGCGGCCGATCAACGCGTTGACCAGCGTCGACTTGCCGGACTTGATCCGCCCCGCCACCGCGACCTGCAACGGCGCGTGCAGTCGCCGCAACACTTCCTGGAAGCCGCCGGCGGTCTGCTGGGAGACCTGAGGTTGCAGGGCGACGCACAACTGGGCCACCGCCGCGCACAGCGGTCCGGCCAGTTGTTGTTGTCCCTGCAACGCCGTCACGGGAACTGATCGTGCCACGGTTTGTGCGTGTGCGTGCGCGGGTAGCCACAGCCCATGGAAGACAGCTACGTGACGTTCCTAGTGCTGGGGATCGTCCTGGTCGTCGTTGACGGCCAGCTGATCTACCACAGCGGCAAGGGATATCTGAAGCGCGCGTACGACGAAGAAGAAGCCACCTCGATGATCCGGCTCGCGGTGGTGTTGTTCCACCTCGTCGTGCTCGGCCTGCTCGCGCTGGTGTCACTCGTCAGCGTCCAGACCGGAAACGCGACCAAAGACGTCGTGATGAAGCTGGGCATAGTGCTCTTGCTGCTGGCGCTGGCGCACGCGGTGACGATGGCGATCCTGGCCAGGATTCGGGATCGCCAGATGCAGCAGCAGCTCGCGGACCAGATGGCCGAGGAGCACCGCATCTACGAGGAACGACACGCGCACGTAGGCGAACCGCGACCCGCACCCAAGATCGAGTCGCCTTACTCAGCCCCGTAAAGGGCGCGCACGGCGTTCAGTGCCTCCCCCTCACTGGCGCCGAGCGACCGAGCGACGGCGACGAACTCCGCCGCGGCGGCGGAGAGCGGGTCCGGTGCATGCGAAGGCAGGGCAGCCACCACGGTGCCCTGCCTTCGTCCTGTCGTGAGCACGCCCTCGGTCTCCAGCTCGCGGTAGGCCCGCGCGACCGTGCCGGCGGCGAGGCCGAGGTCGGCGGCGAGCTGGCGGATGGTCGGCAACCTCGACCCGACCGGCAGCACGCCACCGCTGATCAACCGCACCAGCTGGTCACGAACCTGCCGCCACGGCGCGACGCCGTTTTCGAGGTCGACGACGATTCGGGGAGCGCTCACCGGTCGATCTTCGCCGGAACCGGCTTGGTGTTGGCCATGGCGATCCACGCGAGGATGCCGATGAACCCCCACGGACTGAGGACCAGCGCACCGGCCACTGCCGCGCCCAAGCCCGCCGACACGTGCACGCTGCGGGTCCGCAACGCCATGTCGACGTCCTGGTCACCGGTCGCCGGACGGGTCACCGCAGCCCAGATGATCACCCCGACCACCGCGGCCGACAGCAGGAGCCAGCCGACCAGGTCCCACCGCAGGTAGCTGCCGACGTAGACCGTTGCGACCACGACGATCACCACGTAGTAGCGCAGCACCCACTTCGAGGCGATGTCGGACAGTCCGCGCGGGGTGAGCGACGCCACCCGGCGAGCCGTGCGCGGCGGTCGCAGCGCCAGCAGTTCGGCGAGCAACGTGCCGACGAGCACGGTGACCAGGATGTCCCCGTGGCCGTCACGCAGCGGGGTGAAGTACCCGATCGCCGGATACAGCCAGGGGTAGAGCATGCGGCGCCGCTTCAGGTACCGGACGGCGTCGGCCACCTGCGCGTCCGTCGGGTCGAGCACCTGCCACTTCTTCAGCAAGCGCTTGCCGTTCGACGCCGTCGGCCACAGGAGCACGAGCAGCAGCAATCCGAAGCAGACGAACACGACCACCGCGGCCACGCGATCGCTCACCGCACACCCCCGAGTTTTGTACCAACCCCTCGGCACAATAACTCACACTGAAGTCGTACGCACCGTCCACCCGTGGCGCGACGCGCGGAAGTTCGACCCGCACCTAACCTTGACCGGTGCGGCGGTTCAGCCTGTGGATGAAGGCTCACCCGGCGTTCGGGGACTCCCTGATCGCCGGGATTCTGCTGATCTTCGACATGGCTGTGGGGCTCAGCACGGCGGACCGGGGCGTGTCGTTCTCGGCGTTCCTCGCGGTCACGTTGCTGATGCTCGGACCGCTGCCGTTCCGGCGCTACCACCCGCTCGGCACCAGCTACCTGATCCTCGCGGGCGGGTACCTCCAGCTCTTCACCCACGGCGGTGAGGGCGGCATCCCGGTCCGGATGTCCGACTTCGCGCTGGCCATCGCGCTGTACACGCTGGTGGCGTACATCGGCCGCAAGTCGGCGTTGATCTACTCGTGCTGGTTGCTCGCGGGCACGCTGCTCTGGGCGGTCTTCCAGGTCGGCGAGCTCCAGGCCGTGTTCCTGGTGTTCCTGGTGTTCACGGTGTTCGGCTTCAGCTGGGCGATGGGCGAGTTCATCGGGGCTCGCCGCGCGTACCAGAGCGAGCTGGAGCAGCGGCTCAAGCTGCTGGAGACCGAACGGGACCAGCAGGCCAGGATCGCGGTCGGCGAAGAGCGCTCGCGGATAGCCCGTGAGCTGCACGACGTCGTCGCGCACGCGGTCAGCGTCATGATCGTCCACGCGGACGGTGCCGCCTACACGATCAGGTCGCAGCCGGAGGTCGCGGAGAACGCGGTCCGCACGATCGCGGAGACCGGACGGCTCGCGCTGACCGAGATGCGGCGGCTGCTGGGCGTGCTGCGCAGCGAGGACGCCGAGACGCAGTGGGCCCCGCAACCGGACGCGCGCGGCGTGGTCGAGCTCGCCGAGAACACCCGCGCGGCCGGGGTACCGGTGCGGCTGGAGATCAACGGCGACGTGGAGGACCTACCTGCCGGCGTCGGCCTGAGCATCTACCGGATCGTGCAGGAAGCGCTGACCAACACCATCAAGCACGCCGGTGCGGGCACGACCGCGACCGTCCGGCTGTCGCGCTCGCCGGAGGAGCTGCGGCTGGAGGTCGTGGACAACGGCTTCGGCACGCCGCACGACGTGGTCAAGGTGTCCGGCGGCAACGGACTCATCGGCATGAGGGAAAGGGCTGCGGTGCTGGGCGGCGAGTTCGAGGCGGGCCCCAACCCCGGTGGGGGCTGGCGCGTGCGCGCGAGCTTCCCGCTGGCCGCATAGGGTGATCGAGTGATTCGGGTGCTGCTGGTCGACGACCAGGAACTCATGCGCATGGGCTTCCGCATGGTGCTGGGGGCGCAGGAGGACATCGACGTCATCGGGGAGGCGGCCGACGGCCTCGACGCGGTGCAGATGGCCGACAAGCTGCGCCCGGACGTCGTGCTGATGGACGTCCGCATGCCCGTGCTGGACGGCGTGGAGGCGACCAAGCGGATCACCGAGGCCGACACGGCCAAGGTGCTGGTCATGACCACGTTCGACATGGACGAGTACGCGTTGTCCGCGCTGCGCAACGGCGCCAGCGGGTTCCTGCTGAAGGACACCCCGCCGTCCGACCTTGTGTCGGCGTTGCGCGCGGTGGCCTCCGGTGACGCCGTGGTGTCGCCGTCGGTCACCAAGCGGCTGCTGGGCCGGTTCCTCGGCGACGGCGGCGGTGAGCTGCGGGACGCCACCGTGCTGGACGTGCTCACCGAACGCGAGCGCGAGGTGCTCGTGCTCATCGCGAAGGGCCTGTCCAACACGGAGATCGCCCGCAAGCTCTTCCTGTCCGAGGCGACGGTGAAGACGCACGTCGGACGGATCCTCGCGAAGCTGGAGCTGCGAGACCGGGTGCAGGCCGTGGTGCTCGCCTACGAGACCGGTCTCGTCCGACCCGGCGACGCCTAGCGGTAGTCCTCGGGGTTCGCCTCCACGACCGCGCCCGCGATCCTCGGCTTCACCACGTCGTCCCACCAGCGGCCCCAGTCCGGCTGCGAGCCGTCGAGGTCGGTGAACCCGTACTCGCGCTTGAGCCGCCACGACGACAGGCACTGCCCGGCGAACCTGCGGCGGTCCGGGTCCGCGGCGAGGTGCGCGAGCCCGCGGCCGAGGTAGTGCGGCGTCTCGGACAACGCGTAGTCCGGCACCTTCTCGATCGCGTCCCGCCAGTTCTCCTCGGTGACGCCGAACGTCTCCAGCATCTGCTCGGACCGCAGGAACCCCGGCGTGGCGGCGACCGCGGTCACGTTCGGGGAGTCCTTGAGGTCCTTCGCGAGCACCTCGCCGAACCGCCGCACGGAGTTCTTCACGGCGTCGTAGGTGAGGTTCACGAAGTAGGCCTCGCCGTCCTCGCCGTCGGTCACCTCGACCACGAGCCCGTCGGCGGACTTGATCACCAGCGGCATCAGCCTGTGCAGCGCCACGAGGTGCGTCTCGATGCCGTTGCGCCACATGTGCAGCTGCCGGTCGAGGTCGTGCTCCCAGAACCTGCCCCACTCGACGAGGCTCTCGCCGCCCCACGCGTTGTCGACGAGGATGTCGAGCCGGTCGAGCCGGGCCGCGAAAGAGTCCACATCGGACGGATCGGTGAAGTCGCACCGGACCGCGACCCCCTTGCCGCCGGCCGCGTCCACCAGTTCGGCGGTCTCCTCGATCGTCTCGGCGCGGCCGACCTCGGACTGCTGTTCCCGCGTGGTCCGGCCGCCGACGAACACGGTCGCACCGGCCGCGCCCAGCTCGACCGCGATCGCCCGGCCCGCACCGCGCGTGCCTCCCGTGACGACGGCGACCCTGCCGCTCAGGTCCGGCTCACTTCTTGGCGACACGCCGAGTCCCCCTTCCCTCGTGCCAGGAGAGGACGACCATCTCGTCGCCCTCGACGGTGATCGACACGACCTCGGTGACGTTCAGCCGGAACAGGTCGAGCTCGCCGCCCTCGGGCATCCACCCGGTGCGCTCGTACAGGTCCTTGAGGTAGTCGTCCTTGTCGGTCCAGAACTCGGCCGTCCCGCTGATCTTCGCGTCACCCGCCGCGGTCATCGAGGCCGTGGTCGTGTTGCAGTGCAACGAAAAACGCGGGTCGCGACGCAGATCGCGCGACTTCAGCGAGTCGAGCATCATGCCGACCCACAGCTCGCCGCGCGAGAAGTCCGGCTCCACGCCGCTGATCCGCGGTGAGCCGTCCTTGCGCAGCGTCGCGATCAACGCGTGCCGGTCCGCCGCGAACCGGCCCTGCGTGAACGCGGCCAGGTCGGGCTCCTCCGCCGCGAACTGTGCCCAGGTAGCCATCAGCGCATCCCCTTCAACACCAGGTCGATGTCTTCCTCCATGCGTGCCAGGAGCTCTCCACGTGGCCGCACGGACCAGTCCATCGCGGTCCCGTACACCAGCGCGGCCAGCACGCGAGCCGCGTTCGGCGGCAGCTCCTCTGCCGCGCACAGGACCTCCAGCTCCGCCTCCAGCACCGCGTAGTGCCTGGCCAGCAGCGCCCTCAGGTCGGGATCGACGAGGTCGACGCCGAGCTGCGCGAGGTTGTTCGTCGCGACCACGGGATCGGCCAGCCGGTCGAACCAGGTCAGCAACGCCTCGCGCACCGAGCCGGCCGCGCGCATCCGGCGCGTGACCTCCTCGCTGCCCGCTCGGGTCAGCGCCTGCAGCAGGCCGCTCTTCGACCCGAAACGCTTCGCCACCGCCCCCACCGACACCCCGGCCTCCGCCGCCACGTCCGCGACCGTGAACTCCGGTCCGCGCCGGTCGATGACCGTCGCGGTCGCACTGAGGATCCGCTCGTCGGAGATGGTTCGAGGTCGTGCCACCCCGTTAGTGAACCACAATTCACTAACGTTCGCATAGGATGGCGTCACGTGAACTGGAGACCGCGCCTGGTCGCGTTGGACATCGACGGCACCCTCACCCACGTCGGCTCGAACGACATCTCACCCGCCGTGAAAGCGGCCATCACGCGCGCAGCCGAGCACGGCACGCACGTCGTGCTCTGCACCGGCCGCAGCCTGATCGGCACGACCCCGGTCGCCCCGCAGGTGCCCGTGTCGCTCGCGCTGTGCTCCAACGGCGCCGTGTGGTGGCATCCGGCGCGGGACGAGATCACCAGGCGCACGACGTTCGATCCCGGTCCGACGATCAAGACACTCCAGGCGCTGCTGCCGGGTTCGGTGTTCGCGGTCGAGCAGACCGGCGTCGGCAACCTCTCGCTCGGCCGGTTCCTGCCGAACGACCTGTGGGGCGTGACCACGGACACGACGTTCGACGAGATCGCCGCCACGCCGACGCCCCGGCTGGTCATGCGCTGGCACGACCGCACGCCCGCCGAGCTGGCGTTCGCGGTGCGCGAGCTGGAGCTGCCGGGTGTCTCGTGGTCCGTCGACCACACCGAGGCGTGGCTGACCGCCGTGCCCGCGGACGTGACGAAGGGATCGGCGCTGGAGGAACTGCGGGTGTCGCTGGGCATCAGCTCCGACGACACGCTCGCGATCGGCGACGGGTCCAACGACGTCGAGATGCTGCGGTGGGCGGCGTGCGGCATCGCGATGGGTCAGGCACCGGCGACCGTGCAGGCGGTCGCCGACGAGGTCACCGCGACCGTGCTGGAAGACGGTGCGGCGCAAGCGCTTTCGCGGTTCTTCTGACCACGTCTCGCAACCAGAGCTGGGCAGGATCGGCGTCGAGGCGCGCGTGCCAGTGCATGCGCACGTCGACCTCCGGCAGGTCGGCGTCGATCGGGAACCACCGCAACGTCCGATGGTGCTCTTCCGCCAGACGCCGCGGAACCAGTCCGATGTGGTCGGTCGCCCCGACCAGCACTGCCGCGGCCGCGTAGAACGGGACGACCGCACCGACGTGGCGTTGCAGGCCTCGCGCTTGCAACGCCACGTCCAACGGCCCGTGCGTGCGGCCGCGCCGCGAGACGCTGACGTGCGGGTACTTGCAAAGCTGTGCGAGCGTCATCTTCTTCAACGGGTGGTCGATGCGCACGACGCCGACCATCCGTTCCGTGAAGAGCACCTCGGACCTGATGTCGGCGTCGATGTCGGTCCCGGCGCCGAGGTCCAGGTCGACCGTGCCGTCCCTGAGCGGCTCGACGCTCTCGTCGCCCTCGGCCACGAACCGCAGCACCACGTGCGGCGCCGCTTCGGCCACCGCCGCGACCAGCGGCGTCACCACCCCGTCGCCGACCCGGACGGTGAACGTGCGGCGCAACCGCGCGATGTCGAGCTCTTCGTCGTTGACCAGCGCCGACGCCTCGTCCAGCAGCGAGCGCACCCGCGGAGCTGTCCGCAGGGCGAACGGCGTGGGCGCGAGACCCCGGCCGGCGCGCACGAGGATCGGGTCGTTCATGGCACGCCGCAGCCGGGCGAGCGCCCTGCTCGTCGCGGGGATCGACAGGTGCAGCCGCTCGGCCGCCGCGGTGACGCTGCCGTCCTGCATCAGGGCGTCGAACACCCGCAGGAGGTTCAGGTCGAGCTGGTCAGGCACCTTTGCATGGTACGCAACTATGTCTTGCCGAAGTTGCGTGGCGAGCAAGGGTCGCGCGTTTCTAGCGTTGCGGTCATGACAACTTTCGAGGCCGACCTGACCGCGTTCATGCTCGTCAAGACCACCAGGAAGTGGCTGGACCTGACCCTCGCCCAGCGGATCGAGGTGCTGGAGACCCAGGTGCTGCCCGCCATCAAGGAGAGGACGGAGGGCGTCCGGTCCCGCTTCTACGACACGGAGTTCTACTCGGCGCGGGTGACCGACATCTGGGTGTGGGAGGCACGCGACCACGAGGCGTACCAGCAACTCGTCGAGGCGTTGCGGGACTCACCGTTCTGGGACGACTACTTCGAGGTCGTGGAACTGCTCGTCGGGGTGGAGAACGGGTACGCGCGCAACAACAACGTGGACCCGCTCGCCACCATCGAGGTTTAGCGCGCCCTAGTCCGAGACGTTCACCTTGGCGACGACCTTGTCGACCTTGACCCGGACGACCAACTCGCCGGGCACGCCGTTGCGGTCGGCGAACTCGTCGGCACGATCGGCGCCCATGTAACGAGCGGCGGTGCGCCCCGCCCAGTACTTCAGCTGGTCCGGATCCTCGTCGACCTGGGCCTGGCCGGTGATGGTCACGAAGCTGAAGGGCGGGGCCTCGTCGTCGAAGCACAGGGCCACGCGGCCGTCGCGCAGGATCGACTTGCCCTTGATCGTGTCGCGGGAGGTCAGGAAGACGACGTCCGGGCCGTCCAGGTCCACCCACACGGGGGCGACGTGCGGCGAGCCGTCCTTGCGGGTGACCGCGAGTTTGCCGGTGCGGGCGGGCGCGGCCAGCACGAACTCGCGCCACCAGCCTTCTGGAGCTTCCGTGTAACCCATGAGCAGCATTCAACTACGACTGAGGTAGGGGCACCGGACGACTGAAGTTGACGGCGGTCGCAGACTGCCGGGCGATGCGGCGGACCCCCTCGGCGCAGGAGAGTTGTCCCCGACACCGAGAGGGGAACGCTGATGATCGAGGCAATCGGCCTCACCAAGAGATACGGCAGGACGGTCGCGGTCGACGACCTGTCGTTCACCGTCCAACCTGGACGGGTGACCGGATTCCTCGGTCCCAACGGCGCGGGCAAGTCCACCACGATGCGGATGATCCTGGGGCTCGACCGTCCGACGGCAGGCCGCGTGCTGATCGACGGGAAGCCCTACACCGAGCTGCACCGTCCACTGCGGACGGTCGGCGCACTGCTCGACGCGAAGTGGGTGCACCCCAACCGGTCGGCGCGGGCCCACCTGAAGTGGCTCGCGGTCTCGAACGGGCTGCCGGCCAAGCGCGTGGACGCGGTGCTGGAGGCCGTCGGTCTCACCCAGGTCGCGAGCAAGAAGGCCGGTGGGTTCTCGCTCGGCATGTCGCAGCGGCTGGGGATCGCCGCGGCCCTGCTGGGCGACCCGCGGGTGCTGCTGTTCGACGAGCCGGTCAACGGCCTGGACCCCGAGGGCATCCTCTGGATCCGCACGTTCATGCAGAACCTCGCCGCCGAGGGCCGCACGGTCCTGGTGTCGAGCCACCTGCTGTCCGAGATGGCGCTCACGGCGAGCGAGCTCGTGGTGATCGGCAAGGGGAAGCTGATCTCGCAGGGCAGCACGTCGGAGTTCATCGACCGCTCGACCGGCAATTCGGTGCTCGTGCGCAGCCCGCAGCTGTTCAAGCTCGGCCCGTTGCTCGTCGACAAAGGTTTCACGGTTCGTGACGGCGCGGACGGGGCATTGTCCGTATCGGGTGCGACGAGTGACCAGATCGGGGACATCGCCGCAGCGAACGGTGTCGTCCTGCACGAACTGAGCCCGCAGCGCGGCTCGCTCGAAGAGGCGTTCATGCAGCTGACCGGCGATGCTGTCGAGTACCACGCAGAGATCGGGAAGTGAGTGGCGATGACCCTGTTGGCAGTTGAGAGAATCAAGCTCTTCTCGACCCGCTCGCCGTACTGGTGCACGGCACTCGCGATCGCCATGTCGGTCGGGTTCGCCGCGCTCCTCGCGGCGAACGCGGACCACGTCGGCGTCGGCCTCACGCAGGCGGGCACCCGGCTCGCGCTCGTCGTCGTGCTGGTGCTCGGCGCGCTCGCGGTCACCACCGAGTACCGCTTCAGCACGATCCGGGCGACGTTCCTCGCGGTGCCCGGCCGCACGTCGGCGCTCGTCGCCAAGACCGTCGTGGTCGCGCTGGTCGCGGGCGTGATCGGGGAGATCGCCGCGTTCGGCTCGTGGGCCATCGCGAAGGTGATCAAGCCGAGCGCCGACCTCGCGATCAACACCTCCGCGGAGTGGCGGACCGTCGCCGGCGTCGGCCTGACGTTCGCGATCGGCGCGATCCTCGCGATCGCCGTCGGCATCCTGGTCCGCCAGACCGCCGGTGCCGTGGCGATCCTGCTGGTCTGGTCGATGCTCGCGGAGAACCTGGTCGGGCTCATCCCCAAGGTGGGCGTCAAGATCCAGGCCTGGCTGCCGTTCATGAACTCCGACAACTTCCTGGCCGGGGACAGCCCCGCCGGGGCGGACGGCGAGGCCGCCGGCGGTGTCGTCTTCAAGCTGAGCCACTGGGGATCGCTCGGCTACTTCGCCGGCATCGCGGTCGCGCTGCTGGTGGTCGCGCTGGTCGTCGCCAAGCGACGGGACGCGTGACCGGTTCCGAGTGAGGGGGAGCGGGCCGTGGGACGCCATCGGGGGACGTCCCACGGCCCGGCCAGTTCTTTCGAGCAAGTGGGAGACGCCATGATCCAGGCAGTGCGGTTGCGCAAGCACTACGGCAGGACGAAGGCGGTGGACGACCTGTCGTTCGTCGTCAAACCCGGCCGCGTCACGGGCTTTCTCGGGCCGAACGGCGCCGGGAAGTCGACCACCATGCGGATGATCCTCGGCCTCGACACCCCCACCGGCGGGGACGTCACGATCGACGGCAAGTACTACACCGAGCTCAAGCACCCGCTGCGCAAGGTCGGCGCGCTGCTCGACGCGAAGTGGGTGCACCCCAACCGGTCCGCGCGCTCGCACCTGAAGTGGATGGCCGTCTCCAACAAGATCCCGGTCAGCCGGGTCGACGAGGTGCTGGCGATCGTCGGCCTGACCGAGGTGGCGAACAAGAAGGCGGGCGGCTTCTCGCTCGGCATGGCGCAGCGGCTCGGCATCGCGGGCGCGTTGCTCGGCGACCCCGAGGTGCTGCTGTTCGACGAACCGGTCAACGGCCTGGATCCCGAGGGCATCCTCTGGATCCGCCAGTTCATGCACCGGCTCGCGGACGAGGGCCGCACGGTGTTCGTGTCGAGCCACCTGCTCTCGGAGATGGCGCAGACCGCCCAGGACCTCATCGTCATCGGCAAGGGCCAGCTGATCGCGCAGACCACCACCGAGCAGTTCATCAGCGACGCCACCCAGGACCACGTGCGGGTGCGGTCACCGCACGCCGTGAAGCTGCGCGAGATCCTCGCGGCACACGCGACGGTCACCGAGGACGCCGTCGACGGAGCCCTTGTGGTGCACGGGATCCCGGCGGCGCGGATCGGTGAGATCGCGGCGGAGAACCAGATCGTGCTGCACGAGCTCAGCCCTCAGCGCGGTTCGCTGGAGGAGGCGTTCATGCAGCTCACCAAGGAGTCGGTGGAGTATCACGCGCACTGACGACGGGTTTGGGCCGCCGTGACCTGATGGCGGGCAGCGCGATCAGCAGCGCCGTCATCAGGGCGGTTCCACCCGCGACACCGGCGACGAACGGCAGCCGGTCCTTGATCACCGCGACCGGCTGCACCGGGCGTTGCGCGGCGAGCGCCGGAGTCGGTGGCGCGGCCGAGGGCTTCGGCGGCGGCAGCAACGGGTTCCGCTCCACCGGCGGGAACGACGCGGTGAGCGCGCCCATCGGGTTGACCATGCCGAACCCGGTCGTGGCGTCGCGGCCGGGTTCCGCCATGTCCTTCGCCGTCCTGATCAACGTGTTGACGACGTCCTTGGCGGCCATGTCGGGATGTTTCGCGCGCACCAGCGCGGCGACACCGGACACGATGGCCGACGCCGCGCTCGTTCCGTCCATTTCGGCGTAACCGCTCGCGTAGACGCTTTCCGGCGCGGCCGTGACGATGCCTTCCGCCGGCGCCGCGAGCACCGTGTCCGGACCGACGTTGGACGACTTCCACGGCTTGCCCTCGCGGTTCGTGCCCGCGACCGCGATCACCCCGCCGATGTTGGCCGGCGCGGAGACCTCCTTGCCGTCGTTGCCGGTCGCAGCGACGAGCACGACGTCCTTGTCGATCGCGTAGTTCACGGCCTTCACGAGCGTCGGCGTCATCGAGCTGGAGAAGCCCAGCGACATGTTGATGACCTTGGCCCCGTGGTCGGCGGCCCACCGGATGCTCTCCGCGACGACGTCGAGCGAGAACTGCTCCTTCTCAGCACTCGCGATCGGGAGGATCTTCGCGCCGGGCGCGATGCCGAGCGCGCCGCCGTTGCGGCCGGTGGCGGCGATGATCGCGGCCATCCCGGTGCCGTGCCCGTCGGTGTCGGTCGTGCCGTCGGTGCCCTTGGAGCTGCCGAAGCCCGTGCCGGGTAAGACTCGCCCGGCGAGGTCGGGGTGCTTGGCGTCCACTCCGGAATCGATCACCGCGACGACCACGCCGTCACCGCGCGACTGGTCCTGTGCCGAGTAGACGTCGAGCGCGTTGAGATGCCACTCCTGTTCCTCGATCGTCTGCGCGGCGAGCAGCAACGGCAGCACGACAGCGAGCGCTGGGAGGAGAGGCACGTCACCTACATCGTGTTTCCACTCCGCGGCGCAACGTGCCTGGGGTCACACATTGCGTAAGTTTGCTGTTAACAAGCCGTGAAACGCCCCTTTCAGGACAACACAGGCGTTTGAAATCCCGTTCAATTGGGTCATCCCCGTGCCGGAGGTGGCCTGTGGCGGTCCGTGTCGAAGCAATGCTCAGCCTCGAGTGGTCTGATGCGCTCGAAGTTCCGAACTCCCCTGATCTGGCCAGCGCACCGGCGGAAGCTCGTCGTTCCTGGGTCAACAAGGCCAGCGAAAAGCAGGTTCTCGCGACTTATCGCGCCGTGAAAGCGGTGGGCAACGCGCCCGCGCCGTGGTGGCTGCGCGCATTGGATCGCGGAAAACTCCCTTCCCGTGCCGAAGGTCACGCGATCGAGGACGCGGTGACCGAACTGCTGTCGTCCCGTCCGGGTTGGGTCTACGTGCCGTGGGTCGACCTCGGCGAGGTCGGGTACTGGGAGTACGTGCCCTCCGAGAGCGGTGTCTACGGTCCGGCGACGCCGACGACCGTGCAGTTCACCGACTCGCACCGGGGCTGGATCCACCTGGTGCCCGCCCACCGCGGACCCGGCAGGCCGCAGCCCATCGACTTCACCGTGGACGAGCTGCGTGACCAAATCGAGGACATCGAACTGATTGCCTAGACTGTGCGGTCGTGACCAGGCCTGAGTTCCACCGTTCCATCGTCAGCTTCGTGCAGCGCGGCGAGCGCATGACCGTGGGGCAGGAGCGCGCCTGGGACACGTACTGGGAGAAAATGGGCAACGACGTGAAGTCGTTGCCCGAGGGCCCGCTGGACTTCACGTCGTGGTTCGGCCGGTCCGCGCCCGTGCTGCTGGAGATCGGTTCCGGCATGGGCGAGACCACCTCGCAGCTCGTGGCCGCCGCACCCGAGCTCAACTACGTCGCCGTCGAGGTCTACAAGCCGGGTCTCGCCCAGCTGCTGCTGCGCGCCGAGCACCTCGGCGGGCTCGACAACCTGCGGGTGCTGCGCGGTGACGCCGTGGATCTACTGACCGACCACGTGGCGCCCGCGTCGTTGCACGGTGTGCGGATCTTCTTCCCGGACCCGTGGCCGAAGAAGAAGCACCACAAGCGCCGGCTCGTGCAGCCGGAGTTCGTGGCGCTGCTCGCGTCCCGGTTGGAGCCGGGTGGCGTGCTGCACCTCGCGACGGACTGGGAGCACTACGCGGAGCAGATGCTCGAAGTGTGTTCCGGTGAGCGGTTGCTGACCAACGTGTACGACGGCTGGGCACCGCGGCCGGACTGGCGGCCCGTCACGAAGTTCGAGCAGCGTGCCGTGAACGAGGGCCGCGTGTCCCACGATCTGATGTTCAAGCGGAACGACCTCACCTGATCGAGGCCTCAAGCAGGGGGTTCGGCCACTGCGGGTCTAACTCTCACCCAATTGGGTGGCGGGTGTTGATCACCCGAAATGCCCCGAGTGGCAGTGACGCGTGAAGCCGTTCCGGCCTTAGGTTTCCGCTCCGTGACCCCCGACGTCCTCCCCGTCGCGGAGGAGTTCGTCCGCATGTTCCACGCGGCGCACTCCGACGCTGGCTCGCTGTCCGCGCGCATCGCCCAGGTGCGCGCCGAGATCGCCGAGACCGGAACCTACCGCCACACCACCAACGAGCTCGCGTACGGCGCGCGGATCGCGTTGCGCGATTCCGGTTGGTGCACCTCGGGTGTTCCGTGGCGGCGCCTGAAAGTCCGCGATCTGCGCGGCTACCGCAACGCCGCCGCCGTGGCCGGCGAATGCGTCGAACACCTGCGGCTCGCGACCAACGGCGGTGAGATCCGGCCGCTGGTCACGGTTTTCGCGCCGGACGCGCCCGGCTCGCCCGGTCCGGTGATCTGGAACGAGCAGCTGATCCGGTACGCCGGGTACGCCGACGGGACGGGGGACCGTCGCTACACCCAGTTCACGGAAACCATGCAGGGCATGGGATGGCGGCCACCGGCCCGGCGGTCGCGATTCGACCTGCTGCCGTTGGTGGTGGAGACCCAGCACGAGGGACCGCGGCTCTTCACGCTGCCGTCCGAGATCGTGCACGAGGTGCCGCTGGAGCACCCGACGCTGCCGTGGTTCGGCGAGATGGGCCTGCGCTGGCACGCGGTCCCGGTCATCGCGAACATGCGGCTGTCGATCGGTGGCGTGAACTACCCCGCGGCACCGTTCAACTCGTGGTTCGTCGGCGCCGAGATCGGCACGCGGTCACTGGCCGAGGAAGGCGCGTACGGCGTGGCGCGCGAGGTCGCCGACGCATTGGGTTTGGACACGACGTCCGAACGCACGCTGTGGCGGGACCTCGCCACCGTTCACCTGAACGCCGCAGTGCTGCACTCGTTCGACAAGGCTTCCGTCACCATCACGGACCACCACGCGGAAGCCCTGCACCGCCTCGCGTGGCTGCGCTCCCGCCAACGCCCTTCCGCGGCCAGGCCCTCGTTCCGCCTGGACCCGGCCGCCGCCGCCCGCGCCCGCACCGGTGCACCGGCCCGGTTCACCGCCGCACTGGACGAGACCCGTCCCCAACCGACCAGCAGGCTGGCGGAACTGCTCCGCCAGCAACATTCCCTGACCAGCGTCTGACTTCCCCATCACACGCTGGCCGTTCGGCTGGCTACCGGTGCGAGTCGACCATCACGCCCGACAGGGCCATGAGCGCTAGGACCAACAGGCCGACCACCGCGGCGGCCCAAGTGAACACAACTGACAACATGGCGTCCTCCGTTTCCCCGACTGCCACTCCAGAGTCCGTGACCGGCGCGTGATCCGGCATCCGCCGTGAGGGTATTTCCGCAGGTCGCCCACTCAGCCTTCCGGCTGATGCCGGGTTAGCCCCAGGTCGGACGCGAGGTCAGCCTCACGGCCCTACTGTGTGTCGGGTGGAGAGCACGGATCTGAGCTGGCGGTTGCTCGCCAAACGCCAGTGGCCGCTGGCGCTCTCGCTCACCGGCATCGTCCTCGCCGAGACCGGGTCGATCGGCACCGCGCTCGGCTGGTGGCAGATCCCCGGTGTGCTGGTCATCTGCGTGATCTCGGTGCTGGCACCGCGCCGGCCGTTCGACGCCGCGCTGGCACTGGCGTTCGCCGTCGTGTGCACGGCTCTCTACCTGCGGTTTCTCGGTGTCGCGTTCGAACCGCACTTCTTCGTCAGCGGTGCCACCATCTCGATCACCGGCGCCGCGATGGCGACGATCGCGATCCTCGTGCGGGAGTCGTCGCGGCTGCGCGCGATCGGTGGCACCGTGCTGATCGTCGCGGCGGTGATCACCGCGGAGGTGCTCGGCTGGCCGGTCGTCGCGGCCACCGAGTACCGGGAGTGGGAGCCGGACCCCACGTCCTACCTGATCGGTGCGGCCATCACGCTGGTGCTGGCGGTCGGCACCGGACTGTACTTCCGGGCCCGTGACGCGGAACGCGCGTCCCAGCTGGCGGCTTCCGTGGCGGCGGCGCAGAACGCGGAACGGATGGCGCTGGCGCGGGAGCTGCACGACGTCGTCGCGCACTACGTGACGGCGATCGTCGTGCACGCCCAGGCCGGTCAGCTGAACCGCGAGGTCGACGTGCTGCCGTCCATCGCCGCGTCCGGCACCGAGGCGCTGACCGCGATGCGGCGGCTGGTGGGGACCATGCGTGACGGCGGTTCCGCCGGACCGGCCGCATCGTCGTCCCTGGTGGACGACGTGCGTGAGCTGGTCAGCGAGTCCGGTCTGCCCGTGCACCTCTCGGTGGAGCTGCAGGACGCGGTGCCGCAGGAGCTGGCGCGCTCGGTGCTTCGCCTGGTGCAGGAGTCGTTGACGAACACCCGGAAGCACGCGGCCTCGGTGTCCTCAGTGGACGTCGCGCTGTCCTCTGGCGACGGTGTGCTGCGACTGTTCGTGGCGGACGACGGTGTGGCGTCCGGTGTTCCCGTTGGCGGCTCGGGAGGTTACGGGCTCGTCGGCATGCGCGAGCGCGTCGAACTGCTGGGCGGCACGTTCTCCGCGGGCCGGCGCGAACCGACCGGGTGGACGGTCCGCGCCGAACTGCCGTTGGTCTAACTCAGTTCTCGTCCCGGATGACTTCGAACTCCTGCGTCATCTCGACATCGCTGAACTGGTCGTCGTTCTGAGGGTCGATGTCGGCCACTGATGCCTCCGCATGATCACGCCCGCTACCCGTGCGGATGTGATCATGCCAACTCAGCGCCGCGTCGGCGGCTTGGGGGTGGCGGGCTTCTGCGCGCGCCGGAAGTCTCCACTGGACGTGCACGGCTTCTTCGACATGATCATGTGACGTCGTCCCCGTCGCTCAGGTTGCCTGCCGGTTGCCTGCGGGTGCACAAAAGGCCCGCCGGTTCGTGCTCGACGGGCCCCTTGGTTGGAGGAAAGTTCGCGGCCGGGGGCGGACCCTGGGGGTCGGCCCGCTCCCGACGGCAACAGGATTCCCATCCGCCGCGGACCTATGCACGTTTGTGACTGGCATCACAATGGCAGGATTCTCCGCATGTCACTCCGCCTCCACGCCCCGGTGGTCCTGCCCTGCGACCCGTCCTGCTCCGTGCTGCGCGACGCGGTCGTGGACGTCGTCGACGGCCGAATCACCCATGTGGGGCCGTCCACGTCCGCACCCGCGTTCGACGGCGAGGTGCGGCACCTGTCCGGAATCCTGCTGCCCGGCCTGGTGAACACCCACGCGCACAGCCCGATGACGGTGCTGCGCGGCCTGGGTTCGGACCTGCCGCTGCTGCGGTGGCTGCAGGAGGCCATGTGGCCGAACGAGGCGCGGATGACCGCCGAGGACGTCGGCACGGGCATGCTGCTCGGCGCCGTGGAGATGCTGCGGCACGGCGTCACGACGTCGGCGGAGATGTACTTCCACGGCCCCGAGCTGGTGTCGTCCGTGCTGGCCGCCGGGTCGCGGGTGGTGTTCGGCGGGGCAATCCTCGACGTGCCGGGCATGGACTGGCGGGCGCTGACCGACTCGATCTCCTCGTGGATCGACGCCGACGGCCGCGTCTTCGGACCGGGTGGGCGGATCGAGCTGGCGTACGGCCCGCACTCCGCCTACACGCTGTCGGCCGCTCAGCTGACCGCGGTGGCCGTCGAGGCACGGGCGCGCGGCGCGTTGCTGATGGTGCACGTGGCCGAGTCGCCGTTCGAGGACGAGGCGCAGCGGGCCGAGTACGGGTCGGTGCCGGCGCTGCTGAAGGCTTCGGACGTGCTGGGCGGGCGGGTGCTGTCCGCTCACTCCGTGCACCTGTCCGACGACGACATCGCGCTGTACGCGTCGTTCGGTGTCGGTGTGGCGCACTGCCCCGGGTCGAACGCGAAGCTCGCCTCGGGTATCGCGCGGGTGCCGGAGATGCTGGCCGCGGGCGTCGCGGTCGGGCTGGGCACGGACGGACCGGCGTCCAACGACGACCTCGACCTGTTCGAGGAGGCAAGGCTGGCCGGGCTGTTCGCTCGCGTGTCGAAGATGGACGCGACGGCGCTCGGCGCGGCGCAGGCGTTGCTGATGGCCACGCGGGGCGGGGCCGACGCGCTGGGACGCTCCGACATCGGTTCGCTGGAGGCCGGACGGTGGGGCGACGTCGTGCACGTCGCCGCGGACGACCCGGCGTTCGCGACCGGGTTGGACGCGCCGGACGCGCAGCTGCTGGCGAACCTGGTGTGGGGCTCCGGGTCTCGTCGCGTGACGGACGTGTGGGTGGCCGGGGACCACGTCGTGGCCGGTGGGGAGTCGACTCGGGTGGACCGGCAGGAGGCCCAGGCCGGCGTGACCGCGGTGGCTCGGCGACTGCGGAGCGCATAGGCCCGATGGCGGCGCGCAGCAGTAGGTGCGCGCCGGGGTTCCCCCAATTTCGATTTTACTCTGCGTCAGGAGCGAACCACAGGGTGTTGACAGGCCTGTGGACAACTCACCTCGGCCGGGGCCGCACGATCAGTTCGGTGACGTGGGCGTCGGGCGTCGCCAGCACGGCCGACGCCACCGCCCGTCCCACCGAGGCCGGGTCCAGGTACTGCGTGGCGTCGTAGGAGCCGCCCTCATGGCGCCGCACGTCCTCCTGCATCGGCGTCGCGGTCCGGCCGGGGTACACCGACGTCACCCGCAACGACGGCTCGTCGCCGCGCAGGGCGTCGGCGTAGGCGCGCAGGGCGAACTTCGAGGCCGCGTAGACGCCCCAGCCCGGGTTGGCGTTGCGACCGGCGCCCGAGTTGATCAGCACCACGTGTCCGCCGGCGGCCCTGAGCTGCGGCAGCACCAGGTTGGTCAGCTCGGCGACGGCAAAGACGTTCACCTCGAACGTCCTGCGCCAGTCGTCCTGAGTGGCCTCGCCGAGAGGGCCGAGCAGGGCGATGCCCGCGCTGTGCACGAGCACGTCCAGGCGCGGCAACGGACCGAGGTCGGCGGCGGCCGCGTTCGTGAGGTCGAACGGCCAGGCGGTGGCGCCGGGCAGTTCCGCTGCGAGCAGGGACAGGGACGTTTCGTCGCGTCCACCTAGCAGGAGATCGTGGGTCGGGGCCAGACTTCGGGCGATGGCCGAGCCGATTCCACTGGATGCCCCGGTGACGAGGGCGACCGGACGATCACTCATGGGGGGAACCGTAACGTGCCCAGGAAGTTGATCCTGCCGTATCTGTGCCTGCTCTACTTCGTCAACTACCTCGACCGGGTCAACATCGGGTTCGCCGGGCCCAACGGGATGTCGGAGGAGCTCAAGCTCTCGGCGACCGTGTTCGGGTTCGCGTCCGGGGTGTTCTTCATCGGCTACCTGATCCTCGAAGTGCCCAGCAACCTCGCGTTGCACCGGTTCGGGGCGCGCAGGTGGATCGCCCGGATCATGATCAGCTGGGGAATCGTCGCCTCGGCCATGGCGTTCGTGCCCAACGGGACCGTGCTGGTCGTGCTGCGGTTCCTGCTCGGCGTGGCGGAGGCCGGGTTCTTCCCCGGGATCATCCTCTACCTGACGTACTGGTTCCCGGAGAAGGACAGGGCGCGGATCGTCGCGCTGTTCATGGTGGCGGTGCCGGTCTCCACGGCGCTCGGGTCGACGGTCAGCGGGTTGCTGATCCAGTGGACCGACTGGCGCACGATGTTCCTGGTCGAGGGACTGCCGGCGATCGCGCTGGCGTTCGTGACGTGGTTCTGGCTGCCGGACCGGCCCGCCGAGGCGATCGAGGAACCTCAGAAGGAGCACTGGCCGCTCAGGAAGGCGCTGACGCACCCGCGGATCCTGGCGTTGAGCTTCGTGTACTTCGGGATCGTGTACGGGTTGTACACGCTGGGGTTCTTCCTGCCGACGATCATCAAGGGGCTGGCGCCGCGGGCGAACATCGTCGAGCGCGGGCTGATCAACGCGATCCCGTACGTCCTCGGTGCGGTCGCCATGGTCCTGTGGGCCAGGCACGGCGACCGCACCGGGGAGCGGAAGTGGCACGTCGCCGCGCCCATGTTGCTCGGCGGAGCGGCCATCCCCGTCGCGCTCTACCTGGACAACCCGGTTGCCGCGATGGCCGCCGTCTCGGTCTGCGCCATCGGTGTCTGCGCCGCGCTGCCCACGTTCTGGGCGCTGCCCACGAGCTTCCTGGGCGGCACGGCCGCGGCGGGCGGGATCGCGTTGATCAACTCGCTGGGCAACGTGAGCGGCTTCGTCGCGCCCTACGTCACCGGGTGGCTGCGCGACCTCACCGGGACCCAGAAGACCGGGCTCTGGGTCGTCGGCCTCACGATGGTCACGGCAGCGGTGGTCGCGCTGGCTCAGGACGCCGGGACGAAGAAGGCGTAGAGAGCCTGGTAGGGCACGGAGACCTGGGCACCGGCCGTACAGCCGCCGGACGGGGCGACGCCGCCGCCGGTCGCGAGGCGCTGCACGTAGCTCACCTTGCCGAACAGGCCGTCACCGCGCACGGCCCTGGCCTTCAGCAGCAACTCCGGAACGGCGCCCTTGACGTCGTTCTTCGCGCCGTCGACCGGGGTCGCCTCCACCGCACTGCCGTCCACAGTGGACACCCAGACCGGGCCGCGGAAGTGCAGGGCGATCGGCTTGTCGTCCTTGTCGACCAGCGTGGCGGCGGGCTCCAGGCTCTTCCACGCGTTGTCCGCACAGGTGTACGTCTGAACGCCGGTGGCTTGATACCTGCCGGCGAGCTTCTGCCCGGCGGGGACCTGGACGGCAGCCGCGACCGGAGCGTCCGGCGAGCTCTGCGCGACCGGGGTGGGTGTTGCGGTGCCACCGGTGGTGCCGCACGCGGCGAGACCCAGAAGAGCAGCAGTACCAACGAAAAGACCAACGCGCTTCACAGCTCACTCCAAAGTAGACAGCCGTTGTGGACGTTCCCGTCGGCTGTCCGCGGTGCAGCCACCCATCACACGGACGGGCGGCCGCACCGGTTCACATCAGGAGGGTGAGCCGAGCCACACGGCAGGTCAGCTGCCGATGCGGCCGTGGTCGGACTTCCACACGCAGACGACGGCAGGACGCGGCTGCGAGGTGCCACCGTCCGGCCAGTGCGACGCGGGCTTGTCCGCGCTCGCGCCGTCGAGCTCGCCGGGGTGCTGCACGGACACGAGCACGAACCGGTCCTGGATCACCGGGCCGCACGTCTCCGCACCGAGCGGAACGGAGAGGAACGCCTTGACGTGCCCGCGTTCCGCGCCCTCCAGCGGAACCACGTACAGGCCGTCGTTGATGTTGAGGGCGTAGAGGCTGTCCGAGGCGATCCACAGGTTGCCGTACGAGTCGAACGCCAGGTTGTCCGGGCAGGTGATCGGGCTGACCTGGGTCTTGTCGTAACCGCCGAAGTAGGTGTCCGGCGAGCTCGGGTCACCGCAGACCAGGAGCAGGCGCCACGCGAAGGTCGTCGCCGTCGCGTCGTTGCGCGCCTCCTCCCATTCGAGGACGTGGCCGTGCTTGTTGTTGATGCGCGGGTTGATCTCGTCGACCGCGGGCTGACCGGCGGCACCACGACGGGAGTTGTTGGTCAGCGCGGCGTAGACGCGGCCGGTCTTCGGGTTCGGCTCGATGTCCTCCGGGCGGTCCATCTTCGTCGCGCCGACCTTGTCGGCCGCGAGGCGCGTGAAGACGTAGACCTCCTCGGCGGTGAACCCCTCGACCAGGGACTTGTCGCCCGACACCAGCGGGATCCACTCGCCCTTGCCGTCGAACTGACCGTCCAGGGGCAGCTTGCCGCTGCCGTCGATCTCGTTCACCGGGCTGTTGCCGGTGAACTTCGCGACGTACAACGTGCCCTCGGTGAGCAGCTTCTTGTTCTGCTGACGGGCACGACGGCTGTTGCCGTGCACGATCTTGTTCTTCGAGACGAACTTGTAGATGTAGTCGAAGCGCTCGTCGTCACCCATGTAGACGACGACGCGGCCGTCGTGCGCGACCCGGATGTTGGCGGCCTCGTGCTTGAACCGGCCGAGCGCGGTGTGCTTGACCGGCGCGGAGTTCGGCTCGTGCGGGTCGATCTCGATGACGTAACCGAAGCGGTTGGCCTCGTTCGGCTCCTGCCCGAGGTCGAAGCGCTTGTCGAACCGCTCCCACTTGCGCTCGGACGCCTTGCCGGTGAGGCCGTAACGGGCGTTGCGCGCCTTCGCCACCGGGTCGGTGACGAGGTCGCCGTTGCCGAAGTAGCCGTTGAAGTTCTCTTCGCAGGTGAGGTAGGTGCCCCACGGAGTGACGCCACCGGAGCAGTTGCCGAACATGCCGACGGGCTTGCGGCCGCTCGGGTCCGCGGAGGTCTTCAGGTACTTGCTGCCCGCCGCCGGGCCGTCGAACTCGAACTGCGTGGTGACGGTGATGCGGCGGTTGTACCGGCGGTCGATGACCGGCTTGAGCGAGCCCTTGCGCTCGCGCTCCACGACGACCACGGAGAAGCCGTGCGCCGCCCACGCGATCTTGACCTGTTCCTCGGTCGGGTTGGCCGCGTCGTAGCCCTTGAAGAGGAACGGTTCGGTCGTGTACTCGTGGTTCGAGCCCATGAACCAGCGGTCGCAGGCGCCGTCGAGCTCGATGAGACCGCAGTAGTCGTTGTTGTAACCGAACTGCTTGGCCTGCGCGGCCGCGGTCTGCCGGTCGAAGTCGAACTCGGGGGCGCCGGGGAGAACCGGGTCGCCCCAGCGGATCACGACCTGCTGCTCGTAGCCCTTGGCCGTGATGAGCCGGTCTTCCTTGTTCGGCTTCACCGGCTCGAAGTTCGTGCCGTTCGGCCGGCCGTGGCCGGGCCGGTGCCGAACGTCCACGTCGATGTCCAGGTCCACCCCGACGGGCGCCGCCGCGGCCGTTCCGGCGAAGGCGGCCGCACCCGCGCCGGCGACCGCGAGAACGGCACCGGCCTTGAGCATGCCGCGCCGGTTGACGACCTCACGCACGACGTCGCCGAAGTAGGCGTTGTCCGACGTGTTCGGAGCGTCGTGGCTGCACGCGTTGTTGCAGCGGTACTGGCACGTGATCGCCGCGCGCCCGAGCGGGTGGTTCGTCGCGAGCAGGGGCAGCAGGCGGCGGCCCCGATCGGTGGATGAGGACACGCAGGCCTCCGAGATCGGTCAGTGGGAACTGGCCGAACCTAAGAGCCGAACTAGATCGACAGCCGTCCGCAGGGTGAACGGCAGGCGAACACGTCCTGCATCCGAACGATCGGGGCACGCCCCGTGATCAACCGATTTCACCCAGTTGACGGCGGCCTTCCCGCCACACCGCCACCACCGCCGGCCTGGGTTGCGAGGTGCCTCCGTCCGGCCAGTGCGAGACCGGCTTGTCCGCACTCGCCCCGTCCACTTCGCCGGGGTGCTGCACGCAGACCGTGATCACCCGCTCGCCGACGACCGGACCGCACGTCTCGGCACCGCGCGGCACCGTGAGGAACAGCTTCAGGTGCCCGCGTTCCGGTCCCTCCAGCGGCACGCCGTACAGGCCGTCGTTGAGCCCGTTGAGCTTGCCGTCGGCGTCGGTGGAGATCCACAGGTTGCCGTGCGGGTCGAACGCCAGGTTGTCCGGGCTGGAGATGGGGCTGACCTGCGACTTGTCGTAGCCGCCGAAGTAGGTGTTCGGGTCGTCCGGGAAGCCGCACACCAGGAAGAGGTTCCAGCTGAACGTCAGCGCGAGCGCGTCGCCGCGGCGTTCGGTCAGCTCCAGCACCTGGCCGTGGCGGTTGTTGTGCCTGGGGTTCGGCTCGGTCGCGCCTTCCTTGCCGGGCGTGACGCCGCGCTCGACGTTGTTGGTGAGCGCGCAGTAGACGACGCCGGTGCGCGGGTGCGTCTGGATGTCCTCGGGACGGTCCATTTTGGTCGCACCGGCCTTGTCCGCGGCGATGCGCGTGAAGACGTAGACCTCTTCCGCGGTCATGCCCGGCACGAACGACTTGTTGCCGCCGGCCAACGGGATCCACTCGCCGGTGCCGTCGAACCTGCCGTCGCTGGGCAGCTTTCCGGTGCCGTCGATCTCGCTCGCCGGGCTGTCGCCGGAGAACCGCGCGACGTAGAGCGTGCCATCGTCGAGCAACGTCATGTTGTGGCGGCGGGCCGCCTTGCTGTTGCCGTGCTTGACCTTGCCGTTCGAGATGAACTTGTAGACGTACTCGAACCGCTCGTCGTCACCGGAGTACGCGACCACGCGGCCGTCCTCGGCGATGCGCACGTTCGCGGTCTCGTGCTTGAACCGACCGAGGTGGGTGTGCTTGACCGGGGTGGAGTCGGGGTCCCACGGGTCGATCTCGACGATCCAGCCGAACCTGTTGACCTCGTTGGGTTCCTGCGCGAGGTCCCAGCGCTTGTCGAACCGCTCCCACTTGCGCGTGGTGGCGGTGCCGGTGACGCCGTAGCGCGTGAGACGCGGGTCGTTGCGGCCGGCGGCGTTGGCGAAGTACTGGTTGAAGTTCTCCTCGCCGGACAGGATCGTGCCCCACGGCGTGACGCCGCCGGAGCAGTTGTTGATCGTACCGAGGACCTTCCTGCCGGTCGGGTCCGCCGAGGTCCTGAGCAGGTCGCTGCCCGCGACCGGACCGCGCACCTCGAACGGCGTGTTCAGCGTGATCCGGCGGTTGTACCTGCTGAAGCGCGGCCGGTAGTGGCCGGAGAACATCGACCGCTCGATCATGAACACCGAGAGGCCGTGCGCGGCCCAGGCGATCTTCACCTGCTCCTCGGTCGGGTTGTTCGCGTCGTAGCCGCGGAACATGAACTTCTCGCTGGTGTACTCGTGGTTGGTGACCATGAGCCCCGTGAGCTCCAACGGGTCCAGCGGCAGGATCGCGGCGAAGTCGCAGTTGAAGCCGAACTGCTTCTCCTGCTTCGCGGCGGTCTGGTGGTCGAAGTCGAACTCGGGGACGCCGGGGAAGAGCGGGTCGCCCCAGCGGATCACGATCCCCTGGCGGTAGCCCTCGGGGATGACGACCTCGTCCGCGGTGTTGACCTCAACGGGCTTGAAGTCGAGCCCTCTGGCTGCTGTTGGCGCGGCCGCCGCTGTCGCGCTGGGAAGCACTGCCGTTGCCGCGACCACCGCACCGGCCCTGAGCGCGGTGCGGCGGCTGATCAGATCACCGAAGTAGGCGTTGTCCGAGGTGTTGGGGACGTCGTGGAAGCACGCGTCACCGCAGCGGTATTCGCAGGTCACCGCGGCCCTGCCGATGCGGTGGTTGACGAGCGGCAGATTGATCATGTGTCCATTTTGCCGCTAAACAACCAATTGTTCACCTGCCAGTACCGCATCTTCCGGCACCAGATGCGTGTCGGTGCGGTTGAACGTCAGCAGCACCGCCGCGACCGCGCAGAGGACAGCCGCCACGACGAACGGCTGCGCGAGGTGGCTCACGAACGTCGCCGCCAGCGCACCGCCGAGCCACCGCAGGAAGTTGTAGCCCGCGCTCGCGACCGGCCTCGGCGCGTCGCTGACGCTCATCGCGGCACCGGTGAACAGCGTGTTCAGCAGCCCGCTGACCAACCCGCTCACGATCACGGCGACCACCAGCAACGGCTTGCCCGGCACCGCCATCACCAGCATGAGCAGCGCGAACGCCAGCACCGATCCGATGATCGCGCGCTTCTCGCCGACGCGGTCCGCGAGCCGCGGCGCGAGGAAGACGCTGGAGACCGCGACGCAGACGCCCCAGCCGAAGAAGATCAGTCCGATCTCGACGGCACCCCACCGCAGCACGAACGGCGACCAGGCG